>Ga0182015_10000592_pt1 | contig 51889 bp, 45 predicted proteins | sample 712P3MmetaG_FD_120478 | JGI IMG/M metagenome (GOLD analysis project Ga0182015, IMG submission 120478) | Permafrost microbial communities from Stordalen Mire, Sweden - 712P3M metaG | ecosystem: Environmental > Terrestrial > Soil > Wetlands > Permafrost | place: Sweden: Stordalen | collected...
CCCGCATACTCCATTACCTTCGCGAGCGCCTTTCCGCTGCGCACGTAGTCCAGGCTCAGTATCTTCAGGATGAAATCCTTCGCAGTGGCATTCGCATGCCTCTTGCCGCGAATCACAATCCTCACCGACTCCGGCACCTTCACGCGCACGTCCTTCGTAATCCAACTATTGAACACATCGGTGGTCCCAATGCCAAAAGCCACGCAGCCAATCGCACCTACATGCGGCGTGTGCGAATCCGAGCCAATGTTCAACTGCCCCGGCAGCGCGTAGCTTTCCAGCACAATCGAGTGGCAAATACCTTCCGACCCCTTGCGATCCTTCAACTCTCCATGCAACCTGATTCCTTGCTTGGCGGCGAAATCCTGCTGTTTCAGCTTGAGTTGCGTTGCCAGGTCGAGCAACCCAAGTTTCTTTTTCTCTTCCGAAATCACTTCATCGAGAAACGTCAGGTGGTCGCGAAAAAAGAGAATGCTCGAGGCATCGTTGACCTTGGCATCTTTGCCGACGTATCGCTCGAAAAAGATCGCCGCCATGGGCGTGACGTACTCATGGCTGAAGCGCAGGTCGGCTTGGGCAAACCCGGTGTCTCCCGGCTTCACCGCACTCACGCCAACCTCACCCTTCCCGTTGATCATGTGCCGCGCAAAAATCTTCTCGGCCAGCGTCATTGCCCTTGTGGAACGGGCACTCTTGCCCGCTTCTTCAATCGGTGGCAAGAACACTTTCCCCTGCATCCGCGCCACATTAAAGGGAAACAGCCCTCCGTATTCAATTACCTGCCGCGTGATCTCATCTTCCCCCGCGGTAAACTCGGCGAGCGCAATCTCTTCTCCGCCACGAATCCTGTCGATCAGCGAAAAGTCGGTCGACGTCAGAACGCCCAGGTTCTGGCAATTTTGCTTGTAGATGCGCTCAATATTTTCCGCGATCACCACCCGAATCCCGGCGCACATCTCTGCATAAGGCGACTGCTCACGGCTGGATCCTTTGCCGCGCCGCTTCCCGCTTACCGCGCACACAAATCCGCCGCGCTTCACGTCGCCGCGCCCGATCGGCGTCACGCTGCCGCACTTCAGCCCAAGATAGGGAATCTCGCCCAGCGTCTCGTCAAAGTAGAAGCAGTAGTGCGCCGGAGTAATCTCGTCGGTCGAGATGTCGTCACGCAGCTTCGGATTATTCGCCGGATTCTTCGTATCCCATGCCAGGTCTTCGCCTGCGAGCTGCCGCTTGATCAGTTCCGGATCTTCGGTAAGAAAAAGAATCCGCCCTCGCAGCCGGACTCGGTCGGGTCGCTTTTCAATTTTGCGTTCCAGAAGAGAGTTGATCACCTTGAACCTTTGGGAGCTAAGAATTAGGGCAGAGCTGTGAGCGGGCGCAGCTAGTCCCTGATTATTGTAACGCGGCGGGGAAATCGCGGTCTGGAGATCTAAAGGCAGGACTCAACAGATCGATGGTGCCGAAACACTGCGCTCCTCTGTGTCCCCTGTGGTTCAGGCTTTTTCTTAATCACAGAGGGAGCACGGAGGAACACGGAAAATCTATCTCTTGTACTCTCGCGGATCCGGCAACGGCTCCAGTCCTCTGCCCGCAAAAATTTCCTCGAACTCCTTCACCAGCGCGTCGTGAATCAGCCCATTCGAGGCCACGGTCTCGCGGCTGTCGATTTCAAATGGCGATCCGTCGAAGCGCGTCACTTTACCGCCCGCTTCTTCCACGATCAGTACACCCGCCGCCGTGTCCCAGGGATTCAGATTGAATTCCCAAAAGCCATCGAATCGTCCCGACGCCACATTGCACAAGTCGAGCGCGGCCGATCCCGCCCGGCGCACGCCGTGGGTGTGCAGCGTAATCTGGTGATAAAAGTAAATGTTGGGATTCTTGTGCCGCTTCTGGCTGGGAAATCCCGTGGCCAGAAGGGACTCTTTCAGCGTGGCCGTCTTCGAGACATGGATTGTCCCACCGTTGAGCTGCGCACCTTTTCCCTGCTCCGCCGAAAACAGCTCGTCACGCGTCGGATCGTAAACCACTGCTGCAATCCGGCTGCGGGCCTTTCCAGATTCCCGAGCTTCCGAAGAACGATACTCCAACCCCATCGACACGCAAAACACCGGATAACCGTGCGCGAAGTTCGTTGTGCCGTCCAGCGGATCGACATACCAGCGATACTCGCTTCCCTGATCGCTCAGTCCCTGCTCTTCGCCCAGAACGTCATGCGTCGGCCACCGCTGGCGGATGCGTTCACGGATCAGCACCTCGGCAGCACGATCGGCCGCCGTCACCAGGTCGGCTTCTCCCTTGTATTCGATTTTCAAGTGCTGGTGAAAGTAATCCATCAGCAGCGCACCCGCTTCGCGAGCGATGGCGGACATGGCGGGAAGAAAGCTATCGTGATTGGAGGGCATAATCAGGGCTTCAAGCTTCAGCAAAGGACCTAATCACCCAGGGCGCCATTCCGAGGACTGGAATAAAGACTCGTGTTTGCCGAAGCCGAAAGCTGAAGCCCGAAGCATGTATCACTTCTTCTTGCCATCTTCGGCGACGTACACGATCTCGTGCTTAAAAATGAACAGATTGGGCGCGCCTTCACGCGTCAGGCGAATCATGTGCTTGTCGTAGTATTCAATCCATCCGCTCACCGTCTGGCCATCCATCAGCTTCACGCTGACCTGCTTCTGCTTCTCGCCCAGGGTCTTGAGAAAACTGGCTTCTTCGAAAGTCTCTTCAGGAGGGGGGGTCCGCCCGCGCTTGGCGGCATTGGCGTTTCCCTGCGGACGGAACGGCATGTTGGCATTGTACACAAAGCGCTGGGTCCAGGGTCGCGACTGCGTGCCCAGCCAATCAAAGAAGCGCAAGGACGCGTTCCTGGAGCTACAATGTGCGGAAGAATTGTTTCCTTTCAGGTGAGGGGGTCTACCGTGAAGCTTCTTGCTTGCGCTTTCTTTTTCCTAGTTGCGGCATCTCCAGTCTTGGCGCAGACCGATCCTAGAGTCCCCGGAGTTCGACAGGGCGAACAGGCTCAGGCTCAGGTGGAAAAGGACATTCCCCCTCCGGTCCAACCTCGCCCTCAACTTGACCTGGCCAAGCTACGCCGGGATGCTGATGAACTGGCGAGGATCGCCCAAACCATACCTGTCGATGTCTCGAGCATTCAGCAGGGCCTGCTTCCAAAAGACATGATCGACAAGCTTAAGCAGATCGAAAAACTCTCAAAGGATCTGCGAAGCCGGATCAACCGATAATTCTGGCGGGCTTGCGGATAACAATCTTTGACCGAACTCGAACAAATCCAACCGTAAGACAAAAAAAACACCAGCCCTTAGCGGCTGGTGTTTTACCTGTTCCCGATTCAGTGCGCCTAGAAGATGATCTTCAGGCTGAACTCGGTTTCACGTGGCGAACCCAGCGTGTACACGCCGGTGCCGACGCCGACCCGGTTTACGAGTTGCCCGCCGTAGTTGGTGCCGTTGATGCTGCCGGTGGAACCGGTCAGCAGTCCGGACATCATGCTCGTCGGAAGGTCGAAATTGGCGAAGTTCGGAAGGTTGTAGAAGCCTATCCCCGGTTTGATGGTCACACGCTCCCGGAAAGTATGGGTCCAGGCAATGGTTGCGTCGAAGGCCTTCAGCCAGGGGTAGTTGACCTGGTCGGAAGGCGCCAAGGCCAATGGGACACCACCGCTATACGTGCCACCCAATGCGGCTAGGTCGGCCTGCGACATCAGGGCGTTCTGAATCAGCACGTTGCCCGCAGGCGTTGGAGTTCCAGCAGCGACTTGAGCGTTGTAGTTGGAGATGGACCCGTTGATATTGCTGGCGTTGATACCGCGATCAAAGCTGCCGACCTTGGTTCCCGGAAGGGGATCCTGCGTGACGCCGCTACCGGTGAAGTCGGTGCGGAAGATTTCTCCCGCTCCGAGGCCCGTATTCGGCACTGTAGCTGTGATTGAGAGTGGGCTATAGAAGTGAGACATCACGCCAACCTGGAAGCCGCCATGCAAATCTACGAAACCACCAAAAGATAGCTGGTGGGTGCGGTCCAGCGTGGAAGGTCCGAAATAGCGATTCACGTTGGCGTTGTCCAGAGCCGGAACGATGAAGTCCTGATCAGCGGCCGCCGCCGTCACCACGGCACCAGGACCTACGCCCCCGCCGGAATTATCGAAGTTGGATAAGGCATAGGAGACTTGGAAGTTCAAGTCTTTGGCGCCGCGGAATGGACCCTTTACATTCTCGACCCACTTCATCTGCAGGCCGTTGTAAACCGAGCGACCGACCGGTGAAAGGAAAGTGAGCGGCGGCGCGCTCGAGTTGATGCCACCAAAAGCACACGGGTGACCAACTGCGAAAAGGCAACTGTTCCCGCCCATGTCGGCGGAAGATCCCAAGCCAAACCCGGCATAGTCGCCCATATTGGCGGCTCGGGGCACGTAAGTCCCAGCATCGGTGGTTCCGTTTGCAGGATCGGTTACACAAGGAGTTGAGTAAGTGCCACTAACACCATTGGTCGCTCCGTTACCGCAGTTAGCGATAACCGTAGCGATCGCGGCGTTGGCGCCGGCAACGTTGAAATAACGCGTGTCGCCGGCGTGATTCTGATCCACTCCCAGCAGGAAGTGGGTCTGGACGTTGCGGATGAAGTCCACGCTCAAAACCATGCCAGGACGAAGCTCGCGCTGGATGCCAATGTTCATCACCACCGAACGCGGCGACTTGTAGTCGGGGTTGAACATGTTGGTGCCTGGCGCGAAGAAGCAGTTGGTACCGCCAGTACAATCAGTGAGGTACTGTCCCGCATAGCTAGGATTGGGCTCCGACACGTTCAGGGGCGAAGCCGCCTGATATTGCTGTTGAAGAGCGATGACCGCTGGCACAGCGTTCCCAATTAACGGGAACCCCGCCGAAGTACCGCAAACCGCCGCACTCGGCGTGATGGGACCGGTCGAGGTTTGCAGGGTTGAAGGTGATCCCGCGGCAGCACATGGTGAGGGGAACTGCGCGAAGGCCCCTGTAGCCTCTCGGAATGGACCGTCAAAGAGCACGTTGTTCCAGATGGCGTTCTCCCAGAACAAGCCGATTCCACCGCGGATTGCGGTCTTGCCGTTTTTCATTGGATCCCAGGCAAAACCCAGGTCCGGGCCAAAGTTCTTATTGGGCTGGTTCACTGGGTCGCCCAAGCCCGGAATTAGAGCGCTGAGTCCAGAAATCGCGGGGTATTGGCTGTCCGTGCGGCCTGTGTCGCGCTCGTAGCGCAATCCGTAAGTTAAGGTGAAGTTCGACTTGATCTTCCAGGAATCGCCCAGATAGAACAACACTCGGTTGTCAGGCCCCAAGCCGCCGGCAGGGAACCCAAGTGCAGCCTTAGAGGTGGAGAATCCCAGACCATTGCCCAAGGTATAGCCGCCGTCCGCTGGGTAGTTCAACGGATTAGCCGAACCGCCAGGGAACGGCCCGGTCGCAGCCGCTGTGATGTCTGCAGTGGTGACCTGGGAAATGACCTGGGGTCCATTCCTGAAGAATGAGGCAAAGCCGCCGCCTTGAAGATGATTAAACGTGGCTCCATAGCGAATGATGTGCGAGCCTAACACCCGGCTGCCATCGTACTTGAACTCGTGATCGCTTTGCGGAGTGCTCTGCGGGGCCAATAGATTCGGTCCGGCGACCAAGCCGGTGGCTCCCATGAAAATTTCCGCGCCCAGATCGTCGAAGGGCAACGCGGCGTCACCCGTGGTTGCATCCACAATCTGGTTCTGGAACTTCAGAAACGAGAAGCGGATGGAATGGGTGAAGGGCCCAGTATTGAAATCTACTCCAACTACATCGTTGCGGGTGATGTCTTTGTTGTCATAAACCGAATAGCCGAACCCGAAGGTAGCACCCAGCAAATTCTTGAAATAAGAGAAGCGGTAAAACAGACGCGCGCTCTTGGTCAGCTGGTAGTCCAAACGGCCGAGCAGATTATCCTCGCGGAAAGGATCGCTGAAATTTCCAGAGTAGGCCTCGAATGGAGCGGAGATAGGCACCGACGCTTGCGTATTCTGCGTGGTCCGCTCACCGTCAAGGAAGAAGAACGCCTTGTTCTTGATGATCGGTCCGCCTAAATCGCCACCGTACTGGCTACGCTGGGAGTACGGATTGGTACCTCCCGGCAGGTCGGCTGCCCCGACGCGATAGTCGCGAAATTGCCCGAAAGCTTCGCCGTGGACCCCATTGGTTCCAGACTTGGTGGTCACGTTCACAGAACCGGAAGAGGTCAGCTCGGTCGACATATCCAAACTCGCCTGACCGATCTGGAATTCCTGAATGCCACTGGCTGGAATGTCAGTCGTGGTCGTGCCCACGGTTTCATCCGAGACGTCCACTCCGTCAACTTCAATGCGGGCAGTCCGGCCGTAACGACCGCCGAACGAGATTGAAGAATAACCAGCCTTCGTAGGATCGAAATTTTGACCATCCTGAATTTGCACGCCAGGTTCGAGCTGCGCCAGATCCAGGAAGTTACGCCCGTTCACAGGCAAGTTCTCGATCTGACTGGCCGTCAAAACTCCCTGCACGGTTGCCTGCTCGGTGTTGACCTGAACCTCACTCCCTTGTACTTCAACCACAGTGCTCTCCTGGCCAATTTCCAGCTTCATGCTTCCGTTGGCCGCGTTGTCCACTTTGACATCTATGGACAACTGGGACGTCTTGAAGCCTTTGGCCTCGATGCGCAACGAATAGACACCCGGGATCAGTGCTCCGAGGGAATACGATCCCGTCCCGTTCGTGATCGCGTGGAGCGTCTGCCCCGTGGGGCCCGTGACTGTGACTTTGGCGTTTGGCAAAACCGCGCCGGTTGAATCCGTCACGTTGCCGACGATGCTACCCGTCGAAATCGAGGTCTGGGCGAATGCCACAGACGACAAAAGCAATGCACACAGGGTAATCAATGCCAGCAGCATAAATCGTGCGCCGGGGCGGGAGGAGTTGAGGTTCAACATCGTAAACCTTCCTTTCGGAAATGTTCTCATCAGAATTTTTCTCACCCTATAAGTCGTCCAGAATCTCGTCTTTCAAAATTTTTGCAGGATCCCAAGTAGAGGCAAGTCGGAGCCATTGGCGGGAGGAAAACCTGGAAACCACCCCCGCATATCCACAGCCAGCAAAACCGCTCTAGCTTGCTTTCTTGAGCAGAATGAAACTGAAGTTCCTCCCTTAACAAAGCAATTTGTCAGCCAGCCGTTCGCCGATTTTGGATTATCTGGCATCGATATACCTATCAATAACTTACGCGGAGTGTTTTGTGGGCAAATAGCTAAAGACCACGAGCTCAAGTATCTCCAAACATCCAGAAAACCATATTTCCACTCCCGGAAACGAAAATGTCTTGGTGTTCGCCAGCTTAGTTGACAACCATCGTCAGCCCCTGTTTTTGTTGTGGTGCGGCTCAGAAATCCGACTTTGTTGTGTAGTAGCCCACGCGGTGGCGCACGTGGTAACCGGGGGAATCCGGTGGCCCCGAAACGCTGACTTGAATCCGGCGGAATTGTGAGTTCGACAAACGTTGTGAGGGATAGTAAGCCAGCAGGTACTGCGTACGCAGTTCGTCGCCGATCTGGCGGAAGGCATCGTCGAGCTGCGACATGGAAGTCGCATAGTAGTACTTGCCTCCGGTGTCTTCCGAGAGCTGGATCAGGGCATGCTCGCCGCCGGTTTCGCGTCCGGCGCTGTTCTCAATGGGCACCACGATGATGCTGTAGACCAGAGCTTCGGCCTCTTCGGCGGCGCGCGCCGCCCCTTTGTAGTCAACTCTGCTGATGGTGTCTCCGCCATCGGTGATCAGCACCATCACTTTCCGTCCCTGGCGGCGGTCGAGCGAACGCGAGGCCAGATACACGGCGTCGAACAGCGCTGTGGCCGCGCCCAGGCGGATGTGGTCGATGCCCTCGTCGATGCGCTTGAGGTCGGGCGTGTAAGAAGTGGTCTGCAGCACGGATTCACTGAAGCTAAACACGGACAACGCATCCACCGGCCGCAGGATGGCATGGGCAAAGCGTTTGGCGGAGGCCTGCTCCAGCGGCAGGTCGTGACGCGTGCTCAGACTCGTGTCGATCGCGAGCGCGATCGAAAGCGGCGCCGCGGATTCTTTATCGAACACCGAGATGGTCTGGTCCCGGCCATCCTCCTGCACAGTAAAGTTCTCTTTCTTGAGCCCGGCGACGGGGCCTCCATGAGCATCCGTCACGGTCACGTAGACATTGACCAGTTTCACGTCCACCTTGAGCGTGGGCGGCGATGCGGGCGGTGGTTGGGTTTGGGCTGGGGGCCTCTGCGCGTACGCAGCACAGGCCAGCAGTAGCAGAATCGCAGTAGCGGATTTTCTCATTCGGTGAACGAAGTATACCTTCGCAAGTTATCTCGCGTGGGGACGGGCGACCTGCGTGCCTGCCCGGAGCGAAACCCAACGGTCCAGCCGGAGCAAGGCGCTTTGGCATGCTCAGCCCGGTCACTTAGATGCGGGTTCCGTTCCGGGGCTGCCCAGGGTGCGGCGAATTTCCTCGGGAAACGGCTCGCCGTCGGCCCACACCGCTCCATCCTCAAAATATTCTTTCTTCCAGATCGGAACAGTGCGCTTGAGCGTATCAATCAGCCAGCGGCTGGCCTCGAAAGCGGCGGCGCGGTGGGCTGAGGCGACCACGATCAACACGCTGGTTTCACCAATCTCCAGCCGCCCCAGCCGGTGAACCAGCGCAATGTCGCGCACCTGGAACTGTTTCAGCGCCTGCTGCGCGAGCCCTTCCATCTGCTGCAGCGCCATCTCCTCGTAGGCCTCATAGTCGAGATAGAGTGTCTTGCGGCCGCGCGTCTGATTGCGCACCACGCCCTCGAACACCACTGCGGCGCCGTCCTCACCGCGCTTGACGCGATTAAGCACATCCTTCGTTTCAATAGCATCGCGAACAACCGATGCGTAGCGCCGGCGTCCCGCCGGCGGGGAGTCTGCCTTGGGCGAAGCCGAAGGGGAGGGCGTCCCGCCCTCCGACCCGCCACTCACCGGCGGCAGCAACGCCACCTCGTCATCGGACTTCAGCTTGGCCTCGGCTCCCGCATAGTGCTGATTCACCGCAACCGCCAGTGCAGCCAGCGATTCTTTCAGCCGCGGCGCCTGTGCCGCATAATGCTCCAGCACATCACGCACCAGCGCACCGTCAGGCAGTTCGATCCACTCGCTCGTTTTCCCCGCGAGATCTTTCAACACACCGAAAAAAAGAACGCGCACTCGCATGGGCACAGCCGCCATCAGCCATGCCAGTTTAGCGCGAGTGCGTCAATCCCGGGAGACGAGCGAGTTGGAACAATCAGAGCCGATCCCAAAAAAATTGCCAGCCCTTTAAGGACTGGCAACTGGATACCGGCAACTGGCAACTGCTTTTCTCAAGCCTGCGCCAGCACCTTGCCGTGAAGAACCTCATGCGGAGGCGTCAGCAGCTTCGCCGCCGCGGACTGCGCCACTTCCGGCAGCGAGAAGCGCAGCGCTTCGTCAATCGTCTTCACATAATGCACGCTGAGGTTCGCCAACTGCTCGGGCGTCAAGTCTTCCTCAACATTCATCTTGTTTTCCGCTGGCAGGATCACGTCGGTCACACCAGCGCGTTTGGCGGCCAGCACTTTTTCTTTAATGCCTCCCACCGGAAGCACGTTGCCGCTGAGCGTGATCTCGCCCGTCATCGCCAGCAGTGGACGGATGCGGTGACCCGATAGCAGCGACACCAGGGTCGTCGCCATGGTCACGCCCGCCGAAGGACCATCCTTCGGAATCGCCCCCGCCGGCACGTGCATGTGAATGTCATGGTCGGCGAAAAAGTCTTCCGCAATGCCCAACTGCGTCGCATTCGAGCGCACCCAGGTCAGAGCCGCTTGCATGGATTCCTGCATCACCTGGCCGATCTGTCCCGTCATGGTGAATCCACCTTTGCCCTTCATGGCATTGGCTTCGACGAAGAGTACGTCGCCGCCCGATGGAGTCCACGCCAAACCCACAGCCACGCCCGGACGCTCGGTCCGCTCCTCGATTTCACCTTCGGTGCGGATCTTGATGCCGCCCAAAAACTCCTGAACGATTTCCTGCGTGACCACAAGCTTTTCAGTCTTGCCCTCGGCCAGCCGCCGCGCCTGTTTGCGGCAGATGGTTCCGACCGTTCGTTCCAAACTGCGCACACCGGCCTCGCGCGTGTAGTGACGAATCACATAACGCAGCGCCTCGTCGGGAAACTCAATCTGCTCAGCGCTGATACCGTTCTCTTCAACTTGTCGTGGGACCAGATAGCGTCGAGCGATGTGCAGCTTCTCTTCCTCGCTGTAGCCTTGCAGCTCGATGATTTCCATGCGATCGCGCAGCGGCTCGGCGATAGGGTCGAGCATGTTCGCTGTCGTGATGAAGAGCACCTTCGACAAATCGAAAGTGACATCAAGATAGTTGTCGCGGAAAGTTGAATTCTGCTCGGGATCGAGCGCTTCGAGCAAAGCCGAAGCAGGATCGCCGCGGAAGTCGCGGCCGACCTTGTCGATTTCATCGAGCATGAAAACCGGATCTTTGGTTTCGGCGCGGCGAATACCCTGGATGATCTGTCCCGGCAACGCGCCGATGTAGGTGCGGCGATGGCCGCGGATTTCAGCCTCATCGTGCACTCCGCCGAGCGACAACCGCACAAACTTACGGCCCAGCGCGCGCGCAACGGACTTCCCGAGCGAAGTCTTGCCCACGCCAGGAGGTCCGACAAAGCACAGGATTGGCCCCTTCATATTCGGCTTCAGTCGCCGGACAGAGAGGTAATCGAGTATGCGATCCTTCACCTTCTCCAGATCATAGTGATCGGTATCCAAAATTTCTTTGGCTTTGGGGATCTCAATTTCCTGGCCGGAGGTTTTGGCCCAAGGCAATACGGCCAGCCACTCGACATAGTTGCGCGTGAGTGAGTAGTCGGCAGCCATGGGAGACATGCGCGCCAGGCGGCCCAATTCCTTGAGCGCTTCTTTCTTTACCTCGTCCGGCATGCCCGCGTCGTCGATCTTCTTCTTCAGGTCTTCAACGTCGCGCTGGCCTTCATCCTGCTCGCCCAGTTCTTTCTGGATGGCCTTCATCTGCTCGCGCAGGTAGTACTCGCGCTGGGTCTGCTGCACGCGGTCCTGCACTTCGCTCTGGATCTTGTTGCGCAATTGCTGCACTTCGAGTTCTTTGGCGAGATGCTGGTTGATCTTCTCCAGGCGTACGCGGATGTCGAGCGTTTCGAGCGTGTCCTGCTTGTCCGGCGTCGAGAGCGACGGCAAAGAGGAGGCGATGAAATCCACCAGCCGGCCCGGTTCGTCGATGTTCAGGGCCACGGTCGAAAGCTCGTCAGAAAGCGTAGGCGAACCGGCAACGATCTGCTGAAACAGCGTGAGCACGTTGCGCTGCAGCGCTTCGATTTCGGAACTATCCGGCGGAATGGCTTCCGGAATGGGCGACACTTTCGCGCGCATGAACGGCGCCAGTTGCGTAAACTCACCCAAGCGCACGCGCTCCAGACCCTCGGCAAATACGAACAGGCTCTGGTTGGGCATCTTGACAACTTTGTGAACGATCGCGGACGTACCCACGGTATAAAGATCGCTGGATTGGGGGCTGTCGACGCGCGCTTCGCGCTGCGCGACTACAACAATAGTCTTGTCCTCACCGAGCGAATTAATAAGCTGGACCGAACTCTCCCGGCCTACCGTTAGGGGCAGGACGGCATGCGGGAAAAGTACGGTATCCCGCACAGGAAGCACGGGCAAAGCCCGTACGTCGTTTATTTCCCGATGCTTAGGAAGTGGCTCGGAAAGCGGTTGCTGGCTCATTGGCTCTCCTTGAGTGTAACTCACTCAAGCTTAGATGACAGTCTCCCGGAAAGGTTTCAGGCTTCCGGTAGTTGCGGTAAAGCTGGATTCTATTCCTGTGGCGAGCCGTTGGCACGGTATCAAAGGTGCAACGGCTAACGCGGAGGTAGTCAAATCCCACTTCCGGAAAAAGGTAGCTTTGGCAACCAGCGTTTTTCGATCGGAATAAATGGGCAACAGATTTGCCCGATCCCTTCAGTAGATGGTGGTGACTGACATTAGCGTGTCGCAGTCCCAACGGCTTTCAGCATTGTCAAACGCCACCACGACATGCGTGAGGCCGTCTTGTTCCATCCAGGCTCTTGCCACTGCCGATCCACGGCCGCTGTTAAAAGCAGTAAGGGTTTCGCCGATGTATCCGAGTTGTCCCCCACAGTCAGTGATTCTTCCGGCCCCGGCCGGACGCGAAGTGAGATTGTGACTTACCAGAAAGGCTACCGCCTCCGCCAGGTAATGATCCTTGCTCACGTCGTCCGGTTGCTGCCGCGGATTGAAATAACTGAACAAAAAAACTCCGCGCGTTCCCGAATCGTCGACGTAGCCCTTGACGAACGAGGAGGCTTGCGGGTCTCTCGATTCCCAGCTGTTCCAGGATTGGGGATAGCACATTGCCAGGTTTAGGGTTGGAAATACGACGGGCAGAAGCTTTCCATGTTGCGTCGTAATGTCCTGGGTTCCGGCCAGCTCACCGTCCACGTAGAGCTCGGCGCGGTAGGTGCCGTCCGCGACGCAAGTCCGGCCCCAGGTGGCGAAGAGTACCGACCGGAAATCGCTGGCCATCCCTTGATAATCCAGCTTCCAGTCCGCCGCCCCCGAGACTAGCGGCAGAACCCGCCAAGTCTCCCATTCCGGATTGTAGGCGTACCAGAGGACGGATAGGACGTCACGGTTTTTGTCGACGGTGGGTTCCGGAGCGCGCCAGCTCAAGCTTGACGTAGTTGCGGTCAACTGAACGTCCACAGTTTTTGGGTGGAACGGAACCCGGAAGGGCTCCTTCGGCGGCCACGCGATTGCCACCATCTCGGACTTCAGCCGGGGTATTACTTGCCGATCGATATCCTGGCAGTCGTTTGCTTTCTGGTGGATGCCGCCGCAGTAACGATGAAGTATGTCCAGGTCAGTGATGGCTCCCGCCAATACAGCTCCCTGGCCTTTGAGTCCCTGTTTCATCGCTTGCTCATAAACCTCAATACCTTCCTCTTTCTTACCGTCCGCGAGCAATCCCAGGCCCAGATTGAACTTGGGTACCAGATCCATCTCGTCGAGGGCGATGCCTTTCTGTGTTTCTGTTATGCCGCGCTCCACCGTTTTCCGATTGCCTTGCAACAGTCCCTCCAATATGGAATCGAACCCGTAATCCACTTGAGGAGAAACGGGAGGCTTGAGACCCTGTTGCTCGATCATTTTCAAAGCCTGTTGTTCATGCTCGGTGATGATCGGAAGAGACTCCTTGGAGGTGATGCTCACAAAGCCGCTTTCGTTCAGTTGGGGAGTCTTCGCAAGCTGAGTAAGAAGAGCATAGTAAAAATTGCCCATCGCGAAAGTGGGGCGTATATCCACCGCGCAGCCGAACTCCCGGGCGGCTTTAGCCAATTCCTCCGGATCGTCTGAGGAACTCTCGTACAGTGTTCTGCCCTCGGCATAGTGGCGGGCAGCGTCCTGCACGGGATCGTCCTCGGGCTTCTCCCCACTCTGGCATTCCGGGCGGGCAGCATGTTTTTTCGCGCTGCGAAACTCCCAACTCATGTACACCCCATAGCCGAAGCTGTAAAGCACCAGGCAACAACTGAAGACCACCAGGATGAAGGCATCGCGGTTGCGGCCCATGCTCAGTGCTTGTCCGAACAAATACAGCGCAATGGCAAAGAGGGTCAGCATCGCCAAATAGGTGGTCGCTCGCCGCTGCCATAGCAGGCTTAGTTCGTTGTTGGCGTCCGACATGGCGAAGGCTCGTTCCGAATCCTTACGGCCCTGGTTTACCAGTTTCCTGGGAAAGTTACGGTCCTGCCCGGGCCCCCACTCACTCGTGAACCTGCTCTTCAAACCTTTGTTGTAATCGGACAGGCCGCTCAAGAGCAGATTCCAATGGGCCAGCTGGTCGAACGAGGCCTTCAAATCGAGAACCGAGGGATTTTCCCTGGCCAGATCCACCCGCTGTCTAGCGGCTTCGTAGTGAACCAGGTACTCCTGCGCGGTTGACATGTCGCCCACCGTGTTGAAAAAGGTTGTGCCATTGCCGGAGTTGGTCTTAAAGAGCGTTCCCTGGTTCTCCAGAACCTGACTGAACGCGGCAGCCGAGTGCGCCGTGGCTCTGCTATAGAGAAGACCGCTGAGCGCACTTAGTACGGCCGTGACCGCGATCATGAAGATGGTAAAACGCCCGAAGCCGTGGGCCACCGGAGCCGTGTGCACGCGCACTCCGGCAAAAAGGGTAGGCTCGACTTCGCTGGGGTGAACGGGCTCCCATTCCCCGACCATATCCACCAACCGCGTCCACCGCCAGAGTTTCCGCCCGACCAGCACCAACACACCGAAGGCGAATAGAGCTAGCAGGAGGGTCCTCCAGGAGTTGCGGTCCGCCCACACCGCCACGAACAATCCCATCAGGGCAATAAAGATTCCCGCGCACACCAACACATTCTCCCGTCCCACGCTCTTCAGGCTCAACTGAGCAAAGGTGAGAAAAGCAAGCGCCAATACAAACAAGAGAACGGCACCCGCCAGCCACACAACCTTGCGGCGCTCGGCTTCCACGTAACGCTCCGCATTTTCCCAAATGGATGGCGGGGATTCGCCTTTGTTCTTCGGTTCCACCCAGCGCGCATCGAATCCATATCCGCTGAGTTGGTTCGCCGCACTTTGTTGCAGCGACTCCTCCATCGACCGGGGCAGATCTACCCAAAAAAAGTTTAGGTAAGCTCGCAGTGCTCTCACGACCGCGTTGTCTTCCTGAGCTTGCAGCGTGAGCATAGCTGCCCGGCCGCGGTCAGTCGCGAAGACTTGCCGCGCTTCCTTCAGGTCGTTCCGCGCCTCGGTGCTGTACACATATTGGCTGTACTCGTACCTGGTCCGGTTGGCCATTTTATTCAGGATTTCCTGGCGATGGACCAATTCGAGCACTTTCCCTTGTTGCAGTCTTCTCTCGGAGCGTAGCGTCTCATGCTCCGCCAAAGCGGCGCGGTACGCGACCGTCGCACCCAGCATTGCCACCACCGCCATCATCATGGCGATGGGGATGGACATCAATCTCGCTGCATTGCTTTCCTGGGATTCCACGCCGGGCCTCCTTTTTCAGTTGCAAGAACCAGGGGCACGTACCTGAACTAAACCGATATCCTGGGTTCGGAAACCAACACCGGCCTTCGACCTGCATCCCGGGGGGGTGGGACGCTACAGGAAACAGCTACAACAGTTTGCCACGTTCGTCAAGCAATAAGATGTACGGTGGGTCAGTTTGAAACTCTTCAACGATTGCAACCCTCATGCGTCATCCCGCAGTCCCGCGTTTTCACCAGCGGGACGAGGGATCTCCCGTGCGCACACAGCCCGCCCTTCTCAAACTGCACCACTACCGAATGTACCTGCGTGCCAATTTTCCCCGGACTACGGTCAACGGAATAGAATTTTTTTCAGGCCGGCCGAGCGCAGGCGGCTACGCCGCCGGATAAATCCCCAGGACCCTGACGAACTCCGCGACCTCGCCCAGGTGGCGAAGCGCATTGCGGGCAGGTTCGTCGTCGCCGCGAAGGAAGTCGACATAAAAGACGTACTCCCAGGGCCGTCCGCGCATGGGCCGCGACTCGATCTTGCTCAGGCTGATATCGCGAAGAGCAAAGACGCTGAGCGATTTGAACAGCGCTCCGGGCACGTTCTTGACCTTGAAGGCGATGGAAGTCTTGTTGGCTCCGCGCGGAATGAGGCGCTGGTAGCGGCGCGCGGAGGCAGCGCTTCCCTTTTTCCCGGCGGTGCTTGCGCTCGACTTGTGCATCAGGAAGAAGCGAGTGAAGTTGCGTTTGTCGTCTTCGATGCCGGCTTGAAGGATTTTGCCGGAGTACTCGAGCGCGGCGTGGCGTCCGGCGATTCCGGCGGCGTCGGCAAAGCGATGGGCGACAACGTGCTTCACGCTGCCCGCCGTGTCGTAGAACGGGACCGGTTCGATCTTAGGATTGTGGCGAAAAAAGTCCCGGCATTGATCGAGCGCCACCGGATGTGAGAATGCACGGCGCAACGCACTGAACTTCACATCAGGCGCGGCGATCACGTTGTGCACGATGCGCAGCAGAAATTCGCCTTGAATGAATACCTCGCGCTCAACCAGAAGATCGGCATGCTCCGCCACAGTGCCGGCCAGCGAATTCTCGATGGGGATGACGGCGGCGGCGACCGATCCGTTCTCGACGCGGTCGAACACCTCGGCAGAACGGGCGCAGGGAACGACGGTGCAACGCGGCAACATGCGCTCCGCAGCTTCATGGCTAAAGGAACCGAGTTCACCCTGGATCGCGACCTTGATGGCGGCAACTTTCATCACAAGGCAAGGTAGCTGGAGCAGGCGGGAAAGTGCAAATCGATTCTGCGGGCGCGGTGCTCCCATCCGCCACTTCCAGTGCGGACGAAAGCCTTCAATCGCAGAGTTCGTGAAGTACGACTGCGGAGGCCGCTAAGAAAAGCTAGACCAAGTTTTTCTCCAACACAAGTGCGTCCACGCCGTTTGAATAGTAGCGAGGATAAGTTCTGACTACGCTGTAGCCATGGCGTTTGTAGAACGACAGGGCGGAGACGTTGTCCACGGCAGTTTCCAGTTCGACCGAGCCGGAACCGGTAGTACGCAGTCGATCTTCCGCCGCGCGCAGGAGCAAAGATCCCGCGCCCAAGCGGCGGGCGGCGGCAATCACGTCGATGGTAATAATGTGGCCGCGACCGCGGCTGCCTGCTTCGGCTACGAGGAAGCCAGCGATGGAAGCATCGGCGGAAGCGCTCACCGAAAAATTTTCTTCGCCTTTTCCGGAATTGGGACCGACCCCATCACTGGCTGCCCCGACCGCAACCAGCGTGAACGAACCGCGACGCCTCATGTAGACCTTAAGCTCCGTGCGGGAATAGGAAATGCCGGCAGGAAAGCAGTTTTGATCGATGCGCCACAGCGCGTCGAAGTCCGGGGGCTGGAAGTCTCGGATGGTGAAGAGCACGCCGCCATTGTAGCGGGGAGGCGGGTGGGGATCACTTGATCGTCCTGGATTGGAGGCTGTTAGGTCTAAGTTTTCCACAGATTCGTCCTGAGATTCCCCTGGAATCATGAATTGGAGACCATTGTCCCCTTGCTTCGCCGCAACCTCGGACGTACCATTGGCATCAGAGGAAGCGTAGTGGGACGCCTTCTGTTGATTGACGCGGCCGGCTCAGTCGCCGTCCTGGGGCTGTGGTACGTAGTGTTTTCCACCTACAATCGAAAAAAGGGAGCAACCGCCTTGCGCTGGGTGCAGACAGCTTGCGCCGGCAAGGGACGCATCCTGGATTCGCGCTGGATGGGAACCTCGCGTCTGCAGGCTCGGTTGCATTTTCCCTCGGGCTGGTTCGAGAACGCGCGCGTCATTATGAAGTTTCGGCCGCGGGCTCTGCCTGTGCAGTGGCTGGTGAGCTGCTGGCACCGCCAGAAAGAAACGCTGACCTTCGAGGCCGATCTGGGTGGTTCTCCCAGCTTTCATCTGGAAGTGGTACGGCACCGCTGGTGCGCGCACAACCGCGGGGTTTCCTCGCGCAGGCGAGACGACCGGGAATGGGATATCTACGAGCCTGGCCCCATCATCCTTACCACCCGAACGCACTGGAAGCAGGATCCTACGGCGGAACTGAATGCCCTGATGGCGGCGCGGCGGCAGGACATTTTGCGCGTGCAATTCCGTCCGGAGTCGCCCCAGTTCTCCGCCACGGTCTGCCTGGAAGCGCTGGCCGATCGAGATGCCGCCGAGGAACTTGTGAGCGCCTTGCGCGAGATCGCTGCGGGTGCATCGACGCACCGGCAGTAGGTAACTCCCCGGTGTGGCCAGTGCAACAGCGGGCTGAACTTTGGGCGGAAAATTTCACGACGGGGTGAAAGCGTGGGCCGGTTCCTTCGGTTGTTTCTTATTCTGCTTCTGCCACTCTGTACTGTATCGGGGCAGGATGCTCCTCCGCCTCAGCTCCAGCCCAGAACTGCCGAGCCGGAGAAAGTCCCCTCAAACGGCCCGGACCGGCGAATCACACTCGACGTGCAGGTAACGAACAAATCCGGCGAACCCGTTCGCGGACTGCAGAAGGAAGATTTTACTGTTCTGGACGGTAAACTGCCGCAGAACATCAACTCCTTTCAAGCCGTGGATGGCGCGTCCGCCACTCCCGAATTGCCTCTTCAAGTCGTTCTCGTCGTTGATGCCGTCAACGCATCCTTCCAGGCTGTCTCGAATGAACGAAATGAACTCAAGAAGTTTCTGCTGCAGAATGGCGGCAAGCTCCCGCAGCCAATGTCGCTCATCATGTTCACCGATACTGGAGCCCAGATGCAGAACGGTTCCTCGCGGGATGGAAACTTTCTAGCCGACCTGCTCGATAAATACGAACTCGGGCTGCGAACCTCTCGTCGATCGCAAGGCATCTACGGCGCCGCGGAGCGCTTTACCTTGTCGCTCAAGACCATTGACCAACTTGCCGCGTACGAGGCAACGCGACCGGGCAGAAAACTCGTAATTTGGATAAGTCCCGGATGGCCGTTGCTCTCGGGACCACGCACTTACATTTCCGGAAAAGAAGAGCAGCAACTCTTCGACTCGATCGCGGCAGCCTCCACTGCCCTCAGGCAGGCCCGCGTCACTATTTACAGCGTTGACCCGCTCGGTCTGGGAGATTTTAGGCGGGCTGTGTACTACGAGGAGTTTTTGAAAGGTGTAAGTTCGCCTTCGCACTCGATGCCGGGCAACCTGGGCTTGCCGGTACTCGCGGTTCAGACTGGCGGGCGCGTCCTCAATTTGACCAACGACATCACTACTGCGGTCGCAGAGTGCGTGGCCGATGCCAATTCTTTTTATGTCCTCTCGTTCGACTCCCCTCGGGCGGACAAGCCGAACGAATACCACTCTCTCGCAATCACTGTGGATAAACCGGGTATCACTGCCCGCACGCGCACCGGCTATTACGCCCAGCCCTGATCGGAGCTGCATTCCCTCTTCCTTGTCACCAGAGGCTGTGCTATCGTTCCCGGCCATGAGTGACCGTTTCAACAATCCCACCCCGCAGTTCGGCACCGCCGAGTACCTCGGTTCGCCGGGAAGAGACCATTGCCACTTCTGCCAGCAACCGATTGCCGGAACCTATTACCGTCTAAACGGCGCCATGGCGTGTCGAGGTTGCGCCGAAAAGGCGCAGAGCGAACTACCGAAAGACAGCCACGCCAACTATGTGCGCGGCCTTCTCTACGGTGTGGGCGCGGCCATCGCAGGACTAATCCTGTACGCTACGTTCGAGATCGAGACCGGCATCATCATCGGCTACCTTTCTCTGGCCGTGGGCTGGATGATTGGCAAGGCCATGATGAAAGGATCGAGCGGACACGGCGGACGCCGCTACCAAATCGCCGCCGCTTTGCTTACCTACGCGGCGGTGTCGATGGCTGCGATCCCCATCTGGATCCACTTCTCAGGCGCGCAGAAGCAACATGCCTTGCAGCAGCAGCAACTCGCCGATGAACAACGCGAACTGGAGAAGGAAACAGGCCGGCCACAAACCCCGGCGCTCGCAAAACCTGCCGTAAACATGGGCAAGGCATTGCTGCAGTTGGCATTTCTAGGACTCGCATCGCCGTTTCTGGAACTGGCCGATCCTTTCCATGGAGCGATCGGTCTATTCATCCTTTTCATAGGGATTCGCATCGCGTGGCAAACTACCCGAGAAACATCGCCGGCACTCGATGGCCCCTTTGCATCTTCGCCCAAGCCGTCGGCCGGAATTAGCGCGGGCTGAGCGTACTATCGAGAATCGTGTCCTCCATTACTCCTGAGCTCATTCGAAACTGCCGGCGTTGCGCACGCGAACTCGCGCCCGGCGCGCTCGTCTGCGACAACTGCCACGCGCTTGTACACTCCGAGGAACTGGACCAACTTGCTGCCGAGGCGAAAGCACTGGAGGCCAAAGGAGATTTGCGGCGGGCCCGCGAGCGATGGCTTGCCGGGCTCTATCTTTTGCCGCGAACCTCAAAGCAGTACGATTGGATCAAGGAGCATGCGCACAACCTTGAAGTCGCGGCCGACGCGGCCCAGATTCCGGAGCCTACGGACAACAAGTGGGCGAAACGTTTGGGGCCGGTAGGTCCGCTTGCGGTACTGGCTGCCAAAGGCAAGTTCCTGCTGACGGCACTGTTCAAGCTGAAGTTTCTTTTAAGCTTTGCCGCTTTCATCGGGATCTATTGGGCCCTGTGGGGAATGAAGTTCGGGATCGGCTTCGCGGTTCTGATTCTGCTTCACGAGATGGGCCACTTCATTGACATCAAGCGCCGCGGCTTGCCCGCGGAGATGCCCGTCTTTTTGCCAGGACTTGGAGCCTATGTGCGCTGGCAAGCGCTGGGGGTGTCCCTGGAAACTCGAGCGGCAATCAGCCTGGCTGGGCCGCTGGCCGGATTTTTCGTATCGCTTGCTTGTGCCGTGATCTGGTGGCAGACGGGCAATCCGCTGTGGGCCGCGCTGGCGCGGGTGGGCGCAGTTCTGAATCTGCTGAATCTGATTCCTGTCTGGGTGCTGGATGGCGGACAGGCCGCGTTAGCCTTGAGCAAGACGGAACGCATCGTGCTGCTCACCGCGTGTCTCGCTCTGTGGCTGCTGCTGAAAGAAAACATGTTCTTCTTGGTAGCCGTGGGCGCGGGATATCAGGTGTTCTTTGCCGGACAATTGCCGGCCCACCCCAGCCGCACCACGACTGTCTACTTTATCGCGGTACTAACCGCGCTGGGCGTGATCATCCGTCTGATGCCGGGAACGGGTTTAGGCGTGCAGTAGCGGCTCCCGATGCGGCAGGTTTCCAGCTGATAGCTTCCCAGTCGCCGACCCTTCGGGAGCGATGCGACAGACCTCGCGATCAGTCGCGCGGCGTTCTATCATTGATCCATGGAGGACCGCCTTCCACTGCCAAGCCTGCTGTCGCAGACACTGGTGGCTTTCACCATCGAGTTCGACAACGAGTTCGAGCATCAGGTACCGCATCGCACGACGAACCATGGTTCGACAGCGGGTTCGCGCTCCGCTCCCTGGCTCGTGTCGATGGTGATGTGGCTAAAGTTAATGCGATTCGTTCCTAGCGATGGAATACCTGTCCGAGAGCTACAGCGCCTCACACGACTCACCGGCAAAGAAATGGGCACATGGTTGACGCGCATGGGCAAGTGGTGGGGCTACGTCGTCGTCGAGCCCGATACCACGGACGGCCCCTCGAATCGGCTCGCCTCAGGCGGGGTGGTCCGCCCCTCAGCCGGAGGCCGGAGGGCTCTGGAAATATGGCGGCCGTTGACCGGTGTCATTGAAAAACGCTGGCAGGAGCGGTTCGGCAAGGAAATCATCGAGCGGCTCAGAGAATCGCTGCAGGCGCTGGTCGACAAGTTCGACGGCGATCTGCCCGATTATCTTCCGATCCTGGGATATGAGCTGTTCAGTAAAGGTCCAGATGGCGAGGGGCGCGCACCAGCGGGAACTGGCGGCACCTCTCTACCTGAGTACACGCTGCCGATGCTGCTTTCGAAAGTGCTACTCGCGTTCGCCATCGAATTCGAGCGCGATTCGAGGGTATCGCTTGCCATCAGCGCTAATGTCCTGCGGCTTATCGGCCCGGAAGGAGCGCGTGTCCGAGACCTACCGCGCCTGTCCGGGGTGTCGAAGGAGGCGATCGCGATGTGTCTGGGTCGTCTCGAGGAGCGAGGCTTCGCAATCGTCCAACCGGAATCTCCCGCTAGCCGGGTAAAGATACTCATGCTCACTCTAAAAGGACTGCATGCCCACGACGCGTACCAGCAGTCGGTCAGCGCCATCGAGGAACGCTGGCAGGCGAGCTTTGGCAAGAACACCATCCGTAATCTCCGGAGTTCGCTTGAGCGCATGGTCGGCGAGCCAACCGCGCGGAAGTCCCCTTTGTTTAGTGGACTAGAACCTTATCCCCACGGATGGCGGGCGGCGATCCCCAGACCCGACGTCCTCCCGCACTATCCAATGGTCCTGCACCGGGGCGGCTTCCCGGACGGCAGTTGACTAAACGAACGCTGACGAATCCGAGTCATTCTCATCGATGGTATCTCTTAAGCTGGATGAGTGAGCTACTCCGAATCATCGCTCCATCAATCTCTTTTCTGCCTCGCATCAGCTTTTTCGATTGTCGCCGAAGCTAGGCTCGCGTTATTCTGGCCTGTTGATGTCCAGCCGTTTCAACTGCCCCGTGTCTGTGTGGTTGCTTACCGACATCATTCTAGCTGGAACGAATAGGAGATTGAGGGACGTCCATGCCTAACGAACTACGTAACTTCCTCGCACTCAGCTACGACGAACTGGAAGAACTGAATCTGGAAGCGAAGGAGCAGCGCAGGCACCGCGTCCCCATCGGCAAGATCCAGGAGAAGCGGCTCAAGTACCTCACCGACGAGAAGCGGATCAAAGCTGTGACCGTGCTCTTCAGCGACCTGGAAGGCCGGCTCCACATGCTCGATTACGATAAGAAATTCCTGATCAAGAGCTGGGACAATCTCACCTTCGACGGCTCTTCGATTCGCGGCTTCACCGCGCAGCGCGAGAGCGATTTGCGCCTGGGGATTGACTGGTCGGCGTTCTACTGGGGCCCGGCGGATGTCTTCGGCTCCGGCAAAGTGCTGGTGTTCGGCGAAGTCATCGACAAGGGCGGCACTCCCTACGCGGCCGATATTCGCGGCGTGCTGAAAGGCTACGCCGAAAACTTGCACAAGAAAAAAGGTTACACGCTGAACGCCGCCAACGAAATTGAAGGTTTCCTGTTCAAAGGTCCGGACGCGGAGCGTCATTATCACGAGACGGACGCCAAGTTTGAGTACGTAAACACCGGCGGCTACTATCACTCGCTGCCGGGCGATCCGCTGCGCACCTTTATCGACACCACTGCCGAAGTGCAACGCGCAATGGGATTCCAGAATGAGAAGGACCATCCGGAAGTTGCCCCTTCGCAATTTGAAATCAACTACGGCTACGGCGAAGTAGTGGCGGCTGCCGATCAGATTCAGCTCTACAAACTAATCTGCCGGCAGGTGGCAACCAATCTGGGATTTACTGCGTCGTTTCTGCCCAAGCCCGTCGTCGGCGTCAACGGTAGCGGCATGCACACCAACGTTTCCATCAGCGATGGAGGCAAGAACCTGTTCTGGGACGCGAAAGGCGAAGAGAAGCTCAGCAAGGCTGGTTGGGCGTTCCTGGATCGCATCCTCACCCATGGCAACGACATTTGCCTGCTGCTGAACGCCAGCGTGAATGCCTACCGCCGTCTGGACCCGCACTTCGAGGCGCCCAACCAGATCAAGGCGTCCGCCGTAGATCGCGGATCGATGATCCGCATTCCCATCGGCAACGAGAAGAGCATGCGCGTGGAAGTTCGCTCGGTCGCTCCCGACGCAAATCCTTATCTGGTTCTGTACTCGATCTTCAAGACTGGACTCGACGGCGAGACGGCGAAGATCAAGAATCTGCGCCAGGCGGAGCGCTACCTGCCCGATAACATCTATACCGCGCTCGAAGACTTCCGCAAGTCGGAGTGGACGACGAAGATCCTCGGCGAGGACGTGAAGGGCCGCTACGCAGATCTGAAACAAGCAGCGGCCGATCGCTGTCCGCGCCTGCTGGGAACTTTTGTGAAAGCGCCCGAGGTGCAGTATCACCACGACGTCTATAACCAGTTCCTGTGGAACTTGTTCTAAGGCGCCGCAGTTCTGCCGCAAGAACGCCCTGGCCTGTAAGGACAGGGCGTTTTTGCTGTTTGAACAATCGCCAAATGGCCAGCGAAGCGCCTCTTGATCCAGCCAAGAATACCCGGACGGATGCGCCTGTGCTAGATTCAGAAGTTTCATGAACCTCGCAACCACTATCTCCACCCAGGGCCTGACCCGACGCTTCGGAGAACTGATTGCCGTCGACGGCGTCGACCTGCGCGTTGCGCCCGGACAATTCTTCGGCTTTCTCGGGCCCAACGGCGCGGGGAAATCGACCACCATCAAGATGCTCACCGGCCTGCTCGCGCCCAGTTCCGGGCGAATCGAAATCCTTGGCCTGGACCTTGAGAAGAATCCCGTCGAAGTGAAGCGGCAAATCGGCGTCGTCCCGGAGGGGATGGCGTTGTTCGGACGTCTGACTGGATCGGAGTTCCTGAACTTCGCGGGACGGATGTACGGACTCGACCGCGAAACCGCAGCCAAGCGCGCTGCGGAATTGCTCGACTTCATGCAACTCGCCGATCAGCGCAAGAAGCTGGTCACCGACTACTCGCACGGCATGCAGAAGAAGTTGGCGATGGCTGCGGCCGTAATCCACGGTCCGAAGGTGCTGTTCCTCGACGAGCCGTTTGAAGGCGTAGACGCCATCGCCGCCGGAACGCTGAAGGCGATGCTGCAAGGCATGATCGCGCGCGGTGCCACGATTTTTCTCACCTCTCATGTGCTCGAAATCGTAGAGCGCCTGTGCAGCCACGTCGCCATCATTCATCAGGGCCGGCTGGTCGCCCAGGGATCGCTCGAGGAACTGCGCGCCGGCGTAGAGGCGCAGACGCCCGCGGTATTGGGGAAAGACTCAAGCGATGGCTCGGGCGGTTCGCCGCCGTCCGGCGAAAAGATGACGCTGGAACAGATTTTCCTGCGTACCGTGGGCGGAGAGCGTCGCACCGATCAGGAGCTTTCGTGGCTCGGGTAGAACAAAGAATGGCCGAGATTGCGGTAACTGCCGACAAGGAGCAGGTGCCGCCCGCCTACAAAGTGCTTTACGATGGGCAGTGCGAGATTTGTCAGGCTTGCGTGTCGTGGCTGAAAGCCCTCGATCACAAGAACAAGACGATCTGCCTGCCCATCAGTACAGAGGCCTTGTCAGCCTGCGATTCGCGGCTAAGGATTGACGATTGCCTGCAACAGTTGCATGTCGTTACTCCGGGAGGTGAAATCCACGCCGGTTGGGATGCTGTCACTTGTTTGGCGCGTTTGTTCCCATCCACTCGGCTCCTAGGCATACTGGGAGAGTGGTTTCCGTTTCGCCAGGCGGGGCGGCTATGCTACCGGTTCGTCGCTGCAAACAGATACTCCCTCAGCAAATGTCGGGGTGGCGCCTGTCGGATAGCAAAACCAGAGGCGGTGCGGCGACAAGCAAAATTGTCCGCGTTCTGGTCGTGCTACACACTCGGCTTCTTCATTCGCCTGCCGCTGGTCTTATGGGCAGGAATCGGTGCCGCTGTAGAAAGGACGAGCATTTTCGCTCGGACTTATCACCAGCGCCTTGATCTGCTGAACGGCAGGCTGGTCGTTTTGTTTCTGAATGGCGTCTTGCCTAACACAGTCCCGCTGCTATTCGGCGAATTATTCACGGCGGTGGTCTATGACGGGGTCGCAATCGATCCGGGCTCGCCTAAGATGCGACGATCGCTCGCGAGGCACCTCCGACAGGCACAACCGAGAATCGCAAAAGTCATCGCCACGCATGCCCATGAGGAGCACGTCGGCAATCTCAATTGGTTATCCGAGCTTAGTGGTGCTCCGGTCTGCGTCTCGGAAATGACGGCCCAATTCCTGACGCCATTCAAGAAGCTGCCTTGGGTGCGCGCTACGATTATCGGGCAACCTCCAAACTTGAAGCCGCCCTATCACATCCTCGGCGAAACCGTGGACACCGAATCTGGCTACCTTCAAGTCTTGGCGACTCCCGGCCATTGCGATGACCACATCGTTCTGTACGATCCCACGGAGAAGTTGCTGCTGGCGGGCGATGCCTTCATGGGCAGCTACTTTGCGACTCCTAACCCTGACGTGGATAGCCTGAAATGGCTTGCCAGTCTCGAACGGCTGATGGAACTTGACATTGAAATTCTTGTCGAGGGACACGGGCACATTCACACTTTGCGGGTTGATATCCCCGATTTTCCCGGTGTGGTGATCCGGGAGAACCCTAAAATTGCCATATCGCAGAAGTTGACCTATCTGCGCTGGCTGCGTGAACAGATTGCAGCGGGGTTTCAAGATCAGCTTCCGGTGCGTGTTATCGAGGCCAGTTGTTTTCCGTGGGGCCAACGTACATCGTGGGAGAGCTGCGCCACTGACGAATGCATCCGGCTTCTGAGTCTCGGTCATTTCTCCCGCACCGAACTGGTGCGGAGCTTTGTTCGCACCAACTCGGAACCGCTTCCAACCGTCTACGAAGTGCGGATTTCGGGAGGGCAGTAAAAGCTCACTATGTTCCAAGCAATGTTTCTACCGGAACGACGCCCATGAATGACCTCACGCCCACGCTGCACCGGCGCACCCAACTAGCCGCCATCGCCGAGCTGCGCTGGCGGCTCTTTTCCAACACGCTGCGCACCACCCGGGGCAAACTGGAGTTAGCTTCGCGTATCCTCGTGTCCCTCGCGTTCGCTATCGGCGGACTCGGCGGCGCTTTCGGACTCGGCATCGCAGCGTACTTCCTAATCTCGGCAGGCAAGCCAGAGTTGCTCGCGCTGCTTTTTTGGTTTGTGTTTATCTTCTGGCAAGTCTTTCCTATTATGGCGGCCGCCTTCACCAACAATCCGGACTCTACCGACCTGCTGCGCTTCCCACTCAGCTACGGCTCGTACTTTCTGGTACGGCTGGTCTATGGCGTGTTCGACCCGGCAACCGCTCTGGGTAGCCTGTGGTCGTTCGGGATTCTGGTGGGCGTGGCCTTCGCGAAACCTGTATTGCTGCCGTGGGCGCTCCTGGTGATCCTCACGTTTGCCGCTCTCAATCTTTTGTTCATGCAGATGATCTTTGCCTGGGTGGAGCGGTGGCTGGCGCAGCGCCGCACCCGCGAGATCATGGGCATTTTGTTTGTTCTGATGATGCTCGGTTTTCAGCTGATCGGCCCGTTGACTGGACATTTCGGTAAGCGCGCCGGGCCGGAAGCGCAGCGGTTCATCGAAGTTCTCGCTCCGGTTCAGGGCATCCTTCCGCCCGGCCTTGCCGCCGATGCCATCGTGCAAAGCATATATCCGCGACTTCCAGCGGCATTGAGTTCTCTGGCGCTGCTCTGCGCCTTCGCGATGGTGATTGGTTATGGCCTGCACGTGCGGCTGCTGGCGCAGTATCGCGGTGAGAACTTGAGCGAAGTGGCTGTCGCATCCACTCTTCCGAAAAACCAGCAACTTCGTTTGGGCTGGAATCTTCCCGGATTTGCGGCTCCGGTGGCAGCGGTCTTCGAAAAAGAAATCCGTTATCTTCTCCGCAGCGGTCCCATGTTGCTCACCTTGATCATGCCGGTTTTTGTGCTTGTCATCTTCCGTTTTGGAGCGCTGAACTCCGTCCGGCACTCTGGAGCTTTCCTGTCGCGAACCCCCGACATGGCATTTCCGGCCGCCGCCGCATACACGCTGCTGATGCTGACCAACCTGGTTTACAACAGCTTCGGCGGCGACGCCGGTGGCATCCAGTTCTTCTACGCTTCGCCCGTAAGCTTTCGCGAAATTGTGCTGGCCAAGAATCTCACGCATGCCCTCATTCTGGCGGTCGAAGTATTTGTGGCATGGATGGCGGTTGGCTTTCTCTATGGCCGGCCTACGCTTGATGTCACCATCGCCTCGTTGGCAGGTTTGTTATTCGCCGCGCCGTTCAATTTTTCCGTAGGCAACCTGCTCTCGATCTACTCGCCGAAGAAACTGGACTATTCTTCCTTCGGCCGTCAACGCGCCTCGCAGATGACTGTCTTGATCAGCCTGGGAGTGGAAATATTCGTCGTGAGCGTGGGAGTCGCCGCATTCTGGATGGCCCGGCACTACGGCAACCTCTGGATCGCGACGCTGCTCTTATTGCTGTTGGCGGGGATTTCCCTCACGGCTTACTGGATGATTCTCAACCGTATGGATGGTTTAGCGCAGGAGCGACGGGAAACGCTGGTTGCGGAACTTTGTCGGGCGTAACGGATTAGTGTCCTAGGAGCATGAGGTAAACCGGAGTGTGCGGTATGAACGAATTTGAATGCGTGATCCCGATTCTGAACGTCAAGAACTTTGCCGCGTCGATGGACTACTACGTCAACAAGCTGGGTTTTAGCAAGAAGTGGGACTGGGGCAGTCCTCCGACATTCGGTTGTGTCACGCGGGGTAAAATCGAGCTTTTCTTTTGTGAAGGAGCGCAAGGGCAGCCGGGCACGTGGATGTCCATCTTCATGGATGATGTGGACGCACTTTATGACGAGTACAAAAGCCGCGGCGCAATCATTCGCCAGCCCCCAACGAATATGCCCTGGGGTGTGCGGGAAATGAATGTGGAGGATCCGGACGGTCACCGTTTTCGCATGGGCAGTGATTCTACGGGACCGGTAGATGAGGATGGGTTAAAGCGATTCTCTGAGATCGAGCAGTTTGGGAAGTGAGAGGTCGTACTAAACGCGCAGGCCGTTGCTTCGCCTCGGCCTGCCCTTACTTCCTTTCCGGATTCGCCAAAAACCGATATCCCACCCCGCGCACTGTGAGCAAATGCCGCGGCTGCGCGGGATCGTCTTCGATGTAACGCCGCAGCCGCACCATAAAGTTGTCGATGGCGCGCGTGTCAGTGTCTTCATGCAGGCCCCACACTTCTTCCAGAATCTGCTTGCGGGAAACCACTCGCCCGTCGTTGCGCACCAGGTGGCGCAGCAGTTCCGATTCCATCAGCGTCAAACGAATCACATTGTCGGCGGTGCGCAGTTCGAGCGTACCGAAATCGATGGTCTTGCCGCCGAAGGAAAATGTTCCGAAATCGCTGACGCTGCGCGAGTCCGATGCAACCTCAGTCGCGTCCTTATTCCCCGCCGGCTGTCCGGCGTGCATCCATTGGCTGCGCCGCAGCAGTCCCTGCAGGCGCGCCAGCAGGATCGAAAGGTCGAAAGGCTTGGGCAAATAATCATCGGCACCCGCGGCGAAGCCCTTCAGCACATCTTCGGGACGGCCGCGCGCCGTGAGCATGAGCACCGGCACATAATTGCGCGCGGCGCGCAATTCTGAAACCACGCTGAAGCCGTCCTTGCCCGGCAGCATGATGTCGAGCACGATGGCGTCGAAGCTTTCTTTCTTGCCCAGCAAACGATCCGTGGCCGCTTCCCCGTCCCCAACAATTTCGGCGGAATAGCCTTCCGCCTCCAGGTTGAAGCGCAACCCCTGCGCCAGGTGCGCCTCATCTTCCACCACCAGAACCCGGCTCATGCCATCGACCTCGGCAGCTCCATCGTAATCGTGGTGCCCTCGCCTTCGCCTTCACTTGCGGCAAATACTTTGCCGCCGTGCTTCTCGGTAATCGACTTCACGATAAACAGGCCCAGCCCGGTCCCTTTCACATGCGCCAGTGAACGATGGGTGACGCGATAAAAGCGCTTGAAGATGCTTTTCAAATCGTCGGGCGGAATGCCGACCCCGTGATCCTGCACGCTGAGCACGATGCGTTTTTCGTCAGGCATATTCAGGAGCACGCGCACATCCACCTGCTCGCCGGAATATTTAATGGCGTTGTCGAGCACGTTGAAAACAGCGGTGCGAAGATCCTCATCGCTGCCCAGCACGCGCAAACCCGCGCCATTGCCCGGCGTCTCCTCGTAACGCAGAGCTTCTAGTGGCAGATGATGGCGGCTTCGAGCGGCGTCCATGCATTCGCGCACCAGTTGCCGGAAGTCGACCGCGGATTTTTCCCGCCCCGCCTTCTTGTCCCCGGCGCGGCCGGCCCGCAACACCTGTTCCACAGTCTCCGTCAGCCGATCGGTATCGCTGAGCATCAGCCGGTAAAATTCCTGCTTCTGCGCTTCCGGCAAGTCACGGCGCTGCAAGGTTTCCAGATGCAGGCGAATCGAGGCGACCGGCGTTTTCAGTTCGTGCGTAACCGCGTTGATAAAGCTGTCGTGCTGCTCGCTACGGCGAAGCTCGCGCACCAGAAAGCTGGTGTTCACGATCATCCCCGCGATGATCAGGGCAAAAAAGATGATGCCGAAAAACAGCAGCACGCCCTCGCGCCAGTTGAGGATGATCCATCCAACATTGAGCGCAACCGCCAGCGCCACCAGGGTGATGCCCAGGCAAAGAAAGAAGACGATAGTTCCGCGGCGGCTCGTAATGCGCATGGAAGCTCAGGCTGATTTTACCGCGTTCCCGCCCGAGGGTTGCTAAAACGCGAGGAGGATTGGGACCGGGACACTGGAGGCTCACCTGGGAGGCCGGCCATGCTTGGTCCTTACCGGTGCTAAAGGCGATAACTCGACAGTTATTTACGGCAGTCGATGTGCGCAGAGGGCACCAGAGAGCCGAGCGTACCGAATTTCAGGTAGCTGACCTCTTTTGCTCCATCGATTCCATCGAATATCGAGACGGCGAACTGCTCCGATTCGACTCGCCACATTGAGATTGAATCGCTATGAAACGTCCATTTTCCGTAAAGCGCATTGATCGCGGCACGAAGTTCACTTGCGGACACTGATTTGTCGTAAACGGCGGTAAATCCGACGATTTGACCGTTTACCAAGTCCGTCATGATTTGCGCGGGATAAACCGCCCCACCATCACCCGAATCCTGCTTCCACAATTGCGAACACTCCGCTGAATGGCAATGAATCAATTGTGGATTCGGCAGGACTATTCTGCGCGTACTCTCCCCTGCTTGCGCGTAGGCGCACAGTATGGCCAATAAGCAACTGACTGCACCAAACACCCTGCGTGCATTGCGCATCCATGCCCTCCCAGCGGTCAAGCGCTTCAAGTAGAACCTATTGTTCAGGGAGAGGAAACACGATGCAAGATTACTGACGTTAACAGGCGTGGGTGTTGAAAAATTCACTCAGCAGAGCGATTACACCAACTGCCCTTTCATGGCGCTTGCGAGACAGCTTCTGGTGTACGCCGAAAAGAAAAACCCGCCGGAAAGGCGGGTTCTTATCCAAAAACGCAGAGTGGGTCGTCTATCTAGTCGCCCGCCGCCGCGCCCTCCGCGAAAGCGCTTGTAACCAGCTGTCCATTGGGCGTCGCCACCAGTCCTTTTTCCAAATCAGCCAGCTTCACCCGCTTGATGTCCCAAGCCAGCCCCAGCGTCTTCAGCGCCCAGATGCCGTACCAGTTCATGTCAACCTCATACCAGGTAAAGCCGTGCTGCGCCGCAGTCGGATGCGCGTGGTGATTGTTGTGCCAGCCTTCCCCGAATGTCAGCAACGCGACCCACCAGCTGTTGGTCGAAAGATCCCGAGTGGTGAAACGGCGCGTGCCCCAGGAGTGCGTAGCCGAATTCACCAGCCAAGTGGCGTGCAGCCCAACCACCGTGCGCATGAAAATACCCCACATTAGAAACGGTAGCCCGCCGATGGCCAGCAGTATGACGCCCAGCACGATCATAGGAACATAGTGATATTTCGTAATCCAAACGTGGAATTTATCTTTAGCGAGATCGGGAACGTAGCGGGCCAACGTGGTCGTGTCATGATGCATCGACTTGCCCATGAGAATCCAGCCCATGTGCGCCCACCATTTTCCATCGATGGGCGAATGCGGATCGCCATCCTCGTCCGAGTACTGATGATGAATGCGATGCGTGGCCACCCAGAAAATGGGTCCGCCCTCGAGGGCCAGCGTGGCGCAAACGGTCAGGAAATACTCCACCCACTTCGGCGTCTTATAGCCGCGGTGCGTGAGCAGACGATGATAGCTCATGCCAATGCCCAGGCTGCCCGAAACCCACCACAAGAACATGGCGACGAACAGTGCCTTCCATGTGAAGAAGAAAAGTGCCGCGATGGCTCCGACGTGAAACAGTGCCATGAATATCGCGGTCACCCAGTTGATTTCACCCTTTGCAGCTTGTCGTTTTTCCAGGCTTTCCAGTTGCATGTCCAAAGTGGGCCCCATTTGCTGGTCTTGAGTTCGTTACCGCACATATCTAACCTATCAAGGGAATCGGGCAAGCCACTGTAATACTTGTGTAATAGCGCGTTTCCGGGGCATTACGGAGGTACTACAGCAGAAAACAAAAAGAGCGCAGCCAATGCCGCGCCCTCAAAAACCAAGCAGAATTGCAAGTCAATTCTAATCCGGCCCTATCACGCGCTCTTTGGCATCTGCTTCATGAATTCACTCTGCGCTTCTTCAATCTCTTCCGCCGACATATCGCGGGTATGGGTCGCGATCGACCACTTGTGCCCGAAAGGATCCACCAGCTTGCCGAAACGGTCGCCCCAGAACATCTCACTGACCGGCATCTCAACGGTCGCGCCCGCCTTGATCGCACGATCAAATGCGGAATCCACGTCCTCCACATAAATGTGCAGCCCCGTGCCCGTGCCGCCGATAGTTTGCGGCGACAACGATCCAAACTGCGGGAACTCGTCGGCCAGCATGAAGAGCGAGTCGCCGATGCGCAATTCGGCATGCATCACCTTGCCATCGGGTCCTTTCATGACGCCTTTTTCCACCGCGCCAAATGCCTGCTTGTAGAACTCCACTGCGCGCTCAGCGTTGCGGACAGTCATCGAGGGGGTGAGGGTGTGGTAACCCTCAGGAATAGCTTTAACGGTCATGTCGTCCTCCTACTAGAGAATTCCGGCGGCAGGCAGTTTACACCAAAAAGGAGGGCAGATTTGTCAACGGAGTGTTACAGTACGGGGATCGTCGGGGAGGTGTTGGGATGTCGTTTATGGCCCTCGCGAACGTTGAAATAGACGAGAACCAGACCCAGAGCTGGACTGCGACGTGGAACAGCCCGACATGGCCAGCATGGCCGGGCATCGTGCTGATCCAGGCGCAAACGGTGACCACGGGCGTCTCGCTCACCTGTTCGACCCCGTCAGTTTCTTCGGCTCCCAACGGCCCGTATTCGTTTTCCTTCACGGTTACGAATAGCAGTCCGAACATTGGCTGGTACAACCTTTACATCGAAAGCGGTCTATAGCGAAAGCGATGAGGGTATGGAATATGAAGCTGGCAGTCAGTTACGACGCAGCGGGCAAAATCCTTACCATGTTTGATCCGGAAAAACTGCGCAGTGAAAAAGTCACTCTGCGATACGTGCCGGCACCGGGCGAGAAGCACCAAGTCATCGAGCTTCCGAAAGAGTTCGAGAAGGAAGTATTCTTCGACCTCCCCAAGTTGCTCCGCGTGAACCTGACGGGCGCAACTCCAAAGTTGGAGCGTAGGTAACACTCAGAAAAATCGGGTCACGCCCTCTTCCAACACCACCACCCGATCCTTGATTCCAGCCGCGCGCGCTTCCTGGTCCAACAACTGCAGTGGCTCATCGACCGGCTCGTGCGACAACCGGAAGCTTCCGTAATGCATGGGCACCATCCAGCGTGATTTCAAGTCGAGAAAGGCGCGAGTTGCATCCGCGGGATTGGTGTGCACGTTGCGGAACGTCGCCGGATTATACGCGCCGATAGGAAGCAGTGCCAATTCCGGCGACAGGCGTCGCCCGATCTCGCGAAAGCCCGCGAAGTAAGCCGTGTCGCCGGCGTGGTAGATGGAGTGCTTCCCCGCCTGCAACACATAGCCGCCATAACCGCGGTGCGAGTCCTTGAGAATTCGCGCGCCCCAATGCCGCGAAGGGACGTGTGTCACTGCCAAGCTGCCGTGACCCGAACTGTTCCACCAGTCCAGCTCAATGATCTCAGAGAAACCCAGATCGGAGACCAGATCCGTCACGTGGCTCGGAATGATGATGGCCGGCGCGGTCCCCCGCGTCCGCAGATTGTTCTGCACAATGGCCCGCAGCGACGGCCGGTGCAGATGATCAAAGTGCGCGTGCGTCACCAGCACAATATCGATGGCCGGCAAATCGCGCACTCGCAGCCCGGGACGCCGCAGGCGCTTCAGTAGAAACAGCCAGCGCGCGAAGTTGGGGTCAACCACTACGCTCTGTCCGCCGATCTGCACGAAGAAACTGGAATGCCCTATGAAGGTGACGCCCAGCTCGCCGTTCGAGGCAAGACGCGGTTTGTGCGTCTCTCCGCAAAGCGGGGTCACGGCGGAACGCCGCACCAAGCGCCCAAACTGCCTGGCTCGCTTGCGGAGTGCCGGACTGTCAAGCGTTGCTTTAATCATCCTGCTCGTCTGTTTGATGAATGCCGCGCTCTGCTGGCTGTATTTTAGTTGAGGCCCTTAGGAATATGCGTAATTTCCACGCATCCCATATTACGCTTTCGATTCGGGAGCGACAGCCCCAAAAGCGCAGAGCAACATTAAGACGGCCAAATAATAGCGAGCGTCTCAGTTCGCTGAAACGTCCCGTGTGGGACAGCCGCCCCCGGCTGTCCGTCGAGCGCAGCTCGACCTCTTATTCGTCACCGCCACCAGCCCTTGCTTGACCTCGATCCGGTTACTCATTTCTAATCCGGAGAGTCCTTTCCTCACGAGGAGAAGTCCCGAAATGCGCGTTGCTTTCTTAGGTTTGGGAATTATGGGGCACGCCATGGCCACGAATCTGGTCAAGGCCGGCCACGAAGTCACAGTTTGGAACCGCACTCCCGGCAAACTGGTCGAGGGCGCGGGCGTCGCTCCCACTCCAGCAGCGGCGGCGCAGGGCGCCGAAGTCGTCTGGCTCTGCGTTTCCGACACGGCCGCGGTCGAGAAGATATTGTTTGGTCCCGAGGGCATTGACCAGTCGCTGGCCGAAGGCATGATCATCGCGGACTCCAGCACAATCTCGCCCACCGCCACCGCCAAGTTTGCCGAACGAGTTCGCCCCAAGGGCGTGGCCTACGTTGACGCTCCCATGACCGGGTCGAAGATCGGCGCCGCGAATGGAACGCTGATTTTCATGGTCGGAGGAGACGGTGCCACAATCGAACGCCTCAACCCGCTGTTCGCGGCCATGGGCAAAAAGATTTTTCGCATGGGAGAAATCGGCAAGGGCCAGGCTACCAAGCTGGCCATGAACCTCCAGATCGCCCTCATTTTCGAGGGCTTTGCCGAGGCCCTCACTCTCGCCACCAAACTCGGCGTGGACTCCCAGCAGTTGCTTTCGCTGATTGAGGCCACCATGGTCCGCTCGGGCGTGGTGGACTATAAGGGACCGTTCGTCCTGCAACGCGATTTCACCCCCAATTTTCCGCTGCGCCTTATGCACAAGGACATCCGGCTCGCGCTCGAAGCCGCAAAAGAAGCGCGCGTGAAGCTGCCCGCCCTCGAAACCGTGGAAGAGATTTACGAACTGGCCACCGAAGACGGCCACCAGGATCTCGACTACGCCGCCACCCTCACTCTGCTCGAACGCTGGGCAGGGATACAGGTGAAAGGCGAAGCGGCGTAGGAATGGAGGCTTTGTTCGCCGAATGCCGGCTGTCCTCTTTTATCTAGATTCCTCTAGTGAGCGGAAGCCAGCAACGAAATGCGACGCACACTGATTTGCTTCTCGCGCTTGCGGGTCTGGGCGATGTCGTAAGACGACTGCATACGCATAAGCGTGTCCATCTTCACGCCGAAGGCTTTCTCGATGCGAAGCGCCATATCCCCGGATAGGTCGGCCTTGCCATTGAGCAAGCTGGACAACGCCGGCCGGGACACGCGCAACGCCACTGCCGCCGCTGTAACGGTCAACCCTGCGGCTTCAATAATCTCGGTCCGGATGAAATCTCCGGGGTGGGGCGGGTTCTTCATCGGCATGGTGTTTCCTCTTTCTTGCCTAGTGGTAATCCTCCAAATTCACATCGCAAATTTCACGCTCGGTTGTGTCGATACGAAACGTCAGACGCCGGTTAGCGGTAACGCTTAGACTCCAGGTACTCTTGCGGTCGCCGGTCAACGTGTGCACCTTCCAAGTCAGTAACGTTCGCAACTCCTCCGGTTCTTCCATGTCGTCCAGAAATGCAAGCATCTTGCGGATCTTCTCCGCCGTATCTGGCGGAACACCCTTGGCGTTGTCTTCCGCGTAGAGCCTCTTCAAGCTCTTATGAGCGAAATTCCGTATCCTCAATTTAAGCTACCGTAGCCTGTAGCCTAACACTTGTCAACTCGAAAGGCCATGCGGCATTCTAGTATGCAAGGAGTATCCGCAAGTCGCGCAGATTGTTCCCCGTGGGCCCAGTCTCGATCGCATCGCCCAGCACTCTGAAGAATGGATACGCGTCGAACTTCTCGAGTGCCGCGCGGGCATCCAATCCACTCGATTGCGCGCGGCTGATAGTGGTTCCATCCACCACCGCACCGGCTGCCGTACTGTTCCCATCCACACCATCCGTCCCAGCACTGAGCACGGTGACATTCTCTCCTGCAATCTTCGCTGCACACGCCAGTGCAAACTGCTGGTTGCGACCGCCCACGCCACCATTCGTAACCTTTACCGTCACTTCGCCGCCGGAGATCAGGCACACCCGCGCGAAATTTTTGCTCAGCTCGCGAAGCCGCTTCAGCAAATACTCTGCCGCGCGCTCGTAATCCCAGTCATCACAAGAATTGTCCACATGCACAGTGAACCCAGCGCGCTCAGCCGCTGCACTCGCCTGCTCCACCGCGGTTTGGTTCGAGAGAATCGTCCACCAGCGCGAACGCTGAAACGCCGGATCGTCGGACTTCGGCGTCTCCTCCAGAGCCTGGCGTTCAAAGAGCTCGCGCGTGGAATGCGGAAACTGCGGCAGCAATCCGTGCTTCTCCGCGATCCGATAACAATCCTCCACGCTGGTTGAATCGGGCATCGTCGGACCGGATGCAAGAGCATCGGGCGTATCGTCAGGAACGTCGGAGACCAGCAGGGACAACTGCTGCGCGGGAAACGCCCGCTGTGCCAGCCGTCCGCCTTTGCTCGCGGAGAGATGCTTGCGGATAGTATTGATTTCGGCGATGGGCGCGCCCGAATGCACCAGAGCACGATAGGTCGCGATCAGATCGTCCAGGGAAATCTCATCGTCAATTGGCTTCTCAACAATCGACGATCCTCCGCCACTGAGCAGAAAAATCACCAGCGACGCCGCGGTCTGCGCATCCAGCGCTTTCAGAATAGCGCCCGCCGCGTGAATGGATTCAGCATTGGGTGTGGGATGTCCGCCGCGAAAATAACGGAAGCCGCGCACCTGCGACGGCGGCTCGACCGAACTCGCCACAATACCCTCGAGCGAAGCCGTGCCGACTTGCTGTGCCAGCGCCTCCACCATCGTATGTCCGGCTTTGCCGATGGAAATCACCAGCACGCGCGAATAAGAATGCAGATCGTAAAGGTCCTCGCGGACGCGCAGCACCCCGCGCTCACAATTCACATGCCGCGCAAATGCCTTGGCAATCGAAGCCTCGGCCAGCGCGTAGCGAAAGATTTCCCGGGCCGTATCACGCATCTGTTGAGACAACTCACCGTGGTTCACAAAATGTCATCCTGAGCGTAGCATTCGCGTTCGCTTGCGAACGCGAATGCGGAGTCGAAGGATCCCCTGCAGTCTCGCGCCACTCAAGGACTCAAAAGGAATTCTCGCCACGGACCAGGATTTCTCAGCGACACGCATCGAACACTGCAATGCTGGCATATCCAATCGCGCTAGGCCATCGTAGCCTCCTTGATCCAGCTTTCAATCGCTTCCCGCAGCTCGCGCAATCGCCCTTCGAAGAAATGATCCGCGCCTTCAATCACAACCAGCTTCTTCGGTTCCGGTATCGACGCGACCAGAGCCTCCAGTTTTGCCCGCGGACCAAACTGATCGCGCGCGCCGCTCACAAATAACTTCGGCTTGTCGCAATCTCGCAAAAACTCAAACGTATAAGTGCGCGGCGCTTCCGAATCGGCGGCCACCGGAACAACTGGCGTTCCCACGCCAATCACCGCCTTCACCCGCGCGTCCGAACACGCCGCCCGCAGTCCAACCGCAGCACCGAAAGAGAAGCCCGCAAACAGGAGCGGCAGGTGAAACTCCGCGTCCAGCCAGTCCAGAGCGGTCCGAACATCTTCCACTTCTCCGTTTCCCAGATCGTGCTCGCCCTGGCTGAGTCCAGCGCCGCGAAAGTTGAAACGCAGCACAGGAAATCCAAAACTGTTCAGCGCCTTCATGGCATGGAACACGACCTTGTTATGCAGCGTCCCGCCAAACAGCGGGTGCGGATGGCAAACCACCGCCGCGTACGTCGCGTTCTCCGCACCCGCATTCAGCAGCGCTTCCAGGCGTCCGACCGGACCTTGGAGGAAGAGCGACTTTATCGTTGAATTCTGGGCGATCACAGCACTCAGATTACATGAAGTCAGAAGTACGAAGTCAGAATGCACAAGTTAGGACTCGACCAGCCGCGTGCCGCGCAATGTTCTTACCTCTACATTTTGACTTCTGCCCTCTGACTTCAGCGGCGGTTTCCCTCTGCTATTCTTTTCGCTTATGGACGCCATCACGCTCACTCGCCAACTTGTCGACATCGAATCCATTTCCGGCAACGAAGCCGCGGTCGGAAATTATCTCTATGGAGAACTCTGCCGCCTCGGCTACCAGACGAAAAAGATGCCGGTGGAAGGCGATCGCGCCAACGTCTACGCCATTTCGCCGGAGCAGGCGCATCCGGCGGTGGTTTTCTCCACCCACATGGACACCGTTCCGCCGTTCATTCCGTCTTCCGAAGATACCGCGCGCATTTATGGCCGCGGCTCGTGCGACGCGAAGGGCATCATTGCCGCGCAGATTGCGGCCTCGGAACGATTGCGCAGGGAAGGAATTTACGTCGGTCTGCTATTCGTGGTGGGAGAAGAGCGTGACAGCCTGGGCGCGAAAGTTGCGAACGAATACGCCGCAAATGACCCGGCACACGGCTGCAAGTATTTAGTCAACGGCGAGCCGACCGAGAATCGCATCGCGCTCGCATCGAAGGGAACGCTGCGGGTGGAAGTAACAGCTTCCGGCCGCATGGCGCATTCGGCTTATCCCGAGCTCGGCGAATCGGCGATCGATAAGCTTATCGAAGCTCTCGCGCGCCTGCGCGCGATGCCGCTGCCGTCCGATCCGGAAATTGGCCCGTGCACGCTGAACATCGGATTGATCGAAGGCGGACGCGCGCCCAATGTGATTCCTGACTATGCTCACGCAGACTTGCTCTATCGTCTGGTTGGTCCGTCGCAGGATTTGCGCCGCCAGATTCTCGCGACTGCGGGCGATCAGGTGAAGGTTGAATTCCCGCTCGAACTGGCTTTCCTGCGCCTGCGCACCGTCGACGGATTGCCCACGATGATCGCGGCCTTCACCACCGATATTCCCAAGCTAACGAACTGGGGCGAACCACTGCTGATCGGTCCAGGATCGATTCACGTCGCGCACACGGACGGCGAATTCATCGAGAAGCAACAACTCGCTGAGGCGATTGATTTGTATTGCGCGATTGCCAAGAAACTGATTTGAGGTAAATGACCCTCCAGCAGCTTGCGGAAAAAGTCGATGTTTGCACTTGATTTTGGGTGGCGCAGCGCTTCAGCGCTGCGATAAATGACTATTTTCAGAACCGGCTTTAGCCGCTGAGGTGGTAATCGGCGGAAACCACTTTTTCGCACCCTACCAGAACGACTCATTCCACGTTTGGGTATACATACGCCAACAGCGTATAGTGGAAAGCTGTGGCGAAGCCAAACATTTTCAGCGAATTGATGGAGGGAGTGGCCGCGATGCAGGGCCATCGCGAAGGCAAGCTCACATTGCGCAGCTACAAAGTCGATGTAGCGCCGCTCCCCAAGGTGGATTCAAAGCTTCTTCGCGACACTCGGAAAAAGCTGCGCTGCTCGCGAGCGGTATTCGCGCGCAAGCTGCGGATTAACGAGAGAACGCTGGAAAAGTGGGAACAAGGCCGCGCGAAACCGAACCCTCAAGCAGCAGCACTGGTGCTATTGGTGCGGCGATTTCCGGATACGCTGGCAAGGCTGGATGAGGTGGCAGAGGGATAAAGTGAACAGCAAGAACACCTATATAGCCCTTGGAATTGTTATTGTGGCTTCTGTTGCAGCTGCATCTTTCCTCCATTTTAGCATGATCATACAAGATCTTGCGGCTATCCCAGCCATTGTTGCCCTCTTCGCGGCGTTGCTTCAGATTGGCCGGGATCGAATCGCTCACGAAAGATCGCTATTCATGCTTGAGTCGCAGAATAGCTTTTCTATTGGGGCAACTTCCCACATGGCAGGAGTTGCTTTCGACCAATACTCAGCATTTTGCGAGGAGTATGTAAAGGAAATGTATGATGCTTTGATGACGTTGACTCGTGAAGGGCCACGTCAGAGCGCGCTAACGCATGGCGATAACCTCATAAAAATTCGAAGAAAGTGGACCGTATGGCTAACACCAGCAATCGACGAGTCTCTGTGGCGCTTCGAAAAGGCCCTACGTACCATTGGCGCTACGGCATGGATGTTGGAGCAAGCTCCTGGTTCTACTGCAGGCTTTGGGGAAATGTACTCGACGTTCGCGAAGATCATAGGGCTTGAAAAATGGGAGGGCGAATCACTTACAGACGAACTTACTGTCGCGGCAGTGATCAATCAACTCCGTCGCGTCCTTGGTACCGAAGAACTTAGTCGTCTCCGGAGTGAACTCGTCACTCGTGCATTGCGAAACATTGAAAATTCTGCTTAGAAAGATCAAAAGTTCCCTCAATGTAGACTTTCTATATGACCACCACCACCCTCAACGCCCTTGCCCGCGCTTCATCCGCCTATCTGCGCTCCGCCATGCACCAGCCCATCCAGTGGCACGAGTGGGGCGAGGAGGCGTTCGCATCCGCGCAGCGGGAGAATAAGCCGATGCTGCTCGACATCGGCGCGGTGTGGTGCCACTGGTGCCATGTGATGGACCGTGAGTCTTATGACGACCCGGAAGTGGCGGCCATTGTGAATGAGCATTTCATCGCGGTGAAGGTTGACCGCGACGAGCGTCCTGACATCGACAGCCGCTACCAGGCTGCGGTAAGCGCGGTCAGCGGACAGGGCGGGTGGCCGCTCACCGCTTTTCTTACCCCCGACGGCAAGCCGTTTTATGGCGGGACCTATTTCCCGCCGACCGATGGCTACGGGCGCCCCAGCTTCAAGCGCGTGCTGTTGAGCATTGCCAACGCTTACCAGGAAAAGCACGGCGACGTGGTGGAGCAGGCAAAGATGGTCGAGAACGCGATTGCGCAGGCGGAGTCGTTTGCGGGCCGCAGCGGACGAGTTTCGGCGAGCATTATCGCCGCGATTCAGAAATCTGCGTTCAGTATGTTCGACGAGCAGCATGGAGGATTTGGGCAGGCTCCAAAGTTTCCCCATCCTTCGGCGCTGGATTTGTTGATTGAACGGTATGCGCGGCAGGATGACGAGCAGTTGCGCAACGTCATCGTCACTACGCTTGAGCACATGGCGAACGGCGGGGTTTACGACCAGTTGGCGGGAGGTTTCCATCGTTACTCGGTTGACGAAGGCTGGGTCGTTCCGCACTTCGAAAAGATGTGCTATGACAACTCCGAACTGCTGAAGAATTACGTGCACGCCTATCAGGCAACGGGCTCGAAGTTCTTTGCGGATGTGGCGCGCGACATCATTCGCTGGATGGATGAGTGGCTGAGCGACCAGGAGCGCGGAGGCTTCTACGCCTCGCAGGACGCGGACATCTCCATGGACGACGACGGCGACTATTTCACCTGGACGCTGGACGAAACACGCGCCGTCCTGACCGAAGAAGAAGCGGAGGTCGCGGCACTGCGCTACGATATAAACCAAGTGGGCGAGATGCACCACAATCCGGCGAAAAACGTGCTCCAGGTACGCCTGCCGATCGAAGCGATTGCCAGCCGGATGAAGCTTGGCGCCGAGCGAGTGAAAGAGTTACTCGATTCCGCAAAGAATAAAATGTATGCGGCTCGGCTCGAGCGGCCCACGCCTTACATCGACAAGACAGTCTATGTGGGATGGAACAGCATGTGCGTGGGTGCATACCTGGAAGCAGCGAAGGTGCTCAATCTCGCCGCCGCACGCGGCTTTGCGCTGCGGTCGTTGGACCGCATTCTGGCGGAAGCGTGGAAGCCAGCGCCGGCGAACGCGGGCGAGAGCGCCCGCGCCACACAGTTGCTGCACGTGGTTGCGTATTCTGATCCGAAGGCTGACCATCGCGAAGTTGCCGGCCTGCTGGACGACTACGCCGCGACCGCGCTTGCTTGCCTCGACGCCTACGAAGCGACGGCCGACCTCAGCTATTTCAAGTTCGCGCAGGCCATCGCAGACACAATGATTGCAAAATTTTTCGACGCGGTTTCCGGAGGGTTCTTCGATGCCGAACCGGCCTCCGATGGCAAGAGTCTGGGCGTGCTTTCGACTCGGCGCAAGCCGGTGCAGGATTCGCCCACGCCGGCGGGCAATCCCATGGCGGCGATTGCGCTGCTGCGGTTGCATCACTATACAGGCGAGGCTGCGTATCGCGACAAAGCGGAATTGACGCTGGAAACTTTCGCCGGCGTGGCGGAGCAGTTTGGAATTTTCGCCGCCACCTATGGAATCGCGGTGGTCCATCTACTGGAAAGTCCCGTGCAGGTGGTTGTGATCGCGGAAAATGGAGCCGCCGATGCCGCTACCAGTCTGGTGGCGGCTGCAAACGCTGTTTTCGCTTTCAATAAGTCCGTGCTGCGGCTCACTGTGAACCAGGCGGTCGCCGGGAATCTTCCTCCGGCGCTGGCGGCTACCATCCCGAACTTGCCCGACCTGAAGTCCGGCAAAGCGTTTGCGGTTCTATGTTCCGGTTTCTCCTGCCAGCCGCCAATCCAGAACGCGGCCGAATTGCGAAGCGCTTTGGAATCCACGCTTAAGACACAGAGCTAGAACATGCGGCCCCAAAAAACAGGGCTGACGGTTTATGTATGAAGTCCGTCAGCCCAAATATAGCGAGCCCTGGGTTCGGCCCAAGTTACTACAGGTTACTTTAGTGACCTTGCGGCCACGGCTGTACTCCGATTAACTACTACTTCATCATCGGAGGCAGTGCAACGCATTTGCCTTGCAGTTTTTGTTGAGGTGGGCACACTAGAATCGGCCCTCCGTCCGGGGCGGGAACCTGCGGAACGGCGGCTGCAACATAGGTGCCCACTAGTCCACACATCAGGATCGAAATCCTGATTGCTTGTTTCATGGGTATTCTCCTACCACGCCCTAGCTTTCCCAAAATGGGACCTCTGACGCGGTGACGCATTATACGGTACGAGTCAAGCACCTCCGTGCGCACTCCTAATTTAGTTGATCGGAATCTCTTCCGTCCGAGCCCTGTCCGGCCATCAGCACATTTCTCACTCCAGGCATAAGTACAGGCAGAGCAATAACTTAACCAAGACTATTCGGTCGGCAATTCCCGGACTCGACCAAAGCGAAAACCGGAAGCGAAAGGCATTTACGAAATCCGGAATTATGCGCGATCGGGAAGACAAAAGAAAGGAAACGAACCAAGTCGAGAGGATTCGAATGCAGGAGCGTAACCTGCTACTTCTTTGGATCATCAGCGCGTGGGAGCCGGTGAATCCCCGAACTGTTCAGCGCCACAACCCCGGCGTGTGCGGCCGCAGCTTTCGGAGCGGTAAGGGGTTCTTGCGTCATTGACGGTGACACCTGAGTGCGCGAGAGTGCCCGGTCGACCATCCCTTCAAACATCGGGATCAAAGAATTCGCGGGCAGAGGATGATGAATGTCCGTCAGGGTTTGCTCCCATCGCTGGGGCCGCAACAGTGTGGAAGCAGCTTCGCGGGCCGGGCTCTTGGCCAGAGTGTAGCCCAACCAAATGAGCAACGTGCAGTTGTAGGCCGCCATGTTAACCAATCCCATCGATAGATTGTTCAAGTGGTCGCCCACCCAGGATGCAACCACCGACAGTTCGACCATGGCAAAGCAACCAAAGCCCAGAGCAACCCCAAAGCTGTACTGCCGGCGGCTCACTCCCAGGTAGCGTGCAAAGAACAGCAGGAAAAGCACCATGCCCACCTGGATAATGCGTACGCAGCGCTGGGCCGTAAGAATGGCCTCAACCCACGGAGCCGAGTCCGACGAGTTCGTGGAAACCGACACCACCCCGGCCACCAGAAGCATCACCAGCCCAGCCCATTTAAACAGGACGGTGCCCAGGTCTCGCAACGTGTGAAACGGCCGGAAGGCATCGAGGAAGGCTTCATGGATCACCTTGAAACCCAGAGCCACGCTGATCGCCGTGCTGAACCAACTAAGGTAAAGGCATGCAGTAGGGGCGTACCTGTAAGTCGGAAAGACCACGGCAAAAGCCAGAATCTGCGCGATGATGTAAGCAAAGAAAAACTTGAATTGGCGGTAGCGTTCGCGGCGGAACATGGCTACGGCAATCGCGGTTTGGAGAATGGGATGCGCGATCCAGAGAGCGTTATAAAAAATCGTAATTTTGTCGCTCATCGCAACCGCTCCCCTGGGCTCGGAAAACAAGAAACACCAGCGTCAGTGGAACCGGCACACGGCTCCAGGAACAGTCTGGCTAAGAAAAGTTAAACCTTTTGGCGCAGGCGTTCAATGTACTCAGGTAATTCAAAGTAACGTTACCGCTGGAGTCAGCCGAACGCAACGTTACCTTCGTGCCATTCTCTTCCGGAGAGGAAGAATCACGCCCATCAAGCCCTACGCATCCGGGACGGAGTGGATATAGGCGCGCATCATGCGTACTTCATCATCTTTTTCGTTCAGGTCGTGGAGCAAAATGTCCCGCAGCGAGACCATTCCGACCAACTGTCCGTCATGGCAAACCGGCAAATGCCGGAAGCTGTGCCGTCGCATGAGAGTCATGCAGGTCTCCAACTCTTCATTCATATTGACGGTGAGCGGGTCTTCCGTCATGACCTCGGCCAGGCAGGTGCTGCGCGGATCGCGTGCTTCCGCCACCACGCGCTTCATCAGATCGCGCTCGGAAAAAATCCCCACCAGTTTTCCGTTCTGCAAGACCGGAACCGCGCCGATGTTGCGTTCCACCATGGCACGCGCCGTTTCCAACACGGTTTGGCCCATTTCCGCCTGGTAGGTTTCCTGGTTCTTGATGAGGTCACTGATACGCATTGGATCCTCCGGGATATTCGGCTCCGAGCAGCCAAAAGCTATACCGGGGGGCGAGTATATGCCGAAACCGGATAGAGGGGAAGAGGTAAAAGACTGTAGGGAGAAAGAAAAGCGGCGCCGGGAATCATTTTCGGGAAGAAGAGAAAAGCCGGGACGACCGAGGAACGCGACCAGTCTTCCCCAGTCCGAGAGCAGGCTACGATTTTGACCGCTGCGGAGTATGCTCCTCCCCCAGAAATACGAAGTACGAACAGTTCCACCATGACGTGGGCACGCTCCCGTGCGGCCGCGCGGTAAGGACAATGTTGTATTCACCCGTGCTGGCCGGGGCCATCTCCCGGAGAACGTCTGCTTGCAACATCCCGGCTCGCGACTCTTGTCCCCCTGCCTGTTTTCCTTGCGGTTCGATCACCGCCAGCCGGGCCAGAAACTCGTGAAGCTCGACGCCGCGCCCCTGCCCAGAGACTACGAAAGAAACCTCTGCATCCAGTTCGGAGAAGTGCCAAGCCAGCGAGGCCGCCAGCTTCACCGCGCATTCGTAGGCCGGCTCGGAAATAAGACCAGCCGGGGGATTGTCGAAAACGATGCACAACTTGCGCTCATCTTCGCGGGTGAACTCGCGTACTTTCAATGAGCCGGATTTCGCCGTCGCCTTCCAGTCCACGTGGCGCGCCGAATCTTCCGGCATGTATTCGCGGATGAGGTGCAGATCGGAACCGCGTCCACGCACAAAACTCTCCCACTCCCCGCGCACCAGCGGCAGAATTTCAAACAGCTCGTCGGGCGTCGCAACCGGCGGATAGACAATAATTTCGCGCTCCAAAGCAACATCCCGCGTCCTGGTTAGAAAGGCGAACGGAAACCGCGTGGCCACTCCAAAACTTGATTCGCAATACCGCCCGCGGCGTTCAAAAATCAGCTCAAGATCCGCCATCAGCTGGGCGCCCGGCGGCAAGTACGGAAAATAAATCATCCCCTCGAAAATTCCCGGCGCAGACGGAGCCACATCCACTCGCCGCACTCGCCAGTCGCGAAGCTGCAGCCACTGATTTCCGGCAGGGCGGTTCAGTGGAAAAACGAACGTCGTCGGCTCCCACCGCCATTGCTTGCGGGCTTTCGTTTCTTTGCGCGCCGGCACCACGCGAATCGAAAACGAGGGCAGGAAGCGCCGCCGGTTGCGCAATGCAATTCGTCCCACCACCGGGCGCTCGGCAAAAACGTGCTCGGGCAGACGCACTTCCAGTTGCAGGCCGCGCAGCACCAGCGCGGAAACCATGCCCGACACCAGAATCGCCGCCAGCATCGCCGCCACCACGATGTACAGCAGATTGTTTCCCGTATTCAGCGCCGCGATGCCGATGACCAGCGTGACCAGCGCATAAACCACGCCCGCCTTCGTGACTTCATAGTGAAACGTCTGCCGCAGCCGCTCCAGCGCTACCCGCCTTGCCAGATACGGCACCGTAACCAGCCCAACGAATGCCGCCATCAACAGCGCCACCGACGCCAGAATCACCGATGCCCACAGATGGCCCGCCTCGCCCGCCGCCGTCGAGAACAGCGCCGAGCCGAACGCCAGCGCCAGTCCCACCAGCGCCAGCAAGAACTTTATCCATACCTCCGCCGAGGCCGATTGCAGCCACGCCATCGCGCCGCCGCGCGCCGACGACGCCGGATTCACCGAATTGATGGTTGTGGACCCCACTGCTCGCAGCCTAGCACCACCCCAAGGAACGATCAACGAGAAGCGCCTTGCGCGGAAAGCTGCGGTAACTTGTCTAATGGCGTAGTTCTGGTTCGGCAGTCCTCGTTCCGATCGGCGTCATCGTCCATCCTGAGCACAGCCGTTCTTCAGGCGGAGCGAAGGATATCTCAGGGGCTAAAGCCCGCGTCTTTTAATCAGCCCTAACGGCACGGCTGAAGCCGTGCCCTACCCAAAACGACTTATGAGAGGACCTCTACCAACCGAGCCGCGCCCGGCTATCCACTCAGCTCCGTCGGAGTTCTTCCGGTTTCCACAATGTAGTCATGGACGAGTCCCCGGATCCGCTTCCGCACCTCCTCCATACTTGGCACGGCATCGTTTTTCCCTGCGTCAACCGAGGCTGCTTCCGCTTCCGACGGCGCGGGAGCCGCGGCAACGTTCTCGTCCTCACTGCCTTCCTCTTCGTCGTCTTCTTCTTCTTCGTCCTCTTCTTCATCCAAGTCAAAATCTTCCGGATCCCACTGCGAGCCTCCGATGTCGGTCCGCTCGACGTCTTCGCGCATAATGACCACCTCGGTCGGCTCTTCGGGCTCGAAGTCCACGTTGCGCAGGTTGGCGCTCGCGGTCTGCAAGCCATACAGGAGCAATCCCGCCACCTTGCGATCCATTTCGCCCCAGGCCAGCAGTTGCATCACCTGCATCAACGCCATCTGCACCGCGTTGGCATCCTCGAGCACCGGCAGCACAAAGCGCGCCTGCTTGAACTGATCTTTCACAATCCGGTTATGCTGCTCCCGCGCCCGCTCATGAAAAAAGCACTGCCTCTTTCTGTTCAGCGCGGGAGACCCGCACTGCGTCCCATTCATCTTGATGTGCTGACACCGTGGAACATTTCCTAAAGCCATATTTCCTTCACTCCTCCACCCCCGACGGCGCCGGATCGAAATCCCATGCCGCCCAGATTCCCAAACTGTTGTGAATTCCCCGCTAATGTCAGTCTTCCCGATTTGGAATCGGAAGCAAGGTTAAGTGAACATCAGAGGAAGGAAAGTTGTGGAAATGTCGAGGTTTGTTTTGGCCGGGTTATGGCTGGTCTCAATTCGAGGTGCGGGTGAGCCGCCCAAGCTCCGCTTGGGCGGGGATTTTGATGTTCATCTGTCACAGACTTATCACCCCTACAAGGCCCAGGCCGGGCCAGCCCCACCCGTGCAAAGTGTTTCCCATTGACCGCTGCCAGGCACTGGGGGAGAATGGCAGGCGGTCTTGATGTTACAGAGAAATGCTTGGAGAATCGCGATGGTCAGAAAACATCGAATCCTGATTCCTCGCCCCCTGGTACTAACTGTGCTTTCCGTGCTGCTGTTCATCGCCGCTCGCCCTGTTCAGGCCCAGACCGAGACTGTGCTCTACAACTTCACGGGCGGCGGCGATGGTGGCTCTCCCGTCAGTCGCCTTACCTCCCACGGTGCTGGCAAATTCTATGGGACGACCGTCGCCGGGGGGCTGGGATATGGGACCGTGTTTGAGCTATCGTCGAACGGCAGCGGAGGCTGGAACGAGACCGTGCTCTACAGCTTTTGCCAAGAGGGTGGTCAGAACTGCACGGACGGGGCGCCCCATTTTTCTCTTACGTGCTGTTCGACCGCGTAGGAAATCTCTACGGAACAGCTTCCGGCGGTGGCGCGGATGGATACGGCGTCGTATTCGAACTCAGTCCCGTGGGAACAAGGTGGACGGAAACGGTTCTGTATAGCTTCGCCGGTACCAATCCAGTAAGCGGTCTAGTCATGGATAAGGCCGGGAATCTCTACGGAACGGCTCTGGATCCCGACGCCTCCGATGGAACTGTCTTCGAACTGAGCCCGTCCGGTGGGGCTTGGACAGAGCAAGAGATCTATTCCTTCGGTATCGCCACCGGCTATTTCGCAACTGCCGGGTTGATTATGGACGCAACCGGAAATATCTTCGGCGGCTCAGGTTTGCAGGTATTCGAGCTGTCACCCAACGGCGACGGCGGCTGGGAAGGGATGGCGATCCACAACTTCCCTGATAGTCCTAAGGATGGCGAACTTGCGTTTGGCAATCTCGTGCTCGACAACGCCGGAAACCTCTACGGAACAACCGAACTGGGTGGGACAAAAAACTTTGGAACGGTCTACAGGTTGAGTCCTCCCAAGAATGGGAAGTGGACGGAGACAATTCTCCACTCCTTTCAGGGCGGCGCGACAGACGGCAATGACCCTTTTGGGGGGATCGTTTTCGATGCGGCCGGAAACATTTTCGGCAACACGGTCTCCGGTGGCAAGTTCGACGATGGAACTGTATTCGAACTTGTGGCCCCAGTAGGCAACGGCAATTACAAAGGGAAGCTTCTTTGGAGTTTCGACGGCTTAGACGGAGAGAATCCGACTGGCAGCCTGGTTCTGAATGGCACAGGTCACCTATATGGCACGACCGACTTGGGCGGATCGAGCAACGCGGGCGCTGTATTCGAGCTGGCCCCATGACGCTCGTCAACACCTCGCGTTGGGGGCTGGCCCACCTACGCAGCCGGGGTGCCCCGTGGGTATTCCGCAATGTGCAAAGCTTGAGATTTCTACTCTCTTCCCCTCGCCGACTTTGCCCCATCAAATCCACAACACCCCTGTGACATCCAACCTTGCGCCCAACCTTCAACTAGCGCCATTATTGCCAAGCAGAGGCAGCACATCAAGTTCGACGATCCTGAAAGAATCTCAACAGAATGCCAAACACAACTCTTTCATTCTCTAGATTTTGCCCGATAAGCCGAGCACCCTCTAGATTTTACAAACACTTTCTTGCTAACCCGATGATTCCAACGCCCCGCCTATGGCAGGGGTACCCACTCCGACGCTGAGTCTTCTTACTTCGCCGCCTTGTTCGACGCCGTCGAGGTCAATCCGAAAATCTGCAGTTCCTTGTAGCTGGCAACATAAACCTTACCGTTGGCAACTACCGGAACCAGGTTTGAGTTGCCGCCCTGGTTGGGCCAGAGGCCGGCGTGGCTCTTGAAGAGTACGCTCATCTTGCCCGCACCCGATTCCGGGTTGAAGGCATAAAGCCAAATGCCGCCCTCCTGCGATACCGGCCGCGACAGCGCCCAGATGATTGGTGAAGCGTTGCCATTCGATGACACACTGGTAAAGAACCCTGGATCTTGCACGCCGCTGGAAATCGATGCGGAAGCAACTGCTCTTAACCCCGGATTGGGTACGGTATGCAGCTTCCACACCTCAACCGTGTTGCCGCCACTGCTGACCACGCGTGCCTCGCCGTCGTTCGGATCCACGAAGTACGACGGCCCGCACCAGCAATTGCCGATGGCGTAGGTGCCGAGGACATTGTTGGTCGTGGTCGAATATCCCCCCAGGTGGTCTTCATTCATGAGGTACATGTTCCCGTCTTTGCCCGCGGCGACCGCCAGATGCGGCATCGATCCTGGCTGATCCGGCAGGACCAGCACGCCGCCGGAACCGAAATCCCCGTCCTGTTGGTCGAGGCTACCTTGGTCCGAAGGCGTGAACAGGTCTACCACATTGGTCAGGTTCGCCGACTCCTTGATCACGCTCTCCTGGAGGTTGGTGACGCCGTCGTAGGTGGTTCCCGAGGGGTCGGAGTTTCCTGTGACGAATACCACGTTGCCGGAATCGTCGGCTGCGGGCGCGAATCCCGACATCCAGATCGACGACAGGAAGAAGGAGTTCGGAGAAGTGGCCTGCGTATCGTTGATCTGGTTGGCCGAAAGCGGCGCCAGCGTGGCCGCGTTCCAACCAAGCAGCCAGCCTCGCGAAAGATTGGCGGCATAGTCGCAGAAGCTGCCGAACCCGGCATAGATATTGCCGTTAGCCTCCAGCAGGCCGGGACGTTGCCGCTGGTAGGTGGCGTTGAATACGAAGCTGCTTCCATCCGAGAGCGTATGCGACGCAGTGACAACCATTGGAGTCATCTTGTCAGTGAGGCTGCCCAGATCCAGCGCGTGAAGCCGATAAGCCGGTCCGGTGGAGTCCTGGGTGTAGGCGATCGTGTACAACGTGTTGCTGCCGGTATCGATGACCGGGGTAGAGTTGATGCCAACATTCGGTCCGTTGTTGTTGCAACCCAGCGGCCACTGCACGGGCTTCCCGAGATTGTGACGCAGGAGCACGGTGCCGGCGCCGGCATCGATGGCGTAGACGCTGTCATTTTCCGTGACCACATACACAACGCTATGCGTCCCCTGGTAGCTGCCGGCGGTGATGTTCACGCTCGGAATGAGGAGGGGTTGCGTATCCACTTGATCGTCGAGCTCCACCTTGGTCAGCAGCCCGAACTGGGAGGCATTCACATTCGCCGGCGTGAGCATGGTTTCGCTGGAATTCCAGCCTGTGCGGTAATTGTCATAGTGATACGTAGTCACGGCCGTCTGCGCCGCGGCGGCAGATGCGTTGGCTAGAAGGAACAGAAACGCAAAGCTGGCAATTCGGAACCGCCCATGAATGTGGGCATGGCGACGAAGCGGTGTCATGAATCCCCCAGAAAGGGGCGATTCTAGGGCTTGACGAAGGCGCAGTCAACCAAGAAGAACGGGCGGAGACGGAAGACTCCGGCAGACCTTTCGGCGAAGGCACAAGCCGGAGCTAGTACTCAGCCAGTTCCTTCATGGCTCGGAAAAGATCATTCGCCTGCGGCAGGATGGCGTCTTCCAGAATCGGCTGGTAGGCCACGAAGGCGTCGGCGGCGGCGACGCGGCGCACGGGCGCATCGAGGCGATCGAAGAGTTGATCAGCGAGGCGCGCTGCAATCTCCGCGCCGTAGCCCCAGCTTAAGGTGTCTTCGTAGGCCACGAGCGCGCGATTGGTTTTCGCCACCGAGGCGGCAATCGTCTCCCAGTCAAACGGATTCAGGCAGCGCAAATCGATCAACTCCACTTTCACACCGTGCTCGCGCTCGAGTTTTTGCGCCGCCTGCAGGGCGCGCGGGACCACAGCGCCGTAAGTGATCACGGTCAAGTCGGTTCCCGGTTGCACAATCCTGGCCTTGCCGAACGGAATCATGTAATCCGGCCCGGGATAGGGAGCGCGACCGTAGGTCTCACGGTACAAA
>Ga0182015_10000593_pt1 | contig 51724 bp, 47 predicted proteins | sample 712P3MmetaG_FD_120478 | JGI IMG/M metagenome (GOLD analysis project Ga0182015, IMG submission 120478) | Permafrost microbial communities from Stordalen Mire, Sweden - 712P3M metaG | ecosystem: Environmental > Terrestrial > Soil > Wetlands > Permafrost | place: Sweden: Stordalen | collected...
CTGTCGTAAAATCGCCATTGCACTCATTGACCTGGGTCGTGAGTGAAATTGATTCCATAACAATGCCTGGCTCCAACGCCCGAGTACCCACCCGTTCAACCGGATTACCACGCAAAAATTGTTCTTACGTCTACGACGATCTTACGCGATTGCAAAACGCCACCTGCGGAACCAAGTGGGCGCAGACATTTAATTACGGTGCTTTCCAACCTTCTCTCTTATCGAGGGGCACCCGCAAGATGAACGTGAACAGCCCCGCCCTTCGCGAAGAACGCGAAAGGACGGGCCACCCCGCCGTCTTTGATAAAAACTCGAAGTGGTAAAATGCAGGTCGCCCGACCCGTAATATCGCTTGAGGGATTGGAATAGACCGGCGCGAGACACGACTTTCAGAAGCTACAGGACAAACAGAGCACCCTTTGGGGCCGTTCTTGCCCCAACTTGGATTGTAAATTCTAAATATTCCTAAATCATGATTCCTGCCCTGCCCAAGGCCAGCGACGCTTCAGCCACAAGCAGCAGGCAAGACAGGCAAGACTGGAGCCGAGGAGCTCTAGCGCAGCAGGTTCTGGAACAGAGCTGGGGGCCGAAACATCTAGGGTGAGCTCACCCACAAAATTGCCCCCGCTGTAGCCGCCCGTGGTGGCATAAGGACCGACCACATTTTGGCCGTAAACACTCGGGCTGTACCAAGTGAAACCGGTCAGCGTTTCGTTTCCAAAGGTCAAGGTGTTGGAACCTGGTACTGTGGAGCCGAAGCTATCAGCCAATGTCAGCGTTGTACCTCCGTTCGCAAGGACCGACACAGGGCTTGTCGTGAAGGCTTCAGGGCTGTAGGCCGAAATGCCCGGAGTCACTGTGTTCCCGTTGAAGAATAGGTTGATCCCGAAGTTCGGTTGTCCACCATTACCATTCGAAGCTGCCCAGAGCGTGTAGGTATACGTGCCGGGACTGAGAGGAATGGAAAGCGAGGTGGTGGCCAGACTATCGCCCGAATTCACAAAAGGCGAACTGCTGGGAAAAGCCCCTGTGGCCAGGTAAACGTTGTACCAGAAATCGCCCCCGACGGTGCTCCAAGCCTGTCCACCGGTCGCACTTCCGCCCGAATTGGCGCTAAAGACGCCGATTCCCGTCAGTGTGTCAGCGGCTGCGGGAAGCACCATCATGGAAAAGAAGGCGGCAGGCAATATCAACCACTTCAAGGGGTCAGCGGCAGTTTCATAGCGATCCTCCTGACGGCATATTTATACTCTATCGGGGTGGGCAATAACAAGCGCACATTCTCTACATCTTACGAGGAATCCCAAGGAGCAAGGCGAATTACTGAAATCTATACTTTTGAACTGCGCCACGGACGGCGTAAATCTATGGCAGGTCTACAGAAAGCCGTTTGATCTGATCTTCAAACATGCGAAAAGTGAAGATTGGTCGGCCCTAGCAGACGATTTTCGAACTTTTCTGCTCAACCCCGATATTTTTGAACTAACCCTTTCAGCGGTTTGAGGGGCGGGTGGCCCTCGATAAGAGAGAAGGCCCTGCCGTATGCCAAGGGATTATTCGTTCGCGATCTACAATTTCGCCCAACTGTTATTGCGCGCGACGGACAGGCAGACCTTGCCAAACGATCAGCGACCCAAGCGTATGAACTAAGCGCCACAGGGGGAACGGACGCGGATCGCGACCTTGCAGCAGCAGTCCTGAAACAGTGGCCCGAAATCGCCGACAGAACTTGTCCCGGAGGATATGCGGAGGCTTGAGCGCATTATAAAAGGCCGCCACCCCGGCCCGACAGCCGACATGCCGCCCGTGGCCGTACGCAAGTGCGATTCGATCGAGGTTGCAGAGAACTTCGGCCCGAACTGACCCTTACGTTACGAACGGCCTAGTGGAGCGATGGCATGTGCGGGAATGGACTGCAGTTGCCGGGAAAGACGCCGCTACTCCGATCAATGCAACTCAGTGAAATTTTGGTTTAACAGGGAAAGCCTTTCCCTGTTACTTCCTGAAAATTCCCTGTTGGGCTCAAGGACCTCGCGCTGAGAAATCCAGCCGGCATGAGTGCCGGTACAAGGCTACTGTGGCGTTATTTTGGTCCGACAATAAGAGAATTCCCTCTATTTTTCCCTGTAAGCAGGGAATTCGCGGAGAAGGGTTAGCACTGGACTGCGTGCTCCGCCATTGCCATTGTCCGAAGACAGACGGTCTGGCGGAAAAAGTAACTCTGGACGTCATCATGCTGGCGACGGTGAGTGCGCGTATCCGCAAAATTGGAATTCGCAAGGGTTTGGGCGCAACCCAACGCGAGATTCGTTTTCAGTTCTTGTCGGAAGCATTCTGATACCGGCCGGCGGACATACCTTATTCGGTTTGCTTCCTGACAGTTCGCATCCCAATTTCGGGCTTATCGGCGATCATGGCTATCGTCGTGTCGTCTCTCGTTGGCATTCTTTTTGGAACCGGTGCCCGCAGCGCGTGCTGCCAAGTTGGACCCGGTCGAGAGCCTGCGCTACGAATAATCAAGAGCAGACGCGGCTATGCACATTAAAATGCCCTTTCACCCGTAAACCGAATGGAAGGGCATTTTGCTTCAGGATGTTATTCAGCTACTGTTTGTCGTAAACCTCGGTGAGCTTAAAGGACTTGCCCATTGGATTGGTCCCGCTGAGGGTAAGAGTTCGAGTCTTGCCGTCTGGGGAGATCACAAGTCGACCGCTCATAATGATCTTGCCGTCTTTCTTTTCGTTTAACTTCAGCGTGTGGCCGTTCACTTTCGTGTATGCCCGCGTATCAGCCGTGGGATCGCCGGTGAGGGGATAATCCTTCCCGTCAAGCATACCGGTCCACTCGTCGTGGGTGGCTTTGCCTTCGCCGTTCGTTCCGTCTACGGTAACTTTAACGTTGTCGCCCGAAGCCTCGTAGACAACCGTGTCATTTTTTTGCATTCCGGCGCCAATCTTTGATTTAGATTCGTTGAGCTTCCATGTCCCCATCCACGCGTCGCTGGCGAAGCACACGGCTCCCGCCGCAAAGCAGACCAACAGCGTCAAGATAATCGTTCTGGTTTTCATTGTTTCTCCTGGTTGAGCAGATTTATTCGGCAAAGATTAAAGCAGACGCATTCTATTTCCGCGCCTGTGATTCGGCAACGAGAAATCTTGCTTTCGTTGGCTATTCTAAAAAGGACGCGGAAATCGCGAGATTCAAGGCTAAACCTCCCGAAATCTATAAACCCCCGCTGCACGTCGGTTCTGATCAACTTCACTGTCAGCTTGTCACCGACGTTCAATCCCTTGCCGCCTTCGGCTAACAATCCCTTTACGCGCGGCTGCATGACGCGGACAAAAGTTCCTTTCGGAGTGGCCCCGGTCACGATGGCGTCGAACGTGTCTCCGATACGGCGGGGCTTTGGCGGATTGGCTTTTAGGGCGGCGAGTTGCTGCGCAATTTCCGGCGGAAAATCCGGTTCGAATCCATACTGCGTCATCACTTGTTTGGCGACGACCTGAAGATCGATCTAGGGTTTGCTTGTCAAAGGCATAGCCATTCATATTAACGTCTCGATGCCCTTGTAGGGACGTACGCTCCCGTCCGCGCAAGCCAAGCGCAGCTTGGCGGCGACGCTGTGAAGTAGACGGCTGGCGCCATCCACCCGGACGAGGGCGTCCCGCCCTACGCGAGCGTAGATGGAAGAGGAAGACACGGACGCCCGCATCGGGGTTGCTGAGCGCAGGCTCCGCGAGGCGTAGGTGATTGGGCCTAATTTGACCGCAACTTCCCTGCCAAAACCGGGTTTACGCATCCAAGAAAGAAGAAGGATCGCTACCGGGGACCGCCGCAAAAAAAGTCGGCCTCGGCACACGGTCGCGCAGGACACCAGCGCCAGCGGCGTGGAGGGTATATGAAGTTTCCCAGGAACGCACTCTTAGCAAGTATTTTAGTTTTAATCTGGTCTTTTGTTTTTACATCCGCGACGGTTCCCGTCGCATTCGCACAGCAGGACGAGGCTTCGCAACCTCAATACCCGCCTCCGCCTCCGGACTCGACTCCGGATACGCAGGCGGTTCCGTCGCCCAATCAAGGGCAAACTTACAATAAGCCTGATGCCGGACGGCCTATGTCATCCCAAGACCAGGTTGATGATTCCGACCGGCCGCTGGAAACGCCGGCTGAGTCCGCGAATGTCGGACCGAATCAGCCGTATGATCGTCCCAATGACGCCAACCTAAGCGATCAGGATGATCGCAACAATCCCCCGTCGCGCGTTGCTCGTCTGCAATACATGACTGGATCAGTATCGATTCAGCCGCACGGTACCGATGATTGGGTTCAGGGATCGGTAAATCGTCCGCTGACCATCGCCGATAATGTTTGGGCCGACAAAGATTCCCGGGCCGAATTAAATGTTGGCACGGGACTAATCCGCATTGGTTCGGAAACCAGCCTGACACTCACTAATGTCGGCGACAATTCGGTTCAACTGTCGTTGCATGAGGGCACAATGAATCTGCATGTGCGTCATCTTTTCTCTGGTGAGGTGTACGAAGTTGACACGCCGAACCAGGCATTCACCGTTTTGAAAACTGGCGACTACAGATTCGAGGTCGATCCCAACGCCGACACGACTCTAGTCACAGTCCGGCATGGCGAAGGCGAAGCCACCGGCCAGGGTCCTAGCGTAAAGGTGAAAGAAAATGAGCAGGCGCGATTCAGCAATGGAAACACTCTGACTCATGAAATTCACCAGGCGCCGCGCCCCGACGATTTCGACCAGTGGTGCCAGGTGCGTGACCGTCGTCTAGATTCTTCGGTTTCCGCGCGCTACGTTTCTCCTGACGTAATCGGCTCGGAGGATCTCGATGCCTATGGCACGTGGCGGAACACGCCGGATTACGGTTCGGTTTGGGTTCCGACCCAGGTGCAGCCGGGATGGGCTCCTTATACCGACGGGAACTGGATTTATGAGAACCCGTGGGGATTGACGTGGGTTGACTCCGCTCCCTGGGGATTCGCTCCCTTCCACTATGGCCGCTGGATTAGCTTCGGCGGAAATTGGGGATGGGCGCCTGGTCCGTATTATGGCGGCTGGGGACGTGGCTGGTATGCCCCGGCTCTTGTCTCGTGGTTCGGCGGCGGCGGATGGGGAATCGGCTTCGGCTTTGGTTTCGGCGGCGGGTTCGGCTGGTGCCCGCTGGGATGGGGAGAACCATTCTTCCCCTGGTACCACACCGGATGGGGCTACTTCCGCGGCATTAATGTATTCAACGCCCACTTTAATAACTTCGACCGCTTCCGCGGTGGATTCCATAATGGCTTCTACGAGAACCGCGGCGGATTCCACTCCGCGAACTTGAACGCTCGTGGCGGATTCACTGCCGTCTCGCGTGGAACGCTGGAGCGTGGCTTGTCAGTACGAGGAAACGCGGTTCATGTCAATGCCAGCGCGATACGCAGCGCGCCGGCGATTGGCCGCCCCGGAATCGGCGCAACTGCGCAGAACCGGTTGGGAGCAAATGCGGGGCGTCCGGCGGCAGCCGCTCCGAGAAGTGCAATATCGCGGCCGACGGTCAGTCGCATGACTCCGCCAGCAGCCTCACGCGGCGCTTCATTTAACTCTGGACGAACTGAGTCTGGTGGTTTCAATTCGCGGGCAACAACTACTCCCCGAACGGAAGGCCAGGGCAACGCCGGAGGGCGCGGCTCTTCCAGCGCGGGTGCTCGCAATGTGCCACGGCCGCCGGAAAATTTCGGACGGTCTAACAATGGAGCGACTAACAACATGACGTCCAACCGAGGCTTCAACAACTCGGCATCGGCGTCGCATAATGTTCCGCGTCCTTCGTCCTCGAGCGGAGTTCGCACGAATAGCGAAGGCTCATACAGCGGAGCAAGGTCGGGCTCGTATTCTGGCGAATCAAGAAGTGTTCCGCGACCAACGGGCCCAGTGCAGGCGGCCCCGCGCAGCTATTCGTCCGGGGGGAATTCCGGCTATTCATCTCGCTCCTACAGCCAGGGTTCCGAACGCTACAACTCGTCTCCATATAGTGGCGGACGGAGCTACAGCGGCTCATCTTACGGATCTTCGTATGGACGGTCGTCTTACGGCGGATCGTCCTACGAAGGGGGCAGCCGCAGCACCGGCTACCATTCTTACGGCGGAAGTTCGTACGGTGGCGGCCATTACAGCGCTCCTTCACGTTCTTACTCATCGGGACGATCATCAGGAGGTTCCAGCGGCGGCTCTCACGGAGGCGGCGGAGGTCATTCCTCCGGCGGACACTCAGGAGGTCACCGCTAACAGCTAACTTTTATCCCTCACGCCGCCCGCCAGTCGGGCGGCTTTATTTTTGAAAGGCGGGCTGTAACGCCTTTTCTGGGGTTATGGGAACGCCGGTTCAGGTCTTTGTAAATCGAATGGTTGTTGCTCGCCTTGGCTCTGAACTCCCATCCGTGATAAGTTCGCCGTCTAAAGAAAATGTCTTTCCTCTTCAAACGCGAGAACTCTTCTTCTCCGCCGCCGCAGCCGGTGCCGGCGAAAATCCCGGAGCTTCAGAACGCTGCGTTCGGAGCGTTCTACTACGGCCAGAGAAGAGGCGGGGATTTTTACGACTTCGTGCCTGTCAGGAACGGACGCGTTTTATTCACGCTGCTCGACGCTGCCGGGCCGTTAACCCAAAATCGCGGCATCGTTGTAGCACTGCAAGATAGCTTTCGGAAAGAAGGCGAATCTTTATTTGCCGGCGACGATATCAACGAATCCGAGGCCATCATAGAGCTATGCATCCGCCTCAACCGCACGATTCTTGCCGCCGAAAACGGATTGCGCAGCTGTCCTACGTTTACCGGGTGCTATGACTCGGGCACTGGAATTGTTTGTTACGCCAATTCGGGTCATACGGCGGGACTTGTCCGCGACAATGGCGAAGTAACTGAACTACCTGCAACGGGCCTTCCTCTGGGATTGTTTTCTCATGCTCCGAGCGATGCCTGCGTAGTCGCCCTCGAGCCCGGGGCAGCGCTGCTATTAGTTTCTCGCGGAATCGTCGAAGGCAGGCATAAAGGCGAGGAGTTTGGATTGAGTCGCATCAAGGAAGTTTTTCAGCAAACCGCCGCCGATAATCCGAAGGATATTTGCCTTACCATTCTGAACGGATTGCGGCAGTTTATGAATACGCCTCCGACCCACGACGACGTTACTGCGGTTGCCCTGGTTCGAGCGCCGAAATCAGCAGTCGCTTCCGGCATATAGCGTTTCCGGGATGTTGCGATACGTTATTCGGCGGTACAATTTAGAAAAGCAGTTACCCCTAATAGTTAAAGCAGCCTGCGGGAGTATTTTCATGCGAAACATCGTTTACGGTTTACTTTTCCTTTTTCTGACGACCGCGCTGCCAGCCGATACGGTCGTCGAAGAGATTGTCGCTCGCGTGAATAATCAGATTATTACGCAATCCGAATACCAGCGAAGCGAGGACGATCTAAAGCAAGAGGCCCAGCAGCAGGATCCTTCCAATGCCGACAAATTGGTGGCCGAGCGCCAGAAAGACATTCTTCGTGATCTTATCGATCAGCAATTGCTGCTCGAAAAGGGCAAAGACCTCGGCATCACCGCGGATACCGAGCTTATTAAAAGACTCGACGAGATGCGCAAGGAAATGAAACTGGACAGCATGGAAGATCTGGAAAAGGCCGCGCAGGCCCAAGGCGTGTCCTTCGAGGACTATAAGCAGAACATAAGAAACCAAATCATTACGCAGCAGGTTATTGGCCAGGAAGTTGGACATCGCCTAAGCATCACAAAGGATGAAGAGCAGGAATTTTACGATCAGCACAAGAATGAGTTGCAACAGCCGGAAGAAGTGAAGCTCAGCGAAATTCTCGTCTCTGCCGATAAGGGGCCCGGAGACGATGACGCAAAGCTGGCAGCGGCCAAGGCGAAAGCCGAAGATATGCTCGCTCAAATCCACAAAGGCGCCACCTTCGAGGATGTTGCGAAGAAGAACTCGAATGGTCCTACTGCGGCTCAAGGCGGCGACTTAGGCTATTTCAAACGCGGCACGCTCGCCAAGGAACTCGAGAATATAACCTTCGCGCTCAAGTCCGGCGATCTTTCCGATGTTATTCGGACCAAGCAAGGTTTCGTTATTTTGAAAGTCACCGATCACCAGATGGCGGGCATTCCTCCATTCAAAGAAGTTGAACCGAAAGTGCAGGACGCTCTCTACATGCAAAAGTTGCAGCCCGCCCTGCGAGACTATCTGAAGAAATTGCGCGAGGAAGCCTACATCGACATCAAGACAGGTTACGTGGATACTGGCGCGAGTCCAAATCAGACCAAACCCATCGATACGAGCGTGAAAGTTGCGACGGCGAAGGAACTCAAAAAGAAGAAAAAGTTTGGACTGTTTTAGTTTAAGCTGAACAAACTCCGAATTACCCATGAATCATCCTGAGGGATTTTAATTCCGAAGGAGGGCGCGACTAACACTCATGAAAGAGTTCTTTCTCTCGGAATGTTGCGATAACGAAAATAAAGTCATCACTTCCAGTTTCGTTGTCGTCACCAAGCAGGTAAAGCCAAAGAAAACCGGCGAGCCGTATCTGGCGCTCACCCTTGGCGACCGCTGCGGCCAAATCGAAGCCAAGATGTGGGATAACGTTGAGGAAGTGCTCAACGCCTTTGAACAGGACGATTTCCTAAAAATCAAAGGCCTGGTTAATAAGTATAAAAACCGCTTTCAGATCACCATTCACAAGTTACGGCGTCTGGGCGATTCTGAGATCGATTTTTCGGACTACCTGCCAAAAACTACGAAAGATATCGGCGAGTTGTGGCGGGAATTGACCGATATTGTAGCCACCTTTCAAGATCAGAATCTCAAGATCCTGGTGCAATCTTTCATGTCAGACCCGGAGATTGCCGAACCCTACCGCAATGCGCCGGCGGCGAAGACTTTGCACCATGCGTATATCGGTGGATTGCTCGACCATGTTGTGTCGCTGTGCCGCTCGTGCGAACTGGTTAGCCGCAATTATCCACTCATTAACCGCGATCTCCTTCTCACGGGCGCCTTCCTTCACGATATCGGCAAAATTCATGAGCTGACTTACAGCCGTGGTTTTTCCTACACCACGCGCGGTCAACTGCTGGGGCACATGGTGATTGAGTTGGAGATGGTGCAGGCAAAGCTCGGGAATATTCCTAATTTTCCTGCCGAGATGAAAACGCTCCTGGAGCATCTCATCATCAGCCACCACGGACAGTATGAGTTCGGATCGCCGAAGCTGCCGATGTTTCCAGAAGCGCTGATGCTGCACTATCTGGATGACCTGGATTCGAAGATGGAAAGCATGCGTGCTCATGAGCAACGCGATGGATCGGACGGCGCGTGGACCGGATACAATCCATCCCTGGGGCGTTCGGTCCTGAAGACCGCGAAGTTTCTGGAGAAGAAGCCTATTGCCCCGCCGCCGGTGGAAGGCAGGCCTTCCTTAGACTCGGCAACAAGTGAGGACTCGCCGGATTCGAATCTGCCCACCGAAAAACCAGAACTTTCCGCCACGATAGCAGACGCAGCTGTAGAAAAAGTCTAGACGCTAGGATGACCTCGGTATCAATCAACGCGAAGTTAACCTTTAGGACAAAATAAAAGATAGGGAGGTCTGGGGATGGCTAACTTCAGTCGTGCCGATCAGTCTGCTGCGAGGTAACGGTACTAGTGAAAGTCGTGCCGCCTATTTTTCGACATTTCCATAACCGAACCTTGTTTCCCGAAAACGACACAAACTGTCAATAACGAGACACGCTTAGACACTCGCCACACTCCCTCTCGACAAGCCCGCCCACACCCAAACCCCACAACTTTGCACTGTCCAAAGGGTTTAAGAATCTAGACAGACTTTCGTTGCGTATATATAGGAAAGCCTGTAGATCGGCATCAAAATTGCATGCAACGTTGATGGCACGAGCGGAGTCTAATAGTTAAAGGTTGGTTAGGTCGGAGTCGGAGGTGATGACGGCCATGAAAGAACGATTTACCACTACGGAACTGACAGCGTTGAGAAATGACTTACTTCAGGGAGGCTTGATTGACTCCCGAGAGGCTGCGGAACTGGTCCAAGTTTTCCTTATGGGCAGAGGCTACGGAGTCTCGCCGCAGGCAGCCATGGACGCCGTGGGCCGGGTTGAAATGTCGGGCTGCGCCATGCCGGTGCTGCAACTTGAACTCGAGAATTTGGCACTCGTAATGTAATTTTTGGAAAAGATCTGCGGGGAGCTTTTGCAACCAGTAGTATCCCCGAAGGTGTTACAAGAAGTGAAGCCGGACCAACCAGTCCGGCTTTCTTTTTTCAATGGAGCGACCGGCGTCCCCGCCCGTCATAACGAATCGAACCCACCTCAGTGATGACTCAATAGCGCAATCAAGATCACAATCGGTATTGGAACGCCCAACAACAAAAGAATAATGGATCGCATAGATCCTCCTTATGTAGACGATCAGTATTTAAACAATCACTACATGGTCCCGCTGCCTGCCGCCAATAGTTGCCGCCAAACTGGCGCAGAATGCGCCCGCCAATAACGCGATAAATACCCACAACGACAAGTGCGCCGCCGCTTTGCGAGCCGTGTCCGCTGCTTCTTTAGCTTGTTCCAGAGTATCCGCGACGCGCTTTTCAGCGTCAGCCTGGTTCAGCCCAGTCTTTGCAGCGACCAGTTGCGCCAGATAAGTTTTGTCGGCGGATGGGCCATCTCCTTCGCCCAGCGCCCTGACGAAAATCCTTTCCGCTTCACCGCGAACCGCCGGATCGCTCCTGTTCGGAGCATTCGGGTCTGCCCTAAAAAGTTCATCCACAAAATATCCATTCGGATCTGCCGGACCTCCCTCGCCCCTCGGCCCAGCCGTTCCCGGTCCAGCATTGGCTGGTCCGCGCCCAAACTCAGCTCCGCCCATCATCGATGTGGCCGCCGAAGCCAGAAATGCAGCCGTCAATACCAATGCCACAGCCCAGGCCAGAAAACCATGCGCCGTGTCGCGAAAATAAACTTCGTCGGTATGGATGCTCGCCCATTTCGTGCGCAACCGCCCAGCCAGATATCCGGCCATGGCCGACGCAATAATTTCCATCACAATGAGCCAGATAATCGCTCCAGCTCCAACCTCCGGCGCCGACGCCCCCGAATGCGACCACGGTGAGACCGACGACAAACCCAGCCCCGCGCCCAGTGCCAGCAGAATCAGCGACAATGCAGCGGCCACAAAGGCGCCCGCGATTACCGCAGGCCACGATACGCCAGATGCGTGTGCTTCATGTCCTGCGGGTTCCATGAATCTGGATTGCGACTGTCCCGAATGTGAAGCCATTGATTGTTCCATAGAACGGTTTCTCCTTAGCCGTTGCAGAAAACTCCGATTACGTGTCCTGCCAACTTGCCGATGCGTCAGATGCTTTGACTCCAACCGGCGGCTACTTGCCTGTAATGAACTGATCAAGTAGTTGCCAGGCCGCCGTCCGTGAATCCCTGGCGAGAACTCACTTTAGATCTCGGATGGGGTGACCTCCGTAATCTTTTCGGGTCCGGCGCAACGCGGTAAGGTGAGACCATGACGCAAACTACTGGCACAAAATTAATGGGACAACCAATGGGACAGCCGATGGATCGAGGGATCGTTCCTAAAAACAAGAAATCTTTAATGGAGCACCTGGCCTCGGTAACCGAGGTATTCGGAGACGATCGTGGCTTACTCAAACTCTTGATAACCATGACGGACGAAGAGATTGCCGGCGTGCACAAGTTCGCCCAAGCCTACATGGACGGGATGTTTCCGATCGATGTTGTGGTCGAGCAGGGTCCCACGGAAAAAGCCAGCATTTTCCCGTAGGCGATGCCGTCTTGGCTGGCGCGAACGCTTAGAGTTCGGCAGAATCCCGCGTGGATGTGCAGTCTTCTTCGGTGCTGTGCTAATCAGCATAGTGTGCACATCCTGACCCATGGCGGACTTCCGAAAACAAACGCGCCGCAGCGAAAATCGCTTCGTCCTTGCCCACCCGCTAACCTTCCATTCCTAGGTCCTCACCAGTCTTGGCGGTTCTTCTGCAATTTGTTAGTCTTTTTACGTTAGGATCGACACGCCTTCGACACGATAGGCGTCGGAGTTCGAGTCTTCTCGTGCATACCATTTACCTCATTGGATCGATGCGCAAACGAGTGTTAGAACTAAGCGTCCGAATTGGCTTGGGGACCATCAGATAGCTGAGAGCCCCGCACTTTATGAATTTGTCGCGCCATCTTCGGCATGGTTCCCCTGCGTTTATTGCATGCGAACGCGCCCTGGGTCGCGGTTGAAGTTCTCTCACCTGTTCACTGCGCCGAACCAGCTCACGCTGCTGCGGATGGCGTTCCTGCCATTCATAGTAATCAGGCTGGTCGAGGGACATTACAAATGGGCTTTGATTCTGTTTGTGCTGGCGGGATTCAGCGATGGGCTCGATGGCCTGCTCGCCCGCACCCTCAAACAGCAGACTCTGCTGGGACAGTATCTGGACCCGATTGCCGACAAGCTGCTGTTGAGCACGATGTTTCTGGTGCTTTCCATTCTGCATAAAGTGCCGTGGAAGTTCACGGTATTAGTGTTTAGCCGGGATGTTTCTATTTTATTTGCCAGCGCGGTGCTTTTCGCAATCGCGGGATTGCGCGATTTCCGTCCCAGCATTTTTGGCAAGGCCAACACGTTTGCGCAGGTGGCGGCGGTTTTTTTTGTGATGCTGTTGGAGGTTGACCCGGCCCGGTGGATTGCGATTGCCCGGCTGACATTTCTGCGCGCTACTTTCCTCTTTACCATTGTTTCGGCTCTGCACTACATCATCCTGGTAGGACGCCGACTGCATGGAAGCGAGCAAGTACCCGCAACGCCATTAGGGAATGTTTGACCGTATTTCTGAAATCCCCCTAGAATTGCAGATTCTCCTTTTTGAATATGCCTCTGCGTCTTTACAACACGCTGTCTGCCGCGATTGAGGAGTTCGTTCCGATCGAACCAAAAAAAGTGCGGATGTATGCCTGCGGACCTACGGTTTATGACTACGGCCATATTGGCAATTTCCGTACCTTTGTGGCGATCGACATTCTCGTCCGGTTTTTGCGGCAAAGCGGATACGACGTTCGGCACGTCATGAATATTACGGACGTGGACGATAAGATCATTCGCAACTCGGCAAAAGATGGCGTTGGGGTCAAGGAATACACGGCAAAGTACGAGAAGGCATTTCTGGAAGATTTGTCCGCGCTGAATATCCAGCAACCGGAACTGGTGCATGCCACAGATCACATTCCGGAGATGGCGAAATTCGTTGCGGATCTTCAGCGCAAGGGGTTTGCTTATCGCGCAGACGATGGATCGTATTATTTCCGGATTGCGAAATTTCCGGGCTACGGAAAACTTTCGAAACGCGACTTTGCGGGCATGGAAGACGGGGCGAGAGTTGATCTCGATGAATACGAGAAAGATAACGCTCGCGATTTCGCGTTGTGGAAGGCGCCGAAACCCGGGGAAACATTCTGGGAGAGCGAGATCGGGCCGGGACGTCCGGGATGGCACATCGAATGTTCAGTGATGTCCATGGAAGAACTGGGCGAGACATTCGATCTGCATGCGGGTGGAGAAGATTTGATCTTTCCGCATCACGAAAATGAAATCGCGCAATCCGAGGCGCAGACCGGAAAAACATTCGCGCGTTTCTGGTTTCATGCGCGCTTCCTGCTGGTGGAAGGCGAGAAAATGTCGAAGAGCCAGGGTAACTTCTATACCTTGCGCGATCTTGTATTGAAAGGCCACAAGCCTTCTTCGATCCGCTATTTATTGGCGTCGGTCCCCTATCGAAATCAGATCAATTTCACTTTTGATGGATTGCAACAGGCAGCAGCTTCGGTAGAGCGTTTGAGAAATTTCCAGGCTCGACTTCTTACGGGACATTTTCCTGATGGCACGACCGAAACCACTTCGGATCTAGCCCTGAAGACTCGCGTCCTTATGCATGAAGGATTAGAGGATGACCTGAACACCGCGCAAGCTCAGGCTGCGATTTTTGACCTGATACGGTCGGCAAACGCCGCCATGGATGCTGGGCAAGTAAAGAAAGACGATATCCCACTGCTGCTTGCGGCTCTGCAAAAGTTCGATGAAATATTCGCCGTGTTGAAAGATGACGATGGTCCGAAGATGCAAGCCATTGCGGAATGGGCAAAGAGCGGGGGCCGGGAAGCGGAGATCAGCAGCGGTCTTTTAGCATCTGTTGGAGCGCAACAGCTTTCTGACAGCGACATCGAAAGGAAAGTTTCCGAGATGGAAGCGGCGCGGCGTGCGCGAACTTTCGATGTGTCCGATAAACTTCGGGCCGAACTCGCGGCCGAGGGGATTATTGTGGAGAATGCCAAAGACGGAGTGCGTTGGCGGCGAAAATAATTGGGCCTGTTCGCAAGATACTATCTTCCCGAAACCCAGAAATAATCTAATTTCTGCAATGTGAAAGATCCCAGATAAGAGACGCGCCGGCCGGGGACGCTGGCTGCCACGACACTTTGAGAGCCTGCCGGTGCGATCACAACGTGAGCGGTCTCGGGAATTTCGTGCAACTCATAGCGCGAAATTTGGCGATTGAGGTAAAAGGTTAAGCCATACTCAGTTTCCCTCGGCGCCCCGAATACGGCCACCTGCTTGGATCCGAGTGCGGGTTCAAGGCGCAGAATTTCATTAGCTATTGGTCGCGCAGAAAGTAAAGCGTCGATCGTAGAAGACCCCGTCCGCAGCACCAGTCCAACGATCAATAAAACTGGAATTAAAGTTGCGAAACGCAGCATGCGCAGTCCAGAAATCCGCAAGAAAAGTGTGATCGCAATTGCGCATACGAGTGCAACGATCAATGGTGTTGCAACTTTGTTCCAGGGAATTCTGTGCTCAAGCAGAATGTACTGGATCATGAGGGCGGGAACCATAAGACTGCTGACCACGATGGCGTGAATGCCGATTTGCCAGAGGTGAGGTAATTTCTTTTCTAAAAATTGAGTGCGAATATATTCGGCAACCAGCAATGTGCCTGCGGGAGCTGCGGGGACGATATATCCTGGCAGCTTCGAACGCGAAATCGAAAAGAATAGGACGGGGACGATCAGCCAGATTAAAAGATAAAGGCTAAGAGTGCGATCGTCCGCACGCCCCGCCGAAGTTCGCCACCACGATGTTGCGGTCTTGAAAATTGCCAGAACGGCAAACACCGTCCACGGCAGCAATGCGATTAGCGCTACCGGAATGAAATACCAGAACGGTTCGGGATGATGGTAAAGATTAGTGCCAAAGCGCGCGAAATTCTGCTGCCAAATAAATTGCCTGAAAAAATCCGGATTCTTTTCCTGCACAGCGACGTACCAGGGCAAAACGGTGGCGAGGAAAATTGCGATTCCCGGAATCCAAAGGGTTTGGTTGATCTTTCTCCATTCACGCTTCATTGCCGCAAACAGCACGATAATGGATGACGTCAACAGCAGGGCTACTGGACCCTTGGCGAGTACTCCGAGCCCTAGAAAAAAATACGAAATAGCCAAGCAGGCTTTAACTTGGCCTTCGTACCATGCGTACCACGCCAGCAGGGCAATCGTGAACATGGCAGTCAGAGGCATGTCGGTGGAGGCGGCGCGGCCAAATCCTATGACCGCCGCCGAAGATGCGGCGATCAACGCGCCATCGAGTTGAAATCCAGGCCGAAAGCGGCGGAAGAAAACGTAAACGGCAACCACCATCAATGTGGCATCGAATGCGGAAGGCAGGCGTGCAGCCCAATCGCTAACCCCAAAGAGGCGATAGGCAATTATCGCTTGCCAGTAATACAGCACGGGTTTTTCCAGCCATGGTTTGCCTCCCAGCGTGGGAGTTATCCAATCATGGCGAACTAACATTTCTCGCGCCACCTGCGAGTAGCGAGGTTCGTCAGCGCCAATCAAGCCGAAGTAGGAGAGCCCGAAAAAAAAGAGGAACCCGCAGAATCCCGCCAGCACGGCGATGTCGGTTGCAGTGCGCGAGAACGCTACCGGGGCACGCCGGTTCATTCCGGCTTCCAGCTTCGCGCCATGGCATAAAGACTGATCAGCACCCAACTGACTTCCATTACGACAAATCCGACTTGGAATGGACTAAAAGCTATATAGGCCAGAACGCCGGAACCCGCGGCGTTCAAGGCATTGTAGGAAAATTTGCGCGCGTCCATCCACTTCAGTTGATGGCCCACGTATCCGATTAAAACAAGAAGCGCGCCGACAAACGATGCCGCTTGCCGGGCAAATGAAATATGCATGCCGCCTATTGTATGGAGTCGGACGGGCGGAACAGGTTCAAAATTCGAGTCAGGGCATTTTCCAGCGGACCATCCAACGAACACCCACTGGCGCATTCATGCCCACCGCCGCCAAATTGTTCCGCCGCGAGCGCGACGTTGACATCACCTTTACTTCGCAGGCTGACACGGAAGCGTCCGTCGGGAAGTTCGCGCAACAGAATTGCAACTTGCGCATCGTGAATGGAAAGCGCGTAATTTACCAGTCCCTCGCAATCCTCTTCGATCGCGTTGAAGCGTTCCATCTCTTCCTGCGTAACCCAAAACCAGGCCAGTTTGCCTTCGCGCTGCAAATGCGAAAGAGCCGCGCCGAGCAAGCGCATCTTCGCTGTAGATTGCCCGAAATATACGCTGCGAGCGCAGCGCGAGGGGTCGGCTCCAGCCAACACCAACTCACGAGCCAGGGCGAATGTGCGCTCATTAGTGCCCTCGAAAACGAAGGATCCGGTATCGGTCAACACGCCGGTATAGAGACAAGATGCGATTTCCGGCGACACATGCACGCCGGCCTCGCGTGCTATGCGATGTACCATTTCGGCCGTAGCAACAGCTTTGGGATCGATCCAATTCACATTTCCGAACGGGCGTCCACTCAAGTGATGATCGATATTAATCAGAAATTGATTTTCAAACCCGTCGAGGCGGGTACGCTGGATGCTATCGCACTCGAGGATGATCGCGGCCTCATATTCTCCCTCGATGCGTTCTGCCTGAAGCACTTTGTCGGCGAACGGCAGCGACTGATAGATACGCGGAACCGGATCGCTCAAGACGACATCGGCTTCTTTTCCCATGGACCGCAGAATCTCCGAGCACGCGAGCGCGGAGCCAATCGCATCGCCGTCAGGCCGCGCATGGGAGGTCAGGACAAAACGGCTGCGCTGCGCAATCTGCTTCAGAACCTCTTTTAACATAACTGCGTTCCGAATTTCTATTCCGCAACTTTCTTCTTACGTGCGCGTTTCAGGAGCTGGTCGACGCGTGCGACATGTTTCCCCGAGCGGTCAACCTGAAAATATAATTCCGGAGGACGGCGAAGGTGTAGCCGTTCCGCGACTTCGCGGCGAATAAAGCCGACTGCCGCAGTCAGGCCTTCCATGGTGCGCTCGGCCTCACCTTCGTCGCCTTCCACAGTAACGAACACTCGCGCGGATCGGGAATCATCGGCAAGGGCGACGCTGCTCACGCTGGCCAATCCTATTCGCGGGTCGCCGAGTTCGCCTTCGAGGATGGCAATGATCTCTTCGCGCAGGGCTTCTCCCAGACGTCCGCGATGATATTTTGCGCCACGCTTTTCCACGGTTAACCTCTCAGGTAAAACTGATGAGGATATCAGAAACGGGGTGGCTTCGTTTTTCCGGCCTGCCTCTTTTTCTCGCTGGGACCTATAAAAAATCGACGAATGAATCGGCAATATCAGCACCCGCATTGTTGGCGACGCGGGTGGCGTGGCGCTCGACGTTTTTCATTAGTCCATCCAGGTAATCGCGGGAAGAGGAAATTGCAACTATTCCGACAGTCGCGTCATTCCACAGGTTAGTGGGATCCAGTTCCGCGACGGACACGTTGAAGTGGGCGCGCAGACGGTCCTTCAAGCTGCGGACGACCTGCCGTTTGTCTTTGAGGGACTGCGCGTGTTCGATGCGCAGTTCGAGGGTGAGGAAAGCGATCAAAAATGCTCGTGTGGCGCGGGCACTCTTGCCCGCGATGAGTTTCTGAGTCAAGAGCACGCGGACAGGAGTGTCCGCGCCACACAATCTTTTACGCCATGGCCTCTGCGGCTACTCGTTCGGTTACGAAGGCTTCGATCACGTCGCCGGCTTTAACGTCGCCGTAATTGGCGATGGAGATCCCGCACTCCATGCCGTTGCGGACTTCGCTGGCGTCGTCTTTGAAGCGGCGCAGCGAGCCGACCTTGCCGGTGAAGACAACAGAGTTGTCGCGCAGCAGGCGGACTTCCGAATCGCGTTTGATGGTGCCGTCGGTGACCGTGCATCCCGCGATGGTGCCGACTTTCGGGATGCGGAAGGTTTCTTTAACCTGCGCGCGGCCCTGATAAACCTCTTTGATGGTTGGTTCAAGCAAGCCGGTCATGGCGCGTTTAATTTCGTCCTGCAACTCGTAAATGATGGAGTGCAGCCGGATGTCTACCTTTTCCTGCTCGGCTAATTCTTGAGCCTTGCGTTCTGGACGCACGTTGAAGCCGAGGATGATCGCGTTAGAGGCAGAGGCGAGGAGCACATCGCTTTCTGTGATGGCGCCGACGCCGGTGCGCAAAAGTTTCAGCCGCACCTTCTCGTTGGATAGCTTGCCCAGAAGATCGCTTAACACTTCGACTGAACCGCTGACGTCGCCCTTCAGAATGATGTTTAGTTCTTTCATGCCGGCGGTCTTGATTTGTTCCGCCAGGCCTTCTAGAGACACGCGGGAACTTTTGGCTAAAGTGGCTTCGCGGAATTTTTGTTCGCGGTATTCGGAAACTCCGCGAGCTTTGTCGCGATCGGCTACGACTACAAATTGATCGCCCGCTTGCGGCAGGCTCTCCATGCCCAGAATTTCAACCGGAGTGGAGGGCGGCGCTTCGTCCAGTTGTTTTCCACGATCATCGAACATGGCGCGCACTTTTCCGTAGACATTTCCCACGACGAAATTGTCGCTGTTGCGCAGCGTGCCGTTTTGTACCAGAACGGTGGCGACCGGGCCGCGCCCGCGATCAAGTTTCGCTTCGAGCACGACGCCGGATGCTGGACGGTCGGGGCTGGCTTTCAGGTCTTGCAAATCCGCGACCAGGCAGATCATTTCCATCAAGAGATTGAGATTGGTTTTTTGCTTGGCGGAGACGTCGACGAAAACTGTGGTGCCTCCCCAGTCTTCGGGCATCAGGCCGCGGTCGGCGAGTTGTTTCTTTACGCGATCCGGTAACGCGTCGGGTTTATCGATTTTATTTACCGCGACAATGATGGGGACTTCGGCGGCATGGGCGTGATCAATGGCTTCCACGGTCTGCGGCATGACTCCGTCGTCAGCGGCAACGACGAGTACCACGATGTCCGTGGCTTTCGCGCCGCGCGAACGCATGCGGGTGAACGCTTCGTGGCCCGGCGTATCAAGGAAAACGATCTGGCGGCCGTAAGCCGGAGATTGCTTATCATTGATCGTGACTTTGTAGGCTCCGATGTGTTGCGTGATGCCCCCAGCTTCGCCTCCGGCAACGTCGGTGAGACGGATCGAATCGAGCAGCGTGGTCTTGCCGTGATCGACGTGGCCCATGATGGTGACTACGGGTGGACGTGGAATGCCTTCTGATACGGTGCCTTCTTCTCCAGCGGTTGAATCGGCTATATCTTTTGCAGCCTGGTCTTCGAAGCTGATCACGTTCGTATCAGCGCCGAAGAAGCGAGCCATTTCACTGGCGAGTTCGGTGTCGAGCGTCTGATTGATAGTCGCAAAAACTCCGCGAGCCAGAAGACGGGCGATGAGGTCCTTCGCGCGAATTTCGAGTTTCTCGGCCAGATCTTTGACGCTGATGCCTTCGGTGATGGTGATGCTTCGGGTGATGGGCTGCGGCTCGTTCGACAAAGACAAGCGTGGCGGAGGAACGTAGCCCTTCATCGGGCCTTCCTTCACTCCGCGGGGAACGTAGCGCTGACCGGGACGGCGTGATGGCGCGCCGGGACGTGCACCGGGACGCGCTGGTCCAGGAGGAAGACCGGGCCCGACACCCATGGGACGCGCACCGGTTGGTGATTGCCGGGTCGGATGCATCGGACGTCTCTCGCCGGGACGCGCTGTAGTTGGGCGTCCCGCAATCGGCGTGCCGGGACGAGGGCGCTGGAAAATTGGTTGGCCGGGTACCGGGCGTCCGGGCATGGGACGCGGCGCGATCGGGCGCTGCTGCGCTCCAGCGGCGGAAGTTGCTGGCGGTGCGGTCCTGATTGGCGCTTTATAAACCGGACGCGGCCCAGTCTGCGGAACGATCATCCTGGGCGGAAGCTGTGTTGGCGTTGAGGTGACCGGGCTCGCGGATTGGCCCACCGGCGCGCTTGGAGCAATCGCCGATGGAATTCGCGCCGCGGGAGTGGTGGTACTCTGCGCAATTGGTGACATAGGACGAACCGGCGCGGTTGGAACTTCGGGTCGCTTCGCCGGAACGGTAAATGTTGGCCTTACCGGAGCTGAAGGCACAACGAATTTTGGCGCTGGAGTTTCGGTAGATGGGAAACTTGGGGCTGAGGCCGGTCTGTTTGGAGCGGGAGCAATCGGGGAAGCTGCGATGCTTGGCTTAGCCTCCGCTGGAGGCACCGCTACCGGGGCCGCCGCTTTCTGCGCGGGTGGTTCGGGCTGCTGCTTGCTGATGATCGCTTTCAGTACATCGCCGGGCTTGGAAATATGCGAGAGATCAATCTTGGTTTTGATTCCGTCGCCTTCAATGCGGCTGGGGCGCTGCGCAGAGCTGCCAGATTTTTGAGCGTCGCCAGTGCCGCGGAAATAGGCGCGGACTTTGTCAGCTTCGTGGTTTTCCAGAGAACTGGAATGCGTCTTTTTTTCGGTGATGCCAACTACGGCTAGAGAGTCAAGGATTGCCTTGCTCTTTACTTCCAGATCTCTGGCTAAATCGTTAATTCGAATTTTACCCATCCGCCCTTTCGCGCCCGGCTGTTCCGTTAAGTCTTCATGTCAACCCCTCGGCACCGGTCATCTGTAGTCAATCCCACTCGGGAAGTCAACTATTATAGGTCAATTATCGGAGGAATGATCTTTAATCTCTTCTTCCGTTTCCTGCTTTTTGTCGTCGTCTTCTGTTTCTTCTTCGGGGGTCGCGACTTCGACTTCTGCCGCCTCCAAGCGTGGCTCTTCTTCTGTCGATGGTTCTTCCGTTGATTCGGATTCTACGGCCGCCTCGGGATCTGACGCTTCAAGTTCTGCCGGCTGTCCCTCTGCAACGGGTTCGCCTTCTTCCACAATCTCGCCGCTGGCATCGGCTGCTTCCTCGCCTTCTACGGGCATGGGTTCGGCACCATCCAGCGTGGCGAAGTAATTATTCACCGCCAGGCTGATTTTTTCCACGGTCTTGGGCCCGATTCCTTCGATGGCTTCAAGTTGTTCAGGAGTCATATCGGCGAGCGCTTCGACCGTAGTCACGCCAGCAGCAGTCAGCTTCTCGACCACGCCTTCACCGAGCCCCTCGACGCTTTCGAGCGGCGTCGCTGTGGTTCCGACCAGGCGGGACATTTCCTGCTCGACTTCCTGACGCTTTTCTTCTTCGCTCTTGATGTCGATTTTCCATCCTAAAAGCTTGGCGGCGAGACGAACGTTTTGGCCTTTCTTGCCGATTGCCAGGGAAAGCTGAGTATCGTCGACCACTACTTCGAGGTGCTTGTCGGATGTGTCGAGAACCGTGACCCGGCTGACTTTTGCCGGCTGCAAAGCCTTCTCGGCGAAGGTTACGGCGTCTTCGTGGTATTCGATGATGTCGATTTTTTCGCCGCGCAATTCGCGAATGATGGATTGCACTCGCATGCCCTTCATGCCGACGCATGCGCCGACCGCGTCCACGTCTTTGTCTTTCGACATGACGGCAATTTTTGTGCGCTCTCCCGCTTCGCGTGCGATGGCGCGGATCACAACAGTGCCGTCGTAAATCTCCGGGACCTCAGTCTGGAAGAGATGCTGCACAAGCTCCGGAACCGCGCGTGAAACCACGACCGCCGGGCCTTTCGATGCCTTCTCGACGCGTGCGATCACGACGCGCAGGCGCTCGCCAATGGCAAACGATTCCAGTCGCGATTGCTCTCTTCGCGGCATACGGGCCTCGGCTTTTCCAATGTCGAAAATTATGTCGGGGCCTTCGATGCGCTTTACCGTGGCATTAACAATCTCGTTAACGCGGCCGATATATTCTTTGTAGACGGTGTCGCGCTCGGCCTCGCGGACTTTCTGGAAAATGACCTGCTTGGCGAGTTGCGCAGCGATGCGTCCCAAAATCCCTTCGGTCACTTTGGGGATTTGCAATTCTCCGCCAATTTCTACGTTGGGATCGAGCTTGCGGGCGTCGAGCAATGTGACTTGGAGCACAGGGTCTTCAACCTGCTCCGGATTTTCGACTACCGTCTTCACCGCGAAGGCGTGAATCTTGCCGGTATCTTTGTCGAGTTGCGCGCGGAGATTTTCCTGCGTTTTGTAGTATTTTCGCGTGGCCACCACGATGGCATCTTCAACGGCGCTGACCACGATTTGCGGATCAATGCCTTTTTCACGGCTTAACGCGTCAATTGTGTTGTAAAGCTCACTCGCCATAATTATTCCGTTATGAAATCAACTCGCTTGGGGACGGCGAGGACGCCCGTCGCTCCATCCAAAAAATTAGTATTTAAAATTCCGGAACCAGATTGGCTTTTTCGATATTAGACAATTCAAGTTCCAGTTTCCGAGGTTCCGCATCGCCGCGGGATTTTTTATCACCGCCAGCAATGCTGACCGTCAAATGCCCGTTCTCAAATCTTTCCAGCTTGCCTTCGAAATGCCGATTTCCGTTCACCGGGTTTCGCGTCGTCACTTTAATTCTGCTGCCGGTGAATCGCTCGAAATCGACCGGACGAAACAGTTTACGATCGAGACCTGGCGACGAAACTTCTAGCAGATATGAATTGCCCGAAACTACGTCTTCTACATCCAGAATCGTCCCCAGTTCGCGGCTGAATTCGGCGCAATCCTGGTGCGTCACGCCGTCAGGCTTATCGATAAAAACCCGAAGCATGCGGGCCTTCCCTCCGCCTCGCAGTTCCGCCTCTACTACCTCGAGTCCCCGGCTGGCGGCGACCCGGTCCGCTATCGCACGCACTTGTTCGACATCAAACGCCATGAAACCAATAAGTTACAAAAATTGCCCAGCACTCTAAAATTCACCACAAACTAAAATGTGGGCTTGCGCCCACTGGTGTGTTTCGCCAAATCTGGTAACTACACAACAGTTTCCAACTACAAATATACGCTGGGGGGAATCAAAAGACAAACTGCGGAGGCCGGGAACTCCGACGATGTCTCTCCTTGCGAAAAAGCAGGTAGCATGAAGAATTCAGGAACCCCGCCGGATGGAATTGAACGGGTGGATCCAGAGCAACCCACTGCAAAGCACGGAGGAGCGCGAACAGCAAATAGAGCCCGCGCACATCGAATGTATGAGGACCGAGGATCGATTGACGGGAACGAGATGGATGATTGGCTTCAGGCCGAGGCCGAATTAGACGGACAACGCAACAGCAAGGCGGCAGATTAGAAGACTAAAGCGGGTTCGTCCGGTCCAAGCACTTGCTTAACTGCGCTCAAGAGTGCACGTGAATCCGATTTCGAGACTACCTGATTGATACCTGCGGAGAGTACCTCGCGCTTTAAAAATTGATCTTCCGCGAAGTTCGTAAACATGACGATCGGGGTTTCGGGCATGGTCGCCTTCAAAATTTTGGCGACCGCGATGCCGTCCATCTCTGGCATCGACATGTCGAGAACGACGACGTCGGGTTTCAGCCGGTGCACTTTTTCGATCCCTTCTCTGCCGTTGGCAGCTTCGCCGCACACTTCCCATCCGGGCATGGATTCCAACAGTCGCCCCAGCGCGCGCCTGATTTCTTTGCTGTCATCGATAATAAATATAGAATTTGGCAACGCCACTTCAACCCAGTTACACGATGCGCCCCTGACGTGCCTAGCGCAATACCCTTATAAGGGTATGTCAGCCCAGTTATGGAAAGAGATTCGGCTTAGCGCGTGCTGGATTTTCCTTGTATGGTTCCATAGCGAACACTCGTCATGGCTTCGACCGCAGAGCCCGGGGTGGCTTGGGGCCGCGCTTGGGCAACAGAATCCGCCGTACGGCCGGGGGCATGGTATGCCCATTAATTTCCCGGTATATGCGTTCGATAGGGGTTTCGTGGCCACGCTTGCGGGCACTCATGCGAACCTCTGAGGCTGATGGTGGCTCCACCATCCCTGCCACAATACACCAAAGTCAGTAGTTAATACTGCATATCTGGATTTCCTCCTTTAGACTATCGCACGCTCCGTCGCCACGCCGATTTATCCATCGCCCGGCGGGAGCGCCTGCTTCCAGATGGGGTCGGCGCACCATTCACACTTTCGGCGGAGAGTTGAGTCCATCCTTTCGACGGATCCAAGACTGAGATGTATCCTCCCGGAGCCAGTTCCAACTGCTTGCTGACTCGTTTCATGAAGTCGAACCGATCGGCTTCTGTGGGCTCGAACCACGATGGTGTGATGAAGTCTGACAACATCACGCCGTCAATTTCGTAACCCAACGAATCGGCTTCCACGGCATCGCAGACTTCGAGCGCGAACAACTTGCCGTCGGGAGACTCGGCACACCAGTTGATCCATGGGTCAGCCAGCATTTCGAGCAACTCATGGCTTGCGGTTACGGTCCACCAGGAGCCCGTATCTATATCTAGAGCGGCAAACACCTTCCCTAACGGAGTTCCGGCGCTGGTCATTTCGTGATAGCCGAGCGCCCCCGCCTGATCGGGATCGTCGGTGATTACAACTTGCCACCATCCTGCGGTTAGCGGCTGTTTCTGTGGCAAGAACGTTAGCGAGCAATCCAGATCCTAATATGCGTTGAAATCCCGCGTGATCTGTTTCTGCAAAGATGGAAGTACTGCTTGCACCTGAGCGTCGCTCAGGCAGGTGGATGCGTTGGTAATCGCAATGATTGGAATACTCATTCGTCACCTCACAACGCAAGTGTCGATGGCGACGGTGGGCGTACTCGATGTGGGGCCGCATACTTGCTGGTTCCATTGCTTCTTTAGGTCTTTAGGATTGGGAATTGCAATATCTTCACGCCGGCAATCGATTGTGATGTGGTTGAAGTCGCCTGTGGCATCAGAGCGGCAAAACTCGCGACCGTCGTCAGGATTAAGTTCACTCCCGCGGAAACTTTTGCGGAGGTTACAGGATCGCTGATATGAGCGGATTGCAACAGCAGCGGAAGACCCTGGGTAATTTTGGTGATGGTGGTCTGAATATTTTGCAAAGTGCTCGCGCTCGGGTTGGCTTTGTAAGCGTTATAAAAACTTTGCAGCAACGACAAGTCCTGGCTCGCCTGGGCGGAAATATTTTGGACCGCCGCTACATCCGCCGGATTGAGCTGGTTTCCAGATTGCAGCGTTGCGACTAGAGTTGCAATGTTGAGGGCCATTTGGGTGAGTACGGGAAGGTCAGAGATTGCGACATTCAGCCATTGCGCGGTGCATCCGGTGGTTATAAGAGCAATGCACAACGCGACGACCAATACCACGCGCATGGTTGAGTTTGATTTGGACTGAACACACGACTGGGACGTGCAGAATAATGACTGCATGATGAAGACTCCTTTTAGTTTTTAGGATTTTGTTGCTGAATGATTAAGCGCTTACTCGATCTGTATAAGGAAGATGTTTGGGTGGCGCAGCGCTTTCAGCGCTGCGATCAAATCCGTCCAGCCCTGAACCGCAGCTCAAGCGCTGTGCCACCCAAAAGTAAATTATGGGGCGCTCTGCTCGTAAGCGTGCGCCAATCTGAGTATCGTCGTTTCGGCGAAGTGCTTGCCGAAAATCTGCATTCCGATGGGCAGTTTCTCCCTGGTCTCGCCGCAGGGAATGGAAATCCCCGGTATGCCGGCGAGGTTTGCAGTCACGGTGTAAATGTCCGCGAGATACATTGCCAGAGGATCGTCAGTTTTATCTCCGAGTTTGAACGCTGCCGTGGGACTAGTCGGCGTAACGATGACGCCCACCTTTTTGAATGCTTCCTCGAAATCGCGCGTCAACAGCGTGCGAACTTTTTGCGCTTTCAAATAGTAGGCGTCGTAATATCCTGCGCTCAAAGCATAAGTCCCTAGCATGATGCGCCGTTTCACTTCGGCGCCAAATCCTAGATCGCGGCTGCGCCGGTACATATCCGAAAGGTTGCGGACATTCTCCGCGCGATATCCATAGCGGACGCCATCAAAGCGCGCCAGATTCGAAGACGCTTCAGCCGTGGCCACGATGTAATACGTCGCAATCGCATATTCCGTGTGCGGCAATGAAATGTCCACCACTTCGCATCCTAATTTGGTCAAGCTTTGCACCGCGTATTCCACCGCTTTGCGAACTTCGGGATCGAGTCCTTCGCCGAGATATTCTTTCGCGAGACCTATCTTCAAACCGCGCACCGGCTTTTCCAGTTCGGCGACATAATCTGGAACCGGAAGATCGGCTGACGTAGCATCCATTGGATCGCGTCCCGCTATGGTTCGCAAAACGATAGCCGCGTCTTTCACCGTTTTAGTCAAGGGCCCAATGTGATCGAGCGAGGAGGCGAATGCAATTAAGCCGTAGCGCGATACGCGGCCGTATGTTGGCTTTAGGCCGACCACGCCGCAAAAAGACGCCGGCTGACGGATCGACCCGCCGGTGTCGGTTCCCAGCGTGGCGACTGCCAGATCGGCTGCGACGGCTGCCGCAGATCCGCCTGACGACCCTCCGGGCACGCGACTTAGATCGCGGGGATTGTGAACTGGCTTCCAGGCCGAATTCTCATTCGACGATCCCATGGCGAACTCATCGCAATTCATTTTTCCCAGAACTACGGCACCGGCCGCTTCCAATCGAGCCACCGCGGTGCAGTCGTAGGGAGGAATGTAATCGCCCAGAATTTTAGAACCCGCAGTGGTGCGAACGCCCCGCGTGACCAGAACGTCTTTGATGCCGACCGGAACTCCTGCCAATGGCGGCAATGGCTCGCCTCGTGATGCCATCGCGTCAACCGCCGCAGCCTTCGCCAAACCGCGCTCTTTAGCCAGCGTGAGATAAGAACCAATCTTGGGATCGTCGCGGTCAATTTTGGCGTAGAAAGACTCGGCCAACGCGGTGGCGGTTATTTCGCCATTCTGCACGGCCCCGCGAGCAGCATCAATTGTGAGTAAGTTGAGATCCATTTTGAAATCGGTCAGCGCTCGATCACTTTGGGCACTCTGAAAAATGTGCTGTCTGAATCCGGAGCATTTGCTAATGCCTCCTGGTGCGGAAGCGACTTTCGTAAACCTTCAAGGACATCTTCGCGGCTGGCGTAGGCGAAGCGTTCGTTGCCCTGTTTGGACTGGTCGACTCCGTACCGGTCGGATACCTGCGCCATGGGTTGCACAGCGGATGTGTCCAGCTTTTCTAGTGCGTCGATGTGGCCGAGGATTGAGTTCAGGTCCTGCACCATGCGCTCGCGTTCTCGCGCGCTGAGCTCAAGATTACTCAGGTCGGCGACGTAAGCCACGTCCTTTTCGGTGACTTTCATTTCTGCACTCGCTGGGCAGTTGCGATTACGAAATCGATTCGCTTCACGCTTATTTTCACGTATCGATTAAGAATCGCGAGATATTGACCGGCCATATTCTGCAACTCTGCCCGCCAGCCGGCATCGGGTACTTCAACCCGCAAGATCCCATCCGCAAAATCCAAGGCAGTCGTTCGCCTGGAAACCGTACCGCCGCAGGTCAGCGGCCACGCCAGCACCGGGCCTTTCTCGGGCGCGGCTTGGCGCAGGCTTTTCACCACAAGACTTTGCATTCCAACAGCTATGGGCCGCATGGTACGAATCATAAGAGGAATCTGGTCGAAGGTCTCGCGATGGGCAAAAAAGCTTACATATCAAGCATAGCAAGTTACATATGGGGAATGCGCCACGTTTTCAAAAAATTCGGTTTGCATTCATGGGCTTGCACGAATTTGAGGCGAAAAAGGGGCTTGACAAGAAATCTGGCCAGCCACAGTTCAGGAGACGGGAAACTCTGCTTTGACGAAATTCAACGCCGCCTGCTTATCGTGCCAACGGCCTTCCAGTTGCCCGTCCTCGGCGGCGGCCAAAATTTCCTTAAACTGCGGGCCGGGGATGTATCCGGCATTAATCAGATCAGCGCCTGTGATTAGTGGGGTAGGGCGGATTGCATCCGCCGGGAGCGATGCCATTTTATTTCGCGTATAGGCATAAAGCTCCAGGCTGCCATGGCTCGATTCGCAGTCCAGGCGATGCAGCTCCAGATGCTCTTCGAATCGCGGCATTCGAATGAATCTTTTGAAAGTTGATTCTTTCATCCGCTCGACATCCCCGAATCGCATGTGATTTTCCACCAGCGCCAAAATCTGGTCGGTATCGCTGTTGGAGAAACGAAGCCGCTGGCAAATTCTTGCTGCCATCTTCACTCCAATTTCAACATGGCCGTCGAAACGAATGCGATCCGGCGCAACGCGAAAGGTGGACGGCTTCCCCACATCGTGCAGCAAAGCGCCCCAAGCCAAGTTCGGGGAGCACGGATGAGGCAGTTTGCTGAGCAGCAGCGTGGTGTGAACGAAAACATCGCCCTCGGGATGGAACTGTGGAGGTTGTTCGACCCCTTTCATCGCCGATATTTCGGGGAGAACCTCGCGAAGGAGCCCGGTTTGATCGAGCAGCAAAAATGCTTCGCGAGCATGGCCTTCCGTGAGCATTTTTGTAAGCTCGTCGCGTACCCGCTCGCAGGAAATCTGAAGAATTTGCGGCGCTAGCTTTCGAATTGCGGAAAAAGTGTCTGCTTCGATCGAGTAGCCTAAGCGCGAAGCGAACCGTACTCCACGCAGCATTCGCAGTTTGTCTTCCGCAAAGCGCAACTCCGGGTTTCCGATGGTCCGGACGGTGGCCGCCTTCAGATCCTCTTGTCCTCCTACGAAGTCGAGAATCTGATTCGTGGCCGGATTGAGGAGCAGGCCGTTTATGGTGAAGTCGCGACGGGCCACATCCTCTCGCGCGTGCTTGCTGAAGCGGACCTCATCGGGATGGCGCCCGTCCGTGCTTCCGACGTCACAGCGGAACGTCGCGACCTCTACCACATCGTTTTCATTTTCCGCCGGGGAGGGATTGGGCACCAGCACGACTCCGAACTGCGCGCCGACGGCATACGTATCCAGGAAAAGTTTCATGACCTCCGCGGGAGTCGCGCTGGTGGCCACGTCGTAATCCGCCGGTTCGCGGCCAAGCAGCAGATCGCGCACGCAACCGCCCACCAGATATGCCTCATAGCCAGAGGATTGCAAAGCACCCACAATGGAGATGGCGAAATCTTTCAACATCGACTTTAAATATATGCCGCGATGAAATGTCGTGCAGGGGGCGCCTACACTTCGGCGGGAAGTTTCACTATTTTTTTCTGGATGGCGTAGGTGACGAGCTGGGCTTTGTTATGGATATCGAGTTTACGCATAAGGTTGAATTTATGAGCTTCAACTGTCTTAACGCTGCGATGCAGCGTGCCGGCAATTTCTTTCACCGAATTGCCTTCAGCAATCATTTTTATGATCTCGCGTTCCCGCGGAGTGAGCATACTGCCCCGGCTAGTCGTGCGGGCGGAGCGGGCGCGAACATCATCAACCATTCTGCCCAGGATTTGCGGACTTAAATACTTCCGTCCCTGGAAAACCTCCCGCACCGCGTTTATCACTTTCGGCGCAGGAGAATCCTTCAGCATGAATCCCGCGGCGCCAACGCTCATGCATTGCAGCAAATATTCTTCTTCCTCATACATCGTGAGAAAAATCAGCCGTGTATTAGGATTTTCCTGGAGCAGGCTTTTAGCGGCGTCGAAGCTACACATGCCAGGCATCCCGATATCCATCAGGACCACATCGGGTTGCAGCTCGCGAACCTTTTCGAGCGCGCCCCCGGCGTCACTTGCTTCACCAATGACCTCGAGATCAGACTCGCTTTCCAATATGCGGCGGAGGCCATCGCGAAAAAGGGTATGGTCGTCCACGATGACACATCTGATAGGAGACTCCGAGTTACGTGCCGCTCCCGCAACGTCATGCACGATCAACTGGCCCTCCCGGCAAAATCCGCATCTCGTTTCCGCATCGTGCCGGAATCCGCGTTCACAGGTATTTCGATAAGTAGGTGCGTGCCGCCGCCTTTTCCGGAGCGAATGCGGAGGCTTCCTCCCAAGTCTTGCGCACGATCACGCATTCCCTCGATGCCGAAGTTCTCTCCGCCGGCGACGGCATTCGAAGATAATCCTTTTCCGTCGTCGCCGATTCGCAGAGCAATCATTCCCGCCGAATATTCCAAGGCCACCGTAAAATTCCGGCCGCCTGAGTGTCTGGCTATGTTAAACAGCGCTTCCTGCACAAAGCGGTACAGGGCGATTTCAACTTCCTGATCGATGAAATCAAGATTCGGCGATAGCGCAAGATCAGCCTGCATGCCGGTTTGCTTACTTAGCAATTGGGCCTCGCGGCGAATGGCTCCGAGCAGGCCGAGTTCCTCCAAAGGGCGCGGCGACAACCGGCCGATAATCCGGCGCAGCCCCTCTATAGTGTCATCCAGAATCGCGAGTGCTTCTTCGGCCGTGCTCTTAATGGGACCATCGGCCGCATCCAACAACCTGGCGAGCGAAAGCCGCAAAGTCATCAAGCCTTGCCCCATCTCATCGTGCAGTTCGCGGCTGATTCGTTTACGTTCGTTTTCCTGCGCGCTGAGAAGGGGTCGCAGCCGGGAAGGTTCGACAGGCGTGGACGGGAATTCGTGAAAGCGCTTTCGTCCGCCCATCCCTAACTTGCCCATACAACCATCCTTCCGAAAAAATGCCTGCGCACGCCCATTTGTGAGGTACACCTACGCCTTACTAGGATGACCGGCGAGCTAAGGGGTTTGCCCGTAGCTTCAGATACAATCCAAATGAATGCTGCGCTATTTCACTGCCGGAGAGTCACATGGAGAGGCATTGGTCGCCTTTCTATCCGGATTGCCCGCTGGTCTAAAGGTGGATCAGGCCTTCGTAGATCGGGAGCTGTGGCGGCGTCAACAGGGCTATGGGCGCGGCGGCAGGATGAAAATTGAGCGGGATAGCGCGCACATAATTTCTGGCGTGCGCCACGGAAAAACCATCGGTTCACCGATTTCGCTGATGCTGCAAAATAAAGATTGGAGAAATTGGACCGAATCGTTGCCCGTCGAAGCCGGCGACGCCGAAAAACACAAAAGGGTCGCCTCGCCGCGTCCGGGGCATGCCGACCTTGCCGGGGCGTTGAAATATAACTTTTCGGAAGCCCGGTATGTTTTGGAGCGGGCTTCGGCGCGAGAATCAGCCGCGCGGGTTGCCATCGGCGCGCTGGCAAAGTCATTTCTGCAAGAATTTGGCATCAGCGTATTGAGTCATGTAATCGCCGTGGGCAAAGCATCGCTCGAAACTGTTCAGCCTTCGTGGGAGCAGGTCCATGCGCTTTGGCAAAAAGAGGAAGTCTTGCTGAACTGCGTTGACCCCGAGGCGGAACAAAGAATGAAGGCTGAAGTGGACAAAATTCTGCGCACCGGCGATTCGGTGGGAGGAATCTTTGAAGTGGTCGCTCATAATGTCCCACCCGGCCTGGGTACGTATGTGCAATGGGACGAGCGTCTGGATGCCTTGCTGGCCGCCGCCGTCATGTCATTGCAAGCGGTGAAGGCGGTGGAGATCGGGGCCGGAATTGCGGCCGCTGCTTCCCCCGGCTCGGAAGTCCACGACGAAATCGGATATGGCGAATCCGCCGGTTTTACCGGCTTCACACGCAACAGGAACAATGCCGGAGGAATCGAAGGGGGTGTGTCGAATGGCGAGGATATTCGGGTGCGCGGCTATCTGAAACCGATTTCGACTTTGCGGCGTCCGTTGGGATCCGTTGACTTTGCCAGCCGCCAGCCGGTGAAAGCGGCATATGAACGCTCCGATGTTTGCGTGGTTCCCGCTGCCGGAGTTGCCGCTGAAGCGATGGTCGCGCTCACCCTTGCCCGCTGCGCGCTGGAGAAGTTCGGTGGCGATTCGATGGTTGAGACGTTAAGAAATTTCGAAGGATACCGCCAACAACTGAAAAATTACTGATTACCGAATGATCTATCCCATCGTAAAGTTTGGAAATCCAATTCTGGAAAAACCGGCCGAGCCGGTGACGGCATTTGATGACGAGCTGAAAAAGCTGGTGGAAGATATGTTCGAATCCATGTATGCGGCGCGCGGCGTGGGTTTGGCGGCCCCGCAGATCGGCATTTCGAAAAGGCTTGCGGTCATCGATGTCACTTTCAAGGAAGATCCGGAGGCAAAGCTCGTGCTTGCCAACCCGGAAATCCTTCACAAAGAAGGCCGCCATCGGCAAAGCGAGGGCTGCTTGAGCATTCCGGATTTTCGGGAGGAAGTATCCCGGCCAAACAAGGTGACCGTTCGGGCGCAGGACGAAAATGGAAAGTGGTTCGAAAAGACGGGAGAAGAATTATTGGCGCGTGCCTTCCTTCACGAAACCGACCATCTCAATGGAAAACTTTATATCAGCCACATAAGCGCGCTGAAACGCGATCTGATCAAGCGAAAAGTCCGCAAGCTGATGAAGGCTGGGGAGTGGTAGAGCGCCGGAAACGTCCAGGATTGAAAAAAGTGCGCGTGTTGAAAAAATCGGTTTGAAGGGGCGGCGCTTTAGCCCCGCCGTTGTCCACCAACTGATTTTACGGCACGCCTGAACGCGCGCCCCTGCAAGGCCGATCGCGGAACTCCGATTTCAACCTGTTCAGTCCGTCTGTCATCCTCGTCGCGTCGGTTTAGCCGTCGCCGAATTCTATGAAGTTGATATTTTGTGGCACTCCCGCCTTTGCCGTCCCTACTTTGGAGAAGTTCGTCGAGGCGGGATTCGAAGTCGCACTCGTAGTCACTCAGCCTGATCGCTCTCGCGGACGGGGCCTGGAGATTGATGCGTCGCCCGTAAAGCAGAAAGCGATCCAATTAGGGTTGCACGTTACCCAGCCGCACACAATCAAGAACAACACCGAGTTTCGTGCTCAGATCGAAGGCCTGAATCCCGACGCTATCGTGGTAGTGGGCTATGGGCGCATCATTCCACAGTGGATGATTGATTTGCCCCGGTTCGGCAACATTAACTTGCACGCTTCTTTACTGCCGAAGTATCGGGGCGCGGCCCCAATTCAATGGGCGATTGCGAATGGCGAACGCGTAACCGGCGTCACCGCCATGCGGATTGACGCTGGCCTCGACACGGGAGACATTTTGCAGCAGAAAGAAGTTGCAATTGGACCGGACGACACCGCCATAACGCTCGGTCCTAAACTCGCTGAAATTGGATCCGAAGTTATGGTTGACACTCTGCGTGGATTGCTGGCCGACAAAGTCAAGCCGCAGCCACAGGACCACACGAGTGCGACGTTGGCCCCAATTTTGAAGAAAGAGGATGGGCGCATCGATTTCCGTCGCCCTGCCGAAGTTATTTGCGATCGTATGCGCGGGTTCCAGCCCTGGCCGGGCGCGTTCACCATTTTCCGCCAAAAAATTCTGAATATTTCTAAGGCGAAGTCTATCGGGCGTGAGACTGCTATCGCAGAACTGTTACTGGAAGATGATCAGCTTCTCGCGGGATGCGGCAACGGAACGTCGCTATCGATCATTGAACTACAACCGGAAGGCAAGCGGCGAATGTCCGCACGCGATTTTATTCAAGGCTACCGGCCGCGAAATGCCGAGTTGCTGGGAAGGTGACACATGGCCGTTTCTCCAGCTCGCGCCGCGGCTTTTGATGTTCTCTTGCGGATTGAGCAAGAATCCTCATACGCCACCGATCTTCTCCATTCTGCGCAATTTAACCTTCTCTCATCCCAGGATCACGGATTAGCGACCGAACTGGTAATGGGTGTTCTCCGCTGGCGCTCGCTTTTGGACTCCCAAATTGCGGCAGCATCGAACTTGGCGCTTCAGAAAATTGATATCGAAGTCCTAAGTGCTTTGCGCATGGCAGCGTATCAACTCCTATTTCTCGATCGCGTGCCCGGCCGGGCGGCAGTGAATGAAAGCGTTGAGCTGGTAAAACGCTCGCACAAGCGTTCCGCAATACCGTTCGCTAATGCGGTCTTGCGAAAGCTGTCGCTCCGGCTGCCTGAATTCAAAACCGATTTTCAGTCGGTTCGGGCAGAAACTGTATTGCAGCAAGCCGATCACTGGTCGCATCCATTGTGGCTGGTGGAGCGCTGGAGCCACGAATATGGATTGGCTGTTTCCAACGATATATGTGAATACGATCAAAAGATCCCGGAAACCTCAATCCACATAAGCGGGGAAAACGCCGAGAAGCAACTCAAAGAGCACGGAATCGAACTTGCCCCGGGAAAATTATTGGCCTCGGCGCGCCGCGTAATATCTGGCGACGTGACCAGGACGGCCCCGTTCCTTGAGGGAGCGGTCAGCATACAAGACGAAGCTTCGCAACTCGTCGGTTTGCTTGCCGGCCACGCTTCAATGATTCTGGATTGCTGCGCCGCCCCGGGCGGGAAGACGCGGATCCTTGCCGAACAAAATCCGCAAGGGAGAATTTTGGCGGTCGATTTGCATCCGCACCGCGCGCGCCTGCTGAGAAAGCTTGTGCCAGCCAAGAATGTGAGCGTTATTGCCAGCGATACCCGTCATCTTGCGACGAACGGTCTTTTTGAACTTGTCGTCGTGGATGCCCCATGTTCCGGAACGGGAACATTGGCCAGAAATCCAGAAATAAAATGGAAACTCAGAAACGAGGACATTGCCGATCTTGCGGCACGCCAGTCGGCAATCCTGCGATCGGCGATGGACCGGGTAGCGCCCGGAGGCAGGCTTGTCTACGCGACCTGTTCGTTAGAGCGCGAAGAAAATTCGGACGTCGTCGAAAAAGCATTGGAATCCGACAATGCATTCTGTGCTCTGGATTGCCTTGATATCCTGAGACGACTAAGAGCGGGTGGCACCTTGGCGCTGGAAACCGAAGTCGATTTACTCACCGCCGGCAACTACCTTCGCATTCTTCCGGGGATGCTCCCCTGTGACGGTTTTTTCGCGGCCGTCTTGCAGAAAAGAAATTAGAGCCTGCTTCATTTTCTCAAGCGCACTCCTGAAAGCAGTGTATGCGGGCCGCCGTAAAGAAATTCCAGCGCTATATTCCCGCCAACGAATCCCAGCAAATTGTAATTTCCCATTCGAAATGCGTCTTCAGCGTCGTATCGGCTCGGGTACCAGACATAAACCGCAGTCATGGTGCCGGCATAAGGCGAGATGAGAGATGGAAAAGAGAATGCGCGATGTCCATCCTCGCCGCGACGTGCGGTTACCGTGGAAATTACCGCATGACTCAATCTCGGTAGTATCCCCTTGCATTCACAGCGATAGTACACAGTGTCTTCCCGAAAGGCTTCCGCCAGCGCATAGCGAGTCGTGGTTGTAATGGCTGCGATTCCGAAGTCCGATCCGAATCGCTTGCCGTAACCCTCCGCGCCCTGTTTCCACTCCGGTGGCGTATTAAAGGCCTGATTGATGCCCGCGGCGAACGCGGCTCCCAGGATTGGATACGGTCCAATCGCGTCGAACCCATAATTGGCCAGCTTGGTTTTCTCGCTGGGCCGGACATAGACCGCCTCGGGCGCTTGTCTAGCGGGTTCAGCGGGCAAAGAAGCGTCGACTGGCGGAAGCGCTGCCACTTCTGAAGTTTCCTTCGATTGCGCTCTCGCTAGTGGAAGTGCAAGCGTGGCAGCGTAGATTGCGAACAACAACGGGAAAATCCGGGCGACCCTCACGGCAACCTCCTCTGGATCTTCGCGTCACGTTCCGCGATCAAACCCGATGGTGCCTGTTCATTCGAGGCACCACCCGTGACATCGTAGCAGAGCATTTTGGAATCGCCGTAGCTATATTGCAGAAACGCGATTTCAACGTACTGTGAAAGTTACCAAAACGCCCTCATTCACTTTTTGTCCCGCAATGGGATTTTGACCGACGATCACGCTCGCCGGTGATATCGGCGCTGGGGGCGCCACGGGGGCGGTTGCATTGACGGCCATGTCGGCAATTGACACCTTTCCAAGTTGCAGCCCTGCACTGCGCATTGAAGCTGTCGCCGTGCCGAGTGATTGGCCGATGAGACTTGGCATAACAAACGACGGTGAAGGGGGAGCGGCACTAACGAGCAGACTAATTTTGGGGGCGGATACGTCAGTCGCATTCGCCGGAGGGCTCTGCGATAAAACGCGATCCGCAATCGTGCCCGGCACCGCAATCTCGGCGATGGAAGTAATATCGAGTCCGCGGCGGCGAATATTGATTTCCGCCGCGCGTTGGCTTTCTCCAGTCACATTTGGGATCTGCACCCGCTGTGGCCCCAAACTCTCGGCGACCCGAACCTGCCACCCGCGGCGGACTTTGGTACCGGCGGCAGGGGTTTGAGACACGATCTTTCCCGCGGCAACGGTTGCACTGTAATATTGGCGCTCCACTTCCACCGGCAAGCCGTCTTGCTCGGAAATCCTGGCAGCTTCCGCGGGAGTCTTCCCCAAGAAATCCGGCACGCTCACCTCGCGCCCGTGAATGGCAATCTGCATAGCGGTGAGCGCCGAAATCATGGCGACCACCAACAGGATCAGCGCCAGCAGCACCAATCGAAAAAAGGTTCTCATTGAGGGAAGGCCGATTATAACGCGATAAAGTTGAGTCACTTATACTTTGGCTATGGTTCCGGCCATCGAGTTGGTCACGGCACTTCGCAAATACTGGGGGTTCGATTGTTTCCGTCCCCTTCAGGAGCGGATTGTGCATAGTCTGCTGAATGGACATGACACATGCGTGGTCATGCCTACCGGTGGAGGCAAATCACTTTGTTATCAGCTCCCCGCATTGTTGTCGAAAAAAACCGCAATAGTTGTTTCTCCCCTGATTGCGCTAATGCAAGATCAGGCCGCGCAGCTCGATCAAATGGGAATTTCGGCGGCTGTCCTAAATAGTTCGGTCAGCGCAGAGAAACAATCATTGCTCATTGATAAAGCCAGAAAAAATGAGTACCGCCTTCTCTATGTCTCGCCCGAACGGCTGGCGCGGGCCGACACGATGGATTGGCTGCGACAGGTTCCGATCGCGTTTTTCGCCGTCGACGAGGCCCATTGTATTTCCGAGTGGGGACATGAATTTCGACCCGAATACCGCCAATTGAAGCGGCTGCGAACTTCGTTTCCCAATCGTCCCATCGCCGCATTCACCGCCAGTGCGACCCAAAGGGTTCGCCACGACATTCTTAACCAACTCCAACTGCGTGATCCGGACAAATACATTGCCAGTTTTCATCGGCCGAACTTGCGCTATCTCGTGCGCGAATGCTCTGGAGCGGAGCAGCAGGAACTGCTTCTGGCCGGCCTGCGCGAGCATCGGCAAAGCAGTGTCATTGTCTACGCTCCAACCATTGATGCCGTCAATTTCACCGTGAATTTCCTGGAGAGCGAACGGATTCCGGCCATCGCCTACCATGGCAAGATGGAAGCCGATGAGCGGCGTCGCAATCAGGAACGTTGGATGGCCGACGAAGTTCGCGTCATGGTTGGAACGATCGCCTTCGGGCTGGGTATCAATAAGGCCACCGTCCGGGCCGTGATTCATCTTTCGCTGCCCAAGTCGATCGAGCAGTATTACCAGGAAGCGGGCCGCGCCGGGCGCGATGGGCTGCCGGCGGATTGTATTCTTCTCTGGCAAAAACGGGATGCGGGCCTGTTGGCTTACTTTATCGAACAGGTCAGCGATCAAGCGGAGAAGGAGCGGTCTTGGGAGCGGTATCACACCATTCGTAATTTTGTTGAGGCTAAGGCTTGCCGGCATCGTTATATCTGTTCCCATTTCGGCGAGCGCACAAAGTGGGAGACGTGCGAATCGTGCGATGTATGCGGAGTCCTTCCCGAATGGCTGGGCAGAAATGAAAGCCGTGCAGGCCGGAAACCCAGGTCTTCCAGAAGTTTTAGCGTCCCCTCCGCCGAACGGTCCGCGCCCGACCAGGTTCAGATCGGGACAGGCGGGGCAGATTCAGAATTACGAGAATATATTCGTGAATGGCGGCGCGAGGCTGCGAAGCAGCAGAAGGTGTCGGCGTTTGTGGTAATGCATGACAGTTCGCTGGACGAGCTTTGCCGCGTGCAGCCGTTGACGATCCCGCAATTGCTCCAAGTGCATGGCTTCGGACAGCGCAAGGCCTCAATTTATGGAGAACAGATTTTCGCCGCGCTGAAACGCTTTCGAGGCGGCGCACGGGCCGTGACTGCGCCGGATAAGAACAATAGCCGTTAATAGGCCCGAGTCGAGTTTGCGCTAATCTAATTTGCGCTACTCTAATTTGCGCTACTCTATGGATTGAGGGCCATGTGGGGCGATATTCAAAGCAGTTTTTATATTAAGTCCGCCAAAATTACCTTTCCATCCCGGGATGCCCGGGCGGTTTAGGCTATAATCAATTGAGAACAAGGCACTTGCACGAGCGAAGTTTGGCATTAGAACTGTTATACGAAAGTCTAGGTATCGGCATCTTAGATATCGTGATTTCGCGAGTGTTCGCAACGATCGGGCGTCCGCAATCGTAGCCGGATCGAATGAGATCTTTGGGGATTACGCCCCTATACCTTGGAGGAAGTTAAAAATGAAAAAGCCCTTCGTAACTTTGTTGATGGCCGGCGCTTTGTGCCTGCCCGCAATTGCGCAACAGAACGGGTCCACAGCAGATCAGCCAACAGCTCAACCGTCTCAGGCCGGATCTCAGACTTCTGACCAGATGAGTGCAACCGGAAAGCCGTTACAACCGCCTGCACGAGAGGGCTTTTGGGGACGAGTAAATCCCTTTGCCCGCAAAAAGTATGTGCAGCGCCAGACCGGACCGATTCGTGACCGGTTGAACGAACTGGATGAACTCACCGCCACCAACAGCAAGAACATCAAAGATGTTGATTCTCGCGCGCAACAGGGAATTCAACTCGCCTCCGCGAAGGCTAACGAAGCCGATCAGCACGCCATTGATGCCGGTAATCGCGCTCAGGCGGCTCAACAAACCGCGATGCAGGCGAATACCCGAATCGGCAACGTTGAGCAGGTTGTCAGCAATATCGATCAATACAAGGCTTCAAACCAGACTGAAATCCGTTTCCGTCCAGGGCAAAGCGTACTGAGTCAAAACGCTAAGTCTGCGCTGGATGACCTCGCCACTCCGTTGAAAGATCAGCGTGGCTACATTATTGAGGTGCAGGGTTTCTCTTCGGGTCGAGCACAAGCGGCCATTGCAACTTCACAAAAGATGGCGGACTCGGTAGTCCGGTATCTGGTAGAGAATCACGACGTTCCCGTTTACCGAATCTACGTCGTTGGGATGGGCAACGCTCCCGTGGCCTCTGCCGACGCGCAAACTAAGCCTGGGCATACCAGTGGCGGTCGAGTGGAAATCAGTTTGTTGAAGAATAATCTTGAACAGCTCGCTTCGTCCGATAGCATGGCCACTCCGGCAGGCCAGGAGCAGCCGGCACCAGCGAAGTAGCAGAAACAGCCCTCCCTCAAAAAAGACTCTCGCGCAAGCGAGAGTCTTTTGTTTTGCGCCGGAGTGATTGATAGTTTTACTGAGGAGCGGTTTTGTCTTCTACTTTTTGCGCCCCTTTGATCGGTCTTCTGGGCGGCTTTGTTTGTGGTTTTCTTTGTGGTTCGTTTTACCGCCCCCGCACTCTTCTTGGTTGTTTTCTTAGTTGCGCTGCCGGTATCTTTTGCGGCATCCTTCGTGTCAGATCCGGCATTCTTCATGTCCTGCTTGGCACCGGTATTCTGGGACACTGCCATACCCGCCAGGGCAATAATGAAAAGCAATGAGATAAACAATCTTTGGATGAATTTCATGCGATCCTTTCCAGTTTCAGTCAATCCGATTAGCAAATGAAAGCCATCCGAAGTGGGCGGTATAGGCTGCCCTTTTGCCACCGTCGGTATTTGCTGTTAACGTTTCGATGCAGGTTAGAATTGTCCCGGCAGTTGATTTGGCATCTTAATCCGTCGATTTAATCTAATTTGGAGGAACCATGGCAGACCGGCCTAAAACGAATCTTGTTTCGACAGCCGATTCCACGCAGGCAGGTGATCGCCCAAGTCCTAATAAGAAATTAGTTCGAGTATTTGATGCCGAACAGGAATCGGAAGCCATCGTGGTCAACGGACTTCTGCACTCCGCCGGCATTGAAACGGACCTGACGGCACTGGACGCGCCTCAAGATATTCTGCCCGGAGTTGGTGGCAGCGTAATTCTGGTTCGCGCGGAGGACGCAGAAAGGGCGCGCCAGCTCATCCAGGATTCGAAGCGCGCCGCCGCAGAAGACGATACTGCCGAGCTTGACCTCAGTGGAGAACCAAAACCTCGGGCATGACATTCCGGCCATCCAAATAAAAGCTTATCGCCCCGTTCTTGTCCGTGCGATAAGTGTCGATTCTTGCGTGCGCGAGCCGCTCCAGAACCTCTTGCCTGGGATGACCATATACATTGCGCGCTCCCACGGAAATAACGGCATAGCGCGGATGCACCGCTGCCAGAAAATCTTCGGCCGTAGAAGTTGCGCTGCCATGATGTGCAACTTTGAGCAGGTCGGCGGCGGGATTTTCCTGAGAAATTAGATTCTCCTCTTTTTGTTCGGCATCGCCTTCCAGAAGCGCGGATATCGCCTCATAACTTATCTTCATCACGAGAGACGTGTCATTGGGGCGGGATAATTGACTTTCGGATCCGGCTACGGGCGCGAGTATGCGCACGGTTGCGCCGCCCATCTCGAAGCGCTCACCGGCAAAATGCAAAACCATAGGGATACCGATGGACTTCGCTTCCTGAAGCACTAGCTGCAATTCTGGCGATGGAGAATCCACGCCTAACCATAGTTGGCGAGGACGGAAGTTTGCCAGCACCGCGCTCATTCCACCAATGTGATCGGCATGAGCATGAGTAATTGCGACGGCATCAAGGCGCGAGATTCCCCGCGACCATAAATATGGAGATACGACATCCTCACCGATATCGAGGTCGGAATGCATCCAGGAAGGCAATCCGCCGGCGTCGATGAGAATAGTGCGGCCTTGCGGGGTCACCACCAAAATTGAATCTCCCTGACCCACATCCACGGCCGTAACCTCCAACGCCATTAGACGGAACTGTGCGGGGGGAGGGACCACGCTGATCCAAATTGCGGCCCCGGCGACGCCAAGCAAGCCGATTCCCGCCCACACCGCGCGGCGGCGCGCCAGAATCATCGCCACAACGAGAGCGCTACCTGCGAGAACAGCGACCCAAAGCTCCGGATTGGCTACGCGGGTATCCGAAATCTTAAGACGGCCCATCCAATCAACGGTGGCAGCCGCAGCGCGCAACGCCAACCCCGCCCCAAGAACAGGAATCCTTGCCAGGGTTCCGGAAATATAGCCAAGCGAAACTGCGGCGCCCGAGGCGATCATAATGATTTCAGTTAATGGCACGACAATGATGTTTGCCGGCAACGAAACGATCGTGGCACGATGGAAGTACCAGGCCATGGGCAGCACAAATCCCGCCTGGAGCAGTGTGGATATCAAAATAAAGTCGACGGCCAGAATCGCTCCGCGACCTAACTCGACAATCGCGAACCCTGAAATTTTCTTTCCGAAAAAGTGTTGCAGGCGAGACGCGATCATTCGCAGATCAAGCCTGAGTTGCACTAATTTCGGGGATAGGGAGAGGTCATAACTGTGCGAATCGAGATTCCGCAATGCGCGTGAAAGCGGCTTGATTGTGCGATCCAGAATCGGCGCCCCTATGCCTCCGATTACCAGCACGCAGAGAAAACTCAATTGAAAACTGGCTCCGAACAATTGCGACGGATCAATGACGAGCAGAACGAGCCCCGCAGCGCCGATAGTATTCAGAATGCATCGCTCCCGATAAAGCAGCCGCGTGGCGAGATAAAAAATAAGCATAAGAGTTGCCCGCCACACCGGAGCGCCAACATCAGTAAGCAGTGCGTAGGCAACTGTAAGCAGAATCGTGATCCCACTGGCCGCGACGTCGTTTAAACGCAAGCGACGAAACAGCCAGAACGTGGACAATGCCAGAATTCCGACTTTCAGGCCAGACACAACTAACACGTGGTAGGTACCAGTACGCTGAAAGTTTGTGCGCGTTTCCCGGCCGAGTAAAGTATCGTCGCCGAGCATGATCGTGGCGATTAGCGCGGCTTGTTCGGGGGGCCAAAGAGTATTAATCTGGCCGGCCAGACTGCGATGGAGCCGGCTCCTCCATTTCTCAAATGTACTGCCCGAAAACCCCGGAAGAATTTCCACTTCTTCCATCTTGGTCGACCCAATGGCGCTAATGCCTTTTTCGGCGAGGTATCCTTCATAGTCGAATGCGCCCGGATTTCTAAAATTGCGCGGCACTGAAAGCTTGATGGGAAATCGCAATCGCTGGCCGTAATGAAAAGTTGACGCTTTCGATGAATTAATCGCTCCTGGCGACGGTTGCGTCTCTTCTCTGGTCACCGCCGTAATTCGAAGGCCGGAGTGGACTTGTGAGGTTATTCCGCTGGCCGATATCTGCTCGCTTTCCACGTCGAGTTTTTGTACTTCCTCGCCAAACTGTTTTTCCTGCCATTCTCCCTCTCTTGTGACATGGCCCGTAACCAGGATTTCGGCGCCATTGGCAAACGGAACGATTTCCGGAGTCGCAGACTTTTGTGTGTCGCGGACTTGAATCAGCAATGCGCCCGCGATGCAAATAAGGCCCAGCGACAGGCTAAATGCCACCCGCGAACGCCGGCGTAGAAAGTACGTCGCCGAGAATGCGAACACTGACGCTGCGACCAGCCACAAACCAACCGGACTTTGTGTATGTTTGCCGGCCAGCGCACCGGCGGAGAATGCTACGGCGCCCCACAACAAAGGCTGACGCGGCGCAACAGCAGAGGCTGTTAGCGATTCAAGGGAGGATGGGGAATTCAGAGACTCACATCATTCACATTCGCAGCGGTCGGTAGTGGTAAGTTTGCCCAAATTGGGCGTCATGGTGAGCGAGGCTGAGCTTCCGCCTGCGGAAGCTCAATGAGTCGAACCATCCCTATTACTAGGGTGCCAATGAGATAGGGATCCTTCGACTCGGCTCTTCTTCCTGAACGAAGAAGAACAGTCGCTCAGCAGGACAACCCTCCGCGATATCTCTTTTCAAATCACGCACTACCCATCGTTCTCTTCACCGAACTCTATCGGACGAGATGAAACACACTCTCAATATGAAAAGTCTGCGGAAACAAATCCAGCAAGTGCGCCTCCTGCAATTTGTATCCAAAACCGAGCAGGCCGCGCAGATCGCGCGCCGCCGTTGCCGGATCGCACGATACATACGTTATTGCCCGCGCCTTCATCCCACTCAGCGAACGAAGCACGGCGTCAGAAAGGCCCGCTCGTGGAGGATCCACCACCACAAAGTCCGCGGCCACTTTTCCCTGCGCATTTTCTAAATATTGCTCCGTCGTAGCCTGAACCGCTTTTACATTCGCAGCGGAATTGTACAAAAGGTCGGCATATGAAATCGGTGACGACTCAACGGCTATTACGCGTTGGAAATCCCGATTCAGGACTGACGAGAACAGTCCGACTCCGGCGTAAAGATCGAGTGCCATAGCCCCGGAGCGGCCTTCAGTTACGACACTTACTAATTCGCCAATGAGATGACGATTTACCTGAAAAAACGAGCCCGCGCTCACCCGGTATGCACTCCCAGCCGTTTCATATCGAATGTCGGTCTGACCAGTCGACGCTAGTTTCGTGGCTGCCGAGCCTTCGCTGCGAATCGCGAATGCGGTTGCGCCGGCTAATGCGGGAATGCTGTCTTTGCATCTGCCGAACCATTGCTCGAAATCCGGTGCGGCCAGTTCATTTTCGCAGTGCGTTTCGATCAGAAGAGTTTTATCCTCTGCGTCGGCCAATAGCTCCACTTCTCGAATTTCTTTTGGCCATTCGCCAGCGCGGCCCAACGTCCATAAACTTTGCAAAGCTTGATTGATGAGCGGCGAGCTTATTGGACACTGCTCTACTGGCAGCAATTCATGGGAATTAAATTTGTGATAGCACAAGCCAAACTCAGGCTCGAACTGGACGGCAAAACGGCTGCGATTGCGATAATTCCATTCCGGCGAAGGATGAATCTTTAGTTCAATATCGAGTTCCAGCTTGGCGATTCGGCGGAAATTCTCGCGCAGGATTGCGGCTTTGACGTCCAATTGATGCGCGTAGTCGCTGTGCTGGTAATGGCATCCCCCGCAGCGCACGAAATATGGGCACGGCGGTTCAATGCGATGCGGTGAGCGCGACGATATCGCATTTGCGATGCCGCGTGCAAAACCGGGCTTCTGCTCGATCAGCGAGGCTTCTAGCATCTCGTTTTCCAGAACGAATGGGATGAATACTGCTTTGCCCCGTCCGCGCTCGTCGGCGGGAAGGCGTGCCAATCCGTCGCCCCCGTAAATCAGCTTTTCAATTGTAAGTTGCAAGATGCGATTCTAAGGCATGCGAACGGCCCGTGCTCCTTTTAGAAAAAAGACCGATGGAGCGACGGGCGTCCTCGCCCTTCCAATTCGCTGATCGCGTTACATATAAAACAAGCTAAGCCGTGGAAGCTTATATTTTTCCAAAAGCTTTTTATGCAGGTATTGTTTGTGCAGTTGTTGAATCTGCGCCGCGGGCATCTTGCTTCGATATGGGGATAGCTCCCGATCGGCCTCGGCCCGCACAATAACAATCTCATCATCAGGCGCGGCGGCCGTCAGGGCCGCGAATAATTTTTCTTCCAGCACGGTAAACCGTCGTTCCAAATCCTCCAAGCGAGGAGCAACCGTCGTTGCCTCAAGTGCCTCCGACAATTTCTGTAAAGCATCCGCGATCTCAGACGCTATCGTGGCGCCCGAAACCCCATGCCCCTCGGGCAAAGCCGCCGACCGAATCTCGCTCGCATTTCTCTTTAAGAACGCGACAATTTCTCTGGTTGAAAATCCTCGCGCCGCTTTGCTGCTCTCTTTTTCCGAAACTCCAACTTCGGCTTCCTTCATATCTTCCGCCGCGGTCAGCACCTCTTGGGCGCAATACGCCAGACCGTTCACCTTTCGCGATTGCGTCGGCCGTTTTTCATAGCGCTCGAACGCAGCGTCGATGCCGCGCAGCACGGCTTCCAGTGGAATACCCGCGTCCTTCCAGGTCTCAATCAATGCCCAATCTAGAGTTGAGAGCAGAAGAATGCCTCCGCGACGACGCTGAAAATGTTCTTCAATCTCGGTAAAGTAATTGAAGTAATTTTCCACGGAAAATCTAGCGGCGCAGTTTGGCGGGAACGGATTTAGGGGAAGTGGCTTTCATGTTGGTGCTGAAATCGGGCTCATTGATTCCTGACTTCGTCGCGGCGTTGCGCTCCCAAATAATCCTAAGCCCTTCGAGAGTCAGCAAGTCGTCCACATGCTTGATGTATTGCGAACCTTTTCCAATCAGAGAAGCCAGGCCTCCGGTAGCGATCACGCTAGTTTTTTCGCCGAGTTCGTCGAGCAATCGTGCCAGGATTCCGTCTACGAGTCCGAGATATCCGTAGTACAAACCAGACTGCAAGCTCCCTACCGTCGTGCTACCAATCACTTTCTCCGGCTTGCGAATATCCACTCGCGGCAGACGCGCGGTACGCTCGAATAACGCATCGGCCGAAATTCCGATGCCGGGAGAAATTACTCCGCCGAGATATTCTCCCTTAGCCGAAACGCAATCAAAAGTTGTGGCCGTACCGAAGTCGACGACGATACAAGGACCACTGTACTTCTCAAACGCCGCCACCGAATTAACAATTCGATCGGCGCCGACCTCGGCAGGATTTTCATACTGCACCGGCATTCCGGTTTTCACGCCCGGCTCAATAAATAACGGTGAGACGCCGAAATATTTTTCGCACACTTGCCGCAAGGTAGAATCCAACGGCGGCACGACAGAAGAAATTACAATGCCGCGAATATTCCTGACTTCAATCTTGTCCATCGCGAAAAGATTGCGGAACAAGACGCCATACTCATCCACAGTTTGCGTGGCGACGGTCGCGACCCGCCAGTTGGCCGCAAGCTTCGTGTATTGATCTCCGTGCGCGGGGGCGGAATCGAATACTCCCAGCACCGTATTTGTGTTGCCGACATCGAGAACTAATAGCATTTAAGCCTTACTCTTTTCGGCGAACTTGAACGTACCGCTCAGAATTGTCCGCACGCGTTGCGCAGTCCGCACTTTCAGAAATCCCCGTTCATCGAGACCATCCGTAATTCCCGCGAACATGCAGCGTCCGTCCGCTACCTCAACTTGCCTGCCCCGTGCCATCGACGAGCGCTCCTGGAATCTTCGCAGAATGGACTCACGCGCGCCCGAATCCTGCATGATTTGCGCATATTCGCGGTCCAGCGATTTTAACAAAGCCGCGCACAGGTCAAGCCGCGACCACTCGGTTCCGGTTTCAATCCGCAAAGAAGTCGCTGAAGTTTGCAAATCCTGGGGAAAGTGCGACTGGTTGACGTTAATCCCGATTCCCACCACCATATAGCGAACCCGGGTGATTTCCGCGTTCATTTCCGCCAGGATTCCGCAAAATTTCTTTCCTCCAAGAAGCAGGTCGTTCGGCCATTTCAGGTCAGGAATTACTCGCGCGTCGACTTGCTGTACGGAGTCATAAACAGCCAACGCGACCGCAAGCGAAAGAACCAGAATTTCGGATGGAGGCAATTCCGGACGTAAAATAACTGAACAATAAATTCCCGCGGCCTGCTCCGAATGCCATTCGCGTGCGCCACGCCCGCGGCCTGCGGTTTGTTGCTCGGCGAGGAATACACTGCCCTCGGGCGCATCTTCGGCCGCAAACTCCATGGCGATGTCATTGGTCGAGCCGATTTTGTAATAGTGAGATACGCTGCTGAAGATCGTTCCACGCAGCAGCGGCAAAAGCATGCCGGGAAGCAGCAAGTCGGGGATGGCTTTCAATTGATATCCGGTCGCAGGATGCCCTTCGATGTCTACGCCGATCTCGCGCAATTGCTGAATCAATCTCCACACTTCAGACCTGCTGATGTCGAGTTCGTCGGCGATCTTAGTTCCGCTGACCACGACGGTTGCGTGGGATGTCAGGAGCTTCACCAGTTTGCAGAGACGGGCATCAGTCTCTGGCATTGGAAATGGCGTGCCAGTCCTTCGACTTGGGAGTGCTTGATGAATGCTGGAATTATGAGCTAAGAGAATTGAAACGACAAATATGGTTTCTTTGTCTCCCTGAACGCAATCGAAGAATCGCTATTATTCAAGCGGAACAGTCTGGAACCAGGGGCTTCGACTCTTCCAGCTTCGCAAGCGGACGCTGAACTTCGCTCAGCGTAGCAAGGGAAATTATTCCGGAGCGACGCGCATGCTCATGTCGGCTGCAACCGCAGAATGAGTAAGCGCGCCGACCGAAATAAAATCGACTCCGGTTTCCGCGTATGCCCGGACGTTCTCCAGCGTAATTCCACCCGAACTTTCCAGCGGAATTTTCTTTTCCAGGCGCGAGCAGTATTCCACCGCAGCTTTCACGTCGGCAACCGCCATGTTATCGAGCAGGATGGCCTCGGCTCCATGTTCCAGCGCCTCTTTCATCTCGGGTACGGAGCGGACTTCAATTTCGGTTGGCTGCGTGCCGCGACGGTTGCGATTCGCGCGTTCAAGAGCAGGGATGATACCGCCTGCGAGAGCGATGTGATTGTTCTTGATCAGAACACCGTCGGAAAGATCGAGTCGATGATTCTGGCCGCCTCCGCAGCGGACGCCATACTTGTCGAGCACTCTCAGGCCCGGCACCGTTTTCCGGGTATCGAGTATGCGAGCTTTTGTCCCCGACGCGGCCTCGACGAACTTTCGGGTGAGCGTGGCAATCCCGCTGAGCCGTTGCAGAAAATTTAGAATCACTCGCTCGCAGGAGAGAATGACGCGAGCGTTATGACGAATGACGGCAATGGTTTGCCCTTTATGCAGGCGGACACCGTCGAAAATCTCGGGATGGCTGGTGACCTCGTAATGCGACAGCACCGCGCCGTCAAGCACGGCGTAGACATCGAGGATGCGCGAGATGCATCCGATGCCGGCGAGCACGCAATCCTGTTTGGCGAGGATGGTCGCCGAAGCCCGCTGCGTCGGCTCAATGCAGGCGTAGCTGGTCGCATCGCGCGTGGCGCGGTCTTCGAGTAGCGCGTTCTCGATAATGGCGGTGATGCGGCGGCTATTCCAGTCCATAAAGTTGCGTAGCGGCAGGTGTCCTCACCTGCCAGTGCAGGTCGAAGACCTACCGGTTTTAATTACCTATCGCGCTTTGCGCGATTGTGCAGACGAGGACGTCTGCACCTACGTGATTCTGCTACGTCAGCTCCGCTAATGCAGTTTGCGCTTTTGTCCGCAAAACTTCCAACTCGGTGGAACGTTTGCGAATCCCATCAATTACCTGCTTGGGGGCCTTAGCCAAAAATTGTTCATTCTCTAATTGACGCGCGCCAGTGGAAATTTCTTTTTCGTAGCGCTCTAATTCTTTTTGAAGCCGTTCGCGTTCCGCGCCGATATCGATCTTTCTTTCATAGATGAGGCGGACATCGAAATCGGTGGTGCTGCGGCTGCCCGAGTGTTTCGCCAGAGACTCGTCACTAAAAGTAACGTTGTCGACGTTGGCGAGCCTCTCAACGGCGCCACGATTTCGTTCAATCAAGTCGCGAACTTTAATGTCCGCGGTATAAATTGCAGCCGGCACTTTCAATTTTTGCTCAACCTTCAATTCTGCCCGAAGGTTGCGAACGTTTTCGATTACTTCCTGCAAAGTGCTCATTTCTCGCTCGGCGTTCGCATCAATCTGCGATTCGCTGGATTGAGGATAGGCCGCCAGCGCAATCGATCTTAGAGGAGGTTTCCCATCGTAAATTGCGTACCAGATTTCCTCGCTGATAAATGGCATGACGGGATGCAGAAGCCGCAGCGAGGCATCGAACACCGAGACTAGATTTTTACATGCCAGAAGTAAAGATTCAGTGTCGCCTTCAGCAAGAAGGCGAGGCTTGATGAGCTCGATGTACCAGTCGCAGAGTTCTTTCCAGAAGAAATCGTAGATAGCGCGCGCAGCGTCATCGAAGCGATAGAGTTCGAAGGCCTGATCTACTTCAGCGGCGACGCGGTTGAAACGAGAGAGAATCCAGCGGTCTTCCAGAGTCTGTGCGTCAAACCCAACGATGCCGGCGGCGATATCGGAATATTCGCGGGCCGGGACGGCCGCGCCACACGAGCTTGCTCGATCCAGGTTCATGAACATGAATCTGGCCGCGTTCCAAATTTTGTTCGCGAAGGCGCGATAGCCTTCCGTGCGGCTGGGATTGAACGCAATATCCGTTCCCGGCGAAGACATCGATGCGAGCGTAAAGCGCGTCGCGTCGGTGCCGTACTTTTCGATGACCTCAATCGGATCGAGCACGTTTCCCTTGGTCTTTGACATCTTCTGGCGATCGGCGTCGCGAACGAGCGCATGAATGTAGACTTCACGAAAGGGCACACTCTGCTTAAGCGCATCTTCACCGGAAGGCGTGGCTTCTCCATTACTCAAAGGCCGGTGCGGAGGACTCATGAACCAGCAGCCCAGCATGATCATCCGCGCAACCCACAAAAACAGAATATCGAACCCGGTAATAAGCAACGACGTAGGATAAAAAGCTGCAAGATCGTCAGTAGCGTCGGGCCAACCAAGCGCTGTAAATGGAAGCTGCCCGGACGAGAACCACGTATCCAGCACATCGGGATCCTGCTCCAAGCGCCCGCTTGAGCACTTGGTGCATTGTGACGGAGTATTCCGCGCAACGATCGTCTCGCCACAATCAAGACAACGCCACGCCGGAATTCGCTCCCCCCACCACAACTGGCGCGAGATGCACCAGTCGTGAATGTTGTGCATCCAGTTCAGGTAAATTTGCTTGTAGTTTTCAGGCCTAAAGCGAATGTATCCTTTCTCCACCACTTCAATCGCACGCTTCGCCAAAGGCGCAACCTTGAGGAACCACTGCATCGATAGGCGCGGCTCGACCACCGTCCCGCAGCGGTCACACTTGGCGAGCGCCACGGTGTAATCTTTTTCCGCGACCAAAAATCCCTGTTCGCGCAGATCCTGCAACACGCGATCGCGGGCTTCGTAGCGATCGAGTCCGGAGTACGGCCCGGCGTTGTCGTTCATTCGGGCGCGCTCGTCCATTACATTAATCTGCGGAAGATCGTGGCGCAGTCCCGCTTCGAAATCGTTCGCGTCGTGGGATGGCGTGATTTTCACCGCGCCGGTTCCAAACTCCGGCTGCGCTATTTCATCGGTAATGATCGGGATCTCGCGATTCATCAGCGGCAGGCGAACTTTCTTCCCATGCAAATGCTGGTAGCGTTCGTCTTTTTCATTTACCGCAACCGCCGTGTCTCCTAGCATAGTTTCAGGACGCGTCGTCGCAATCGTGATGGACTCATCCGATTCGACTATGGGATATCGAATCTCATACAGCTTTCCTGGAACATCTTCGTGCTTAACCTCGAGATCGGAAATCGCGGTACCGCAGCGCGGACACCAGTTCACGATGTACATTCCGCGATAAATCAATCCATCTTCATACAAGCGAACAAAAGCTTCGCGCACGGCCCGCGAGAGATTCTCGTCCATGGTGAAGTATTCGCGGTCCCAATCGACGGACGCGCCCAGCCGCTTCATCTGATCGAGAATGGCGCCGCCATAATGTCGCTTCCATTCCCATACGCGCTCAATGAAAGCCTCGCGGCCAAGATCCTGGCGCTTTTTCTTTTCGGTGGCGAGCTGCCGCTCCACCATCATTTGCGTGGCGATCGAAGCGTGATCGGTGCCCGGAAGCCAAAGCGTTAGAAATCCACGCATGCGGTGCCAGCGGACGATAATGTCCATCTGCGTCTGGTTCAGCATGTGTCCCATATGCAGACGCCCGGTCACGTTCGGAGGAGGAAGCAGCAAACTGAATCGCGGACGAGGATCGCCCGGCTCAGGATTCGGCGCGTTGAACAGTTTTTCTTTTACCCAAAACTCCGCCCAGCGCGCCTCAATGGCGCCCGGTTCGTAAGCTTTGGGCAAATCGTGCGGCATTAGATAGGATTGGATCCGGTTCTGATTTTTAGTTGATCTTCGATGTTAAGGCGTGATCAAACCCCGGTCAAATTTCAATGGGGATGGTGTACAGCGACGGGAAAAGTGCTACACCCCCACTTCGTCTCTCCCAAAGCCGAAAAGTGGGTCTTGGATGTGTCAATGACTGAAATCGCGATTTTGCGACAGTAAGCTGCCAATTCGTACGATTGTCAGCCTTGCTCTTTGCGACAGCGAATCGCTTGGTACGACCCAAATAGTGACGAAAGGACGCCCCCAGCGGCTGTTTCGAC
>Ga0182015_10000594_pt1 | contig 51700 bp, 39 predicted proteins | sample 712P3MmetaG_FD_120478 | JGI IMG/M metagenome (GOLD analysis project Ga0182015, IMG submission 120478) | Permafrost microbial communities from Stordalen Mire, Sweden - 712P3M metaG | ecosystem: Environmental > Terrestrial > Soil > Wetlands > Permafrost | place: Sweden: Stordalen | collected...
GCGTCGGCGTCGGCTTTGTCTTTGTTCCTCGCCGCCTCAAGTTCGTTGATCGAAGGGTCCTGCAGCTCCAAGACAATACGATCTCCCGACGGCGACCATTCGTACGCATCCACATCCTGAATTGTCTCCGTGAGCTTTTGCGCTTCACCGCCTTGCCGATTCAATATCCAAATTTCCTTCTTCTTGTCTTCATCTTCTTTGTCGCCCTTAGCCCCGCCTCGTCCCGATAGAAATGCCAAATATTTTCCGTCCGGACTCCACCGCGCATGTTCGGAAGAAACATCTTCCGCTGTGAGCGGAATCGGCGTGCCGCCCGAGGTTGAGATCATCCAGATGCGCGTTTTATCTTTGTCTTCTTTCAAATCATGAGTGGTCACCGTGTAACAGACCCACTTCCCGTCTGGGCTGATATGCGCGTCCTCAACTTCCACCATTTTGAAATAATCGTCCACCGTCAAATTCCGAGTTGGCTCTGTTTTTTCGGCGGCACTGGAACCCGCCTGCGCGGCAGCGGGAGAGTCCTGCGCCGCAGCCGACCTCTGAATCCAAGCCGGACCGGCAAACAAAGCAATCACAATCACAAATGCGAATCTAAACTTCATAGCCAGCCTGCTTTCTAACGAATTTGCCCAACATTCGACGCGTAGTATACAGAACACACCGCTAAATCGTTTCAGAATCGTTTGTGAAGCAATCAGGTCATGGCCCACGTTAAGGTTCTGGAGCGTTTCGATTGACACGTTACCGCGACGCAATTACCCTCGGGTTCCATGCCCGTCGCGCCAATTCCTTCACCGCAGTTCTCGCTTCGCCCGCAACCCCACCTCTACGAAATAAACGCATGGGCTTGGCTCGAACAGCTTTCCACCAAGCTTGGCCGCAAAATCGACATTGCCGGCGTACCCGATCCTGAATGGGACGCAATCGCCCAACTCGGATTCGACGCTGTGTGGCTCATGGGAATTTGGCATCGAAGCCCGATATCACGAAATATCACCCTCGCAGACCCCGCAAATTTTCCGACCTTCGAACACTCTTTACGGGGCTGGACGCCTGCGGATGTCATCGGTTCCCCGTATTCCGTGGTCCAGTACGTTCCCGACCCCCGCATTGGAAACTGGGACGCGCTCGACCGCGCTCGCGAAGAATCGCACGCGCGTAGGATGGCCCTTTTCGTGGATTTTGTCGGAAATCACACTGCCCGCGATAATCCCTGGGTCCATGGCCATCCGGAATTTTACGTGCAAGCCTCGCAGCAAGATTTCGAGAACAATCCGTCCCTATTTTTTCACGCCGACACGGCGAAGGGTCCGCGTTACATCGCCCTGGCCAAAGATCCTTACTTCCCTCCCTGGACGGACGTCGCCCAGCTAAATCACTTCCAGCCCGAAATGCGCGCTGCACAACTGGCTCAATTGCGCGTCATCGCACAACATGCCGACGGCGTCCGCTGCGACATGGCTATGCTGCAATTGAATGACATTTTCGAAAGGAACTGGGGTCATCTCCTGGGAAATCTCCCGCCGCCGCAAAAAGAATTTTGGACCGAAGTGCAGGAAGCAGTGCCTAACCTGGTTCTGCTCGCCGAAGCTTACTGGGGAACCGAACCTCGCCTCATCGATCTGGGCTTTTCGTTTGCGTACGATAAGACTCTCTACGACGCAGTTCGCAACGCAGATGTTGGCGCGATCCGGGCGCGCCTATCCGGTGATCGGAAGGAACAAAATCATTACGCACGCTTTCTGGAAAATCACGATGAGCCTCGCCGCGCCGAAGCGTTTCCCGACGATCGCCTGCCTGCCATAGGAACGCTAATGGGAACGCTGCCGGGCATGCGTTTCTACCAACAAGGCGAACTTGAAGGCCGCAGAATCCGTTTGCCTATCACTTTGCGCATCGCCGCTGACGAACCAGTTGACCTCTACAGCAGCGCCTTCTTCCATAAAATTCTCGCCGTCACCCACGAAAATGTTTTTCACGATGGAAAATGGAGCATGTTGGAAGTCGTCGCGGAAGGGTATACATCTCCCGCGGGACTTCTCGTGTATGAGTGGCGTTCGAGCGGAGCGTGGAAAATAATTGCCGTGAATCTAGTGGCCGGCGCTTCACAAGGCCGCGTGCACTTAGCGGACCGCGTTTCCGCGGCAAAGCAGTACATCTTCTACGATCAGCTGAATGAAGTTCGCTACGACCGCAGCGGCGCAGAACTGCACGACGTCGGCCTGTTCATACGCCTGGAAGGTTTCCAGGCCCACATATTTGACATCACGCCTGCGTGAATCCGGCCGCACAAAAAAAACAAACTGCATCGTTCAGCGTGTGGACGGCGCGCGCGCTTATTTCACCACCAACGTCAGGTTCACGCTGGAAGTTCCCCCGTTCGGGGCGGTGGCAGTCACCGTCAGAGGATAACTTCCCGGAGGCGTTGCCGACCCGCTCGGCGATTTCGCCACATTGCTGCACGCCGTCATCCCCACCGCGAAAATTATCAGCAATCCAAACGAAACTGCCCAGCGCGGCTGTTTCTTGAACGTCCACGTCGCTCCGCATAGACACATCGTCGCCAGCAACAGTCCTAATCCAGTCCCGAATCCGCCAGGCATCGGCACAAAATTCGGTACTGATCCTTTACAGAAGGTCTCCACCACGATCGCGACATTGATCGCTTTTCCGGTCAACGTCACCGAACTAGGCACGATATTGCAGGTGATGCTCGCCACAGGACTCGTGCAGGTTAACTGCACCGTCCCAGTCGTCCCCGGCAAAGCAGTAAGCACCAATCCAAAGATGGCGCTGCTTCCAGGCGTGGTAGTCACCGTCGAAGTGCTGCCCTGCCCGATTCCAATCGTCACCGGGCTGCTTCCACTGTTAAAAGTAGCCGTCACCGCAGTCGCAGCAGTCAACGTAACCACGCACGTTCCCGTCCCCGTGCAACCCCCTCCGTTCCACCCGGCAAACGTCGAACCGTCAGCAGGACTAGCTGTCAACGTTACCTGCGTCCCACTCGCAAAACCTGCCGAGCACGTTGATCCGCAGCTAATACCCGCCGGACTGCTGGTAACCGTACCGGACCCCGTACCCGCCTTAGTAAAGGTCAGCGTCAAGCCGCTCCCCGAATTGAAAGTTGCGGTCACCGTCAAATCGGCGGTCCCTATCGGTACCGTGCAGCTAGGTGGATTCGTCTGCGGATTAGCCGGGACGCAGTTTGAACTAAACCCCGCAAAGGTCGATCCCTCCGCAGCCGTAGCTGTCAACGTCACATTGCTATTGTCCGAAAACGGAGCCAAACATACGGACGGGCAACTAATGCCCGTGGGCGTGCTCGTAACCGTACCTGTTCCGGTGCCCATATCTGTGGCCATCAGGTTGTTTGTACCGACCAGCTTCTCACCGAATATCGCTAGCCCAGAAGCTTCGCCTGAAGGCGTTGTGAATGACAGCAACTGGGTTCCACTCGCAATGTCGAATTCATACACCGTGCCAGTAGCCAGATCCGCAGTCCAAAACGAAGTGCCGCCGGGATCGAGGTTAAGCGCGAACAGGGAAGTGACGGCAGGATTCGGCGTGTAAGTCATAACCTGCGCACCGCTCGCATTTAACTCAACCACTACGGTAGTGTCAGCAACAAGTACATCCCCGCTAGGAAGGACGCGAAACGCATAGGCATATAGGCCCGGCAAGTTGTCAGCGAAATCCGCGTTTTGGGTATTTGTGCTGATGTTAAAGCTCAATACCGAAGTTCCTTCGGACGTGTATAGCAAAGTTTGCTGATCCGGTAGCAACTCTACCCAGTCCGTCCCTCGGCACTGGCCCGCTACCGTAAACGTGTTGAGCAAATTTCCGTTCTTATCGAACTCAAAAGCTGGTACCGGTCCGGACGTAACTTCCGGCGGACTGCAATCTTCCAGGTATAAAGGAGTAGCGGCACCGACAAATGCATCACCGGCCTGGTTAAACAAAATCGACTCCGGAGCAGCGGTGTCGTCGTCGCTAGTTGGAAAATTTCCAAACGGCCCCACCAAATTCCCATTAATGTCGAATTCCACAACGCCGACAGGCGGAGTGGATTGTAATCCATCGAAGGTCGTCACATATAAATTTCCGTTTTGAGCGAATGCCATTCCTGCCGTGAGCGGTTGTCCACTATTTAAACTTCCTAAAAGAGTGCCGTCCGGTTTAAATACGTCGACCAAACCTTGTCCGTCCGAGACAAAAACTTCTTCCGGCGCGTATGGTCCAGTAAAAGGCGGCGGAGCCTGTTGCGGCCTTGCACGTTTCGGTAAATCGGGATCCCCGCGTTCCTTATTGGGAGCGGCTACACCATTAGATTTCGACTGTGGCGATGTGTTCGCCTGTTGCGGATTAGCGGCGCCAATGGGCGCGCCGAGCAAAACCGCAATAGCTAAAAGTAAAATTGCAACAGCGGATAGAAGGACTCGTGATGCTCGCATTTAAATACTCCTCGGCCGACCGTGATGCCTTGCTACGTTTCACTCCGTTCGTCTGCGTTCAACTTTATCCGCCCTGCGTGGTGCTCGGTTCGCCGGACTTTAAGAAGAATTGTCGCTAGCCACGCATTAAGTCGAAGCAGCCCTCGCCGGAAACCTCACCGATAATAGTGAAAATATTTACTCACAAACGGCCTTCCGCTCGCTCTGGCTAGAGCTATTCGAATCTTCGTCCGCAGGCTAGATCCCTGTTTTAATTAGACTTAACGGACAGATTCAAAAATATCGATCGGCAATCTTCTCGCCCTCTGCTAGAAACTGCAACCTCGGAACCAAACCTTGCCCCCGCCGTAGGACGATGTTACTGGACTTTCAGCGTAAGACTTACGCTGGAAGTTGCCCCATTCGGTGCCGTTGCAGTGACGACCAACGGATAATTTCCCGGAGGCGTCGCCGACCCGCTCGGCGATTTCGCCACGTTGCTGCACGCCGTCATCCCCACCGCGAAAATTATCAGCAATCCAAACGAAAGCGCCCACCGTGGCTGCTTCTTGTAAGTCCACGCAACTCCGCTCAGACACAACGTCGCCAGCAATAGTCCCAACCCGGTTCCAAACGCTCCAGGCATCGGCAAAAAGTTCGGCACCGATCCTTTGCAGAACGTCTCCACTACGATCGCCACATTAATTGCCTTGCCCGTCAACGTGATTGAACTCGGCACAATACTGCAGGTGATGCTCGCCACGGGACTCGTGCAGGTTAACTGCACCGTACCAGTCGTCCCCGGCAAAGCAGTAAGCACCAATCCAAACACCGCGCTGCTTCCAGGTGATGTAGTCACGGTAGAAGAACTACCCTGTCCGATTCCAATCGTCACCGGACTGCTCCCACTGTTGAACATAGCCGTCACCGCTGTCGCCGCAGTAACGGTAACTACGCAAGTCCCCGTACCCGTACACCCGCCGCCGCTCCAACCTGCAAAAGTCGACCCAGTTGCAGCCGACGCCGTCAGTGTTACCTGCGTGCCGCTCGCAAAGCTCGCCGAGCAAGTCGTCGGGCAACTAATCCCCGACGGAACGCTCGTCACCGTTCCGCTTCCAGTCCCAGCCTCGTTCACAGTAAGCGTGAAATTGTTATTCGTACTTAAGGCGAAATTGGCTACTACGGTCGTTGCTGAAGTAATCGTGAAGGTACAAGTGCCGGTTCCTTCACAAGGCCCTGCTCCCCAGCCAACGAATGTGGAACCGTCCGCAGGCGTAGCTGTCAGCGTGACTACCGTCCCGCTTGCAAAGCTGGAAGAACACGTCTCTCCACAATCTATGCCGGCTGGAACGCTGCTCACCGTCCCTGTCCCATTGCCTGCAGGGGTTACTGTTAGCGTTACGTTGTTGCTTACACCGACCTGCATCAGCACCGAAACGGTGTTCGAATCCAGATTAGCCACCGCGACGTCCATTAGCCCGTCGTTATTAAAATCGCCGATAGCTGGAAAGACAGGTCCCGGTCCAGTGGCCGGAGGTGACGCGATGGGAACGAAGTTGCCGGTGCCGTCGCCCAGTAAAATCGTCACAGTGTTGCTGTCGTTGTTTGCAATGGCCAGATCCACTTTCCCATCGCCGTTGAAATCGCCCACCACAATTCCGTAAGGGCGTAAGCCGGTGGCCGCCATCGAAGTGCCGGCAGTGAAGTTGCCCTCACCGTCTCCCAACAGAATCGTGACCGCTCCATTTGAAGTGCAGGTACCGCTGGCGCCGCAATCGCTGGGTATCGCCAAGTCCAAATTCCCATCCCCGTTGAAATCTGCAACCGCCATACTAACGGGACCGGAACCCGTCGCCGGAGAATTCTGTGTCGGTGTAAAGTTGCCGGTTCCGTCGCCCAGCAAAATCGTCACCGTTCCGTTGCAGCCATCGCCGGTGCCGCATTGATTGTCCACAGCCAAATCGAGTTTTCCATCATTGTTGAAATCGCCCGCGACGATCTGAGCTGGAAAACTGCCTGTCGCTGGCGTGCCCTCGGCAGTCGTAAAGCTTCCATCCCCATTCCCCAGCAGAATCGTCACGTTGTCGCTGCGATAATTCGCCACCGCCAAGTCCAGGTTCCCGTCCCTATTGAAATCTCCAGCCACCATGGAAAGCGGATTTGAGCCGGTGCTGGAAGTATCCACATCGGGGACAAAGAAGGTTCCATTTCCGGTCCCCAGCAGAATCGTCACACTGTTGCTGCCACCGTTGAGTATCGCCAGGTCGAGTTTCCCATCACCGTTGAAATCTCCAACCACGATATCGTCAGGGCCCGAAAAGGTGCCCGGAGGCGTGGCCGCCGCCGTAAACGTACCGTCTCCGTTGCCCAACAGGATTGTCACGCTGTTGCTTCCGTCGTTTGCGATCACCAAATCCTGAATACCATCGTCGTTGAAATCTCCCACAGCCACAGAGATAGGATTGTTTCCAACCGTGATAGGCGAATTCGTAGCATTGGCGAACGATATGGAAGCCGCAGGGTTCCTCACCGTAAAGAAGATCACGTTCGACGTGCCTCCGCCCGGCGGAGGATTGACCACCGTAACCGAAGCAGTGCCAGCCACCGCAATGTCCGCCGCATTGATGGTCGCGGTCAACTGGCTGCTGCTCACAAACGCAGTGGTTCGCGGGCTTCCATTCCAATCGATCGTCGCACCGGAAGCAAATCCCGTGCCATTCACCGTGAGGGTAAATCCCGCTCCGCCGGGTGGCGCGCTGGTCGGTACAACAGGATTGTTGATCAAAGGAATAGGCTGGGGAGCAGTTTGGCCGAACGACATCGGTACATAAAAAACTAAGAACGACAAAAGCATGGCGAACCAGCCACTTCCGATCAGCATCCGCACTTTACGATTGAAACCGCGAAATCGAATTGAGGCGACAACGTGGTCTATACCTGTCACATGGACAGCGCGCTTCGCAGAATAATTCAACAAGCCCCCTGGGCAGCCCTAGACAAACACTCCCCCACGCTTACTCCGACCTGAAGTGCGAATATTCCTCAGTTGTCCGCGAACGACGTTTCGTTTGAGGGGGAAAACCAGCGCAAATTCTCTAACTCGGCAGCCTTGCCCGTCAAGCAATAGTTTTAAATCTCATTGAAAACACGCGCTGGCTCTCATATCATGCCGCTCCTTACGCAGGCTTAATGCCCAAAACCCAAACTGAAGCCGAGAAGCCTCTCCCTCCCAAAGACTCGCACCTTCGCCAAATCGGCTTCCTTCCTCTCCTGGCGCTTTTTTATGGCTATACCGCGGGTGGCCCCTTCGGATACGAGGGCATCTTTCACGATTCCGGCCCCGGCATGGCGATCTTGTTTCTCGCCTTCGTTCCTTTTTTCTGGAGCATCCCCATTTCTTTCGCGTCCGCTGAACTCAACAGCATTCTCCCCGTGCAAGGCGGTTTCTATCGCTGGAGTCGCGCGGCGTTCGGCGATTTCTGGGGCTTTCAATGCGGATGGTGGAATTGGACTGGCACTTTTTTATTGAACAGTCTCTACGGCGTCTTGGTAATGGATTACCTCAGCGAATATCTGCCCTGGATCACTGGAAATATAAAATGGGCGGGAGCTTGCCTCGTTCTTTGCCTTCTCGCGTATATGAACGCGCGCGGCATCCAAATTGCCGGCTGGTTTTCTGTAGCCTTACTCGTAGCGGTTTTTATTCCTGTCGCGTGGCTTTGCGCTGTCTCGCTATTCCATTTGCATTACAACCCAATGATTCCAATGGTCCCGCCGGACCAACCTTTCGGCGCCGCATTTGGCCGCGGCCTCGCGCTCGCGATGTGGAATTACGCCGGCTACGAACAGCTTTCCAGCATGACCGGCGAGATGAAAAATCCGCAGAAAACTTTCGTGCGCATCCTCGCCTGGAACACACCCATGAATATCCTCACCTACATTTTGCCCACCACGCTCGCACTCGCCGTCCTCCGCAACTGGCAGGAATGGAAGACGGATTACATCGTCACTGCGTCGCGCCTGATCGGCGGCCCGGCGCTGGGCGCCGCCATGCTGATCGCCGCCATGATCGGCACTCTCTCGCTCTCCAACAGCACCATTCTTTACACTACGCGCATTCCCGCCACCATGGCGCAGGACGGCTACTTGCCCTCCTGGCTCGGAAAAATCCATTCGCGTTACGGCACACCTGCACGCGCAATCGCCCTCTCTACCTTGGTTTATTGCATTCTCGCGAAGTACCCGGTGGAAGACCTGGTGAATATCTACATCTGGACGCGCATCGCCACTACGCTACTCACACTTCTCGCCGCCTGGCGCATGCGCCAAAAATTACCCAACGCGCCGCGCAGCTTCAGAATTCCCGGGGGCGCCGCAGGCATCGCCTACATCTTGATTTTTCCCGCGATCCTGTGCGCCGTGAAAGTTTATTACAGCGAGCCGCTGGTCCTGCATTGGGCTCCGCTTCTCCTCGCCTCCGGCCCCATCGCCTACGCCATCCTCCGCTGGGGCTTCCAGATGACACCGGCTCCCGCTCGGCCTCGTTAGTTTGGCCTACGGAACCCGCCGCTTACGCGAAGTTCTTTGACGTTGTCATCCCGAGCGAAGCGAGGGACCTGCTTCTTCTTTTCGCTTAAGTAACCACAGCCACTATTTTGTGGCGCCGACTTTCTGGGACACGGTCTTCGCCTGCAGAAACAGCAGCAAATAATCCTGACCGCCCGACTTCGAATCCGTCCCCGACATATTGAATCCGCCAAACGGATGCGCGCCCACCAGCGCCCCAGTGCATTTCCGGTTCATGTACAAATTTCCGACGTGGAATTCATCTTCGGCACGCTCAATCTTCTTCGAATTCTGCGAGTACACCGCCCCCGTTAGCCCGAATTCGCTGTCGTTCGCCATCGAGAGCGCCTCGTCAAAATCTTTCGCTTTCGTAACCGCCAGCACCGGCCCGAAAATTTCTTCCTGGAAAATGCGCGCCTTGCGGTCCACGTCCGCGATCACCGTGGGCTCCACAAAATATCCGTCCCCTGCAGCCTGCTTTCCACCAGTCATTAAACGCCCTTCTTTTTGACCTTGATGGATGTACCCCAGAATCGAGGTCATCGCCGCCTTGTTGATTACCGGCCCCATGTAGTTGCTGGGATCTTCCGCCGGCCCCACTTTAATTTTCTTCACGCGCTCAACAAGTTTGCCCAGAAACTCGTCGTAAATCTTTTCCGCCACAATCGCCCGCGAACACGCCGAGCACTTCTGTCCCTGAAATCCAAACGCAGAAAGCGCCACGCCTTCCACGGCTGCATCCACGTCCGCTTCCTCGTCCACAACGATTGCGTCCTTGCCGCCCATTTCGAGCACCGTGCGCTTGATCCACCTCTGCCCCGGCCGAGTCTTGGACGCTTGTTCGCTGATGCGCAATCCCGCTTCTTTCGATCCCGTAAACGCGATAAACCGAGTCTTCGGGTGATTCACCAGCGCCTCACCGGCAGTCCCGCCCGGCCCGGTAAAGAAGCTCACCACTTCGCGCGGTACGCCCGCTTCAAACAGAATATCGATGAAGAGCGCCGCAACCGTCGGCGAATCGCTCGACGGTTTCACGATCGCCGTATTTCCCGCCACGATCGCCGCAGCCGTCATCCCGCCCATAATCGCCGCAGCAAAATTCCATGGTGGAATAATCACTCCCACGCCCAGCGGAATGTATTTCAAATAGTTTTTCTCACCGCGGATGGGAACCAACTGTTGCGGCGTTCCCAGACGCATCATCTCGCGCCCGTAGTACTCGCAGAAATCAATCAGCTCGGCGGTATCAGCATCCGCTTCGGGCCAGGTCTTCCCCACTTCATAAACCAGCCATGCGTCCATCTCATATCTGCGCTTCCGCAAAATATCCGCCGCGCGGTACAAACAAGCCGCGCGTTCCGCCACCGGCACTTTCCGCCACTTTTCAAATGCGCGGTCCGCCGCTTCCACCGCCTGATTGGCCATCTCCACACCGGCCTTCTGAAAAATCCCGATTATTTCATCCGGGTGCGACGGATTGGTCGACTTGATTTTGTCCGTGGTGGTGACCTTTTTGCCGTCGATAATCAGCGGGTATTCGCGCCCAAACATTTCCCTCACTCTCCGCAGCGCGTCTTCCATGGACTTGCGGTTCTCAGGCTTGCTGAAATCGATGAATGCCTCGTTTTGAAACTCGCCGCGCTCCATCAGTGTTTGCGGCGTCGCAGTAGATGTCATAGCCAACTCCTCCCGGAAGATAATCGCGCCATCATTTGACCTCCAATTGTATCGCGCCCCAGATGCGCCCACAACACGCGACCTTGTCAACGTCAACGCGTAGCGCTCCATTTAGCCTTTGAGAGTTTTGCGGAAAGTCTTAGGTCTTTTTGGCGCTGGGAAGGCCGCGCGTACTCGTACTGGAAGGACGTTTGCGTTCAGCGGGGTCCCAATCGTCGGATGGAAAGGTAATTCGCCAGAAATGCGGTGATGGCTCGATAAATTCCAGGCCCACTTCCGTCTTGCCGGATTCCTTCTGCCCAACAAATGTTACGGTGCACGGCAGCTCCTCCACCGTCTTGGGGTTGACGATTGCCACTTCCTGCCCTTTCACTACTTTTTCCGCAAGCCGGACCATGCAACCGTGTGCGTTCACCGAGGCCGTGCGCGTTTCTTCGCTGAACGTCTGTTGCCCATTTTTCCCACGGATGATTACCGGCATTGTGATGTAAACCCGATGTGACCGGCGCCGCTCCGCGCTGTTCTCGGCGGCGGTCGTAGACGGAGAAACTTTTATCTCTCGCATGAGAGTTCCACATTCATAAAATAATTTGAAGTTCGCAGCATTAGGCTCCTAACAATCGTTTTGGCTATCTGACTATCGCTCTTATCAGGATACGTTTCCCTGCTTCGGAGCTCTACGCGGACGCTTGCGCGCCGACGATTTGCGCGGCACTTGCGCGCTCAACGCTTCTTGTGCCGCTGAACGGACCTTTGCACCCAACTCCTCGATATTGCCTCCGCGATTATGGTGCGCTTCCGCAACGAAAGGGGCGGTTTCTTCCACTGCTTGCTCGGTCACAGCACTCAAGATGCGCTGGCCGATTCGCTCTGACAGAGATTTGATGGTCTCCTGCACCGCTTCCTCAAGCCGCGTTTCAAGCCCCTGCCGCAAAAGCGCGATTTCTTCGATCATCGCTGCTTCTACGTTCGATCTCACGATTTGCCGGGCGATCTTTAGCTCCAGCTGATCCGTCTGCCAGGAAGCCGCGTGGTCGAGAGCCATGGCCTCCAATGGAGCTGGCGGAGTTGATTCAGCGAATGACGCGTGGGCAGTCTTCGCGATGTCAGCTTCTAATTTTTCTGCTTGTAGCGCCGACCCGGCCAGCGCAGGCACCGGATCGCCCTCTTCCGGATACACCGGGATTATCAGCTCTTCATCGTCAGGATGCGGGAACCAATCTTTGGGCGGAACTTTGATGTCCCAAATATTTCCGGGAACTTCGAATTCCACCGCGATATGGAAGATTTCGCGGTAAGTGCGCGGACGCTGAACCCATACAACTCGAGCCGGGAATATTCTCGAGCCCGATCCGCGCTGCCGAGCGCCAATCTCGACGGTGAGTCCGGAACCTTTCGGGATGTAATGCTTCGACTCGTACTTGCAGCCGTTGCAGTTGACCGTAACCGTCGACGTGAATTCTTCGAACGATTGGCCTAGCGCGTCCTGCGCCCGTATGGTCACCGGCACAGCATGGATCACTCGAGTGCTGCGACGGTTCTCTGGGCCACCGCCGTTGGGTGGCAAAGACGCGGACACGCTTACCTCCGAAGGGGGAATTTAAAGAGTAACATTCTGTTCCGACCGGAACCGGTACGTCGTAACGCTGATGTGCGAAAAGGTAAAGGAGAGTTCACCATCGTATCGCGCGCATATCCGAAGGGTGTATGCCGAAGTTATGTGGACGAAACGAACGTTTTTCCTAAACTGCCGGCGCGAATTCTGATCTTCTCCGAAGTTTTCCGAAGCGTTTTCCTTCTTGGCCAACACACAACACACTGGTCGTTGTAAGATGGACTGCGCCAATTTTGAAGTGGGGGGATTTATCGATGGCTTGCCGTTACGAAGTAGCACGAAGAACGAACTTGGTGCTGTGGGGGTGTCTAGCCCTCGTTTTGTTTGCCGCAGGATGCGGAGAGCAAAAGCCGCCCGACACACGTGCCGCCGATGAAAAAGCGATTCGCGATGCGGACGCGCAATGGTCCAAGACGGCCGCCGCTAGAGACGTGGATGGCACTGTCTCGTATTACAGCGATGACGCCTCTTTGCTGGCGCCCAACGCTCCCATTGCCAGCGACAAGCAGTCGATTCACGCTGCTTGGGCCGGCCTTCTCACCCCCGATACTTCGCTCTCCTGGCAGGCCAGCAAAGTGGAAGTCGCGCGTTCCGGTGATCTGGCCTACCTGATCGGCACATATCAATTGATCACGAAAGATACCCACGGCAAGCCAATCTCAGACAATGGCAAGTTTGTGGAAGTTTGGAAAAAGCAACCCGACAGCAAGTGGAAGGTAGTAGCCGATATTTTCAACTCCGACTTGCCACTGGTCCAACCGCGCCCCGTCGCAGAAAAAAAGCACGCCACCACCCATCATCATGCCAAAAAGAGGAAGCACCGGAATTCGTCCGCCGAGTGAAAAGTTGCGACGCTGCCTTTGGCGAACTATCGAGATCCGAAGATTTCGCAGAATAATAATCCGAAGAAATCATAGCTTACAGATCGTGCCCGTAGGGCAGGCACTGTCTGAGTCCTATTTGCGGATATGTTTCAGGATTTCGCGTGCAGCATTATGCCCGGACGCGCCGGTGACGCCGTTCCCCGGATGCGTCCCATTGCCACAGAGAAAAAGTCCCGCTACCGGCGTCGCGTAACGCGCCCAGCCCAGTAACGGACGCATGGTGAAAATTTGATCCAGCGCCAGTTCGCCATGGAACGGGTGCCCGCCCGTGAGTCCGTAGGTCGTTTCCAAATCTTTTGGGGTGATCGTCTGCACCGCCAGAATTTTCTGCGCTAGATCGGGCGCGTAAGCTGAAACCGTCTTCAAGACGGTATCGCGCAACGCGTCGCGCTGCTGCGTCCAGTCTCCCTGCTTCAATTTATACGGCGCGAACTGCATGTAGATTGACATCACATGCTTCCCCGCGGGCGCCAGCGACGAATCCAGAATCGACGGAATAGAAATATCGAGATACGGCGCGCGCGAAAATTCGCCATACTTTGAATCGTCGAACGCGCGCTCCAGATAATCGATGCCCGGCCCAATGTGAATCCGTCCGGCCAGCGCGGAATTTCCGTCCGAAGAATTTTTCAGCGCCGCAAACGTGGGCAGTGCGTCCAGGGCGACATTTATTTTCGCGGCAGTCCCGTTGCTCCGGTAATTCTGCATCTTCACTACAAAACTCGGCGGCAAATGCACGGGATCGAGCAGTGCGAGAAACGTCCGCCGTGGGTCGGCTCCGGAAACTACCGCCTTAGCCGCAATTTCTTCGCCGGTCGCGAGCGCAACACCGGTCACGCGCCCGTTCTTCACCTGAATTTGCTTCACTTCCGTGCTCGTGCGGATCTCCGCGCCCGCTTCCTTCGCAGCCGCAGCCATGGCGGCTGTCAGCGCCCCCATTCCACCGCGCGGATAGGCGGAATTTCCGACCGGATATGGGTCAGCGCCCGCGCGCAATAGCAAAAGTGCTGTGGAACCTGCCGACCATGGACCCATGGCCGCGCCGAAAATTCCTCGTGCCGCAACTGCCGCGCGCAGCACATCCGTCTCGAAAAATTCGGCGACGAAATCCGCGGCAGCCATCGGGCCCCAGCGAATCAGCCGCATCATTTCTTTTTTCCCCAGCCCGCGAACGCGCCGCCCCACTTTCAGCAATTTCCAAATATCTTCCTTCGATAGCTTTTCAATCACCGGCGGCGTCAACAATAGAAGTTGCTCGATAATTGTTCCAACACGCGCCAGGCCGCCTGCAAAATCACCATAGCTGGCTGCGTCTTTAGCAGAAAATTTCTGAATGTCCGCTACAGACCGGTGAGTGTCGGTGTAAAACGTCAGCGCGCGGCCTTCCAACGTGGGAGCAAAAACGCGCACGGGCGATTCCAGTTTTTCCAGTCCGTGCCGCGCAAGTTGCATATCTTTCAAAATCGCGCCAAGCGGCGGCCCTCCGGCGTGCGCCACCGTCGAACAGCGAAATCCCGGATGAAATTCTTCAGTGACCGCCGCGCCGCCAACCACCTCGCGACGTTCCAACACCAGCGGCTTCAGACCTTTTTTCGCAAGATAAAACGCCGCCACTAGCGCGTTGTGGCCGCCGCCCAGAATTACGATTTCGCGCTGCGCCGCCACGGTCAGTTTTTCCCCTTTCCCGTGTCTTTCAAAATTTCTAGCGCTGCCAGACGCCCCGGCGCACCCATGATTCCGCCGCCCGGATGCGTGGCCGAACCGCACATGTACAATTTTTTAATCGGAGTGCGATATCGCGCCCAGCCCGCCGCCGGACGCAAGAAGAAAAGTTGTTCCAGCGAAAGCTCACCCTGAAAAATATTCCCTTCGGTCAGACCCGTTTGCCGTTCGATATCCAACGGCGTGATGAACTGTTTGCCGATAATAATGTTCTTTATATTCGGCGCATACTCCGCGATCGTGTCAATCACCGTATTGCCAAACGCCTCGCGCTGCTCGTCCCAGTTTCCGCCGCTCAATTTGTACGGCGCGTACTGCACGAAGCACGAAAGAATGTGTTTTCCCGGAGGCGCAACGGACGGATCCGTAAGCGTCGGAATTACCATGTCGATGTAAGGCCGCCGCGAAAATTCACCGTACTTAGCCTGGTCGTAGGCCCGCTCCATGTATTCCATCGAAGGCGAAATCGACATCGCCCCGCGCAAATGGTGGCCCGGGCCGGGCAAACAGGTGAAATCCGGCAACGCGTCGAGCGCGAGATTCACTTTTCCAGAAGAGCCGCGATATTTGTAACGCCTCACTTCTTCCAGAAAATCTCCCGGCAGCTCGCGCTCCTCGATAAATTTCAAGAATGTAAGATTGGGGTCCACGCTGGAAGAAATTACGTCCGCGTATATTTCTTCGCCGCCTTCCAGCACCACTCCTTGCGCAACGCCGTTCTTGATCAAAATACGATTCACCGCCGCTTCCATCCGAATTTCCGCACCGGCTTCTTTCGCCGCGCTGCCAATCGCGTTTGAAATACCACCGGTGCCGCCGCGGCTGAATCCCCAGGAGCGAAATGCGCCGTCAATTTCCCCCATGTAGTGATGCAGCAAAACGTACGCGGTACCCGGCGAGCGAATCCCCAGAAAAGTCCCAATGATTCCCGACGCGGACATGGTCGCCTTCAACACGTCCGTCTCGAACCATTGGTCCAGAAAATCGGCAGCGCTCATGGTCATGAGCTGCACCAAATTGTATTTGTCTTCGGCTGCCAGCGACTGGAAGCGCTTCCCCAGGAACGCCAGTTTCTTCAGATCTCGCGGATCCAGTGAACTGGGGTCCGGCGGAATCATCCCAAGTATCGGCTTGACGAAACGGCACATCGCCACCATGGACTTGCCGAATTCCTCGTACGCCTCAGCATCCAGCTTCGAATGCCGCTCCAGCTCGCGGCGCGTTCTGCCGTGATCGTTTTCGCGCCACAAGTAGTCACCGTTCTGCATCGGCGTGATGGTTCCATCCAGCGGAAGAATTTCCAGCCCATGACGTGGTAAATCCAGATCCCGAATAATTTCCGGACGCAGCAATGAAACTACGTAAGAAAAAACAGAAAATTTAAATCCGGGAATAATTTCTTCGGTGACGGCAGCGCCGCCTAGAACGTATCTCCGCTCGAGAACGAGTACTTTTTTGCCCGCCTTGGCGAGGTACGCCGCGTTCACCAAGCCGTTGTGGCCGCCGCCAATTACGATAACGTCATATCGTTTTGCCATGGATTTACGTGATGAAACTTGCGGAATATTGCGCGCCGCTGAAGTCGAAGTATTCTACAAGCGCAGCCGCAGACTCACAACTAAGAAGCGTGTTGGCTTGACTGCCAGTCACCAGGATGATAAATGAACGCGTATGAATCGTCTGGGAATCCTGCGCTTGACTTGCGATACTTGACGACCACGAACTATAATCGCGGGCCGAGTTTTTGCGGCATTTTTCCAGGTTGCTTACTGCCTAATTTCGGAAACTTCAGAGCATCTTCAGGCGACAGGAGCGATTGTGCCGATCGGAACAGCGGTCCACGACAGAACTTCAAAACTTTGCGAGAGCATGAACTATCGCGAATGGTCGGGCTACTACGCCGTCAGTGTTTACGAAATGCATCACGACCACGAATACAACGCGATTCGCAATGCCAGCGCCATAATCGACGTCTGTCCGCTGTATAAATATCTTTTGACCGGCAAAGACGCAACCAAGCTCGTGAACCGCGTGATCACTCGCGACATTAACAAAGTTGCGGTCGGCCAGGTGATTTATTGCTGCTGGTGCGATGAGGAAGGCAAAGTAATCGACGACGGAACAATCTCGCGCCTCGCTGAAAATGCCTATCGCTGGACCGCCGCCGACCCCAGCATGCGCTGGTTCCATCAAAACGCGCTGGGCCTTGACGTGAACATCCAAGACATTTCCGGCAAAGTTGCCGCGCTGGCTGTGCAAGGTCCCACTTCCGGCCGCCTGCTGACGAAAACCGCGCAAGCCGACATCGCAAATCTAAAATATTTTCGTTTCACTCACGGGAAAATTGCAGGCGTGGATGTCGATATTTCGCGCACTGGTTACACCGGCGACCTCGGTTACGAAATCTGGATCCCTTGGAACGAAGCGCCAAAAGTCTGGGATGCCCTGATGGAAAACGGCCGCCGGTTCGACCTCCATCCCGCCGGAATGCTGGCTCTGGACGTGGCGCGAATCGAAGCCGGACTCATCCTGATCGAAGTCGATTATTTCAGCAGCAAGCGCGCGCTGATCGAATCGCAAAAATATTCGCCCTACGAAATCGGCCTCGGTCGCATGGTCGATTTGAAGAAGGAACATTTCATCGGCCGCGAAGCTCTTGCCGAAGAAAATCAGCGCGGCGCCAAACGCCTTTTGATGGGACTGGACATTAACTGGGAAGATGTCGAGCGCCTCTATGAGGCCGTCGGCCTGGGCCCGCAGGTGCTAAGCACCGCCTCGCGCACCCCCGTTCCGGTGTACCGCGGCGGATTGCAGATAGGCAAAGCGACTTCCACAACCTGGTCGCCGACCTTAAAAAAAATGATCGCGCTTGCGAGCCTTAATCGCGAACACGCTGCGCCAGGCATCCAATTGCAAATGGAACTTACCGTGGAAGCCGTGCGTCACAAAGTAAGAGCCACGACCAGGGAATTGCCATTCTTCAATCCACCGCGAAAAATGGCTACGCCGGTCACTTGAGATTTGCGAAGGGAGTAAGATTTGACAATAAGCTCCACCGAAGAGCCCTCGACAGAATTGCCATCGTATTTTCTTCCATCCATATTCCTTCCGATAGGCCGGAGCCGGTTTCGTTCAACACTCCTTTTCATCGTGATTGCATTGATCGCCATCACGGCTGCTCCGCTAGCGGCGCACGGCGCTGAAATGAAGTGCCCGCCGCCAACGCGTGTGGATAATGTGAAAGAAACGATTCACGGCGTCGTTGTAAGCGATCCGTATCGCTGGCTCGAAGATCAAAACAGCCCGGAAACACGCGCCTGGATCGATGCGCAAAACGCCTGCACGCAAAATCTGCTGAAGACGCTGCCCGGTGACGCGGCGATCTCCAAACGCCTCGCCGAATTAATCAAGGTGGACACGATTAGCCTCCCGGTTGCGCGAGCGGGCCGCTATTTTTATTCCAAACGCATCGCCGGCCAGGATTTGTTTGTTCTGTACATGCGCCGAGGCGCGGCTGGAGCCGAGGAAATGCTCGTCGATCCCGCATCGCTGAGCCAAGACCACACCACCAGCGTGAATTTTGAAGGTTATTCCGAAGATGGAAAGCTGGTGGCCTACGGCGTCCGCAAAGGCGGCGAAGACGAAGTCTCCATCCATTTGATCGATACCGACACGCGCAAAGAAATTCCAGATTCCCTTCCCCGCGCACGCTACCTCTCGGGAATTGCATTCAAAAGCGATAAGACCGGTCTTTATTACTCCAAACTGGCCGACGCCGGCCCGCGCGCGTACTACCACGCCATGGGAACCAGCTCCGAACAAGACAAAGAAATCTTCGGCCGAGGCTATGGCCCCGACAAACTTCTCTCCGTGGATGTTTCCGAAAACGGTCGCTACCTGCTATTTATGGTTTTCTATGGCTCGGCCTGCGAAAAGTCCGAAGTTTATTTCCAGGACCTTGCGCACAACGGCCCCATCACGCCAATCGTCAAAACGATTAACTCCTGTTTCCAAGGCGAAATTGCGGATGACACGCTCTATTTGGAAACAAACTGGAAGGCTCCGAACTGGCGCCTCCTGGCCGTGCCATTAAGCAATCCCGCGCAGGAAAACTGGAAAGAAGTGATTCCCGAGGGTAACTCGCGCCTGGAAGATTTTCGATTGGCCGGCGGAAAAGTCATCGCGCAGTATTCCCACAACGCATCCTCCGAACTAAGAGTTCTTGAAGTTGGCGGCAAGCCTGAGGGAGAAATCACCTTGCCGGCATTAGGCAATGTGAGCGGGATCTCCGGCAGGTGGCGAAATCCCGAAGCCTTTCTCTCTTTTCAGTCTTTCGCGATTCCCGCCACCATTTATCGCTACGATATTCAGCAGCACACGCTTGCCGTGTGGGCCAAGCCCGCTGTTCCGATAGATGCCGGTAAATTCGAAGTAAAACAAGTTTGGTACGAGTCTAAAGATAAAACTCGAGTCCCCATGTTTCTTTTCTACAAAAAAGGACTGAAGCTGGAGGGTTCGAATCCCGCCTTGATGACCGCCTATGGCGGCTTCGACTCCAGCGAAACTCCCGCCTTTCGCGACGATGCGGTCGTGTGGGCCGAACACGGTGGAATCTTCGCCATGCCCAATCTGCGCGGCGGCGGAGAATTTGGCGAAGCCTGGCACCACGCGGGTATGCTCGAGAAAAAACAGAACGTCTTCGATGATTTTTTTGCGGCCGCCGAATGGCTGATCGCGAATCACTACACGAGCTCTCAGCGGCTCGCCATCACCGGACGCAGCAATGGCGGCCTGCTAATGGGCGCGGCGATGACGCAGCGTCCCGATCTTTTTGGCGCCATCGTATGCGGCTACCCGTTGCTCGATATGGTGCGCTACCAGAAATTTCTGGTGGCCCGATTCTGGGTCCCTGAATACGGCTCGTCCGACGATCCAAATCAGTTTCCTTTCCTCTACGCCTACTCGCCCTATCATCACGTACTGAGCGGCGCCAAATATCCGGCCGTGCTTTTTCTAACGGGCGATAGCGACACCCGCGTGGCTCCGCTGCACGCTCGCAAGATGACAGCAGAAATGCAAGCGGCGCAAGGCGGCGACAAACCGATTCTGCTGATGTACGACACGAAGTTAGGCCACAGCGAGGGCCGCCCTGTGAGCAAGATCATCAAAGAAGACACCGATGTGCTGCAATTTTTGTTCGCGCAGGTAGGAGTTTCGAATTTCTAGGCAGATGGCGCTCGGTTTCGGTTCTCTAAATCATAATCAAGCCAGTTCGTCAAAATACGATTCGAGAATAACGGGGGAATAATGCGCAGAGTAGTTTCGATAGCGAGTCTCTTGCTTGCAGCAATTATCTTTTTCAGCAGCCCGAGTGCGGAAGCCCAAACTAAGACTGGCCCGATTCGCCTAATAGTTGACGCTTCGCAAGCGCCGCAGAAAATCCTTCACACTCATCTGGAAATTCCGGTCTCGGCCGGAGAGCTTACGTTGTATTACCCGGAATGGCTCCCCGGAGAACACATGCCGGATGGCCCCATCATCGAAGTCGCCGGCCTGAAGTTTAGCGGCGCGGGTGAACCGATCGCGTGGCGCCGTGACTTGGTGGAGATGTTTTCGATCCATTTAGACATTCCTGCCGGCGTCAACAAATTAACCGCGGACTTTGATTTTTTGCTCGCAGCCCCCGCCGTCGGATTTTCTGCCGGAGCCTCGGCAACAAACGCCTTGGATGTCCTAAGTTGGAATCAAGTATTGATGTATCCCAAAGGTTTCGACATACGCGACATCACTTTCGTTCCAAGCCTCAAGCTTCCCGCCGGATGGAAATATGGCACCGCCCTACCCGGTCCCAAACAAAGTGGTGACATGATCGATTTCTCTCCCGTTACGCTGAACGCACTCGTCGATTCCCCGGTAATAGCCGGAAAATATTTTCGCGAAATCCAACTCACACCCGGCCAGGCCCCTCCGCATTACATGGACATCGCCGCCGACAGCGAAGCAGCCCTTGCAATGTCACCGGAAACGCAGACGCATTTCAATCAGCTTGTAATGGAAGCCGGCGCGCTTTTCGGCCCGCCCCATTATCGCGATTATCATTTCCTTCTCACGCTCAGCGACGACGTCGCTCACTTCGGCCTGGAACATCACGAATCCAGCGACGATCGCACCAACGAGCGCAGCCTCATCGATGAATCCGAACTGATCGCCTTCGCCGGCCTTCTACCCCACGAGTTCGTCCATTCATGGAACGGAAAATACCGCCGTCCTGAAGGCCTGGCTACCGCGGATTATCAGCAGCCCATGAAAGATGATTTGCTTTGGGTCTATGAAGGCTTGACGGAATATCTTGGCAGCTTTGTTCTCACCGCGCGAAGTGGATTGCTTACGCAGCAGGAAACCATGGATGATTTAGCCGAGCTGGTTGCCGCCTATCAACATCGTCCCGGACGCGACTGGCGCAACTTGCAGGATACGGCGGATGCTGCTCCGTTCCTCTACAACGCCACCGAGGACTGGTCAAACTGGCGTCGCGGCACGGATTTTTACGAAGAAGGGCAGTTGCTCTGGCTCGATATCGACGGCACTTTGCGCGGTCTCACTAAAGACAAGAAATCCATGAACGATTTCTGCCGGATTTTCTACGCCGGCTCGCCGAACGTCCCTGCGCTGAAAACCTATAAGTTCGAAGATGTCGTCGCCGTTTTGAATACCCTGGCGCCCTATGATTGGACCACTTTCCTTCGCGCGCATTTGGATGGAGTCTCCACCAGAACTCCCCTCGAAGCTGTCGAAAATAACGGCTGGAAGCTGATATACAGTGAAGAACCCAATGAAATGCAACTGATTGAAAGCGCGCTCGCCCGGCGAACGAACTTAACTTTCACCATCGGAATGACCGTTCAGGAAGACGGAAGCGTGGACGATGTGACTCATGGCGGTCTTGCTTACGACGCCGGAATTGGCCCCGGCATGAAAATTATCGCCGTGAACGGAAAGCAATATTCGCCGGACGAAATAAGGCAAACCATCGCTGGATCGAAATTGTCTACTGCCCCAATTCAGTTGATCGTCGCAAATGGCGCGCAATTTCAGACGCGTTCCATCGACTATCATGGCGGTACGCGCTTTCCTCATCTGGTACGCGACACCAGCCGCCCGGATTATCTGAGCGAAATTCTGAAACCGATGGTCGCCGCAATCGGCACGGCGCAAGCGACGCCCGCGAATTGAGCGTGATGCGCAGGAGAATATTGCAATGAAAGTTCACCCGTTCGTGGTGATGGGCGCGCTATTCATCGCGCTCGGCATTGCCGCGCTAGTTCATCCCAGCCTCAACATGCCGTCCAAGAAAAAGGAAATGGAAATTAGCGGCGAGAGAACGATCATTGAAACCACACGAATAATCCAGCTTCCGAAAGCCTTTGGCATACTTCTGCTGGTAGGCGGCGTCACGTTCATTTTTCTAAGCACGAGAAGAGTGTAGTCCGTAATTGGTTCGGCGAGGAAAAATGAACCTGAATCCGAACTGCATCAGCAGAACCCTGGCCGCGAGTCTCGTGGTCATGGCCCTCGCCCTAGTGCCGGTTTTCCTGAATGCGCAAACAACCAAGAAGCGCACCATCACCTTCCAGGATTTAATCTCCATGCATCGCCTCAGCGAGCCGCAAATCTCGCCCGACGGCAAGTGGGTCGCTTACATCGTGGCAACTCCAAACCTGGAAGCGAACCACACCTCGCGCGATATATGGATCGTCAGCGTAGCCGCCGGCGAGCCGCGGCAATTGACGCATGGCGGCAGCGACACGCGTGCCCGCTGGTCACCCGATGGACAGAAGCTTGCGTTTATTTCCGCCCGCGTCGAAGGCAACCAACAAGTTTTTTCCATGGACGTGAAGAGCGGTATCGTTAACCGCATCACTTTTCTTTCCGCCGGAACGGATAACGAAATTTGGTCGCCGGACGGAAAGACCATCGCCTTCGTTTCCAGCGTTTATCCCGATTGCACGAATGAAGCGTGCAACGCTCGCCGCGACGCTGAAAAATCAAAGAGCAAAGTGAAGGCGCATATTTACGACAAGCTGCTGTATCGCCATTGGAATGCGTGGTCCGATGGCAAGCGCAGCCATCTCTTTATCATTTCAGCCGAAGGTGGAACTCCCCGCGATCTCACACCGGGCGCCGACTACGATGTGCCGCCATTCACCTTGGGCGCCCCGGAAGCGATCGCCTTTTCTCCCGACAGCCGCGAAATTTGCTTCACCGCCAACACCGATAGAGACGAAGCGCTTAGCACCAATGGCGACCTTTTTACCGTGCCTGCCTCCGGCGCCAGCGCCCCCACGCGGATCACGCTGAATCCTGCCGACGATTGGGGACCGCTGTATTCCCGCGACGGCCTGTGGATTGCCTACCGCGCTCAAATGCAACCGGGCTACGAGGCCGATCGCTGGCGCTTGATGCTTTATTCGCGCAAAGACAGGAAAGAAACGAACTTGACGGAGAATTTCGACCGCAGTGTGGAATCCTACGAGTTCGCGCCGGACAGCAAGACCATCTTCTTCACTTCTGAAGACAAAGCCGAAATGCCGATTTATACGATATCAGCCGCGCCCGGAAGCGCTCCAAAAATAATAGTGAACGGAAACTTCAACGAAGAATTTGATATCAGCGCCGACGGCCGCACCCTTGCTTTCGCCCGCACCAGCCTGACCATGCCCGCCGAAATTTTCACCGCGAATTCGGACGGCACCGGCGTTCGCCAGCTCACTCACCAAAACGCGCAGCTGCTCTCGCAGCTCAACCTTCCCAAGCCCGAAGCTTTCTGGTTCGAAGGCGCAGAGAAAACCCAGGTCGAAGGTTTTATGTTCCGGCCGCCGAATTTCAATCCTACAAAAAAATATCCTGCCTTGCTCCTGATTCATGGCGGCCCACAGAATTCTTGGACCGATGCCTGGGGCTATCGCTGGAACCAACAAGTGATGGCCGCGCCCGGATACATTGTCCTCGCGATCAACCCGCGCGGCTCCACCGGCTATGGACAGAAATTTACCGCAGAAATCAGCCACGATTGGGGTGGCAAAGCCTACGAAGATTTAATGGACGGCTTGGACGCCGCCATTGCGAAATATCCCTTCATCGATGGTTCGCGCGTGGCTGCAGCGGGCGGCTCTTTCGGCGGATATATGGTCGATTGGATTGCCACGCACACCGGCCGTTTCAAATGTTTGATCAGCCATGCCGGTCCTTACGACGCCGTCAGCATGAACGCAACGGAAGAATTGTGGTTTCAGGAATGGGAGTTTGACGGCATGCCCTGGGCGAATGCCGAATTGTACAAAAAATGGTCGCCCAACGAATTTGCCGCCGCGCTCGGAAAATATAAAACGCCCACGCTCGTCGTTGGTGGCGAACTGGATTTTCGCGTGCCCTACACCCAGGAACTTGAATTCTTCACCGCTTTGCAGCGCCAAGGCGTGCCTTCAAAGCTCCTAATTTTCCCGGACGAGGGCCACTGGGTGCTGAAGCCTCAAAACAGCCAGCTCTGGTATAAGACGTTTCTAGACTGGCTCGCCGAATACTTGAAATAAACAACGTAGCTTTCTGCCTGCTCAGTTAGCTAGCCACCGCCGAACTGGATTGTGCTCATCCCGCGCTGCGTACTTCACCGGATTGACGCGGTGCCCCGCAAGTGACAATTTCACCTGATCCCTGATTCGTCCGGAGAGTTGTGGTGCCAAGAATACGTGTGCGCTGGCTCCGCGCCGTTATGCTTACGCTACCTGCGTTGGCGGCGGCAACAGGACTGCCATCGTTCGCCGAAACGCTGAAAGTCACCAGTTCTCCTGCTGGAGCCAACGTCGAAATCGACGGCGTGCTGGTCGGCGTCACGCCCTACAAAATAAATTATCCCGGGGGCTATTTTCGCAAACCTCACACCGTGTTTGCCGCGCGCCTCAGCCACGCAATGGTGGTCCGCATCTATAAAGAAGGATACGCCTCGCAAGAAACCACGATTACGGAAGGCCCTTTCGAGTGGACCGACCTCAAAGGCCACAGCCGAGGCCGTTACTGGCTGGTGAAAGCAGATGAAGCACAGGCCACCCTGCGTCCTCTGGCGAAAACGGCGAGCAGCGATACCCGGGCCGGCCCCATTTCAACAAAAAACAATGATTCAGGAAATGAGCGCCCGGTGGCAGAAGCTTCCGCAGCCCATGCATTTGCCACCACTTCCGTGAACTCTGACACCGGTGTGCTGATTCTATCCTCAGAAATAACTGGCGCAGAAATCTACATCGACGGGAAATTTGTGGGCGACACACCCGCAACCATTTTGCTGGCAAGCGGAGCGCACCAGATCACCATCAAGTCCACAGGCAGGAAAGATTGGTCGCGCGAAATTGAAGTGATGAAAGGCAGCCAGGTAACGCTACGCGCAGCTTTTGCTCAATCACCCTGAAGGTTTCCGGCGATCCTCGCGTGATTAAATTGCTACGCCGACAAACCGGTATAAGCCCAGGCCTTGCGCAAATAGTGGTCGAGCTCCGGCACGCGCAGAATTTTCAGCGAAATCATCAGCAACACAATCCCTGCCGTCGTAACGATCACCAGCAACGCCAGCGCACCCCAAATCTTTTGCCACGGTAAGTGGTTTTCGAGCAAAAGCGTGAGCCGGTAGCACACAATACCCGCTACGATCGAGGCGCCCGTCATCTTCAAGAAGAAAATCACCAGGCTCCCTTCTTCCGGATTTTTCGTGCGCCGGTTCAATAGAATAAAAAGAACCACAGTGTAAGCAACGATGCCGAACGAACTCGCCAGCGCTAAACCCACGTGCTGCATGCGATGCGACAGCCACCAATAAACCGGAATGTTCAGCGCCGTCATCACGGTGCCGACAACCGCCGGCGTAATAGTGTCGCGCGTGGCATAAAATCCGCGGGCCAGAATGTATTGCGCTCCCCAGGCGAACATCCCAATCGAAAAATATGCAAGCGTCTGACCCGTCGCGTAAAGATCGTAGCCATGCATGCGCGTGTGCGAAAAAACCAGATTCACGATCGGAACGCTCTGCGCGATGGTCAGAGCCGAAATCGGAAGTAATAGAAATACCAGCCCTTTGAACGTAGTATTCAGGACGCGATTTAATTCCTCAAATTTCTTCTCCGAATATAACTGTGCGAGAAACGGAAAGGAGGCCACGCCAACCCCTTGGCCCACCAACCCGAGAGGCACCCGCATCAAATTTTTTCCGTAAGTCAGCCAGGTAATCGAAGCAGCCTGCAAATACGACCCGAAATATCGAATGATCCAATCGTCCGCGAAAGACACCGAAACAGCCAGCATGATCGGCACCGAAAGTTTCAGAAAAAGCCAAAACCCCGGATGCCTTACATTAAAACTCGGTGAAAACACCGCCCCCGCCCGGTACGCCCCGTAAATTTGAAGCAGAAAATTTCCCGCGATGGCTCCGCCCAGCACGCCGACCGCGAAGCCAGTGATCCCAATTCGGGGAGCCAGCAAAACGCCGCCGAGAATAATTCCGATGTTGTAAATCAGAGGCGCCAGTGACGGTACGACAAATTGCCCCTTGGCATATTGCACCGCGCTTAAAATACTCCCTTCGTAAAAACAAATTTGCGCGGGAAGCATCAGCCGCGTCAGAAAAACAACACGCGCCCGTTCTCCCGGGCTAAATCCGGGAGCAATCCAATTCACAATGTGCGGCGCAAAAAGCTCACCGAGCAGCACCAGACCGATGAGCACAAACCCCATCACCGTAATCACCGTCGAAAAAACCCGCCAGCCCTCTTCTTCCCTCTTCTCCGCCGCATATTTCGCGAAAACCGGAATAAACGTGACGCTCAACGACCCGCCCGCGATCAAATAATTCAGAAAGTCCGGCAGTGTGAACGCTGCATTGTACGCGTCCGTAATCGCATTCGACCCCATCTGGTGCGCCAGGGTCCAATCACGAAAAAATCCCAGCACGCGGCTCAGCAGCACGCTGGCCATCACGATCCCTGTGGCCGCAGCGATGCGACGGTGCATTGTTCCGGTGTCTGAAGCAGTCGTCACGAACGCAATGGTAGATGTTTTGGCGTGTTTGAACTAGAGCGTTAACGCGGGGTGTTTCCGATGCGAAATGATTCGCCGGCGCCGGAATAAGAAATCCAGGATCAGTCCTATTCGGAAAATTCAGGAGAAATTATTCCAGATTTGCGTCGTGCTCGGCCAACGCGTCCATGCCTTCCGGGGGACGAATCGGCTCGCGCGTGGGCGTGCCATCCGGCGCAGCGCGCAAATATTGCACCGGCCAGGGCATCGGAAATCCCAGATCGTGCGCCACTTGAAGCGGCCAATACGGCTGTCGCAGAAATTCACGAGCCATGATCACTACATCTGCGCTCTCTTCTCGCAAAATCGTGTCTGCTTGATTCGCAGAGGTAATCAGCCCTACCGCTCCGGTCATCACGTCCGTTTCATTGCGAATTTCCCGCGCGAACGGTACCTGGTATCCAGCCCGTATAGGAATCTTTGCTCCCGGTGCAATTCCGCCCGACGAACAATCGATCAAATCCACTCCCAGCGGGGCGATTCTTTCCACCAATTGGATGGACTGGTCCAGGTCCCAGCCGCCCTCCATCCAATCCGTCGCGGAAATGCGAACGAAGAGCGGATAAGCCGCTGGCCACACTTTGCGCACCGCCGAGACCACTTCCCCCAAAAGACGGCAGCGGTTCTCCAGCGAGCCACCATACGAATCCGTGCGCTTGTTCGAAATCGGCGAAAGAAATTCGTGCAACAAATAACCGTGCGCCGAGTGAATTTCGATTACTTGAAACCCCGCTTGCAATGCGCGCCCAGCGGCCGCCGCGAAAGATTTCACCACGCCCTGAATTCCCCTCTCGTCCAGCGCAACCGGCTGCGGATAAGTGGCGGAAAACGGAATAGCGCTCGGCGCTATTGGCGTCCAGCCCCCTTTTGATTCAGGCACCGCCGCATTTCCTTCCCACGGACGCAGAGTGCTGCCCTTGCGTCCCGCGTGAGCCAACTGAATTCCCGGGATGCTGCCCCGATCGCGCAGGAAACTCGTAATCCGCGAGAGTTGCTCAATGTGCTCGTCTTTATAAATTCCCAAATCCTGCGGACTGATGCGTCCCTCCGGAGATACCGCCGCCGCTTCGGTAAAAATCAGCGACGCGCCTCCCACCGCTCTGCTGCCCAAATGCACCAGGTGCCAATCGTTGGCAAATCCATCGATGCTGGAATACTGGCACATGGGAGAGACCACGATACGGTTACGCAGCGTCAGCTCTCGAATAGTCAATTCGTCAAATAACATGGATCTTCCCTTCTAATTTTGCGAACTTTGCCCGCACCACGGTAAACAACCAATCAATCGTCGCGGCGATGAGTTTTCATGTGCTTGTGGTCCGCCACCGGGTCGAGCAAGCGAAAAACGTGCACCCCGCCCTGCCCCGGCTCGAATCGATACGCAATAGTCGCGTCCGCCGCTTCCTGTTCGCGCGCCAATTCCAGCTCCGGATTATCGATGATGATGTCGCCCTTGTTATTGATTCGCAGCTCGCTTCCCACCTGCAAAACGATCTTCGTTTCAGTTCCCTGGGATTTCGCTTCGCTTGCCTTGGATTTCATAGTGATCTCCTGCGGACGATAACTAAAGTATGCCAAGTTCTTATAGCGTATGGCTCACCAGGTTGGATGAGGAACCGAAGGGAAAGGTGCCAGAAATTACTTCGAGCCGGCTCGGGCGCTTCTTTCTTTTTCTTGATCTTTCTTCTGGGGTTCCGGGTCCAGCGCAGGCGGATCGCTGGCAGGAAATGATTCGATGGAAGCCTCGTCCACTGGATCCACGGTGTTCGGCTCCGCGGGCTCGGAGGCCGGCCTCTTTTTCTTGCCGGGATCTGAATTTGGTTGCGAACTTAAACCCATCAGTTTTCCCTCGGATCGGCCCATCAGCGCGCCTAGAACTTAATTACAATTCCCGCCGTAACCTTCGGACTGTATTGATAAGTATTATAATAGTGCGTCCCGATCATGTCGGCTTCAATGCGATATGCCAAGCGCCGATGATGCGCGTTGATGTCCACTCCGCCGCCGGCCTCGAACGCCGGCGCATGCTCGGCTCCGAATGCTGTTTGCGGAGTTAGATGGGAGTATCCGCCCAAAACGTGAGCCCAAAGCTCCAGTCCACGCGGAGCCGACCAACGGAACCGCGGCCCTCCTCCGCCCATTAGAAACCACCCGTCCGTGCCGAACTCGCTCAAGTGCGTAGCGTCAAGCTCGCCATCCACCCCGAACCAGTTGTTGATGTAATACACCATGCTGTACGTAAACCCGTTCGTGTTTTTCGTAATGGCGGGGACTTGATAGAGCCGTAAATACTCATAACCTATATAAGCTTGCCAGGCGTAGTTCTCATAAACGCTCTGTACGTACTGCGGCGGCTCCGCAGCGAGGTTCGCCGCTGGCGAGGCGGTGCCAGTGACTCCCGCTGTCGTCGCAGGCAGCCCCACGAAGTTGAATGATTCTCCCGATGACGCCGTGAGCGCCACCTGTGGAAACGCCTCGGTCGCTGGCGGATTTACCACGTTTATTTGCGCACCCGCATTTAAACCTACCAATAGAATGGCCCCGATTAGAAAAGAAACGTATCGCATCGCCTAGTACCCCCTCACGCTACTAACGCCCCAAACCCTGCACCCATAATTTGACCGAGAATGGGTAGCCGTGTCTAGCCTAAATTCACCAGAATTGCCCTACCAGACGTAAAGGTTTACGACAACCGAAGTGCGATACCTCGCCTGTCGCTCTCAATCGGGCGACCTTATACCAGCTCCGCGACGCTCCGTCATCGTCGAACACGCCAAATTCGTGGGATCGATGATAGGGTAGCAATGCTGACTCAAAGGACGGACCGCCATGGCAGGCCTGTACGGCGAGATTAACTCCAAGCTCGATTATCAACGTGTCCTTCGCGAATCCACTCACACTGTTACGCATATTCTCGCGCGCACCCCAACCAACGCCATCATGCAGGGCATCAACAAACAACTAGCCGCCATGAAGCGCTGGACCGACGGCGGTCGCAAGCCCACCGAAATCGAACGCCGCAATATCGACGTCGGCCTAATCGCCGCCCGCGAACTCTCCGATGAAGCCGGTGAACTCGGCGACCTCGCCAAAAAGCTTTTTGCTTTGAATAATTATTTCGAGGACTGGCCCACCGACGCCCAAGCCGCCAGCGCCACCGACGAGGATTTTCTCGACGAAGACGAGTAAGCCCTGCCGCGCACTTCAAATTCCGCTATACTTCCGCACGCGCCTCGCCAACAGAACGAATTCTGCATGGACCCGTGCGAGCGCCATCAATGAGATAGTGCAGCTATGCCAAATTAAAGTTGGACCGCTCCGCGTTTCCGGCGATCTGACAACAGAATCGGAGACAAGCGCTGAATACCAAGACCCTCTTCTTCGTCGGATTAATCTTATGCGCCACCGGTATAATTTCCCCTCCCGTCGCTCTCACCCTCGGATTGCTTTACGGCTTGTCATTCGCCCATCCTTATCAAGCCGATAGCCGCAATCTTTCAAAGTTCCTGCTGCAAGCGTCCGTCGTAGGCCTGGGCTTCGGGATGAACTTGCACGAGGTCCTCCGGGCTGGCCGTAGTGGCTTCGTTTACACCGCCGCAAGCATTTCTTTCGTGTTGGTTTTCGGCCTTCTTGCCGGCCTCCTTCTCCGCGTGAACAAAACGGCTTCGATCCTCATTTCCACCGGCACAGCCATTTGCGGAGGCAGCGCGATCGCAGCAGTCGCCCCCATCATCGGGGCCAATGACGAAGAAATCGCCGTTTCTCTCGGCACCGTCTTTATTTTGAATTCGATCGCCCTATTGATTTTTCCGCCTCTTGGCTGGGCGTTGCACCTGACCCAACAACAATTCGGTCTGTGGGCCGCGCTGGCAATTCACGACACCAGCTCCGTCGTCGGCGCCGCCTCACGTTACGGTCCCGTTGCCTTGGTCGTCGGCACCACGGTGAAACTCACTCGCGCGCTATGGATCGTCCCGGTTGCTATCGGCGCCGCCGTCCTCAAACGCTCCAAAACCCGCATTCAATGGCCCTGGTTTATTTTGTTTTTCTGCTTGGCCGCGGTCGCAAACACGTACCTGCCCGCGCTCACAAATCTCTGGCACGTCTTAAGTAATCTAGGGAAGCTGGGACTCACCGCGACTCTTTACTTGATCGGAACTGGAATCTCGCGTGCCACCCTTCGCGAAGTTGGCTGGCCCCCGCTCTTGCAAAGCATAATTTTATGGATTCTGGTAGGCGTCACTTCCCTATGGCTGATTTTCGCAGGGTGGATTTCCATCTAACTTTAGCGCGGGCTTCCTGACTTGAGGCGTCCGGTCCTAACCTTGTAGCGCCGGCATCTTGCCGGCTCTTTTCTTCAGCGAGGATGACTGCCGCGAAAAGTTTGCTAGCGTCCAAATGGAATTCGTTCCATTTTTGCCTTAGCGGAATAACTAGCTCTTCTTTTCCTTGTCCTCTTTCAAAAACATCGCAGACTGTTGGTGCGCTTCCTGCGAAAACTCCCAAGCCTTCCGCGCATGTTCCATCGCCTGTTTGGACTGTTCGTGGCCGGTAAAATGATCGCCTTTGCCGTGACCCGCCGCCGCCGCCCGATGCGCGTGCGCCGCCTGCTCGTGAAACTCAGCCGCCCGTTGATGCGAATCGTATGTCATTTTTATTCTCCTCGCACTGCATCTTCAACGTTAGCGCGCCCGCCGCGCGATGTCCACCGAACTCATAAGTGGATCGGAAATGCTACATTGCCTAGCTATCTATCTGGCTTTTCTCAACGAAAAAGCGCTGCAAGGAGAGCCGCGCTCGAATCTATTCTTTCGCAGTTACATCCAACAACACCAATAGGAGCCTTCGCGCTATGACTGACAACCATAATTTGGCCAATCTCCCGGAAGCCGCCGGCATGAGCGGCAAAGAATTGATGCAGGCGATGATCGAAGGCCGCCTGCCCGGGCCATCGATTGCTAACACAATGTCATTTCGGCTAGTCCAGGTCGCCGACGGCTTCGCTGTCTTCGAAGGCGACCCCGGCTCCCACTTGCTCAATCCGATGGGTACCATCCACGGCGGCTGGGCGCTAGCCCTGATCGACAGCGCCACCGGATGCGCCGCGCATACCTTGCTTCCCGCGGGCGCTGCCTACACCACCATCGAAACCAAAGTGAATTTTTCGAGACCGATTACGCTCGAGACCGGTCGCGTGCGAGCCGAAGGCCGCGTTATATCCCAGGGTCGCCAGATCATTTCCGCCCTGGCGCAGTTGCTCGCTCCGGACGGCCGCATATTGGCCCACGGTACTTCCACCCTCATGGTTCTCAACCCTGGATCAGCGCTAAAACCGGCTCCGGGTCCCAACTCTGGATCGCGGTAAAATTTTCGCTTATCGTCCCACGCTGTCTTGAACGATCGCATTCACCGGCGCCCCGGGCAAAATCCCCAAGTTGACATAAATCGGCCGAATTACTTTTCGTATCGACTTCAACCGTGAAGCAAACCAAATCGCGCCTGCTATGCAGCACACCCCGCTCACCATGACCGTCCGAGGAGCGCCAATCGCGTGCGCCATGGCGCCCGCCAGCAAACTTCCGAACGGCGCCATGCCCACAAACGCCACCGTATAAAAACTCATCACGCGCCCGCGCTTGTCCTCCTCCACAATCGTTTGAATGATGGTGTTGCTTGCCGCCATCTGCTGCATCATTCCAAATCCGCAGAAGAGCATGCACGTAAGCGAAAGCCAAAAAGTTTTCGACATCCCAAAGAAAATCAGCGCCACTCCGAAAAGCCCTGTCGCAATATAAATCATGCGCCCCAATCCCAGCACGCTCTTGCGTATCGCCAGCGACAACGCCGAAACCAACGCGCCAACTCCCACCCCTCCCATCAGGAATCCCAAGGTGTGCGGACCGCCTCTCAAAATCTTCGAAGCAAAAACCGGCATCAGCACCGTGAACGGCCATCCCATCAAGCTCACCAAAGCAAACAGCGTGAGTATCGTCTGTATCGGCGCAAACCCCGCTACATAATCCCAGCCTTCTCTCAGTTGCACTAACATCGAAGCCGTCACGCGTTTGATCGCCGCCGGCTTCAACCGCATCACCAGCAACGACGCGATCACCGCGAAATAACTAATCCCGTCGATCAGGAAACAAGCGCCTTCTCCCGAAACCGCAATCACCATTCCAGCCAAGGACGGCCCCACCAACCGCGCCATGTTTACCATCGACGAATTCAGCGCAATCGCGTTCCCCAAGTCCTGTCTGTCTTCCACCATCTCCACCAGAAACGCCTGCCGCCCCGGCATGTCAAATGCATTGATCATTCCTTGAAACATGCTCAGCCAGATAATTTCGCGGATGGTGATATGCTTCGTCAGCGTAAACACGGCCAGCGCAAACGATTGCAGCATCGCCAGAATCTGCGTCACGATCAAAACGTGCCGCCGGTTCAGCCGGTCCACCCAAACTCCCGCAAACGGAGCCAGCAAAAACGTCGGTATCTGTCCCGCAAATCCCACGATGCCCAACAAGAACGCCGAACCCGTCAGCCGGTAAACCAGCCAACTGGTCGCCAGCCGCGTCATCCACGTCCCGATCAGCGAAATACTCTGCCCGCCAAAAAACAGCCGGAAATTCCGGTGTCGCAACGCCCTCCACGCGCGCGCGACCCCAACATCAGCCTCCGCCGCAACAACGCCCGAATTGGTTTCCGCGCTCATCAGCCAAAGTCGAACTTCTCATTCTACGATTCTTTCGCCCGCCCAAATGGCACAACATCGTTGAAAATTTTGCATCTTTTGTCGAGGCAATTCGCTGCCCGGACTGTCGCTCAATGGCATCAGTTCGCGCGTTTGACGCGACGCACACGCATCAATAAACTTCTCGGATGTGTCCCCCTTCGCATTTGGCCGCCGAAGTGCCAATCCTAGAAACCGAACGCCTGAAACTCCGCGCCCACCGCCTCGAAGACTTCACCCATTGCGCCGCGATGTGGGCCGATCCCGAGGTCACGCGTTACATCGGAGGCAAACCTCAAACAGAAGAAGAATCCTGGGCGCGATTGCTGCGCTACGTTGGACACTGGTCGCTGCTAGGTTTCGGCTATTGGGTCGTTGAAGAAAAAACCACCGGCAATTTTATCGGAGAAGTCGGTTTCGCCGATTACAAACGCGATCTGCCCGCGCTCAAAGGCCTCCCGGAAATTGGCTGGGCCTTCACAACCCAAGCACGCGGAAAAGGCTATGCCACCGAAGCCGTCCGCGCTGCCATCGCTTGGGGCGACGCGAATTTCCCCTCTCCGCGCACCGCCTGCATCATCCACCCCGAAAATCTCGCCTCCATCCGCGTCGCCGAAAAATGCGCCTACCGCGAATTCCAGCGCACCACCTACAAATCCCACCCCACCATCATGTTCGTCCGCGACCGCAGCACGCTCGCAACCTAGGCCCACTCGCTTCACCATAGGTGCAAGAAATTATATAACTAAATATTTACTTGACAAGTATACTATTTATGAATACCGTGCGCGGCATTCTATATATCTATTGGATACCTATCAGCAGTATAAATTCTGGCGCGGCGAATGATATGAAAATTGTGATAACGATTCTTTTTGTTATCGTCGCGTTTTGCGCCCCTTCCAGCGGCGCGGCTCCAGTATGTGTTTTCGGGACTGTTCCTTGCTTTCTGTTTTGCGGTGGTCCGCCTCAATTGATGAATGCCGCTCAAGCGGCGAACCGCCTTCAGCAGGCGAAATACGACAAGCTGAGCCGGTTCGACGAAGTGAGTGCAGTTGTCACCACGCAGTTTGGCAAGTGTCTGGGGATCAATGGCTGGAAACGATACCACTTTCGCGTGTCGGCTGTCGGCACGGTTGATCAAGCAGCCACTTCTTGGGACGGCCTGCGCACAGTGGACATACTCCTGGACAATTTCAATGACCACTCTCTACCGGCTTGGCCCCTTTACATCCGCGCCGAAATAATCCGCCACGTATGGGAGCACCTCGACCACCCACCGTGTGCCGGCGATCACGTCCGCGTCGAGGGCGAACTCCACTGGGACGGCCACGGCTTCCTCGAAATTCATCCATCGCTCAACGGTGATGTGGATTACCTACCAGCTTCATCCGGACCGACCATCTGGTCGCCGGTGACCACACCGGCCGGAATCTGAGGAGGAACCTATGAACCAATTCACTGTTGATCAAATCCAACATACTTTCGCAGAGACGCTAATACAAGCGTTCCGCGGCAGGTTCTTGCTCCTCGCATTCGTCCTAGCTCGCTTCCAAGAGCGCCATACAGCAAAACCAACACATCATCACCGGAGGAACGTTTGTTTCCCTTGGATACGTCCGATTTTGATTTGTTCTTGTGGATTCCTAGCCTCCATGCCCCTCCTCTCAGCCCAAGAAGCTCAATCACCAAGTCAAGAAACCTTGCAAACCGAGGAGAACACGTCCGGGTGCCGGATGAAATTTGAATATGAGCGCGTCGTTGGCCCTGTGACCGAATATTTCTATACAATTCGCTGCTACAAGGGTCCGAAACCTAATGCGCTAGCGATTTCGACTGCGCAAGGACAAGCTGCCGTTATAGATCAACAATCAATAGAAGAAAATCAGGGAATTGCCTTTAAATCTTATAACTCAAGCACTTCTACGATAACTTTAGCAATCTCACCGGACTTTGGGAGGGAAATTTACTTGAAGATTGTGGTACCGACGGCATCTACCGAAGATGGCAGCGCCTTCTACTATATCGCGATGGGCTCCTTAAGGGACCCTGCGACCTGCCAGAAGAGTACCGCACCGCTTCCGGAAATTTGTTCGCAGGATGCGATTCTTTTTCCTGTCACAAAGCCTAAGACGGTCGTGAAGTGCCCCAACTCAGCTGTAAATACGGACCTACCCACACCAAAGGTCGACGCGCTTGACGTGACCGCCGACGCGATTACTGGAACGTTAACATTACCTGCCGGAATGAAGGGCAATGTCCAAGTATGTGTGGGCAGCAAGTTACTAGACGGGAGCGTGGTTACGGGAGGAAAATTTAGTGTACCAACGGCATCGAACAAATTGTTGGCTGGCCAAAAGATCTTGGCGCAACTGAAGATTGCTGCGGGCGAGGGTGCGGGAGATAGCATTGGCCCGGCCAGCGCTGCAGTGATCGTAAGCGGTGCTAGTTGTTCGAAAGCGGCAGGCGGCGGAACGGCACCTACATTGACTATTAAGACGAACACCAGCAATACGACCGCGACATACTCAGGGAAGTTGCCAGGTAGAACTAGTGGCAACATTCGGATTTGTGTCAATGACCGTCCGAATTCGAGAACGATAACGGTCGGTCCCGATGGGAGTTTCGACGGAGGCACAGACTCGTTTACCGTTAAAAACGGTGACGTGATAGTGGCGCAAACTGTTGCAGGCGATCCTCCAACCTACGGACCTCTGAGCAATGAGTATAAGGTCGGCCCCGTTCAGGAGACTAACAATCCTCCAGGCACGACGGTAACCCTAATTGGTGGTGGTTGGGAGCAAGCCGGCTATAGTTCTCTGGCCCAATACGGAAACCCGTTTGTGAATGTCTCGATTGACGGACCGGGTAATCATATTCTGACCGGATGGGGGAGGGTACGCTTGTTGAGTGCGCCGCAGCCATCTACTCAAGGAATCGTTAGCACTATCGTAAATCCGACTGGCCAAATTACAACAAAAAGCTTTGCGGAAGCAGGACAGGCTATGGACTTCGTAATAGGCCCCGAACTTCGCATCCCTCATTCGTATTGGGCAGTGATTGCCGGGTTCGGCGCGACTACGCCTTTATCATCTCAAAACGTAACTCTTACATACGTCGCGCCCCCTCCTGGAACAGTGGAGTGTTCGACATTGGTAAGTCGCTTTTCAGCGAAGAACGGTTACGCACCCGGATTAGTAGCAGCTCCGCCGGGATCTGCGACCTGTCTTCTGGGGGGCTACACAGATGTCGCATTTGCGAACCAAGATCGATCCAATTTTCTATTGAAATATGGAGGCGGGTTCCGTACACAATATCCATTTAAGTGTGCCGGCGGTACCAAGGCGAAACCCTGTTCTAACGCATATGGAGTTCTGGACTTGACCTTCGGTCAAGACGAGGCAGTAACAGGCGGAATTTTGCGCAGCGTTGTGTTCAAGGTCGACGGCATGCTCCCAATACCAACAGGGAATGCTTCGTGGTTGTATGTTTTTGGTTCAGCATACATGCGGCTCAATAGGAACGAGAACCTATCTCCGTTGATTTTGCAGAGTGCGACTGGGGTAACGGTGCCCTCACCGACCGTAATCGTACTTCCATTACGGCAGCCAAATCGCGACTATTACCGGCTCGGCGTCGGTATAAATCTCAGTCAGATCTTCTGCACGCTCAGCGCTTCGGGCTGCCCGAATAAGAACTCGGGAACTGAAGCCGAGTCCGCAGCACCAGCGAAATAATCGAACCTGTATCGGAATTCGAATCTTAATTCCGTCTGAACCGTTCAGTTTCTCTATTTTTTGAGGCGGTGAACCCGCCGTCCGGGTATCGTTGCTAAAACGAGACTACGGTTCTGAAGTACTAGCTCGTCCACACACACAGGTCCTTGAATTTCAATAAACAGCGTGCTACGTTTCCCCGTGATCATTGCCAAAAAATTTGGCAAACAGCATTCAGAGCCAAATCTGACGATGCCACCAGCATCGGCATCCCGCCTGCCCAGAGTGCATCTCGCAATGGGAGCGAGCAGCGCGACACAAGAGATCTGCTTTGCACTTTCTAAGCGCGAACCGACGATGCGACCAGCATCGCAGTCCCGAGCGAGCAGCGCGACACAAGAGATCTGCTTTGCACTTTCTAATCGCGAACCCGATTTATTAGAACCGGAGCTAAGTCATTGTAAACAAACGCAACCGGTAGTTTCTAATCGCGAACTTTCAACCGTCTGCAATTCTGCAATTCTGAGCAAAAAGCCGCCGCAAAATGCCAAAAATCCAGTAAACATTTACAAGTTGTCTAGACTACTTCTAACCGGCACAGCGCCACAAACAGAATTCGACGTAACCTCTAGAAAACAATCACCCAAAAAATTCCTAACCGGGGCCAGAACATCATTTAGCAATCGTGAAACGCAGCTCTCTACGGCTCTCTCCATTCCTGGTTTCGTCCCTCACGATACACATTCAAGGCCGCCGATTCCTGGTGCGATCGAGGCCGGATTAAATCGCCAAATTCATGGATTAGAACTCAGCGTAACTTACAGAAAACAAAAGACAGCATCTTGCACAAATCGCCAAAAAATCAAGAAATGCCCGAACGTTTTGTTGGCCCGTTTCCCTCTGTACGAAGCTCCACCGAGGAGTCTAGATGCCCCAACAGAAAATGAATTCTGAAGCGGCAGAAAGCCCATCCGCGCGACAGGCCGAAAGCACTGGATTCGTTTACATCGCCGCCGCCATCGCCGCTCTGGGCGGCCTCCTCTTCGGTTACGACACCGGCGTAATTTCCGGGGCCCTCATTTTCATCCAGAAAAGTTTCGCGCTTACCACCTTCCATCAGGAATTGGTGGTCAGCGTTGTTTTGGTAGGTGCAGCCGTCGGCTCCCTTGGCGGAGGCAATCTCGCCGACCACATCGGCCGCAAAACAAACCTTCTGATCACTTCAATAATTTTTATCCTCGGCGCAATTATCTGCGCCTCCGCCGGATCCGAAGTTACGCTGATCTTCGGGCGGACCATCGTCGGACTTGGCATCGGCTTGGCCAGCTCCACCGTCCCCCTTTACATTTCCGAAGTCTCGCCCGCCAAAGCGCGCGGCTGGCAAGTTTCCCTCTTCCAACTCGCCATCACCATCGGCATCCTGGCCGCCTACTTGGTCGATTACGCCTTCGCGCAATCCGAACAATGGCGCTGGATGCTGGGCCTCGCTGTGGTTCCCGGAGCAATCCTGGGACTCGGAATGTTGTACATGCCCGAAACACCGCGCTGGTTGCTAAAAAATGGCCAGTCCGACAAAGCGCGCTGCGTGTTGAAAAAAATTCGCGGCACGCAAAATGTGGAAGCCGAATTCCAGGAAATTCAGGGCACCCTCTCTGAAACGGACGAACGCGGCCGATGGTCCGATTTACTCAAAGCTTCCATCCGTCCCGCACTGATCGTCGGAATTGGCGTTGCCATATTTCAGCAAGTCACCGGAATCAACACCGTGATTTACTACGCACCCCAAATAATTCGTTCCGCGGGAATTTCCTCGGCTTCCGGCGCAATTCTCGCCACCGCGGGAATCGGCTTGGTAAACGTAATTATGACCCTGGTATCCATGTGGCTCATCGACCGCGCCGGGAGACGCCCCTTGCTGCTGACCGGAATCGCCGGCATGATAATTTCTCTCGGCGTCCTCGGTTACATCTTCCGCGCCTCAGCCACCGCCCACGACGCAGCCTTCGGCCAACTCGCAGTAATAACCTTAATGGCCTACGTCGCTTGCTTTGCCATCAGCCTGGGCCCAATTTTCTGGCTGATCATCGCCGAAATTTATCCGCTGAAAACCAGAGGCTTAGCCGAAGGAACCGCGGCTTCCTCCAACTGGGCCGCAAACTTCGTGGTTTCTCTAACTTTCCTTACTTTACTCGACAAATTCGGCCCCACACCGACCTTCTGGCTATACGCGCTACTCGCCGTCGCCGCCTGGATCTTCTCTTATTACTTAGTGCCCGAGACCAAAGGCCGCACCCTGGAAGAAATTGAATCCTTTTGGCGTAAGCGCCAACTCCTGAAAAAATAATGAAAGAGTTCAGATTTACAGCTTGCGGACAGATTTAAGGAAGCGACTTTATGGTGACTTTGGGAACTAGGTTTTGCACGTCGCTGGGTGAAATGCGCCCTTCCCACTCGGCAACGCAGTTCGCCGCGCCGCAAGCCGTGGCGAACCTGACGGCCTCTTCGCCGTTCAATGATTGCAGCGCGGCATACGCAAATCCGGCCAACGTCGTGTCGCCGCATCCCACGGTTGAAATCGCCTTCAACCTCGGCGGTTGCGCAAACCACGTTGGCCCATCTTTACTTTCGAGCCACACCAAGCCTTCCGCACCCAGCGTAATCGCCGCACTTCCAGCGCCTAGCGAAATTATTTCGCGGGCGGCAACGACAACAGCTTGCACATCAGGCAACGCGCGACCCAGCAGAACTTCAACTTCTTTGCGATTCGGCTTTACGAAATTCGGCTTGGCCGCAATTCCCTCTTTCAACGCGTTTCCGCTCGTATCCAGAAACACTCTGGAGCCCGCTTTCATCGCAACATCGATCAACTGCGCAAAAAAAATCGCCGGCAAGCCTGGAGGCAAACTCCCCGAGATGGCAACCAACGCGCCTTTCCAGTCCTCACTTAAATTTTGCGCGACCACACGAAGCAATTCTGTCTGCTCATCGCCCGTAATTTGCCCGCCGGGTTCTAATACTTCCGTAATTCTTCCCGAATCTTCGATTACTTCCAGGTTTACGCGTGTCGCAGCCGCCGTTCGAATCGGGCTCACCTCGATAGCAAGTTTGCGCAACTCCGCTTCGACTTGTTCGCCGATTGCCCCGCCGAGAAACCCGATCCAGTTTGCTTCCACTCTCAGGGCCCGTGCTGCCATAGCCACATGCGCTGCCTTCCCGCCAGGCATGGCGAGCGAACTCCGCGCGCGGTTTACTTCCCCCGGAAGAAGAACATCGACGTACACGCGGAGGTCAACTGCCGGATTGGCGCTAACGCACACGATCTTCGAAGGATCCATAACCTCTTGTCCCGCCGCGGTATTTGTGTCAAGCTACTATAGCTAAAAATAATAACTAAAAGAAATGAATCGAAACCCCGTCTTAAAAGGGGTAAATCCCAGCGTGTTAAGCGAAGAACGCCGACGAAAGATCTCCGAGTTGGTCCAGCGAGACGGCCGCGTGGTCGTCACCGACCTGGCCCGCCGCTTCTCCACATCCCTTATTACTATTCGTAAAGATTTGGAACATCTGCACGAGCAGGGCCGCTTGCAGCGAGCTCACGGAGGCGCGCTCCCGGTCGATAACGCGGCACTACGCGATCCTTCGCTGCACGAGAAAGAACGGCTGCACCGCAAAGAAAAACTGCGCATCGCCGAAGCGGCCGCTCGCCTCATAAAGCCCGGACAGGTGATCATCTTCGACTCCGGAACCACCAGCACCGCCGTGGCACGCGCTACAAAACATATCCGCAATCTAACAGTCATCACCAACGCAGTGAATATAGCAGCAGAACTTGCTGGAACCGACATTGAAGTCATCCTGACCGGCGGCGTGCTGAGAAAAAATTCATTTTCGCTAGTGGGGCCGCTCGCGGAGGATTCGCTGAAACATGTGACCGCAGATCTTCTTTTTCTGGCGGTCGATGGTTTCGATGTCGGTTACGGTCTAACCACGCCCAATATTTTAGAAGCCCGGGTTAACCGCGTGATGATGGAAAGCGCCAAAGCGACTGTGGTGGTTTGTGATTCGAGCAAATTTGGGCGTCGAAGTCTTTCGCTCATTGCCCCCACATCCGCGGTGCATCACACGATTACCGACAAGAAGATTTCGTCGCGGGATTTGCGCGGCCTTCGCGAAGCCGGAATAAAAACTATTATCGTTTAAACAAATTCTTGGAGGCTTGTTTGACCTTTTCTAGCTCAACCGAGGGCGTGCACACCATTGCCGAGATCCTGTCGGAGCCCCAGACTTGGACGCAGTGCCTGTCTGGACTCCTGGATAGCGGCCAACTTACGAAAATAAATGAAAAACTGAATAAGAATGTCGAATGGATTTTTGTCGGGTGCGGTTCCAGTTTTTACCTCGCACAGACTGCGGCGTCAAGTTGGTCCATATTGACTGGAATTCCGGCCCGCGCCATCCCGGCGTCGGAAATTCTGCTTTTTCCCGAGCTTTTTCCAGCTCCCTGCCAGCCCGTCTTTATTTCTCGCTCTGGACGCACGTCGGAGATCGTCGAAGCCGCGCAGCACACTGAAAGCGACCTTGGAATTCAGAGTTTAGCTATCACTTGCGGAATCGGAACTCCGATCGAAGAAATTTGCTCGAACGTAATTCGTCTTTCTCCGGCGGACGAGAAAAGCACGGTGATGACGCGGTCGTTCACTTCGATGCTTCTAGCACTGCAGGCGCTGGCTGCAGACCGCGCGAGCAATAATAGTTTTCTGACAAGCTTGCGCACGCTTCCGGGACAGGTCGTGCCAACACTGGATGGCATGCAAGCCACCGTTCGCTCCCTGGTCGATAAACGAACGTATCCCGATTATGTATTTCTGGGACAAGGACCTTTCTTCGGCGTAGCGCAAGAATCCATGTTGAAAGTGAAAGAAATGTCCTGCTCTTATGCTCAGGCGTTTCACACTCTGGAATTCCGGCACGGCCCCAAGGCGATCGTAAGTCCGGAAACTCTGCTGACGTTTTTCGTGAGCGAAAGCGGATTTGCTGATGAGGTTTCAGTTTTACGGGAGATGAAGGAACTGGGAGCAACGACGTTTGTGGTTTCCAATTCGATTAGCGCCGCCATCCGCGCTTCAGCGGATTATTCGATTGAATTGTCGTTGGACGTTCCGGAAGTAGCGCGACCGGCGGCAGCCGTGATTGCCGGCCAGTTACTAGGTTTTTACACTGGGATGCGCAAAGGTTTTAATCCGGACCGGCCACGCAACCTATCGCGGGTGGTGATGCTCGACGGCAGGGATGGAGGTTCTCATCGTGCCACGACCTGATGTCTGCGTGGTGGGAGAGATCAATCCGGATTTAATTCTCTATGGCCTTCCAAAAGAAATAAAACCCGAGCAGGAAACTTTAGTCGAGGGATTTCGCCTTACTTTGGGAAGTTCCTCGGCGATTTTCGCGCATAACCTTGCCATGCTTGGCACTCACGTAGGAATAGTTTCGAAAATTGGCGACGATGCCTTTGGAAAGATGGCAGTCGGCTGGCTAGAAGCTGGTGGCGTGGATGTAACTCATGTCTCCGTTGCAAGAGCTACCGCGACAGGTCTTTCCGTGATTCTAGCTCACCCGCACGAGCGCTTCATTCTCACCTATCCCGGCACGATGTTCGAACTCTCCTGCGGGGATCTCGATTTCGATTACATTCTTTCCGCGCGCCATCTGCACCTTTCTTCATTTTTCCTGCACCGAGCGCTTCGGCCGCAAATCCCGGAATTATTTCGCCGCGCAAAAGCGAAGGGGCTTACGACTTCTCTGGACACCAATGACGATCCCGAGGACCGTTGGGGCGACGATTTGCGGGAAGTCCTGAAATTCGTGGACATATTTTTCCCAAATGAGCGCGAAGCAAAGAAAATTGCGCGAACTGAAAATTTGACGCAAGCCATCGCAAAACTCTCGCAGACTGTTCCGCTGGTGGTTGCGAAGTTAGGGTCTCAGGGAGCTTTGGCGCGGAAAGGGTCGCAGGAATGGCGGGCTCCCCAGCTGCGAGTGAATGCAATCGATGCAGTTGGCGCGGGCGATAGCTTCGATGCCGGCTTTATTCACCGCTTCCTAGGGGGATCGAGTGTCGAGGAGTGCCTGAAATTCGCAAATATCGCGGGAGCTTTTTCGACTACGCGCGAAGGAGGCACAGAAGCTTTCCGCAATCGCGAGGAAGTAACGCGATTTTTCCGCGAACAATCCGAGCGTAAGTAAATGCTTGTTAGCGTCTTCAACGGCTATTGTTTGGTCGCTTCCAGAAGTAAGTTATCGGTAAAATCAACTTTGAGCTTAGCGTCGGGCGCGGTAACGGTCCCATAGTCCTTATTATTCACATAATCGACCACGTGATATTTGCCCGGCTCCAGGCCTCGCAGCGCCACTTCTCCTGACCAATTCTGCGGTGTATTCTTTTTTAAATCGTTAGCCGGAGCAAAAAACGCGTAGTACATCGCGCCATCTTTCTCGATGGCATAAGCCTCCGGCACGTCGTAGCCATACACGTATAAGTTTTTAAACGTGCCGCGCGACAACATCTCCTTGTTGTAAAGACCGATCCACTTTTTCCAGTGCGCTTCTTTTTCAGGAGTCAGATACACGTCGCTAAGTTTCGGACCGTAATCCGGCCACGCAAATTTCGTGCCCAGAACGCCTCCGGTGCCGAGCGTGGAAGCGAAATCGGAACCCAGATCGCGCTCGTTGCTATCGGGATTTTGAATTCGCGTGAGTTCCACATGGTCGCCATAGACGGCCGCGCGCGGCCCGAGCAAAGCCTTGTACATTTTCACTCGCTGGCGAACCTGCACGGAGCCAACCGGATCGGCAGTGACGGCCTGATCGATGTAGCGCAACCACGCGATGCTGGGAGGCGTGCCGCATGGACAGCTTTGCGTTACGCTTTCCGGTTTCAGCGCGCGAGTGGTTTCAAAAATTGTTTTATAGATCTCGCCCATGGCATAAACGGAATCGAGCGGAGATTTGTGATGATGCTTGGGGTTATAACAGGCGGGCACGCTGTAAATATTGTCGAGTTTGTGGCCGTCGAAATCCCAATCGTGAATAAATCGCTCGGTCAATTGTTTGTAGTATTCGCGAACTTCCGGCACAGCGGGACAAAGCGTGGCGAGATTGCGCGTCATTTTTGCGGGCTGGCCGTCCTTGTCGAGCACGAGCCAGTCCGGATGATCTTTAACCACCTGCGACACGCCATAATTATGCGACTCATATCCCGGCCCGCCATCTTCCACCGCCAGCGGCAGCCACCATAGTTGAACCTTGATCCCCTGCTCGTGAAACTGCTTAACCATTTTTTGAATTTCGCCGTCCGGAAATGTGTCGGCGCGCGGCTGCCAGTCGCCGTAATTGTTGAACCAACGATCGTCAAGCGTGGCCCAATGAATGCCCAACTCTTTCAGCTTCGGAATGGTGCCGAGCATTTGTTTAGGGGTTACGTCCGCCAGATAGCCCCAGCCGCACCAGCTCACGGCGTAATCTTCATTTGTGCTGGTAGCTTTGGTAAGACCTTCGCGATCGATCACATCGGAATACATCCGCAGCGGTTCGTAATAATCGCCGGAATAAACAGCAATAAAAGTCCGCGGGGTAGCGTAAATGTCTCCGGGCTTCAGCACCATCTTAGGGAGCACGCTAACGGAAGCGTCCACATGGCCATCGCTTTCCGTTTTCACTGGAATCGACAGCACCAGCGGAAGAGTCTCGACGTGTCCGATGGCTTCGCCCACTTGTCTGGTCCAGAAAGCGACAATCGGGATGCCGCCTCCTACGCGTCCCAAGTCACCTTTCACCTCGACCATGGAGCCCATCTGATTCTGCTGCTGAAAATTCTTGGGTATCTCGAAGACGTTGTCCTTTCCCCATTGAATACTGGCGCCGTGAAAGGACCACATCTGATTGGGAGCTGAGCTCGCGTCCGCCAGTCCAGCGTTCAAGCGATGGCGATCGATGTCAACCTGATCGAGCGAAATGTCGCGAGCGCTGCCATTCAGAAGGCTGGCCGATACTAGCGCAATGTTCGGGAAATCGTCATGTACTTCGACGGTGAGAGCCACCTCCAAACCTATGCTTGGACTTTTTCCCTGGACTACGACGCGCTGGCCTCGCCCGCCAAGTTTACCTTCGGGTGTCACAGTTTTGGCGTTTGTGAGATCGAACACAAAATCTTTCACTTCTTTGCCCGCTACTACAGCCGTGGCCGCAGGGTCGGTGCCGGCATCATCGAGTGAAAGTTTTTGCTGGTTGCTCAGAAGTTTCGCGGCAACATAGCCGTCTGGCGCGATCCTAAATTCGGCGGTCGGCGTTTGAATCGAAATTGAATTCACATCGGTCGAGACGCGTATCTGCGTCGGAAGAAGAGCGGGTGCAACAGGTCCCGCGGCAGGTTTCTTGGAGCAGCCCCCGCTCCATCCAACCACAGCGGCGAGCAACACGATCGCAGTGAACGATGCAATTGTAATGCCAGCGCGCTTATTCGGTTTCGGGCGATCCAGAAACGCCTTCATGGCTCTTCCTCATTCCGGCGAGATGTTCGATTCCGCGAAATCTCACCTGGCAAACTCTATGATAGACCTCTTCGGCAACCGCATCTCGCACGTAACAGTGTCTTCGAGCAAAACGCGGGCTTACAAGGCCTCCATAATAAACACGCCTGTTGGTTTTCTTCTTGACACGCAAAGAAATCGAAAGTAAAAGTAGCAAATCGAAACACCCATGGCAAGCGACTTCGAGCGGTACTTTTTGCGTGACAAACCGCACGCGTCCGATGCTGCCGTCCCTGATCGATCAGTACTCGGAAGGAGAGACGTTCGATGAGCCCACTGCGCAAACTGATGCGATGTATCTTCATTCTTCCGCTGGTGCTGCTCTTCTCCTCACAGGTCTACGCACAAAAAGATACCGGCAGCATCGTCGGCGTGGTGAAAGACGCAGGTGGCGGCGTCGTTCCCGGCGCGAAGGTAACGGCTCGCGACGTGGATCGCGGAATCGAATTCACGACGAACACGGATGCGAACGGAGAATACGTTGCCGGGCCGCTCAAAGTGGGGCGCTATACCGTCACGGTGGAAAAAGATAAATTCAAGACTGCGGTGGCTGGTCCGGTGCAATTGGATGTGCAAGGAAGAGTGGAAGCCAATGTCCGGCTGGACGTCGGCGAAGTCACGCAAAAAGTTGAAGTGACGGTGCAGAGCCCATTGCTGGAAACCGAGACAAGCTCGATGGGCCAGGTGATGGACAAAACGCGCATCGAAACTTTGCCGTTGAACGGGCGCAATTTCGCCCAACTCGCGCAGCTTGGCGTTGGCATAGTGCCCAGCGAGCCTGGTTCGCGCGTGAGCGGAAGCTTCGGATTCAGCGTGGACGGCGCGCGAAGCTTTCAGAATAATTTTCTGCTGGATGGAATCGACAACAATTCGAACCTGGGGGACGTGCTGAACGAATCTTCTTACGTGATTCAGCCGCCGGTGGATGCCATTGAAGAATTCAAAGTTCAAACCAATGACTACAGCGCTGAATTTGGCCGGGGTAACGGCGCAATCCTGAATGCCGTAATTAAATCCGGCACCAATGGCTTTCACGGAGACGTCTTCGAATATTTGCGCAACGATGCTCTCGATGCGTCTCCTTTCATCGTTGTTACTTCGCAAAAACCTCCTTACAAGCAAAACCAGTTCGGCGGCACGCTCGGCGGTCCCATTCGAAAGGACAAAACATTTTTCTTCGGGGATTACGAAGGATTTCGCCTACGGCAAGGAATACCGCAGACCACAATAGTTCCCGACCAGTTGATGCTCAACGGCAATTTCTCTGAATTGCTCCAGCCCGGAGTGACTGCGCCGCAAGTGGACATGAACGGTAACACGATACCAAATTCAATAGCCCTGGATTGCAGCGGCCATCCTACGTACGCCGGCGAAATATTCAATGCGCGATTGACGCAAGTTTCCGGTTTAAATCCAAACGGCTTTTGCGGGGTGCCGATCGGTGTGACCGGAGCGGGCACGCCCACTAATATATTCCCAAGCGGATCGATCGACCCTCTAGCTGCGCGGTTGGCAGCTCTAATTCCTCCGCCGAATTCGTCAATAAATCCCGCCTTTAACTATCTTGCCGTTCCCGTTCGCAGCGAGACTCGCAACAATTTCGATGTCCGCATGGACCATACTTTTTCGCCGAAAGATTCCATCTTCGGCCGGTTCAGCTACGAAGACCAGCCCAGCTACATTCCTTCGCCGTTTCAAAACGTATTAGACGGCGGCGGTTTCTTCGATGGCCACGAAAATTTTTCTTACCGGAGTTTCGCGCTCAGCGAAACTCACATGATCGATTCAACTCACGTGAACGAATTTCGTTTTGGATATAACCGCATTAACGCGCATCGCTATCAGAATAACTACAATGAAAATGTCTCGGCCCAACTCGACTTTCCCGGCGTGCCGTATGAGCCGGGCACATTCAACGGCGGCCTTCCAGCGCTGACCTTCGGCGACGGATCGGCGCCGGAGCTTGGGAGCTCGGGCTTTTTGCCTTCGATCGAAAAACAAAATAGCTATGTCTTTACCGATAACTTCACATGGATCAAAGGACGCCATTCCCTCAAGTTCGGCACCGAAATTCGCTTCGAGCAATTTACGATTTTTCAACCGTCAGCTTCCCGCGGCACGGAGGATTTCAGTACGGGATTTACGGACAATCCCGCGTCGCCGGGATCGGGTGGATATGGATTTGCCAGCTTTCTTCTGGGACTGACGGATGGCGGTTCGATCGTTAATTTGCACAATGTCGACTACCACCGGCAGATTTATGCAGGGTTCGTACAAGACGACTTCAAGAAGTCCGCGCGGCTTACTTTCAATCTGGGCTTGCGTTACGAGCTTTACACCACGGTAAAGGCGGCCAATAACGAACAGGCCAACTTTGATTTTGGCTGCGATTGCCTGATTGTTCCGAAGGGCCAAAATGCCGTGCTGACACCCACCCTCGCGTCGCAGATTCCCATCGACCGTAATGGATCACCCGGGCTGGTCTCGCCGGACCTGCACAATTTTGCACCGCGCGTCGGATTGGCCTACAAAATTACCGACAAGCTGGTTTTCCGCACGTCTTATGGGATCTTTTATGGCGGCCAGGAAAATGGGCCGTACTCGAATCCAAGTCCTGGTTTCAATCCTCCGTTCTTCGTCACGCAGTCATTCAACATGCCTTGCCCTCTAAGTATCGCCAATCCAGCACTATATAATTCGAATCCAAATCTGAATTTGGACTGCGCCGTTCCCGGTCTGAGTAACAATCCGGCAACTGCTCCCCCTGGAACCGGAGGTATTGCGCAGGGTTTTCCGGCGAATGCGCTGATTGATCCGAACACGCCGTTGCTTTTTTCCATCGATCCCCATATAACGACGCCGTTCATGCAGCAGTGGTTTATGGGATTTCAGTATGAATTGCCGGCAAGTACGGTCCTGGAAATCTCTTATGTAGGTTCGCATGGGGCGAATCTGTTTGGTTTGTTTAATGGGAACCAAGCGGTTCCAACTCCAGATCCGACAATACCAACCGCTCCGCGAAGGCCCGATCCGAATATCGATACCGCAATCGATACGCTTCGCTCTAACCTGTTTTCGAACTACAACGGTCTGCAAGTACGTCTGGAGAAACGATTTTCGCATGGCCTACAATTCGAAGCTTCCTATACCTACAGCCATGCGCTGGACGATGCTTCAGATGCCAGCCTGGGCTCGCAGAATCAGGGCGATTTTCGGTTGCAGACCGCGCCTTACTTGGAATACGGAAATGCTGATTTTGACATCCGCCATCGCTTCGTACTCAGCTACATCTACAGCCTTCCATTTGGAAACGGCCAGCGCTTTGGCGGAGATGCGACAGGACTTAAGAATCAATTAATCGGAAATTGGCAAATCACCGGCATCGTTTCGGCGCAAACCGGAAACTGGTTTACTCCTACCGACGACTTGGTGAACATTTCGAATTCCGACTGCGGCGGCGGAGTTTTTAATTGCGCGCGCCCTAACGTTATTTCAGATCCAAACGGAAAGCCGTGCGTTCCGGGCACGCTGTTCAACACTTGCGCTTTCGTTGCCAACACCGTGTTTGGCACCTTTGGCGACGCGGGACGAAACATCATTCGCGGCCCCGGCACGCAGAACTGGGACATGTCGTTCATAAAAGAATTTCCCGTGCACGAACAAATGCACTTTGAATTCCGTGCGGAACTTTTCAACATCTGGAACCACCCGAATCTGACTTTCGCGGATGAGATGACGACCAATGAGAATTTCTCGATCGAGCGCGGGACTCAGCAGTTTGGATATGCGACAGCTTCGCGAGCCCCGCGACTAATTCAGTTTGCCCTGAAATTTTATTTCTAACGTCGATGGCGTGCGCGGGCGAGGTTTCGTCAGTTTAAGGTTGTTTGGATGCTCGATGATTCGGAAGGTTCGGCGTCAGTTTCGGTATAATAAATTCCTGAATGATGTTGCCCGCTGCGGCTCCTCCAATTCCGATTAGCTCGTTTTCAAATACCAGTCCGGCTCCGCGATCCTTCGGCGGGTAGTAAGCATTGGAGACGCCGCCCGCAGCTAGGGTTCCCAGAATTCCGGAATAATAAAGCTGCCAGTGTCCGTTATCACCCCTGCAGATCACCGACATAGCGATCGCGTACAGAAGTCTCGATCGGACACTTCCCGTTCCCTTGTAAAAATAACGGGGATCTTGCTTCATTAGCGATGGAAACAAGGCGGAGCCGAGAAAATTGCCGGTAACAGTATCAGCGTAGTTCGCTCCATAGCGCTTCCCATAGCCTTGCGCACCTTGCCCGTATCCGCTGAAGTTATTTTCCGCCTGCTGAAGTCCGGCCGTGGCGCCCACGATCACGAATGTGACTGGATCGATGGTGGTCTTCCAGGCTAGCTCGAACTTTTGCTTCGGAGTCAGTGGAACCGCATTCGGAATATAGCTGACATAAAAATTCGGAATAACGCCCAGCACCCGCTGCTTTTCTTGTTCCTTAATTTGCTCTTCTGCTAATTCGATCGATTGCGGTCCGACATGTACTTCAGTCACTTCGGTTGCAAGCGATAGCGCAATTGGCGGGACAATGTATACGCCTCCCGGAGTCAAAATTCCGGAAGCTTTTTGGGTGGTGAAGCCGGGCAGGCTTACTGTGAGTTGAAAAGTTCCGGGGGCTACGTTTGTGAACGAGAATTGGCCGTCGTTATTTGACAGTACCTCGCGACTGGGGGTTTGGCCATCAACGGTAAGTGTCACACGAGCGCCGGCAACCACGGCTCCAGTTTGATCCAAAACAGTTCCAGTCACGTCCCCAGGCGACCATTGGCCGGTTTGCTGCTCAATTGTTGTCCTTGGCGCATCCGGTAGTGAAGCATTCGGCTGAGTGCTCCCGCCTCCGGGAACCGAAGCGGAATTCTGAGACTGTCCCAAAGTGGAACAAGCCCATAGCAGCACGGCTAAAGTCAGCCCAATTAAGCGGCCAGTCCGACAAAGCCCGTTTGCGCCCTTTACACTCAGTCGGCTCTTGGATAAGCGCCTATTCCTGGGATCCACGTCTTTCAGTCTATACCTTTCCTTCTGCCGTCAAATGATGGTTGCCATTGGACTTGCGAGAACCAAACCACTTATTCCCGGTAACTTGGATTGCTGGACCTCTTGTAGGGATGCCCTTTGACCAGAAAAACACCTGCCATATGGGCGTATTTGAGGGTCTGGAGGCCAAGGGAAGGAAGCGAGAGCCGGGAAAGGTAACCTGATCCGAACTTGCGAATCTGACTTGCGATTTACCGACCTGTCCGGCGCTAAGAGCTTGCAAGATTCTTGGGTGCGGTACGCGCAATTTTCCAGCAATCGCGCGCGATCGCCCAATCTTCCTGAGCGCGAATTACCAAAACGCGCACGGGGATTCGGTTACGCCGGAATTTATCCACGCATGAGCCGGATGCTAAGCGCGAGGAAAAAGGCTCTCTTCCAGCCTGAAACATTCGTTGGTAGTGTCATGCAATAGAAAGCTACGGGGTCAATGAAAAGGTCACTAATATAAACGTAACGCGATGAAGCCCCAGGCGTTCAAATGTTACAATGCAACGAAGGATGCGCCCGTAGCTCAGTTGGAAAGAGCGTCTGCCTTCTAAGCAGAGGGTCGGGGGTTCGAATCCCTCCGGGCGCGCCAC
>Ga0182015_10000595_pt1 | contig 51682 bp, 44 predicted proteins | sample 712P3MmetaG_FD_120478 | JGI IMG/M metagenome (GOLD analysis project Ga0182015, IMG submission 120478) | Permafrost microbial communities from Stordalen Mire, Sweden - 712P3M metaG | ecosystem: Environmental > Terrestrial > Soil > Wetlands > Permafrost | place: Sweden: Stordalen | collected...
CCTCGAGGAAGTTGGGCAATCGTTCGCGGTTACCCGCGAGCGCATCCGGCAGATAGAAGCGAAGGCGCTGCGTAAGTTGCGGCACCCGTCGCGTTCGCGGAAGCTGCGCGCGTTTTTGGAAGGTCCTTCGCGGGATTATCTATAGAAACAGTTATAGACGAAGAATTGAGTTCTGGAGTAAAACGCCCTCAACGGTTTGGGGGCGTTTTTCTTTTAGCTTACGAATGTTTCTGCTGCGAAACGAGAGTCACATCTACGAGCCGCAACGGAGACCGCGCAGTTAAACTACGCATCGAGAGATGAGCAAAGGACAAAAAATCGCGGCGGTGGTGCTGGTGATTTTGCTGGCGGTGTCGGCGTATGGGTTGTTTCGGACCAGCCAGGTGCCGGCACTGACAGTCCCTAATTCGACAGATCGAAATGCAAATGGCCAAACAGGTTTCGTTGATCAAACGCCATTAACGACGGCTCAAGGGCTCGCTGCGCTGGCTAGTGGAGATGACGAGCAGCCTTTGGCGCGCGAGGCATTGCGGGTTGCCGATCATGAAGTAGACCTGGCTTTTGCCGCGGCACTGAAAGACGCCGCGCAGCACCCACCGGTTCTAAGCGCTGCCGCCATGGAGCTGCAGGCGCGTCTCTCGGAAGCGCAATCGGCGGTCGAGAACGACAACGCGCAAATTCAGCGCCTCACCGCCAGTGAAGCAAGCGCAACCGGAGACCGAAAGAGTTCGCTGGCTGACCAGTTGGAAGTAGCCAAGTCGCAACTGGAGCTCGATCAGGACGAGGTGGAAGACGCCAAACAGGATTTGATCCGGGCCGGCGGCGATCCGCAGGGACGTATTCAGGCAATGGTTCAGGAACACGAAGCCGCGGTGCATGACATGGCTGCACCAACCGCCGCCAATGCGAATGCGGGTCAAGCCGGAGGGTTAGTTCACCGGTTGCAGCAATGGTTTGCATTGCGACAGAAACAACTTCGATTGGCGCGCGCGAAGCAGGACGCTCTTGCAGCGGCCGCCGGCTTAACTGCTCAGCATGAAGCGCTGGTAACGAAAATTGGAGGCAAAAAAGCCAGCGTCGCGGTGGACACCGAAAAGTCGGTTGCCCGTGAGGCCCCAGATCAACACGCGGCGGGACCGCACATTTCGGTAGCGACTCCCGCGCCATCAAGTCACGAGCAAGCGGCGCTGATGGTTAGGGTCACCAAGGAGCGTTCCGCGCAGCAAAATGAGCTGGCAACCCTTGATAAGCGGATCGAAAGCTATAACGACCTGGCCAGTGTGTACGAAAGATGGCTCGGAGTGGTCAGCGGCAAAAAACAGAGCACCTTGCGGCTGGTGATCTGGTGCCTGACCATAATTTTATTTATTTTGCTGACAGCCATGTTCGTCAGCACCTGGCTGGAGCGATTGCTTGGTAAATTGCCGTTGGCGCGCCGGCAGGTGGATACGCTGCGAGCAGTCACGCGCCTCGCGCTGCAAATTTTTGCGGTGCTGCTGACGTTGGTGGTCATTTTTGGGCCGCCTGGAGAGTTGGGTACATTTCTTGGCCTGGCTGGTGCGGGCCTCACCGTCGCTTTGCGGGATTTTATCGTGAGTTTTGCCGGCTGGTTTGTGCTGATGGGCAGAAACGGAATCCGTCTGGGAGACTGGGTAGAGATTAACGGTGTGACCGGCGAAGTTGTGGAACTGGGTATGTTTCACACCGTATTGCTCGAGACGGGAAACTGGACAGACTCCGGCCATCCCACCGGCAGGCGGGTGACCTTCACCAACAGTTTCGCAATCGAAGGACATTATTTTAATTTTTCGACCTCCGGGCAGTGGCTTTGGGATGAGCTTCAGATTATGTTACCAGCCGGCAACGATCCATTTCCGATTGTCGATGCCATTCAGAAAAAAGTGGTGGAAGTTACCTCGGAAAGCGCGGGGCTTGCCGAGCAGGAATGGCAGCACGCTGCGCGTTCGCGGGACATGAGTGTGCTTTCCGCGGCTCCGGCAGTGAATGTGAGGCCGGTAATCGGCGGAATTGAATTGGCGGTGCGATATATAACGCGCGCAAGTGAAAGGTACCAGTTGCGCGCCAAGCTCTATCACGTCGCGATGGATTTGATATCGCAGAAAGGTTTGACGGCGCCGGGCAGGCCAAGCGCCGGCGGCGCGATAATCGCAGATTCATCTGAAAAGGCCGCGACTATTCCGGCTGCTGAGGTCGCGGAAACGAAAAACTAGGTTGCGTTGCTAGACTTCAGAAGCTGCCCTGAGTAGCTGGCGGGCGTGAAAGGCCGTCATGGTGGCGCCGGCGTACAGCAGGGCCAGCAAAGTGTAGGCTGCAATGATGCCCGCTTTTTCCGCGATCCACCCGAGAGCGACGCACATCGCCAATTGTACGACAGTCGTCACAATGGCCATGGCCGATTGCGTCCGGCCCATGAAATGACGCGGCACAATGGCCATCAGCGAGGCTTGCGCGACTACCCCTCCGAGCGCGCGGCAAAAACCAAAGACAACCTGCAACTGCGATGCCGCCAGGACGAACACCACAAACGGGGCAGCCATGTGTCCGAGCGCGAGTCCGGCAAATGCGGCCACGTACAGCATCAGGCGTAGTTCTTTGCGCAATTGCGTAGCGACCAGGCCGCCCACGATGGCTCCCGCAGCCCATCCTGATTCCAGATAGCCAAGTCCGCGCGCGCCAGCGTGAAGCACGTCGCTGGTCAAGGCCACCACGACCACGTTAGCGCTGACCACCCCGGCCATCAGAATAGAATGCGTGATGCCCAGGGCGCGCACGACGGGTTGTTCTTTCAGATACTGAAAGCCTTCGCGCAAGTCTGCATACATGGCCAAAGAGATTCCAGCTTCGGCCACCTCGGGAATCTCTCCGGTTGCCAGAGCTTCGGCAGTAGCTTCCGTGGCTTCGGAATATTCGCGGTATTTGTGGCCTTGTCGCGGAGAGACGTAACCGCGGCGCACTTTATACAAGCAATAGGCGGAGACAAAGTAAGTAGCGCCGTCGATGAACAGAATGCCGGCGATGCCGACATGATCGTAACTGAAACCGACGAACGCTCCGGCGATCAGCAAACCGCTTTGTACGCCAATCAAAACGGCGGCGTTGGCGGCGGTAAATTGGCTGGGGGGAATAACTTCCTGGACCAGCGCGTTGACAGTCGCCCAGTACATCGCGGAGGAAATGCCGGTGACCAGCGTCATGGCGTAGAGATGCCAGATTTGAAGATGACCGTGCCAGGCGATGTAAGCCGTAGCCAAAACGGTGGCGCCTCTGGCGAGATCGAGAGCCACGCCCAGGTAGCGGCGGTCGAAGCGGTCGATCAATACTCCACCGATGAACGGTATAACCAGGCCGGGCAGGGTTACGACGATGACTTGCAAGCTCACTTTGACGGTGGAATGCGTGGCGGCCATGATGTACCAGCTCACGCCGGCAAAATTCATGCCGCCGCCAAATAGAGAAATAAACATGGCGGTGAAGAAATAGCGGAAGCCGCGCTGCGCCCAGATCAGCGTCCAGTCGACGCGGTTTGTGATTGCCGTGGCCATGGAATCGAATAGTTTACTATTGCGGCGTACGCGCGGATGGCAAAGCTGAAGGCCGCGTTCCTGAAATTAAAGTGAAAGGAATCGTATGGGCAGCGAAATAAAGTGTCGGATGCGTTTTGGTAAGCAGACATCGGAAGGCAAAGCTTTGCTGGAGACCAGCGAGATTATTTTTCGCGGCGATTTTCGATTGAAGATTCCGTTTCGCGATGTGCAATCGGCGGAGGTTACGGGGGATGAACTGCAGCTTCGTACTGCCGAAGGAGTCGCCAAGTTCGAATTAGGTACAGGGCTGGCCGAGAAGTGGAAAGAGAAAATTCTTCACCCCAAGTCGCGCATCGACAAGCTGGGCGTGAAGGCGGACGCTCAAGTAACGCTGATCGGATTCAACGATGAAGCGGAAGACGATGATTTTTTGCAAGAGATCAGCGAGCGCACCAGGAACGTGGCCAGGCCGCGTGCAGGGATTGGCAAGACAGAAGCAGAATGCATTTTCTTGAAGGCGGAAACTCACTCTGATCTTGCCCGGCTTTCCAAAATTTCCAAAACGATGCGGGGGGCAACCGCGCTGTGGATCGTGTTTCCGAAAGGAAAGCCGAAGGCGCCGGAGAACATCGCCGAGCGCGATGTCTTTTCCGTGGGCCGTGCCGCCGGTTTGAAAGATGTAAAAGTTGTGGGATTTTCCGCGACGCACACCGCCCTGAAATTTGTCATCCCGGTCTCGAAACGTTAGCTAGAGGTCGGGAGCTAGAGGTCGGGCAGGGACACTGTATTCGCGGCCGTAAAATTTTGGATAACGTCGTACGTTCTTCGATTTCGCACCCGTCCTTCGGAAATCACAGTTCGTTTTTGTGTTCCGCGACGAACTGTTGGTGTTTATGATGGCGCGAGGGCTGCGGCCATGCGCAGGAATCATCGTGAAACAAACAAATGAGTGAACTGCTCAATGTGCGCGGCCTGACTGTGGATTTACCCACGGCGCGCGGATGGGTGCGCCCAGTGAATGAAGTGAGTTTGCGCATCGGGGCGGGCGAATCCCTGGGATTAGTGGGCGAATCGGGCAGCGGAAAGACGATGCTAGCTTTGGCCTTAATGGGATTGCTGCCTCCGCGCGCGAAAGTTGGAGGCGAAGCGATTCTCAGTCCGGGCAATACCCAGGGCCAGAATCTGGCTGATTTGGACGAAGCGCATTGGCGCCGACTACGCGGCCTGGATGTGGCCATGATTTTTCAGGAGCCTATGACCTCGCTGAATCCGGTCCTGCGGATGGGCGAGCAAGTTGCCGAGGCGATAACAGCACATTTTCCAAAAATGACCTCCGACAAGGTGAAGTCCTGCGTGCTGGAGGCGCTACGACTCGCGGCGGTGCCGGAGCCCGAGACCCGCAGGGAACAATTTCCGCATCAACTGTCGGGAGGGTTGCGGCAGAGGGTGATGATCGCCATGGCCATTGCCGCGGGAGTGAGCGACCCGGAGAGTGCTGCGACAGACCACGAGCCGCGCGACGCGAAGAGCAACGAGATAAAGCCGCGGTTGTTGATCGCCGATGAGCCTACGACCGCGCTGGACGTAACCGTACAAAAACAGATTCTCGAGTTGCTGGATGGGCTGCGCCGCAGGCTTGGCCTTGGATTGCTATTTATTACGCACGACCTTGGAGTTGTCGCGCGAGTGGCCGATCGCGTGGCGGTGATGTACGCCGGCCGCATAGTGGAACAGGGACGCGCAGGCGATGTGCTACGAGAGCCTCGGCATCCCTACACGCAGGGACTCATTGCCGCGTCGCCAACGCTGGAACGCGGGAAGCTTTCGCCGATTCCCGGAACTGTTCCGCAGTTGACGGAACTTCCGCCGGGCTGTTCTTTCGAACCGCGATGCCCGCTGCGCCTGCCGGAATGCCGGCTGTCCGTGCCTGAATTGCGCGACGCCGGGAACGGCCAGGCGGCGCGCTGCATTTTAGTGGGACGTGAAACGGTGGTGCAGTAGCTATGAGCGACGCGGGAGGATGGCATTTCTAGCATTCTCAGGGCAGGTGGACTGACGAAGAATTACCGCCGGGGCGGCGGTGCATTTTCACGCGAGTCCGAAGGCGACCGCTTTGTGGCGGTGGACCACCTGAACTTCGAGGTTGCACAGGGCGAAACGTTTGCAGTCGTGGGCGAAAGCGGTTGTGGCAAGACCACGCTCGCACGCATGTTGTTGCGTCTGATAGAGCCCGACGGCGGAGAGATTGAATTTCAGGGGCGCGATCTTCTCGCTTTGTCCGCGGCGGAATTGCGCGCTCAACGCCGCGAGATGCAAATGATCTTTCAGGATCCGTTCGCGTCGCTCGATCCGCGCATGCGAGTAGGAGAAATTGTGGGGGAGCCGCTGGCGATCCATGAGCCGAAGCTCTCCAGGAATGCGCGAATGGAAAAGACAGCGGGGATTCTGCAGCGCGTCGGATTGGGCGGCGATGCTTTGCGGCGTTATCCCCACGAATTTTCCGGGGGCCAGCGGCAGCGTATTGGAATCGCGCGCGCGTTGATTCTGCGTCCCAAATTAATTGTGGCCGACGAGCCAGTGTCCGCGCTGGATGTTTCCGTGGGCGCGCAAGTGTTGTTGCTGTTAAGGGAATTGCAGGAGGAGTTTGGACTGACGTACGTGTTTATCTCCCACAGTTTGCCGGTGGTTGCGCAACTGGCCACGCGTATCGCCGTGATGCGCAGCGGACGTTTCGCAGAGGTAGGTGAAGCGGAGCAGGTGCTGCACCAGCCCATGCACGAGTACACTCGCGAATTACTTGCCGCTGTGCCGACGCTTCCGGGCGGGTAAATTTATCCGGGAGTAGTTATTTTCCGGCATTTTGCCGTAATGTCTAGGTCGACGAGATTCATCACCGAAGCGAACAGGAGATTCTATGTCGACTACCCCGCCGCCCCCTTCAGTCTCTGAAAGCCAGCCCGAGGCGAATGCTCTCTCCAGGATGACGGGCGTAATTGTCAGCCCCAAGAAAACGTTCTCGGATATCGCGCGGCGTCCAACATGGGCGGCACCGTTCATCACCATATGCCTGTTGAGCATTATCGCCGGCGGATTGATTGGCATGAAGACGGACTGGCGCAGTTTTTTTGAGCGGCAGATGAGCCAGAACGCACGGATGGATCAGATGCCGCAGGAACAAAAAGATCGGGTGCTTGAGAGTCAGATGACTTGGGCGCCCAGACTTGCTTTTGCGTTTGGACTGATCGGCACGGTCGTGGTGGTTTTCCTGATCACGCTCGTCTATTGGGGAGCATTTAATCTCTTCAACGGAGCGGGGCTGGGCTTCAAAACGGCTTTTGGTATCGGTTCACATGCCTTCATGCCGTCCATCATTGGGAGTTTGCTGGCCATCATCATCTTGTTGATCAAGCCGCGCGGGGAAGTCGATCCCGAACATTTTCTGGCCAGTAACGTCGCCGCGTTTTTACCGGACGGCTCGCCACATTGGATGGAAGTGTTGGGCCAGTCACTGGATTTATTCTGGATCTGGACTCTTGCTCTGGTGGCTGTCGGTTATTCCACAGCGAATCCCAAGAAGGTCAAGCCCGCTGGCGCGTTTCTTACCGTCTTCGGAATCTGGGCGGTTTGGGTGTGCGCCAAAACCGTGTGGGCGATGTTCTAGCAAGGGCTCCTGTTAAACTGGCCAGGTGAGTTTTTCCTTTGCGGTATCGAAAACCGATGGTACCGGCGCGCGTCGCGGAGAGTTAAGCACGCCGCATGGCAAAATCGAAACCCCGGCATTCATGCCGGTCGGAACGTCCGCAACGATCAAGGCTTTGACCCACGAGGCGCTCGAGGAACTCGGCGCAAGCATCATCCTCGCCAATACCTACCATTTATATTTGCGGCCGGGACACGAGCTGATTCGCAAGCTTGGCGGATTGCACCGGTTCATGTCCTGGCCGCGGGCGATCCTCACCGACTCCGGTGGCTATCAGGTATTCAGCCTGTCTGCGCTCCGGAAAATGACTGACGAAGGCGTAGTGTTTCGCTCGCATCTGGACGGTTCTGAACACCTACTCACGCCCGAAAAAGCCGTGGAGATTCAGTTGGCGTTGTGCTCGGACATCGCCATGGTCCTTGATGAATGCATTGAAACACCGGCCCCGCGGGACAAGGCGGAGGCGGCACTGCTTCGCACCACGATGTGGGCAAAACGGTCACGCCAATATTTTCTGGCGGCTGAGAATTTTTCGGGTGCAGCGAAACAGTGGCAATTTGGAATTGTGCAGGGTGCTACCTTTGCGGATTTACGTCGCGAGAGCGCGCGTCAATTGCTGGAATTGGATTTTCCGGGATATGCGGTGGGTGGGTTGGCGGTCGGCGAGCCTCATGCCATGACCTGTGAAATGGCCGGCGAGGTGACCGCGTTGCTGCCCACTGACCGTCCGCGATATTTGATGGGCGTGGGACGACCCGAACAGCTCGCGGATTATGTAGCGCTGGGAATCGATATGATGGATTGTGTGTTGCCCACGCGCGCGGCGCGGCACGCTTGCTTGTACACCAGCGAAGGCCGCGTGCTGATCAAAAACGCGCGCTACGCGACGGACCAAAGGCCCATTGACCCGCGATGTACCTGCAGCGTCTGCCGGCGCTATACGAGGGCCTATTTGCGTCATCTTTTTGCGGCCGGAGAGATCACCGCGGCGATCCTGGCGACCCACCACAATATCCACTTTTACCTTGACATCATGCGGAAAATCCGCGAGGCTATCGAGTTTGGGAATCTCGCAAAATTCTCAGCAGAGATGCAGGCGCGCTACGTCGCCGGTCCGGCCTGAGGGGTAAGCCGGGTAAAGAGTCTGTTGTCAGAACGCCGGCGCCTGAGAGATGACCGCGGGCAGTCGCATCGCGGCCGCTAACATCCAAGTTAAGGGTGGATTTCGAGCGGAGAGCCAGCCGCGGTGGGGTTTTTCTCTGTAATTTTAGAGTATGCTGTGGGCGCTATTCCTATCTGGGGCAAGGGGCTTGTCCCGGCAGAAGGGGCAAGTTCTTAGATCTACATGATTCTTGCGGCATTTTTTCAGGCTAGTCCGGCATCCGGCTTTTCGAGCTTTCTGATTCCGCTCGGGCTGATGTTCGGAATTATGTATTTCATGGTGATCATGCCGCAGCAGCGGCAGCGCAAGAAGGTGCAGGAAATGCTGTCGGCCATAAAGGCGGGCGACCGAGTGATCACCAATGGCGGCATTTACGGCACCATCAACGGCATCGACGGCGATACCGTAATTTTGAAAATCGCAACGGATCCGCAAGTTAAAATTCGCGTCGCGCGATCGGCCATCGCCCAGGTCGAGACACCGGAAGACGCCAAGTAAAAGATGCAAAGTGAAAGACGCCAAGTCAAAATGCCGAGTCAAAGATGCAAAACGTATGACGCAGGATAAATTCAACCGCCGCCCGGTCCGGCGCCCGATCTTCTAATCATGAACCCCAATCTGAAGTGGAAAGCGCTGTTTATCGTTGCTGTCGTCCTTGTCTGCATTTACGTGCTGATCGGGGTGCCGACGTTCCCGACCTCGGTGCAACAGATAAAGGACAATTTCAACCACCAGATCAAGCTAGGTCTCGATCTCCAGGGTGGCACCCATTTAATTCTGCAAGTCCAGGTCCAGGAGGCCATCGCGCAGGAAACCGATCAGACCGTTGACCGGCTGATCAGTCAGATGCGCGCCAAGGACATTCATTACGACGAGATTCGGCGCCTGGACGATACGCACATTCTGGTGCGCAATATCGATCCCGCTCAACTCTCGACTTTCCGGGATGTCGTGAACGCGCAATACAGCAACGTATGGGATCTGTCGCCGGCCGCCGGCGATCCTTCCGGGTACACCTTGACGTTGCGAGCCGGGGCGGTAACCCAGATTCAGGATCAGACCATGTCGCAGTCGCTCGAGACCATCGCGCGACGCATCAATGCGTTGGGATTGACTGAGCCGACCATTCAGCTGCACGGCCGTAAGGATAACGAGATCCTGGTGCAGTTGCCCGGCGAAGGCGATCCGACTCGAGCGAAATCGGTGATTCAGGCCGGAGGTCAGCTCGAATTAAAGTTGGTGGAAGACCCGACCGCGTATGCCTCTGAATCGGAAGCGCTGGTGAAGCACGGCGGGGTACTGCCGGCAAATACGGAGTTAGTTCCGGGCCGCTCGGAGCGCCGCACTCCTACCGGCGCGCAAGACACCGGCGAAAGCTGGTATTTGCTGAGTCGGGCACCGGTGGTGACCGGACGAGATCTGCGCAGTGCCACCGAGAACCGTAACACCAACAATCCCGGCCAGTTTGAAGTGAACTTCAGTTTGTCGGGAGACGCAGCGAAGCGTTTCGGACCTTTCACCGAGCAGAATAAGGGACGGCAGATGGCCATCGTGCTGGACCATCGTGTCTATTCAGCTCCAGTGATCAACGGTCGCATCGATGATCAGGGAATGATTGAAGGCAATTTCAGCCAGGAATCGGCGCACGACCTGGCATTGGTTTTGCGCGCAGGAGCGCTGCCTGCTTCGATTAAATACCTTGAGGAGCGCACCGTCGGTCCATCGCTGGGAGCGGACTCCATCAGACACGGAGTGCAGGCATCGATTTTGAGCCTGTTGGTAGTGATGATTTTCATGCTGTTTTACTACCGCTTGTCGGGCGTAAATGCCGTTCTGGCTTTGATTCTCAACCTCTTCATCTTGCTCGCCGTGCTGGCTATGGCTGGCGCGGTGCTGACCCTGCCCGGAATCGCGGGAGTGATTCTGACCATCGGTATGGGCGTGGATTCGAACGTTCTGGTGTTCGAGCGTATACGCGAAGAATTGCGCAACGGCAAGTCTGCTGCCGCTGCGGTAGAGTCGGGCTTCGCGAAAGCTTTTCTGACCATCATTGACACGCACGTTACCACGGTGGTGTCAGCCTTTTTCCTGTTCTTATTTGGCACAGGGCCCATTCGAGGTTTTGCGATTACTCTAACTATCGGTTTGATCGCAAACGTATTCACGGCCATCTATGTTTCGAAGACCATTTTTCAATATCACCTTTCCAAGATGGAACGGCAGGGAGAACTCAGCATCTAGTGCACTTAGACCGTACTAGAACTGAATTAAATTGTCTTAATACACGGTTCGCTGGATACAAAACAGGAGAGTTATAAGCAAGACTCCGTTCGCCGTTTTTGTAACCTACCGCGCCGGGAACAAACGGGAACTCCCTGGAGTCTAAGGAAGGGAAGTATAAGCGGCATGATTGAGCTATTTAAACAGCCCAACATCGACTGGATGGGCAAGGCCAAGTATTTCTTCGCGCTCAGCGGATTGCTTTTGCTGGTCGGTATAGTTTCGGTTGTCTCCCAGGGCGGTATCCGCTACGGCTTGGATTTCAAGGGCGGCACTAACGTGGACGTGCGCTTCGCGCAACCCCCGAACATCGACAAGCTGCGCTCCGGCCTCGCCGCGCAAGGTTTGACCAACAGCGAAATTCAGGGCATCAGTGACATCGCGAATCCCAATGCGAATGAAGTCATCATAAGTTTGGAACAGAAAGGCCAGGCGGATCAGGCTCTGGATGTCAGCAAGACACAAATAATCAATGCGCTGAATACCATTTACGGCAGCAGCAGCGCCGGCAAGCCGGATTTTAATGCCGCCACTCCTGCGTCGCTCTCGGCACTGCTCACGCAACGCGATCCTCTTTTATTGGGTGTTAACGCCGGAGACCGCTACAACCAACTGACAAAGAAGATCCTGGATGATCGCGATCGCGATAAAAATGGCGTGCTGACTAATTTTGATGATTTGTCCAAGGTCGATGGAGTGACGCCCGCAGTGCTCAGCGCCATCAAAGACAATTTTGTCCTTGGCGCCTTTACGATTCGCAACGTGGAGATTGTGGGCCCCAAAGTAGGCAGCGAGCTGAGGCGCCAGGCGATTTTAGTTACCCTCTATGCTTTGGCGGGCATGCTGGTATATATTGCGTTCAGATTTGAGTGGGTTTACGGGGCTGCGGCTGTCCTTGCGGTTTTTCACGACGTATTGATCACCATAGGATTTTTGTCGCTGCTGCATTTCGAAATTTCCCTGACCGTCATAGCGGCCTTGCTGACCCTGGTTGGATATTCGATGAATGACACCATCGTGATCTTCGATCGCATTCGTGAAAACAACCGATTGTTGCGTCGCGAATCCTTCGCGGATGTGGTGAATAAGTCCATTAATCAAACGCTTTCTCGAACATTACTAACCAGTGGATTAACGTTTTTGACAGTGCTGGTTCTGTTCCTCATGGGGGGGCAGGTTTTGCGCGCTTTCTCCTTTGCTCTGGTGGTGGGTATTGTGGTAGGAACGTACTCCAGTTTTGGCATTGCCGCCCCGTTAGTGGTCGCCTGGAATCGTTGGCGCGGCCAAGGTCTTGCAACAAGTACCGGTTCTGCCGGTAAGACCCGTCCGAATCCGGGCGCCTCAGGGCGTCTCGCTCCGGCCGGGAGGAGGTAAGGGACCATGTTTGACGAGATGGTGGTTTCAAGTCCGAATCCGAAGAAAACGAATAAGCCCTGGACGGTCGTACTCTCCATGGTTTTCCAGACGGCTTTTCTCGCGGTGCTGATTTTAATCCCGCTGATTTACACCGAGGCGCTGCCGAAAACGATGATGGCAACGATGCTGACAGCGCCGCCGCCTCCTCCTCCTCCTCCTCCTCCTCCGATCGCGCAGGTGGTGCACATCAAGCCGCAAGTGCACTTGATGGACGCTGGGAAGCTCGTTACGCCGAAGGTTATCCCGAAGGACATCAAAATTATTAAGGAAGACGCGCCGGATATGAGTTCCATGGGCATGCAGGGCGGTGTAGTTGGTGGCGTGGCCGGCGGCCAGATGGGAGGCGTGATCGGTGGTGTGATTGGCGGCGTAGGTGGTGCACCACCTCCTCCCAAGCCGACGCAATCTCGTATTCGTCAGGGCGGCAACGTAACCGCTGCAAAGCTGATGAATAAGGTGCAGCCGCTCTATCCTCCATTGGCGCGCCAGACGCGTATCTCCGGGACGGTAAGACTGCACGCCATTATCGGTAAGAATGGCCAGGTCGAGCAGCTCGAGGTCATCTCCGGCCACCCGTTGTTGGTGCAGGCTGCATTGGACGCCGTGAAGCAATGGCGGTATCAGGCAACCACCTTGAACGGCGAGCCGGTCGAAGTGGATACCACGATTGACGTGATTTTCTCTCTCAACCAGTAATACGGTTTGCAGCGCCCGTCATGGGGCAGGCGTTTCGGGCCGAGTAGAAAGGTTTTAGCTAGCAAACTTATTAAGGAGCATACGAATGGTAGCCACTTTGTACGTAAGCGCGGCCATATTCCTGCAATCCACGACCAGCACGTGGAGCTTGCAGAGCATGTGGTCCACAATGAGCACCCTGCCCAGAGTCGTCGTAGGGATTTTGTTCGTACTTTCCGTTTATTCGTTCGGTGTAATGATCGACCGCGCGTTGATGTACAGCGCGGCACGCAAGCAGTCGCGTGTATTCGTCCAGCAGGTTGCCGGAGCACTGAAGGAAGGCAAGCTGGATGAAGCGATCGCCATTGCGGAACGCAACAAGAAGAGCCACATCGCGAAAGTAGTTGCGACGGGCTTGTCGGAATTTCAGTCGGCTTCGCAGCAAGTATCCGACGCGGACGTGGTGGAAGCAGCCAAGCGCGGTCTGGAGCGCTCCATCGCCATCGTACACGCGGAAATGAAGCGCGGTCTGTCGGCCCTCGCGACGATCGGCTCCACGGCGCCGTTCGTGGGACTGTTCGGCACGGTGGTCGGTATTTTGAACGCGTTTAAAGGTATCGAGACCAGTAAAGCTACCGGTCTGTCGGCGGTCGCCGGCGGTATCGCAGAAGCCTTGGTCACCACCGCGTTTGGTTTGTTGGTTGCCGTGCCTGCCGTGTGGGCCTACAACTACTTCACCAATAAGGTGGAAGCCTTTGACGTGGAAATGGACAACTCCTCGATGGAGTTGATCAACTATTTCATTCTGCGTCGCGGCGCAAGGAAGTAACCGGCCATGGCGTATAAGCCCACAGTAGGGGCGCAGATGTCGGCGCCCAACGTGATTCCGATGGCGGACATCATGTTGGTATTGCTGATCATCTTCATGGTGGTCACGCCCATGTTGCAGAAGGGCGTCTCCGTGGATATGGCCAAGGCTGACAATCCGCGCGACATGCAGGACGCCGACAAAGACGACGCGGTCATTGTGGCGGTAACCCGCGACGGAAAAATCTACCTTGGTAACACCGCAATCGCCAAGGAAGACATCACCGGCCAAATCAAGGATCGCATCCAGAATCGCCTGGACAAGACCGTCTATGTAAAAAGCGATTCACGGGCTAAGTATGGAGACGTTGTCGGCGTAGTGGATGAAATCCGCTCCGCAGGCGTTGATCAGCTTGGTCTGCTTACGGAGAGAAGTCACGAGAAGGACAATCAGAACCCGAACAAACCTCCGACTCCGAAAACGTAGCGGAAATCAAGTGGCTCGTCAGGGCCTTAGCGCAGCGTTTTTCTTCTGCTAAAGGGTCCTGATGGGCAGTGGTAGTGAACAGGAGATCTGCAATGGGAATGAGCGTTGGTGAAAGCAAGGGCGGTGCGATGGCGGAAATGAATGTCGTTCCGCTGATCGATATTTTACTGGTGTTGCTGATTATTTTTATGGTGATCACGCCTTTGACTCCAAAGGGGCTGGACACGCTGGTGCCGCAGCCGAACCCGAACAAGAACGAAAACCAGGAAATGAATGATAAGACCGTGGTGGTCCAGGTCGAACAGAACGGGAAACTGAAGATCAACAACGAAGATACCACCTGGGATGGGCTGGGTCCGCGCATGGAGCAGATTTTTAAAGATCGCGCCGAGAAAGTAGCTTTCGTCAAAGGCGATAACGATGTACTGTTCATGGACGTAGCCCGCGCTATCGACATTATGCGCGGCGCCGGAATCGACAAAGTGGGACTGATTACAGCCAAGCTGGAAGCGGGTCAGTAAAATACCAGGTTTCAATGCCCCTCGCAGGGCGGACGTGAATCCTAGCGGGCCCGCTTAACGGGCACGCCTTACAGGGATGGATGATTCGATGACTTATGCTTCATCGGTTCGAATCGCTCGCCGCAGCCTCTCGTTAGCAGCGCTAGTGGTGCTCGTGGCGGCTGGTTCGGGATGCAACAAACTCAAGGCTCGCGATCTGTTGAACAAGGGTGTTGCGAATTTCAAGAACGGCCAGTACGACAAGGCCGTCGAGGATTTCAAGGAAGCCAAGGACCTCGACCCCAGCCTCATGAATGCCCGCCTGTATCTGGCCACCGCGTATGCCAGCCAGTACATTCCGGGAGCACCTTCCGAGCAGAACATCGCGCTTGGAAATGCTGCCATCAATGAGTTCAAGGGTGTGCTGGAGAAGGATCCGAATAATCTGAGCGCCATTGATGGGATTGGGTCGATTCTGTTTCAGATGAGCGGCCAGCCTTTTAACGCTGATAAGTTCATGGAATCGAAGACCTACCATCAGAAGCATATCGAATTGAAGCCAAACGACCCAGAGCCTTATTACTGGATCGGTGTAATCGATTGGACTCTGGCGTTCCGCGCCAATGCGGAACTGCGCACGGCTTACAATAAAGACCATATCAACAAGCAGATTAAAGAAACCGACGCGCTTCCCGCTGCGGTTCGCTCCGATTACGTGGCTAAAGATGGGCAATTGGTGGACGAGGGCATTAAGTATCTGCAGAAGGCCATCGAGCTCCGGCCGGATTACGACGATGCCATGGCGTATCTAAATTTGCTCTATCGCCGCAAGGCCGACATGGTGGAGACCGCAGACGAACGGTCCAGCTACCAGAAACAGGCCGATGATCTGGTTGATAAGGTGAAGGAAATTAAGCAGAAGCGCTCGGAACAGCCGCAGACAACTTCCTAGACATTTGACAACATATTCCCCATTTTTCCGAGGGCATTCTTTTGAATGCCCTTTTTTCTTTGGACCAGACGGGTGCCGCGAATTCTCAGCAGCATCCGTTCGCCCTATTTCGATGCGATCCGCGGGCGTGCTGACTAAGGTAGTGCCCGTCGCCGTTTGAGGGAGCTGCGTTACAATTAGGTTGAGAGTTACCCAACACACTCTTATGCCGTCACCAAATAACCTGCCGCTGAATTTTCACCGTGACCGCACGGAGCGGCAGCTGGATGCACGCTTCGAAGAACTGCTGGCCAAGCTGCGCAAGAATCGCCCATCCGAAGACCCCTGGATGGTCCGGCGCGCATATGAAATTGCCGCGGAACGCCATCGGGATCAACTGCGAAGTTCCGGAGATCCTTATCTCACCCACCTGCTGGAAGTCGCCCATATACTCGCGGATATGCGGCTGGATGCCACTACGCTCACGGCAGCACTGCTTCACGATGTCGTCGAGGACACGGAATTTCCGCTGTCGCGGATTGAAGAGCGGTTCGGCGCGGAAGTGGCCCGGCTGGTGGAAGGCGTTACCAAAATCAGCCGCCTGAATATGATGGCGCCGGAGGCGCGCCAGGTTGAAAACATACGCAAGATGTTGCTGGCCATGGTCAACGATGTGCGCGTCGTGCTGGTCAAGCTAGCGGACAGGCTGCACAACATGCGCACACTCGAATATCTGGAACATTCCAAGCAGCAGCGTATTTCCCGTGAAACGCTGGACATTTATGCGCACATCGCACATCGCCTGGGAATGGGCAATATCCGCAACGAACTTGAGGATTTGTCCTTCCGGTATCTGGAGCCCGAGGCCTTTCTAAGGCTGCAGAAGGAAGTGGCGGACAAAGCGGAGATTCACCGCAAGTTTCTGGAAGAGGTGCAAGGCACCATTCAGACTAAGCTGGTGGAAAGCGGCATTCCCGCCGAGCTAGAGGCTCGCGTGAAGGGACTTTACTCGTTACACCGGAAGCTAATTCGGCAAGAACGAGGTCTGGAGCAGATTTACGATTTGCTGGCCATCCGAGTGATCACCGACAGCGAACGCAACTGTTATGCGGCCCTGGGAGTTGTGCATCACATCTGGCACCCGGTGCCCGGACGATTTAAGGATTACATCGCCATGGCGCGGCCGAATCTCTATCAATCGCTGCACACCACGGTGCTTCATGGCGGCCAGCCCCTGGAAGTACAGATCCGCACCCAGGAAATGCATCGCATCGCGGAAGAAGGCGTCGCGGCTCACTGGAAATACAAGGGCGGAAAACCCGGCTCGGAAGAAGAGAACCAGCGCATCACCTGGATGCGCCAGTTGATCGAGTGGTCGCAGGAGTTGGAAGAGCCTGGCGAATTTCTATCCACGCTGAAAGTTGATTTTGCTCCGGTGGAAGTGTACGCCTTCACTCCCAAGGGACGAGTATTGGAACTACCGCGCGGCGCGACGCCAGTGGACTTTGCGTATGCGGTGCACACCGAAGTCGGACATCAGTGCACCGGCGCGAAAGTGAACGGGCAGATGGTTTCGCTGCGGCATGAAATTACCAGTGGGGACGTGGTCGAGATTTTGACGCAGAAGGGCCACCATCCCAACCGTGATTGGCTGAGCTTCGTCAAATCGTCGCACGCCAAAAGCAAAATTCGTCATTGGATCAACCTGGAAGAGCGCGAAGAAGCCACGGAAATGGGGCGAAAGCTGCTGGAAAATGAAGCGCGCCACTTTGATCGAAGCTTGAAGAAGATTCCGGAAGCGGACATGTTGAAGGTGGCCACCGATCATGGGCTCTCGAAGATTGAAGATTTGTACGCCGCAGTAGGATTCGGAAAGTATTCGGCGCGGCAGATATTGACTCGCGTGCTGGGCGAGCCAGAAAAGCCCACGGAAATAGAAGCCCCGGACGCCAAGCCGACCTTGGTCAAAACCGTAAAAAGAATGTTGGGCTTTGGCGAGGCGCCGCTCATCGTCAAAGGCCATGACGACTTGTTAGTGTATCGCGCGAAATGCTGCAATCCTATTCCCGGTGACGAAATTATCGGTTACATCACCCGTGGCCGCGGCGTGGCAGTGCATACGCGGGCTTGCCCTAACGTGCAGAATCTCTTGTACCAAACCGAGCGGCGCATCGCGGTGGAATGGGGCGGCGAGAATGCCGCAACCTTCCCGGTGGAGCTGCAGATTCGCGCGCGAGACCGCGCTGGACTGCTGGCCGATATCACTGCGGTGATCAGCGGGGCGGGCTCCAACATTCGCAACCTCGTCAGCCGCCCTGATGGTTTGAATGCCCGCATCGATGCAAGCCTTGAAATCGTGGACCGGCGTCAACTGGAAACCATTCTGGTGAATATTCGTAAGATTGCCGCCGTTCATGGCGTGGAGCGGGTCTACCAAACGAACTGACTTTTCGATTCGACCGCCCAGAACATCCACCTGTCCTTCAGCCGGGTATCACCCACTACACACTTGTTGGGTGGCGATGTTGTATCCGCTTACAATGAAATCATGCGTATTCTCAGCACGTTTGCGCCGGAGTTTGTGCGAGCTCGGGGTTCGCGATTGTGCTTGCCGGCATTGATCGGAGTATTCCTCGTTTTTGGTTTGGACGGGTGCAGTCATCACCTCCTGACGGATTATCGGCCCCTCGTGAAGGCGGGAATGTCTTCCGCCAGTATCGAACATTTGAAAAAATTGGATACTTCCGATGCGGAGACGCTGCAACTGGTGAGTGCCAAGCAGTCCGGCATTACCGATGAAACTTGCGTTGCGTTGGTCAGCAACGCTCACGATCGACGGCGCTCCTTTGCGAGCGCAGAAGCGGTCAACAGTTTGGCCGGGGCGGGTTTCGCCGAATCCCAGATTTTGCAGATCGCTCGCGTCGACAAACTGGACACCATGAGTACCGACGCCGTTACCCTACGCTTGATAGGTCTATCCGACTCGACCGTTCAGACCTTGTTGCAGCGCTATATCCAGGACCAGGCGACGCTTTCGAGCGGTGAGATTGCGCGTTTAAAAAACGTAGGACTGACGGAAAAAGACATCCTGGAACGCATCAATCACGGGATGACCGACGAGCAAGCCGAAAAAGAAGTGCAGGAGCGAGAGACCGCCCGCAATCATTACGGCACCGGTTTCGTCCATGTACGTGGGCGCAGACGATAGCGGGCATCAAGAAATTTCCGCCACGCGATGGACGGTTTTTCGGCACCCGGGAGACGGCTTTTGCTCATCGTGAATCCCCGTTACAATCGACACGTTGAAATCTCCGTTTAATTTTCGCTCTCAGCATCTTGTCTTCATTCTGTCAGGCTCTATCTTTTTCTCAGGCTGTGCTGCTTCGTTCGGCCCCGGGTACACTATCGATAAGCAAGATATCGACGTGCATTTTGAGCCCGGGCCTCCTGCTCGTATTTCGATCAAGTCAAATTACGAATTGACGAACACCGGCACACGGCCATTGTCGGTGCTGGAGTTGAGACTTCCGGGCAAGCGGCGATTTCAAGCGGAGAACGTGAAAGTGGAGTGGGATGGTCAATCGCTCTCAGGCGAGCAATCCACGGAATATCCGCGAAGCACGGTCCTCAGCCTTCCTGGTGTCTGGACGATTTCAAGTCATCATAGTCTGCACATCGCCATGGACCTGGAGACATCCGCCGAGGACGAATCTCACCTTCGGTTTGCTTCTGATGCTTTTTTTCTGCCAGCGGAAGGCTGGGCCCCGGAGTTGCTGCCTTCGCGGGGACTCTTCGCCACCGGTGGAACTCCTCCGCTGAAGTGGAATCTGATCGTTCACGTGCCAAAAGATTTTATTGTTCACATCAGCGGCAACAAAATAAGAAATTCAAAACGCGGAGAAGAACTAACCGTTCGTGCCACTCAGCGGATCGTCGATGTCTACCCATACGTCATTGCCGGTCGCTACGTAACCAAACAGATAGGCTCTGATCGACAAAAGATTTATCTGTGGACCCGGCACGTGCAGGACCCCGGAGACCTCCGAGGAGTGAGTGATTCGCTGGTAAAAACGTTAGCGACTTATGATTCCGTATTCGGCGCCTGGTCGGTCGGCGAAGTGCCGTCCGGATTCTTTGGCAAGCATCATTCTCCTGGTAAGAATGCGCCGCCGCTGTGGCTGGTGGAATGTCCAGTCATGCCGGGATGTTTCAGCGAGTCGGCAAACCGAAATGCCGGCGTCTTCAGCGAAAACGGGGAATCGAGATCGAGCGAAATGGTATCGCTGGACACCGTCATGATCGATCCCAGCCCGGGAGTAAACAAATTAGCTTCCGGCACGGCGCCTGCGCTGGCGGCAACCTGGTTGGGTTACGGACAAAGTCCGGGATTTTACGAGCAGGACCCTCCACTTTCGGCTTTCCCGGCATTCGCGGCCGCGGTCGGGAATGCCGCACTGGAAGGCCCGGCGGCGCGTGCGGAAACGATTCGTCGTGCGCTGGCCATGGTCCCCAAAAACAGTGCAAGTTCGAAAAAACACGATGACACTGCGCTGCGCGCGAAAAGTTTTCTTTTTTTTTATGCTCTGCAAGACCGCTACGGACAGGAAGTTTTTCGCAAGGCTGTCAGACATATACTGGATGCCCGGCGCAGCAGCGGTTTCGATCTCGACGATTTGATCGCCGCGTTTGACGAGGAGGCGCACAAAAATACCGCGGAATTCGTCCGTCTATGGATGAAGCACCCCGGAGTGCCGGCGGATTTTCGCGCGAAATACGAAAACACATCTGCTGACAAAGATGCATCTTCCAAGGAGGTTACGCCATGAAAGACATCGTTCTTACCGATCGTGGACCTAAGCCAATCGGGCCCTACTCGCAGGCGGTCCGTGCCAACGGCTTCCTGTTCATTTCCGGCCAGGTGCCATTGGATCCTGTTTCAATGGAAATGACAGGAGCCGACATTGCGCAGCAGACGCAGCGCGTGTTGGAAAATGTAAAAGCGATTCTCGAAGCAGGCGGCTCAAATCTTCACCATGTGGTCAAGACCACCGTGTTTTTGAAAGATATGAATGACTTTTCGGATATGAATGAAGTTTATGGCCGATATTTCACGGCGGCGCCGCCGGCGCGATCAACGGTCCAGGTAAGCCGGCTGCCGAAGGACGCATTAGTGGAGATCGAAGTAATCGCCGCGGTTTGACTGCCCCAAGTTGAGTGGATAACACGCAAAAAAAACTGCCCCGAGAAAAACCGGGGCAGCTTATCAATAGTTAGGTTTGAAAATACGGTTAGTCGCCGGCCACGGCCTCGGCTGCTGTTTCTTTCACGGGGGGCGTGGAGTGCCCATTGCCATTGCCATTCCCGTTCGCAGGAGCAATGGTCACAGGTTTAAAGTTCGCAGGCACGGCCTTGGCGATATCCGAGACGCTGCCGATCTGCACCACGTTCGGTTGCGGCTTCTTCAGCACCAATTCTTCATAAATCGCGCGAACTTTGGCTTGCTCGGCCATGGCTTTCTTGCGGCGGATGCGGTCCTCTTCCGAGGCGGTCAAAGGAATGTCGTGCTCCAGGTGGCGAACTCGTGCAGCGTCATCGGCGTCGATGATCAGCGAGTGTTCGAACGTATCCAAATTCACGGCTTTGCCCTTGGCGTAGATTTCGTGCTTGCCGTGTTCCTTGTACCACTGAGCCACGGTCGCATTCTTGTGCATGTTCTCAATGATCTGCCGCCATCCCACTCCGGTGTTGTAAGCGCAGAAGGAAATTTCACCCTGCTGCGTGGCGTAAGGGATGATGCACATTTCTGTGCGGCGGAAATCGTAATTGAACAGGTCCTGGAACCACATTCCGGCGATAAACAGGAAATTCCACGGGTCTGTCTGGCGGCGCTTCATGGCATCTTCGTAGGTGCGCTCGGGAGAAGTACGGCCGTATTTTTTCTCTGAACCCTTCGTGAGTGCCCAAGTCTTGTCAAACTTCTTGAAGAGGTCGTACAGCTTCAAACCCTTCGGCCCCTGGAAAGGCTTGTAATTCTTCAACAGCGCCATGGCCATCATGAAGTTTGAGAAAGTCTTGCCGCGCGCCGCGTCGGTGATGTCGGTAACGTCCTTGGTGAGCTGCACGGCATCCAGGAAGCGCGGAACGGGGGCCCATTCCTTGGTTTCTTTGTTAATCATCAGCGCAGTGCCGACGCCGCAATTGGGGTGGCAGCCGCAGGAAAGCGCGCCCCACTGAGAATCCTGACCTTTGACCATGTCGGAGAAGCCCGCGAAGGTGCTGATAAATGAAATGGGGAACCAGTCGCGCGTAGGTTCGACTTTACCGACTTGCGTGCTGACATCTTTCGCCAGATGCGAAAGGGTGTAGCGCTGGCGCAGGCGGCGCTCCGGAGTGATGTCTTCATCGCGGCCGGTGAAGGAAACCGGCTGGAAGCTGACAAACGCGATTTTCTTGGGGTTTTCCATCGCGAACTTCACCACCGTGCCCACCTGATCATTGTTCACGTTGTTGACGATGGTAACCACCAGCACGATTTCGATGCCGGCTTCGTGCATATTTTCAATGGCGCGCAGCTTTACGTCAAAGAGGTTGCCGATCTGGCGGTGGCCATTGGCGTCGTTGCCGATGCCGTCGAACTGGAGATAGGCATAGCGCATGCCCGCGTCGAACGCCTTGCGGCAAAACTCTTTGCTCTTGGCGAACTCGATGCCGTTCGTCGCCGCCTGCACGCTGTTGTAGCCAATCTTGCGGGCGTAAGCCACTGCCGGCAGGAAGTGCGGGCTCATGGTCGGTTCGCCGCCGCTGAATTGCACGGACATCTGACGGCGCGGTTTGATTTTCAGCGCGTTGTCGAGAATCTCCTGGATTTCTTCCCAGCCCAGCTCGTGTACGTAGCCGACCTGGTTGGCATCCATGAAGCAGGGATCGCACATCATGTTGCAGCGATTGGTTAAGTCGACGGTAAGAACCGAACCGCGGCCGTAACGCACCGTGCTGGAGCCGTGCTTGTGCAAGTCTTCGTCGTTGTGCGCGGGAATGTCGCGGCCAGGGTAGCGCTGTTCAATCCAGTTCAGCCACTTGGAGTCGATCGCCATCATGTCTTCATAGTGGCCGTGCTGCGGACAATCTTTCACCATCCACACTTGGCCGTCGCGCTCGATGATCTGCGCTTTGATTTCGCCAATTTTTTCGCTCATCAAGTCGCGCCAGTCTTTTTTGCCGGCGATGATGGCTTCGCGCGCTTCCTTCACGCAAGCGGGACAGAGCGAATCCGTCTGGCGTGGAAATCCCAGCGTGGGTTTGGTCTTTTCCCAGGATTTAAGCAGCGGCTTATCCGACCACTGAGGAGTCACGGACGGGTTCGGATTGCGCTTGTTGAAATACTGGATCGTGTTAAAAGTGACCGCGGCGCTCTTGCACAGGATCCAATCCATGGACCTGAAGAACTGTGTTGCTGCTCGATTCGGCATAAACTTCAACCCTCCACACTCAGATCAAACCGCGTTTTACGATGAAGCCCATTCAATCGTTCGAACGCTTGCGAAACGATTGCCCCCGGGCTAGGAACGCTCTAAATCCTTGCTGTTCGCCAGGCTGGTCGAGCCACTAAGTCTTTGACCTCCTATAGTTTGCCCTGTAAAGGTCGACGGTACCAGCGGGTTGCGGTGAATGGTCGGAATCGAAGGTTAAATGGCGAATGGCCCCAGCCAGTGGGGAGCTACGACCGCGATAGGCAGAGTTATAACGAAGATAGGAAGTCAGCCTTGAAGTCCGGTTCGTAAAAACTCACGGATGCATGGTGGCCGGGACCGGTCGTCCCATCGATTTCGCGTATTCCGCTGCGAACAATGGGCTCGCGGCAAACTCTTCAGTTAACTCGCGCAAGAGCTTTTGCGCCAGCGCATCCTGCTTTTCCCGCCGCGCCGCAAGTGCCAGCATTATTTTTCCGAATGGGCGCAGATACAGTCCCGAGTCCGCCGATTTGCCCAACTGCTGCATGCCCAGTTTCTTATCGCCGTGCACGCCGTCAAACGCCAGGAAAAATCGCATCCCGCCCGATAGGCTTCCGATAATGTAATTCGCCGAGCCCAGCGCTACGTATGCGTCATTCGCGTCAGGACGCTGCGCCAGCAACTGCTTGGCGAACTCATTCGCCAGCTTCAGCAGCTTCAGCGCTTCCAGCCGCTGCTTGCGCAGAATCATGTCCGCGTCGGACTCCATGCCTGCCGCCAGGGTCAGCGCAAAGAGCGCGTCCGGGTCTTTGGGATTGGCCTTCAGCCGCTCGTTCGCCAAAGCCCGCGTTTTTGCCAGCGCTTCCTGAAACTTGCTCATCAAGTCCGCATGGGGTTGCCCGTCGATGCCGCTCAGGAATTTTTTTTCATTCAGAAAAAAATCGCTGCTCAAAACTCCCTGGCGGTAAAACTCCTCATACAGGTAGCTGGCCGCTATGGCCACCTCGCCGAACGGCTCCTGCGGATGTCTGGACTCCCATTCGCTAAATGTTTCGCGCGCCTGCGGATATTTCTGGGTGTAAAGTTGAACAAAACCCGCATTCAGCTCGGGGATCGGTGTGAACGCCGGTTGCCCGACACCGTCGTCAGCATCTTCGAAGGCCTTGCCGGTGGCGTTTGCCGGTGCCGTCAGACACGCCAGGACCATCAGCGCCGCTAAAAAACAGAAGTAACTAAAGAAATGTCGGTTCGTGGCGCTGCTCATCATTTAGTCTTTAGTGTGTAGTCAGAAAAGCCCCGGCAGGAATCGCGGTTTGCCTGCCATAGCCGATCGGTAATCAGGGTCGGCAAACAGAACTCGCTCTTCGGTCGAGAGCCGTTGCGCCAGGACGGCTACGTGTGCTACCGACCCTGCCAGTGCGGTGATCCACGCGGTGTGAATTAGCGGTAGCGCGAGCATCTCCGCAAACACCGCTGCATAATTAGGATGCCGAACGAAGCGGAAAGGTCCCGAAACAATTACGCCCAGCCGCGTGGAATCCACTACCTGCACGTTCCAGTGCTCGCCCAGCGTGTGGATCACCCACCAGCGCACCACATTGGCAGTTAAAAAAACGGCCAACATGACCGCGGCTAGCAGAGGGATGAACGGCCGGTGCAGGAACACTACTTCGGCGCCCGCACCGATCAGCACCGCGGTGTGCAGCGCCACCATCCAACCGAATCGTGGCTCGGCAACTTTAGATGCGCCCCGCGCGATCATGCTTTTCTGGTGCCGGCGGGAAATTTGCAGTTCCACGATTCGCAACGCTGCTACCGCCGCCAGCAGCGCGAGATACGCGATTACTGTTATGTCCATTGCAGCAGCAAAAACTCCGCGCTAAATCCCGGGCCGAAAGCCGCCAGCAGCGCATGTTCCCCGCTCTTAAGCGGTCGCTTCTCCAGCCATTCCTGCAGAATAAACAAGATCGTTGCGCTGGAGAGGTTCCCCACATTTGCCAGCACGTCCCACGACGGTTGCGTCTGGCACGATTTCAATCCAAGCTGCGTTTCCACATTCCCCAGCAGCCGTGCGCCGCCGGGATGCAAAATCCAGCCCTTGATGTCTTCGCGCTTTTTCTTGCAACGGTCCAGGAAGCCATCGACCAGTTCGTTGATTTTAGCGCCAATCATTTCCGGAACATCCTTAGCTAGCAGGATGTGAAACCCCGAGTCGCGTAGATCGAATCCCATCGCCCCCAGCGAGTCCGGGAACGTGTACGTTTCCGAAACCAGAATCTTAGGTCCGTGCTGCGCTTTTCCGCTGACCACCACTGCCGCCGCGCCGTCACCGAACAAAATCGAAGAAATCAGGTTGGCCTGCGAAATATCCTTGCGCTGGAACGTCAGCGAAGGCAATTCCACGGCAATGATCAGCACGTTGCCGCCCGGTTCCGCCTTCAAATAATCTGCCGCGCGCCCCAGCGCCATGGCGCCCGCTGCGCATCCCAGTTCCGTGAACGGCATGCGCCGCACGTTGGAACGAAATCCCATCAGGTGAATCAGGTGGGCATCCAGCGAAGGAATCATGAACCCGGTGCACGAAACCGTGATGATCAGGTCGATGTCTTTGGGCTTTAGCCCGGCGCGATCCAGGCATTTTTCCGCCGCTTCACGCCCCAGCTTGATGGCGTGCTCCATGTACTCTTCGTTGGTCTTGGAAAGCGGCCGCGGTTCGACGGTGTACTCGATGGGGAAAATGGAATGGCGGTTGTGAACCCGCGCATTGTCCACGATGCTCATCATCGCTTCGAGCTTGCGCTCGGGGATGTCGAAGATGCGGCCCATGTAATACTTCACGTCCGCGCGCGTGATGGTGTGCGGCGGCAAGGCTGTAGCCGTAGCGGCGATGACACAGTGGCTCGAGGCGCCGTTCCTGTTCTCAGCGCCCTTCTGACTTTCAACGCCCTCGTGATTTTCAACCTTCGTTAAGCTCAACGAATCCCCTGTCAAACACAGTGTGGCACGAATCATGACTGCATTGAAACGTAACTCCATTCCATGCAGCGTTTCTCAAACGTGGATGGCGCAAGCGGTAGACTCTACCTCATTCCGGACGAAAATGCTCAGCTTATGACTTGGAGTTTCAGGTCGTTTCTTTTCGAGGACCCCTCTCTGAGCTATTAGCTGGCACTATGAAGTACCTTATAATTGCAATAAATGGACAGCTTCTCGCCTCCGGATTTGAATCTCGAGTGTGTTTGCGTAACCTCTAGGGACGATCCAATCCTCGCGGCGCTGGTTTCAAGTTATTTCAGCGAGCCAAACACCTATTTCACGGTTCTTACGTTTCCTAATCTCGAAGTCCCAAGTGCACCGAAGGTCAATTTCCAGGACGATGATTACCTCTCCCGCTTTATGGGCGCCCGTGCAGCGGTTCGCATAAACAATGCGATAGCGAAGTTAAGTCCCACACTTGTAATTTTCGCCGGTCTGAACGACGCGCAAAAGAGCTACCTCCGAGAATATTTTAGATCACGCACTGTCATAGAAGTGGACCACGCCGAAGACGTTGAAAAGCTTACTGAAATCTCGGCGAGCACGTTTGAAGGCACGCTCCGTTGCAGATCATCAGAGGTGCTAAATGGTCTCCTCCATGCGAAATACAAGAAACTTCGTTTGGTTATCGACGAGGCCGCAGCTTCGCTAGAAGGCGTCTACTTGAATCGTGGTGTCGGCTTAGTGGTCATAGAAAACAATGGGACATCTGATGAGGTCGTAGCCGTGAATTACGCGTTTAGTATCAATGCAGACACTATCCTCGTCCGCCCCGTCTCGCAAGCCGAGATTCGTCCCGTACAGAGGTTAATTCGTGAGTGGAAGAAAAATGGGTCCACCATTTCCTATCAACAACTGAGGGAAAAGGTTGTCGAGAGAACCGAAGGAGTAAACTTCTTCGATTATGAATTTGCGACCTTCTTCACGTTGGGACTTCCATACGGTTTGATCCTTAACAATATGATTCCGTTTACCCACGTCCTCATTAACATTATTTGTGATCTGTTTGTCCTTAACAATATTGGGATGGAACTCGCCCGAATCAGTCAAGGCGGCGCGGCGTTAATCTTCTCCCCAAAGCTCTTTCAGAGCGAGGAAACCGAGGAGTTAGTGAGCATTCTGGAAAGAAATAATTTCCTAGTGAGAGCAATCCTGGGCGACAAGGCAACGGTCAGCGCTTTGTCAAACTATGGTGAGCATTTCCCGTTCGATCTATTGCATATTTGCAGTCACGGAGGAGAAACCGACGGGTACCATGTTATCCAAGAGTTTCAAGATAGAACTGGAACTCGACACAAGGTGGAGTACGACGAAATTGTAGGGTTTTCTCCCTCGGTCGATGGGAAAGTGTCTGTTGTTCGTAAGGCGCTGTTTCGAAAATTCGACGGGTTAAATTGGGGAAGCGACGAAATACATAAATTACCCAAATACATTTTTGAAGATTTACGAAAAGCTTTACCTGCTAACGAGTCGAATCTCAAGACGACTCGACGAACAAAAATCAGCGTTCCCATCTACGCTTCCTGTCACATCGAATGCGCCGACAGCATTCACCAGGGACACTTCCAGGCACTCGCTTGTAATTCTAATCCCATAATATTCAACAATACCTGTTCGTCCTGGTACGAAATTACGGTTACCTTCGTCGATTCGGGGTCGAGGGCATATATAGGTACGCTTTGGGCTGTCGATAACACGGTGGCGCGGGCAGCAGCGAAGACCTTTTACGAACGACTGCTAAAGAGCCAAAATTTGTTGGATTCTTTCTTTGAGATGACAAGAGCAATCGAGCCGCCGGAGTATCGAAGTATATACCTTTATTGGGGATTGCATTTCAGCACACTGAAGGCTCCGGTCGGACCGTCAGATCAGGAGATTTTTGATGACCTAGTTTCATATTGGAATCAATGGAATGGCGAGTATGTGGCCGCAGGAGGGCCAGAAGCAAAACGTAAATGCTTAGAGGTACTAAGTTTTCTCGGACAAGAATTGGAGACCAATTTCGGCACGTTTCTTGCTGCCCGGCACAAAGGGCAATTCTCGAAGAATTTGTTACAGACTCGAATGACGGCGTCTTCAAATCAAATAGCCGATGAGCCATTCAAAAATCGGGGCGCGATCGATCTGTAACCTATATGGCCACGCGCGACGATGCCGTTGAAATCAAAGCAGACGCACAAACGAAAGATAACTCAAAGCAAGCTTACGTTTCCTGGCTGGCGCGAATTTCCTGCCATCTTCGTGGCCGTCGATTGGCCTGCAAAACTTTCTTACGCAACCGTATCGACTTGGGTGTCACTTCCACAAATTCATCGTCCGCGATAAATTCGATGGCCTGCTCCAGGCTTAACTCCCGGTGCGGAATCAGGCGAATCGCTTCATCCGCGCTCGACGAACGCATGTTGGTCTGCTTCTTCTCTTTCGTGACGTTCACATCCATGTCCTGTTCGCGCGAGTTTTCGCCCACGATCATGCCTTCATAAACTTCGATGGCTGGGCCGATAAACAGCTCTCCGCGCTCCTGAATATTCCACAGCGCAAACGCGGTGGATGGGCCGCTGCGATCCGCCACCAGCGCTCCGGTAGGCCGCAGCGCCATCTCTCCGGCATAATCCGTCCAGCCTTCAAATATGGAATGAATCAACGCCGTACCGCGCGTGTCCGTCAGCAGTTGGCTGCGCAACCCGATCAATCCGCGTGAAGGAATTTTGAAATCCATGCGCACGCGCCCCGAGCCGTGATTGCTCATCTTGAGCATTTCGCCGCGGCGGCTGCCGATGGTTTCCATGATGATGCCGATGAAATTCTCGGGGATGTCGATCACCAACCGTTCGAGAGGCTCCATCTTCTTGCCATTCTCGTTGCGCACCACGATTTCCGGCTTCCCTACCATCAATTCAAAGCCTTCGCGCCGCATGGTTTCGATCAAAATGGCCAGTTGCAGTTCCCCGCGCCCCAATACGCGAAACGATTCCGGAGTGTCGGTATCTTCAACGCGAATGGAAACATTCGTGAGTAGCTCTTTTTGCAAGCGATCCCGCAGGTCGCGCGAAGTCAGATAGTTTCCATCTTTTCCGGAAAGCGGGCTGCTGTTCACCGTGAAGATCATCGCCAGCGTGGGCTCGTCGATCAGCAGCGGCTCTAAAGGCTGCGGCGATGCCAGGTCCGTGATGCTTTCGCCGATCTGGATGCCTTCCACGCCGGCGATAGCCACCAGGTCGCCGGCCGGGACGCTTTGCGCTTCATCACGCTCCAGCCCGCGAAACGTATACAGCTTGGTGATACGCGTTGGCGTAAGTCTTCCGTCCAGCTTGACGATCCCGACGTCATCCCCGCGCTTCAGCGTGCCGTTAAACACCCGCCCGATCGCAATGCGCCCTAGAAATTCGCTGTAATCCAGGTTCATCACCTGGATTTGCAGGACTCCATTGGGATCGCCCGGAGGTGCTGGAATGGACTTCACAATGGTTTCAAAGAGGGGCAGCAAATCTTTGGAATCGTCGCCAATCTTGCGGTGTGCCACGCCGTCGCGCGCATTGGTGTAAATCACCGGGAAATCGAGTTGGTCTTCGGTGGCATCCAGGTCGATAAACAGGTCGTAGATCTCGTCCAGCACTTCTTTGGCGCGGGCATCCACACGATCGATCTTGTTCAGCACGATCACCGGCGGGAGTTTGGCGGCCAGCGCCTTTTGGAGTACGTAGCGCGTCTGCGGCAGCGGACCTTCACTGGCGTCCACCAGCAACAAGACGCCATCCACCATGCGCAGGGCGCGTTCCACTTCCCCGCCAAAATCGCTATGGCCCGGGGTATCCACGATGTTGATCTTAGTATCGTGAAAAAACAGCGCGGTATTTTTTGCCAGAATGGTGATGCCCCGCTCGCGTTCCAGGTCGTTGGAATCCATCACGCGTTCCACAACCGCTTCGTTGGCGCGGAATATTCCGCTCTGCCGCAGCATGGCATCTACCAGGGTGGTCTTGCCATGGTCTACGTGCGCGATAATCGCGATGTTGCGAATGTTCTCACTCATAAAATTTTAAGCGTCGTGTAGCCGCACACTGCGGCCCATGTCTAAAGACAAAAATAGCTGCTGTAACAACCAGCAGCCCGGACGGTTCTCCTCGTATTCTCAGGTGTGGTCGAGCTGTCCCAGTTTATCAGAGCCCATTGCCCGTAACCAGTACTCTGGAGCTTATCGGTGCTTAAAAGGAGCCTCGCGGGCACCTTTTAAGCCTCTTATCATTCGAATGGATTGTGAATGGCAGATGTGTTTCACGTGAAAACATTAGAGTTAGGATGAATTTTTGAAACAAGATGCGGCTGCGTTCGAACGCCTGTACGCCGCAACCGGCTTTTTTTCTGCCGGTTGGGCTTTCCCCGTAGGTAAAATGCCCTATTATGTTACTAACTAGTATCTAAACTTAAAGTAATACTTTAATTGTCGGCGCGTCGACATTTTTCACGGCAGGTACTGGGCGTAATCCTTCACGCCTCGAGCACGTGCGCGGTACAGTTACTCCGCACGCAGCGCTACCATCGGGTCCACTCGCGACGCGCGTCGCGCCGGGATGTAACATGCCACCACCGCTGCAGTGCCCAGCACCAGCGCCACGCCGGCAAACGTCAGCGGATCGTTCGGCTCCACTTCGAACAAAAATTTCTGCAAAAGATGCATAAGCACCAGCGCACCGAGTAAACCGACTCCGGCCCCAACCAGCGCCAACGCCATTCCCTGCCCCAGCACCATGCGCAGGATTTCTGCAGGTTTTGCGCCGATGGCCATGCGCACGCCAATTTCATGTTTACGCTGGCTCACCACCAGCGCCATCACGCCTCCAATTCCCGTGGCTGCAATCGCCAATGCCAGCAATGCAAACAAACCGATCAGATTGGCGGTGAGCCGGGAGGCTGCCACCGAATCCGAGCGCACCTGCTCCAGCGACTGCACCCGCGCAGCCGGCTGATTCGGATCCACTTCGTAAAGCAGTTCTATGATCTTGCGGGCCACACTCATCGGCTCAACCACTGTTTTGATCACCACATCGCCGCTCGCCAGCGGTGTCTGCGCCAGCGCAAAATAAATCTCGTCGGCCGCGCCGCGATTCAAACCGTACTGCTTTACATCCCCCACGACTCCGACAATCTGGACCCACGCATGACCGCCATCCAGCGAGATGCGCTTTCCCACCGGGTCTTCACCGCCCCACAGATGTTGCACTGCCGAGCGATTCACGATGGCCACATCCTGGGCGCCGGAACGGTCCCCACGAGTGAACGCCCGCCCGTGCAGAATCGGGATGTGCAGGGCCTCGAAATAGTCGGGGCTGACGACGCGCAGGTCGGCAAGCGGCAGTGAGTGTCCCGGAACCATGGGCTGCTCTTCCATCATGAAATCGCCGGTCATGGGCTGCGATCCGTTCAGCGGGAAAACCATGGTGACCGCGGCGTTCTTTACTTCCTGTTGCGCCTGGATTTTTTCCAGCAGTTGCTCAAAGAATGCGCGTTGTCTGTCGCGGGTGTTGTATTTCGTGAAATTCAGCCCGATGCGCATGGTCAGCACATTCTCAGATTGAAAGCCGGCGTCAACATGCTGCAGCTTTATAAAGCTGCGTAACATCAGCCCTGCCCCGATCAGCAGCAGAAAAGAAACCGCTACCTGGACAACGATCAGCAAGTTGCGAACACGATGGCTTCCGCAACCCAGCGTTGCGTGCCCTCCGCCTTCTTTTAAACTGTTGGCCACGGATTCACGCGCTGCCATGGCCGGCGCCGTTCCCGAGAGCAGGCTGGTAATCACCGCGACTGCAAGGGTAAAGAGCAGAACGGCACCGTCCATGTGAATTTCGCGCGCGCGCGGCGTAAATCGTGCAGCAAAACTTACCAGCAGGTTTAACCCGCCCCAGGAAAGCAGCAGACCGAGTCCTCCGCCAATCAGCGCCAGGAGAAAACTTTCCGTAAAAAGCTGCCGGAACATGCGCACGCGTCCCGCACCCATCGCGGCGCGCACCGCCAGTTCGCGTTCGCGCCTCACCATGCGCGCCAGATTCAAATTCGCGACGTTGGCGCAGGCAATCAGCAAAACAAATCCTGCCGCTGCGAGCAGCACCAGCATGGTGGGTCTCGCGTTTTGCGTCAGCTCGTCGCGCAATGCAATCGTCTTGACCGAGTAATCCAGGTTGGAAGTGTAAATATTGGGATAAGCTTTCTGCAGATTAGCAGCGACTGCAGAAAGATCAGCTTGTGCCTGACGAATCCCAACCTCCGGCTTCAGCCTTCCGAATGCACGCATCATTCTAGAGGTGCGATCTTCAATCATCGCGGGGCTGGAGCGAAACGGGCACGCCGTGGTCGGCATGTACACATCATTTTCGTCGGGATACTGCGGCATGGGCGGCAGCACGCCGACCACGGTGTGAATCTTGTCGTTCATCGTGAAGGTTTTGCCCACCACTGTGGGATCGCCGCCAAAACTTCTGATCCAATATTCGTAACTGAGCAGCAACACCGCGGGCGCGCCCGGCTGTTCATCCCCGGCCCGGAAGGTACGGCCCACAAGGGGCTGGATGCCGAAGACATCAAAGAAATTCCACGACACCACGCCGGTCTCCACGCGTTCCGGTTCGCTGCGGCCCAGCAAAATAAAATTCATGTTGTGGTATTCCACCAGGCTATCCAGTGAGTGATTCTGATGGCGGTAATCCTCGATCTCCTGAACGGAGAAGGGTTGGTCCAACAAGCCCGCCCGTGGTGCTTGCTGCTGGATCACGATCAGGCGATCGCCATGGCGGTACGGCAGAGGTTTCAGAAGCACGGCGTTCACCACGCTGAAGATTGCTGAATTCGCGCCGATGCCCAGCGCGAGAGTGAGGATTGCCGCCATCGTGAAGCCCGGGTTTTTGCGCATCATGCGCAGCGCAAAGCGAGCATCCTGCGCGAACATGGCCAAGTGCTCACGCGGCGCGGTTCGGAAAATTCCGGAGATGGTTTCCCACCACAATTTGAGAACACCTGTGGGTCCGGAGCGTTTCGCCTCCGCGTTTTGCTCGTGAAAAACCGTTTCCATCTCCGGGCCAAAATCGCTGCGGAAGTCAAAAGGAAGCAAACGCAGGAGAGCACGGTAAAGTCGTGACGCGCGAGTAGACTCGGGTTTCATGTAAAGCTCCTACGCGGTGCGGGTTTTCTTCAGCAAATTCCTGGCGCGGGCGACCGCCAGCACTTCGTCCATGCGTTCGGCTTCCGCGGCAGCCACCTGGTGCCCCAGCGAGGTCAGCCGGTAGCAGCGACGGCGCTGGTCATCCTGCGTCTCCGCGGGACGCGCGCGGCGTTCCACCACGAGTCCGTCGGCCAACAGGCGCTTGATGATGCCGTAAAGCGTCCCGGTGCTGAGCCGCACCTTGCCATTCGTGCGCAAGTCGACTTCTTTTAAAATGGCGTAACCGTGCAGATCGTCTCCGGCCAGCGCCAACAGCACGTGAAACATGGCGGGGGTCAGCGGTCCATATTCGTGTGAAGGCTTGGAGGGCGGGGTCATGGCGTCTCCACGATATATCGCCTCACGCTATATCGTCAGACGCCATAGTGTCAAGCCAAATCGCTGAGACCACCATGCTAAACTTCCTCGTTTTTCATTCCCCGGTCGCTTAAAGCTGCGATCCAGGAGCAACGATGCCATTTGCACGCGCCATGTACCCCGCCAAAATATTGCTGATCTGTGTAGTGTTGCTTTCGGCTGCCGCTTCCGGATTTGCTCAGGACGCCAAGCCAGATGCCTACGCGGCACTATTCGATAAAAAGGAAGTGATGATTTCGCCGCGCGACGGAGTCAGGCTGCACACCGAGATTTACATCCCTAAAAACTTGCAGGGGCCGTTCCCTATTATTTTTCAACGCACCCCTTACGGAATTTCCGCGCCCGACAAGGGCTACAGCAATTTGCTCCACGAATATGCGGACATGATTCCGGAGGGTTACATTTTCGCGTTCCAGGATATTCGTGGCCGCTACGGTTCGGAGGGCAAATTCGAAATGAACCGCCCGATTCATGATCCCGCGGATGCCAAGGGTGTGGACGAAAGTACCGATGCGTACGACAGCATCGAGTGGCTGGTGAAAAATGTTAAACACAACAATGGTCGCGTGGGTATGGACGGAATTTCGTACGACGGATTCCTGGTCACCATGGCGCTGATCAATCCGCACCCCGCTCTGAAAGCGGTTTCTGAGCAAGCCTGCATGGGCGACACCTTTCTCGGCGACGACTTTTTTCACAATGGCGCGTTTCGCCTGAGTTATGGTTTTGAATACGTAGCGCTGCTCGAAAATTCGAACGAGAATTTTCGTTTCGACTTCGATCGTTTCGACGTTTACGACTGGTATTTGCGTCTTGGTCCTTTATCGAATGCCAACAGCAGATATTTTCACGGCGCCATTCCCACGTGGAATGATTTCGTGGCGCACAACAACTACGACGAGTTCTGGAAGAAACACGCCGTAGCGTACGGACTCAAACACACCACCGTTCCGAATCTGAATGTGGCGGGCTGGTGGGACCAGGAAGATTTTTATGGGCCCATGGCCACGTACGCAAATCTCGAAAAGTCCGACATCGAACATCTCAATTACCTGGTGGTGGGGCCGTGGAATCACGGGGGCTGGGCGAGCGGTCCGGGAAATTCGCTGGGAGGCATACCTTTCGGAACGGATACCGGAACGTATTTCCGCCAAAAGGTCGAAGCTCCGTGGTTCGCATACTGGTTAAAAGACAAAGGCGCCGTCCCGCTAAAAGAAGCGCTGCTCTTTCAAACCGGCAGCAATATCTGGACCGCTTTTGATTCGTGGCCGCCCAAGCAGGCAATGCCCCGAACTCTATATTTCCACGCGGATGGGGCGCTTTCGTTCGATCCGCCGCGAACCGATTCCGTGGATGACTTCGACAGTTACGTCAGTGATCCAGCTCATCCGGTGCCTTACCGTCACCGTCCCGTTGACAACACCTATCCCGAGGATCATCCCGGGAGCTGGTACATCTGGCTGGTACAGGACCAACGATTTGTCGACGAACGTCCCGACGTGCTGACTTGGCAGACAGGAGAATTACAGGAAGACGTGACTTTGGCGGGAAACGTAACGGCCAGGCTTTTCGCGTCGACAACCGGTACCGACAGCGACTGGATCGTCAAACTGATGGACGTATATCCCGAGAAATATCCTCAGGATTGGAAGCTGTCCGGATACGAGTTAATGATTTCCGATGAGATTTTCCGTGGCCGCTTTCTGAAATCCATGGAAAAACCCGAACCGCTGCAGGCCGGGGCGGTCACTAGTTTTACAATCGATCTCCATACCGAGAATCACGTGTTCAAGAAAGGGCATCGCATCATGGTGCAGGTCCAGAGCACCTGGTTCCCGCTATACGATCGCAATCCCCAGAAGTTCGTCCCTAACATTTTTGAAGCCAAGGCTGGCGACTACCAGAAGGCCACACAACACATCTACCGCTCGAAGGCCTATCCGTCGGGTGTGGAAATTTCTGTGCTACCTGCAAATGGGGCTATCGCGACGCAGTAGGACGGGTGGCTTGCGGCGTTGTGAGGAATTAACAAGAAGAGGAAGGCGGCCCTGAGGAGGTGTCGAAGCCCGCGTACGATCTGAGCGCCTGGTTGAAGCTAAACTTCTTCAAAGACGTTCGGACCGAACGCGGGGATTCGATGGTTCATAGGACTATGGGCTTTACAGAAGTTTTCTCTGAAGGCCTCCTTTTTATTCTAAGAGGACACCCGGCACATTCCCGAAATGGAAACGAAGGCCGATAACTTGTAAATACGCGACGCCAGTCAATCTGTCAAAAGACCCCTAGGTGACTTAATAAACCATGGCGAATAAATACGTTACTGTGTTCAATGACCTGAGAAACGTGGTACATTTTGCAGAACTACGAAGGTAATACCCTGGAACCTGAAGTCCAACCCGTCCTGGCGGTCCGATTCGGCTTGTTCGACGTCGATCTGGTCAATGGGATCATCTCGCGCCAAGGCACGCGCCTGAAATTGCAGGAACAACCATTCCGCATTCTTTCCATCCTGCTGCGGCACCCTGGGGAGGTCGTCACGCGCGAGGAACTGCGTCAGGTCTTGTGGGAAGAGGGTACCCACGTTAACTTCGACGGAAGCCTTAACGCCGCGCTCAAAAAGTTGCGAGCCTGCCTTCAGGATGACGCGGAGAACCCGCGATTTATCGAGACGGTGCCCCGGCAGGGATACCGATTTCTCGCTCCGGTCCACCAGATACACGCTCGATCCGCTGCCAGCAACATATTAGGCCAACCTGCGCCGAACGGTGCTGATTCGCTGGAAATCCACCTCTCTATGCAGCCCGAATTCTCTCCGCAAAGGGCTGCGGAACTGCAGAAAGCGCGGCACCGCGATGAAAGCGCCCGGCGCTGGCTAGATATCACGCTGTTGACGGCCGCGATTTTATTCGGTTCGTGGCTGCTTTTTTACATCGTCTATCCGGTTCCCCACCCAAGCGTGCAACGCATGGTGCGGATCACCAATGCCGGAGACATTGATGAGACTGGGGGAATTGTTTCGGATGGCAGCCGAATTTTTTTCCTGGAGCATTCCGGTGGGCGATGGCACCTGATGCAGACCTCCGTGGAAGGTGGCAACGCCGAAGTCGTAGCGGCGCCGTTTGCCAACACGCGATTATTCTCAATTTCTCCTGACCATTCACAGTTTTTGATTGGCGAGTTCAGCCGCCCGGACGATGAAATGCCGCTATGGCTTTGGCCTGTCCAGGGTGGGGCTCCCCGGCGCTTAGGTGAAGCCATCGGACGCGATCCAGTGTGGTCGCCGGATGGAAGTCAAATTGTTTTCGTACACGAACGCAGTCTGTTCGTAATCCATCCCGATGGAACGCAGATGCACGAGATTGCGCGTCCCAACGGCAAACCGCACGCGCCGGCATGGTCTGGCGATGGAGAACTGATTCGCTTTCATACTGACAACGCCGGGGGAAACGGTTCATCCATTTGGGAAATGAACGCGGACGGCAGCAAATTGCACCCGTTTCTGGCCAGCGTGACACAGCCAACCTGGCAATCTGCGGGGCAGTGGACCGCCGACGGAAAATACTTTTTGTTTTCCGGATGTCAAAACAACGATTGCAATCTCTGGGCAATACGCGAGACGTGGAATTGGTTCCGGCGCACGCATCCTGGGCCAGTGCAGCTTACCCGCGGCCCGGACTCCCTGCACGTCTCGATACCAGCACAAACGGGATCGCGAGTTTTTGCGTTCAGTCTGCGATCCCATCGCGAGCTGAAAAAATTCGATCCGCATACGAATGGGTCGACTTTCCTGATGCCGAATATCCGCGCTGACGAAGCGGTTGTCTCTCCCGACGGTCATTCCCTGTTGTACATCGACCGGCCAGACGGGTCGCTGTGGCTTAGCAGAATGGATACCAACAAGCAGTTGCGATTGACGAATGCGCCGCTGGTAACCGCAGCGCCGAGATGGTCGCGAGATGGCAAGAGAATCCTGTTCACGGGCCTGCAACCGGGGCGCGCGCGGCAAATCTACATGTTGTCCGCGGATGGAGGAGCTTTGCGCGCGGTTTTGCCCGAGGGTCGCGAAGGAGCGGCGGCGGACTGGTCGCCGGATGGCACACAAATTGTCGTCACCATGCGTGATTTAAAAATCCAGCCCAAGTACGGGATTTACCTGTTCAAGCCAGATACCGGCGAATTTACGCTGCTACCCGAGTCGAGAGGATTTGCGGAGCCGAGATGGTCTCCCGACGGACGCTATATTGCCGCGTTGGATGAAAGCAATCGCCACTTGGTGCTCTATGATTTTCAAACCAGGAAGTGGAATCCGGTTGCCGAGGGCGGGTTGATCGGCATCCCGTACTGGTCCGATGACAGCGCCGCGATATATTTCCAGGATGAGCTCGAAAGGGAGCAGTCGGTCTTTCGGGCAGACCTGCGGCGAGACCAAGTCGACCGGATTTACAGCTTCGGAAGCGTTCTGCAAAGTCCGGCGCACTACTTGTTTCATGGCTTAAATGCTCAAGGATGGCTGTACGTCACCGTTGAACAAGGACTGACAGACATTTATGCGCTGGACCTCGACTTACCCTAGGGAGGTGAACCTCGAACTCCGCAAAAGTACATATTTCTGTAACACCGTGGTACTTCTCTTCAGTTTTGCGGAACGCGCCAAACGAGAATCTCAAATTCAATAAATAACCGTTCTAAATTTAGAAGAATTTTACATACTCACCTGTATGTTTCTCCAGAACGTTGTAATACCTCGCAATTAAGTCAGCAGCTACAGAAAACGTGGAACTTTGTTGAGATTCTGCGCGTCGTTATAGAAACGCCGCTGGCGACAGTGCGTCTAAATGCAATACGGGTGAGTCATGACAACGGGAGTGGTGCCCATGCGGGAGAGTTTCGATCCGGCCAGCGGAGCGGGGAGTGTTCTATCGTCCGGACGATACATTCAGCTGGGACCCTTTCAGATCGATCAGCAACGTCAAGAAATCACGAGAGACGGCGAAAGGCTTAAGCTGCAAGGCAAGGTTTACCAAGTGCTGATGGCACTTCTGGAGAAGCCCGGAGAAGTTGTCACGCGGGAAGAACTGCGAGTGCGTTTGTGGCCAGCTGAAACGCACGTAAATTATGATGCAAATGTTAACACAACCGTTAATAAGCTGAGGCTCGCGTTGGGCGACTCCCCGGATAAACCTGTTTACATCGAAACGATTCCACGGAAGGGGTACTGCCTGTTGGTGCGGCCGGAAGTATCGAGCATGCCGAAAGTGCCGGTACCGCAGCTTGTTGAAGCTGAACTGCAACAAGAGGCGCCTTCGAGTAATCAAGGTCGACCGAAGCTAGGCATGCGGATCACGTTCGGTATGGTGGCACTGATTTTGGCAGGGATGTTGATCGGAGCTGCGATTACCACGTTCTGGATCATGCATTTTGCGCCAGTAGCGCGATGGCATTAGTCGATGTTTTCGATATAGTCGGTCTTCCTGAGTAAGTACGCGGCTGCCATGAGAATGACGTCGGTTGAGTACTGCTCCGAGTTGAGGCCTCGCTCAAGGCGGTGGCGAACTCGTCCCACCGTTTTGTTTCCGTGTAAACTTCCCAGGCCATGCTCACTGCGATTACCCGCGGGGTAAGTCCCGCGATTCTGAATTGCGAGTTGACGTTTGTTGCGCGCTCGCCGATCAATCTAGCTAAAGCGATCGAGCAACATCGAGCGTACGAGCGGATGCTGGAAAAATTTGGGGCGACGGTGCGTTCGCTGCCTGCGGAACCGGAGCTGGCCGATTCCATGTTCGTGGAAGATCCGGCCCTTGTGCTGGATGAATTGGCGGTAATTTTTCCGCTCGGCACTGAGTCGCGACGACCGGAAGCGGCGTCGTTGGCCAAGGCGCTAGCGCCCTACCGCGAGCTGAAGTACGTGCAACTACCGGGGACCGTCGAAGGCGGAGACATTTTACGCATTGGGCGCCAACTCTTCGTGGGGCTCACCAAGCGGACAAACGAAGAAGGCATCCGGCAATTGCAATCTTTCGTGGAACCGCACGATTACAAAGTCACAGCAGCGCTGGTTACCGGTTGTCTGCATCTGAAGTCGGCGGTAACTTTTCTTGGGCGTGACACACTGCTCGCCAATCGTGAATGGTTCGATACTTTCGAGATGACGGGCTACGAGTGGATCGACGTGGCACCCGAGGAGCCGCACGCGGCCAATGCGTTGGCGTTTGAAAATACCGTGATTCTGCCGGCATCGTTTCCGCTGACCAGAGCGCGCATTGAAGCGCGAGGCTTTGAGGTGCAGCCGCTGGACATTTCGGAACTGCAAAAAGCGGAATCCGGACTGACGTGCTCGAGCTTACTATTCGACGCGAAGTGAGTTGGCAGCCAGAGCGACACGAGGTAAAAGAAAAACGGCCACTTGTTATTACCGGAGTTTCTGGCGTGCGAACGCGCGATCAGTCGGGTTTCTTGATAAGTGGTCCAGCTTGTTCGATGCTGCCCGGCACGAGGATGGTTTTAACTTCTGTTTTCTGACCGGCGATGAGGTCGATTTCCGTGTCGTACGTTTGATAGCCGGGGAGTTCCACTTTGACGCGGTGTTTCCCGGGACTGATCAGCATGGAGCCGAATTTGCCGCCAAATTCGCTGGCGTGGCCCACGTACTTGTCATCGAGAAATACCGCGGCGCGCTTCGGCTCGATGTTTAATTTCAATGTGGAGGTGACTGCTGGAGCAGTAGCGCGCGGGCTCCTGAGCAGCACGGCGTTGACCATCTGCACCTGGCCAGGTTCGACAACCACTTTCTTGATGAAGTCGTCGTAGCCGGATTGTCGCACGGCGATTTCGTGCTCACCCGGCAGCAGCATGATTTTCTTGTCGCCCTTCAGTTCTTTCAGGTAGCCGACGTACTGGCCGTCGATCCACACCCCAGCTTCTTTTTCGGTCTTGGTGGTGCCTTCAAATTTAACTTCGCCCATTACCTGGTTCTGAGCAGAAGCACGCATGGCGTGGAAGGAACAAGCCATCGCGCAAATTGCTATGGCCCATAACAGATTGATTTTGCGAGTTGCGTAGCGATTGACGTTCACGTTTATCCCCCAGTTATTACAATAACCATGATGCTTCAATCGGCGACTGCGACCAAGATCGCATCATCTCTTTGATTCGTATGGGTGACCATTGGTTTCTGCGGTTCCAACAGCTCGCCTTAAATGTTAACGCAGCTCGATTGTAGTTTTTTCGCATCTTTGATGCGATACGGCCCAAACAAAGTGTAAAAGCTGCGGCATTCCATTAGAATCGCGGCGCACTGCCAGGTGCTAGCGCGACCGGAGGACGAATGAGTTTTGGCGGACGGATGAAGGAGATCCGCGACGGGTTCGAGCGCCCCTTTTGGGTGGCGAACATCAGCGAATTGTTCGAACGCCTGTCCTATTACGCGGCGTTCGCATCGCTGGCGCGCTACCTGCACGAGACGCTGAGTTTTCCCGCTGCACAAGCAAGCAGCCTGACGGGACTTTTCGGCGGACTGGTGTGGTTTCTCGCGGCATTTGGCGGGACGCTGGCAGACCGGCTGGGATTCCGGCGCTCACTTTCTCTCGCCTATCTGATTTTGAGCGGCTCGTACTTCCTGCTGGGGTCGCTAGGCTCCTCGTGGCTTTCGCCGGTGCGAGCGGCTGTGCCGCTGTGGTTGCTGGTGGGATTTGTGCTGATGCTTCCCGCGTTAGGCATAGCGCTGGTGAAGCCCTGCGTGGTGGGAACCACGGCACGCGCGTCAAAAGAAAACGTTCGCTCCCTCGGCTATTCGATTTACTACACGTTGGTAAACATCGGGGGTGCGGCGGGACCGTATGTGGCGTCGTGGGTGCACCAACACTTGCGCGTGGAAAGCGTGTTTCGCGTGTCGGCTTTAAGCGTATTCATGATGTTCTTTGCGGTGCTGCTGTTTTTCAGAGAGCCGCGGCGTAGGAACGAAGTGCAGACCGCCAGCGCCGGACAGGCGTTGCGAAACTTTCTTGTGGTTTTGAGCAATCCGCGCTTTATGATTTTTCTTTTGATTTTTTCGGGCTACTGGATTGTGTACTGGCAGGAATTCATCGTGTTGCCCATTTATGTGCACGATTACGTCAGTGCCGGCATGGACACCGAACTGATGTTGATGACCGGGCCACTGACGGTTATTGCGCTGCAATTAATCGTCAGTTTCTTGACCAAGAAGATTCCGGCATTTCGCGCGGTCACGCTGGGGACGCTGATTTCCGCGTTGGCGTGGGTGCTGCTGATTATTCACCCGACACCAGCGATGGTGATCGCCACGCTCTTCGCCGTTTCGCTGGGAGAGATCACGCAGTCGCCACGCTACTACGAATATATCTCGCGGCTGGCGCCCGCAGGGCAGCAGGGCACTTACATGGGATTTGCGTTCTTGCCCATTGGGATTGGCTCGCTGATCGCCGGGCCGCTTGGAGGCGTGCTACTTCATCACTTCGGCGAAGTACAGCATCAGCCCCAGCGAATCTGGTGGGCAGTGACGGGAATCGGGGTGCTGACGGCGCTGCTGCTTTATGTGTATGACCGCATCGTTAAGCCAAGCGTGGTGGTGCCAACGCAATAAACGATTTCAGTCCCGTCCTGGATCGCATTGCGTTGCGACGGCTAGAAGTAATTTAATTTACCATGCGTCGCAGAGAATCCAACGCTTCTCGTGCGAGAGCATAGCGCGGCTCGACTTCCAAGGCTTCCTCGAAGCAACGCGCGGCGCGCGCGTACATCTCTTTGCCAAGATAGGCGCGGCCGAGATTGTAATGAGGAAAGTGGCGCGGTTCGTAACGCTTGGCTTCGATAGCACGCTCGAGCCACGGGATAGCTTCATCAAAGCGTCGTTGTTCGATCAGGTATGCGCCAATGTCGTTGTAGGGATTACCAAATTCCGGATCGATATCGATGGCGCGGCGGCATTCAGAAATGGCGTCGTCCAGTTTGCCCTGAAAATGATACGTCCAGCCCAAAAAGGTGTGGGCTTCGGCGGTTGGATGCAGCTCCAAAGAAGAGCGGTACAACTCTACGGCCCGATCGTAATCTCCTTCCATTTGTGCTTGATACGCATCCTGAAGAACCTCCCACGCCCGCATAAGGGTTTCCTGGCTCATGATTCATGATTGTTAACACACGGTAGATGGAGCGTCAAAAGTACGAAAGTTCTATCAGCAGCGAAGAGACAACCTGTCCTTTGTGCCGGTATGCGCGCTTAACTGGAAATAGCAGGGATAAAAGTACAAAATGGTGGCGTTCGTTCAACAGGGTGGGGGAACGCGTGAAAAGCAACTATTTATTTTTGGGGATAGCAGCGCTGGGAATTTGCGGATTGACGTTCGCGCAAGATCAACCGGCAAAAAAGTCGAATGCTGCAGGCGGCGCGAAAAATTCGGCGGCTGCAGCGGAACGCGGTAAGGAGATTTTCGAGAAGAAATGCGCAGTTTGCCATTATGCGGACAGCGATTCAAAAAAAATCGGGCCGGGCTTGAAAGGGATTGGAAAGCGCGGAACGTTTACCGTCAACAACAACAAAGTGACAGATGAAACGTTGAAGACGTGGATTGAAAACGGCGACACCTTGATGCCGCCGTTCAAGGAAGTGCTGGAGCCGGCACAAATCAAGGATGTTGTGGCGTACGTGAAGACACTTTAGTTTTTTTCGGCGCGAGATTTGCGCTAAACGCGTCATCGGAAACATGACTCGGGTATTGCGTCCGCGGTTTTAGGATCAGAGCGATCAAGAAAATAAATAGAGCCGTGTAGATGCTTCGTCGAAGTGGTGCTACGCGTGAAAGAATTTCTTTCAACAAAAAACCTCCGGCTGTGACGATGGTCACGGGGCCGGAGGCGAATACGCTCTTTGATGATGGCCCGAATGGGCCATTGATCCCTGGAAAAATGCGGGCCGAAAATCATGCCGGCCGCAGGATACCGGGCGCGGCCGACCAAAACTCACAACAAAGTACTACTCGAAATCGGGGGTCTACTTCAGGACGGCGTCTTTAAACGCCTTCGCGGGGCGCAAACGAACCACGGTCTTGGCCTTGATTTTGATTTGCTCGCCGGTTTGGGGATTGCGGCCAAGGCGCGCCTTGCGATGTGCCTTCACGACGCGGCCGATGTTGGGGATTACGAATTTTCCGGCGGCGCCCTTTGCTTCTTTCACTGCGAGTTTAAACAACTCTTCAAAGAACAGAACTGCGGTCTTTTTCGATGTGCCGACTTTCTCGGCCATGTGTGAAACGATCTTCGTCTTGCTCAAAGGCTTGGCTGCCATCTAGTCTGCTTATCCTCCTGATTTTTTTCGTTCTTTCCCGAGTGATCGGGGGCTGGCGGCGAGCCTTTTGTCCTGACTACACAAAGGAAAAAAGTCCGGGCCGCTGGGCACTATAGCCAAGCTGCACCTGGAACGCAAGGGGAAACGACGAAATCGACTGATAAAAGGCGGTTTTTTTTCACACGAGGTGTGAATAACCGCATGGAACAAGGGTTTTCGTGGAGCGGAGCATTCCCAAAGTGAAATTAACGCTATGCTATCCTTGCGAACTCAGATAACAGGAGCGTGATTGTGGCATTCGAAGACAAATGGAAAATCCTGGAAATGAAATTCTCCAAGGCCGTGCAGTTTGAACGACGGCCGGTGGCAGTTGCTTATCTTGACGCGGCGCCCAGCAGAGTGGAGCGATTTGACGGCAGCGAGCCTTCAGGGTGCAGTTTCTGGCGACTGGCGGCCGAAGGCAGAACTTTTTACACGGTACCGGAGAATCATTTCAATTGCGCGGTAGGTGCGTACACGCACAACATCACTCTTTCGCATGAACGCGAACAGGAGACGGGGCAAACGTTAAAGATGATGTTCGACCTGGGCTACGTGAAGCCGGAAGAGATGCCCCAGATGCCGCGGCTGGCAAGAGCGCCGGCAGCGGTAGTGTATTCGCCGTTGGGCGAAGCGCCAGTGACTCCAGATGTGGTGTTGTTCGCGTGCAAGCCGTGCTCGGCGATGCTGCTAAACGAAGCGGCGAGCCGCGCTGGTGTAGCCAGCGGAGCGCCTGCATTAGGGCGGCCGACGTGCATGGCTTTGCCCGCATCGCTGCAGCATGGCGCCATTTTCAGCCTCGGATGCATCGGAAATCGCGTGTACACGGGATTGAAGGAAGACGAGATGTACTTTGTTTTGCGCGGGAAGGATGTTGAAGCTGTTGCTGACGCGCTGGACGTAGTGATTGGAGCGAATGCTGCGCTAAGTGAATACGCGACAAGCCGGCGTCAAACGTTAGCGACAGTGTAATTTCCTGAATGCTGGGAAAAAACGCGAATCACGAAACTGGCGTCGCTCGATCCCCTTTTCCAGCCGAGTTATAGCGTCGCCAGATCGTTGTAGAAGTGCGCGATGGCTTTGATGCCGCCAAAATAATTTTCAAGTGCGATGTGTTCGTCGGGCGCGTGTGCATTTTCGTCGGGTAATCCAAAGCCAATCAGAACGCAGGGAACTTTGAAGGTGTCATGCATCTGCGTGACGAAGGGGATGGAGCCGCCTTCACGGATGAAAACACCTTTTTTGCCGAAACCTTTTTCCAAAGCGGACTGTGCTTTCTTGAAAATGGGCGCCTGAAATGACGCGGACCAGGGTTTGCCCGTGCTGAGCACATCGAATTTGCACTTAACCGTCTTGGGCAGCAACGCGCGAACATGTTTTTCCACCAGTCTCGCGATTTGTTGCGGATCCTGATCGGGAACGAGACGGGTAGAAAATTTGGCACAAGCTTTGGAGGGGATCACGGTCTTCGCGCCTTCACCGTTGTACCCTCCCCAGAGACCGTTTAGCTCCAAGGTGGGGCGGATCCAGAGTTGCTCCACGATGGTGTAGCCTTTTTCGCCAGCGTAACCGGGGGCACCCACGGCTTGCTCGAATTCCTTTTTCTTCCAGGGAAGCGCGTTTAGGGCCTTACGTTCTGCTTTGGAAACCGTGGCGACGGAGTCGTAAAAGCCCGGCACGGTGACGCGAAAGTTCTTGTCATGCAGCCTGGCGAAAAGCTCCGCAAGGATGGTTAGAGGATTCGGAACGGCGCCGCCATAGACGCCGGAATGCAGATCGCGCGCCGGCCCGATCAACTCAATCTGATAATAATTCAGGCCGCGCAAGCCATAAGTGATGGACGGCACGCCCTTGGCGAGCATGGACGTGTCGGAAACGAGGAGGGCATCCGCTTTCAATTTTTCTTTATTCTGCTGGACGTAGTTCCAAAGACTGACGCTACCAACTTCCTCTTCGCCTTCGATGAGAACTTTGATGTTGACGGGAAATTTACCCGCGGTTTTATGCAGCGATTCGAGGGCTTTCAAATGGATGTGGACCTGGCCCTTGTCGTCGGCCGTGCCGCGCCCGAAAAGATTGCCGTTGCGGACGGTGGGATCGAAGGCCGGGCTAGTCCAAAGGTCCAGCGGCTCAGCGGGTTGCACATCGTAATGGCCATAGAACAGGACCGTAGGCGTACCCGGCGCTTCGAGAGACTCTGCGTACACCAGCGGATGCAGGCCGGTGGGAACAACTTCAACCGTTTTAAATCCGGCGGTGCGCAGATGATCGGCCACCCATTGGGCTCCTCGCTCCACGTCCTGTTTGTGTTCGCTTTTGGCGCTCACACTGGGAATGCGCAAAAACGTGCATAATTCCGCCAAGTGCTGGTCACGGCGGCTCTCAATAAATTCACCCAAGTTCATATCAATCCTCAGGGCGAACGGGCCCGTCAAGGTAACTTTCTTTAGTTTAAAACGAAATCGATGTGTCAGAAGGCGAGCGGCCGAGATCAAGCGTCGATGGCTGCCGAGAACCATTCTATGGTGCATAGCGGCGCAGTTCAAGGCGAGGCGCGTGGTTTGCTTTGCAGCACACTGTAGAGAACACGAGATTGACGGAGAAATGGGGGCATTCGAAACTTGGGTATGAGCGAAGTGACGTCCAGCGCCCAGCGACGCAGTAGCCGCGTGTTTCACAAGATGCGCGTGCAAGCCCAAGGGCGAGCACACAACGGCAGAAAGTTTCGCGAGACGTGCGAGACCGTGGTGGTCAATGGTCACGGCGGTTTGCTGTTGCTGAAACACGAGATCGACAACGGCGCGATGCTGGTGCTTACGCACCCGGAGACGCTCGAAGAGCAGGAATGCCGAGTGGTGTTTCTGGGTGAACTGGGCGATCGTGGGCAGCGAGTGGGCGTGGAATTTTTGACTCCCGCGCCGCATTTCTGGGGACTGGAATTCACTGAGCCGCCTCGCGGTAACTCAGCCGTTTAGCGATGCCGGCCGCGGACTGGCAGCCCGCACGGCAATCTTCTTCTTTGAAAGCCAAGCTACGAAGCGCCACAGCAATAAAGCCGCGACAATTGCGGCGTAGGTCAGCGGCCTGATGACCGCAGACTTTACCAGCCAGTAGTAGTGAATTACGCCCAGCGCGGCGCTGAAATAAATCAAGCGATGAAGCGTCTGCCAGCGTTTTCCGCCGAGCCGCCTGATCCAACCGGCTGTCGAGGTGACGGCCAGGGGAATCAACGATAAAAACGCGGCAAATCCCACGGTAATAAATTTGCGCTTCACGATGTCTTTCCACATGTCGGAAAGATCAAAAAATTTATCCAGCCAGATGTAGGTGGTGAAATGCAGACAAGCGTAGAAAAAAGCGAATAAGCCGAGCATGCGGCGGAAACGAATCAATTCCGGCAAATGCAGCATTTTTCGAAAAGGCGTGATGCAAAGGGTGAAGACCAGAAAACGCAGCGTCCAATCGCCGGTAGCATGGGTTATGAATTCGATGGGATTGGCGGTAAGGCCGCCGTGGAGCGCGCGCCAGCCTAAAGAAATCAAGGGCCCGAGACAAAGCAGAAAAACGACAGGCTTGCTCCACTTGTTGTTCAGCAGGGCATGCATCGCAGATGACTAGTGATTTTTCTTCAGGTCCATGCCGCTGTAAAGACTGGCGACCTGATCGCCGTATCCATTGAACATGAGGGTATTGCGTTTGAAAATTTCGCCAAGGCGGCGCTCCTTCGCCTGGCTCCAGCGGGGATGATCGACGTTGGGATTCACGTTGGAATAAAAACCGTATTCCTGCGGAGCCATGCGGTTCCAGGTGGTCGGCGGCTCCTTGCCTACAAAACGGATTTTCACGATGGACTTGATGCTTTTGTAGCCGTATTTCCAAGGTACGACCATGCGTATGGGTGCGCCATCCTGATTCGGGAGTGTTTCGCCGTACATGCCCACGGTCACCAGCGTCAGCGGATTCATAGCTTCGTCAAGACGCAGTCCTTCGACGTACGGATAGTCCAATCCGGAGAACTTCGACTGCGGCATCTGCATGGGATTGTAATAACTTTCGAAGGCCACGAATTGGGCTTTTGGAGTGGGCTCCGCAAGCTTGGCGATTTCACTAAATGGGAATCCGATCCAGGGAACCACGATAGACCACGCTTCCACGCAACGGTGACGATAAATGCGTTCTTCCAACGGAGCGATCTTCAAAATGTCATCCATAGAATATTTGCGTGGCTTTTTCACTTCGCCCTCCACGGAGACGGTCCAGGGCGAGGTTTGGAAATTCTGCGCGTTTTTGGCGGGATCGGTTTTGTCGGTGCCAAATTCGTAAAAATTGTTGTAATGAGTTACGTCGTTGTAGGGCGTTTCCTTTTCCGTGGTGCTGAAAGGACTTTTCGAAGCGATGGTCAATTTGCTGGTGGCTTGTACTTTTCCGCTTGGGACGGCCAGCTGCCATCCCACCGCTCCGGCGGCGGCGGCAGTACCCGCTACGCCCATGGCGCGCAAAAATGCGCGGCGGTTCACGTACACGGATTTGGGAGTAATTTCTGAATAGGACAAGTCGGTTGGGCGGCGAATCAGCATAGTAATCCTCGAAGGCGTGAGAGGCACGAATGCATGCCCTCTACATTTATATTACGGGAACTACGAGGTATTAGACGTGGAGAGTTGCCCGAAACGATGCATTGCGCTAACCGTGCGATACAAAGGAATTAGCAAGGGGCGCATCGGGGAACGGCGGCAGGGTGGGCGTAAGAATCGGCTAACAACGAGCCTAAACGCAAAAAAGAGGAAGTCGTGAGACTTCCTCCTTAGTGAGATTGCCCGCTGAAGATGGCCCAAAATTTACTGGATCGGAGAGCTGGCAACCGTCGCAGCGCCAGAAATCGCGTAACGAATTACGCCCGTCTGGTCAGTGAAGAAACCGCGCTGGCCAGTCGTTCCTGCAGTAACCGGTAGTGCGCTGTTGGTGTAGGCGTTGACCGTTCCGCCAGCTGCAGCGGCCGGCGTGTAGGTGAAGTAGTAGCCGCTCTTGCCCGTGGCTGCGCTGCTGGCCAGCGCCAGGAAATTATCAATCAAACAGGCTGCTCCTGTGGTGGCTACGGTGCACGGTGCGACGCCTCCGAGTGATGGAAGGTCCGCGCTGAAACCCGTATTCGGGTAGGACGTAGCATAAGTGACTTCCGCGGTGTTGATGCTGCGTAATGAGCCTACGGCTGAAGATTCGTTGGCGGCCATTTTGGAACGCAGCAAGTTGGGAATAGCAATAGCGGCAATGATCAGAATAATCGCGACCACGATCAGCAATTCGATAAGAGAGAACCCTTTTTGTTTAGCACGCATTTTTAACCGCTCCTTTTAATTTCGTTGTGGGATGGGGCACACCGTCGATAGGAGCAAGCCATTGGCCTCGTTAGAGAATTCTGAGATTGAATGGGTATCAAGAACGAATTGTTGCTAACAAGAAAGTTAGCGATGGGTGGGATTCTGAAGTTGTTTCGGGGTGAAACACGCGGACAAGGACCAGACTATTTTTGACTACTAAACTTTACAGTAACTGGCGGTTACGAGGGATCTCCAATTTTGGAAGCGGTCACGTTCACGGACTAACGCATCACCCAAAATAATAAAGGGAATGATCCAACTGGCATTCATTGCAGTCTCCTTAAAGGTTTTATGGCGTTCCAAAACACATGTGCATCACGATTGCCCCACCCAGAGAAACGAGGAGAGCGGCAGGCATCGCAATCAAACCCACTTTCAAGAAACTCCAGAAACTCACATCGAGTTTTTCTTTGCGCAGAGCGATGAGCCACAGAATCGTGGCGAGCGAACCGGTGATGGAAAGGTTGGGCCCGAGATCGACACCGATCAGCACGGCGCCCGCAAGCAAGCCTTTCGTGTGCGCAGCCGCGAGCGTGCTCCCAGCAGTCAATCCGAGCGGTAAGTTATTTATCAAGTTGTTAGCGACGCCGACCGTGAACCCGGTCACCAACGCGCCCACGGCAGGGGCCAGAGATTCGGCCCAAGCCAGCCAGGCTTGGGTTTCTTGCATCGCTCCGATGCTGGCGACGGCGTCGACCATGATAAAAAGACCCGCGACCAGAGCAAGCGTGGCCCAACTGATTTCCCGCGCAAGATGAAACGGACTGCTTTTTGTTTTCAGCGACACAAACAGTGTTACGAGCAGCGCCACCGCCAGCGTGGGCAGACCCAAATCCCAATCCAGGGCCGACGCCGTGAGCAGAGCGAGAATCATCAACGCGAGGCCGCCCAGCACAAGTGTTCCGTGGTTATCCAGTGGATGCGGATCGACAGTGCTTTTCATCGTGCCGCAGAGTTCTTTCCGGTAAATCCATCGGATCACGGCAAACGTTACGGCGATGGACAGAATCGAAGGAACGCCGAACCACACGAGCCACCGTCCGAGTGGCGGCATCTGGCTGCGGAATACGACGAGATTCGCAGGGTTCGAAATCGGAAGAACGAACGAGGCTGCGTTGGCGATGAAGGCGCAGGCAAATAAATACGGCAACGGGTCGACTTTGGCTTTGCGAACTGCAACCAGAATCGCCGGCGTCAACACTACTGCCGTGGCGTCATTCGACATGAAAATGGTGACCAGCGTGCCTACAACGTAGACGAGCAGGAACAAGCGGGAACACGATCCGTTCGCGCCGCGCACCGCAACCGACGCCACCCAATCGAACACGCCGTGTTCGCGGGCCAACTCGGAGAGCAGCATCATCCCGGCAAGAAAAAGATATACGTCAGTACCTTTTGCAGCGGCCCTGCCCGCAAGAGATAGAGGCACGAGCCGGAGAACCAGCAAAACGAACACGCCACCGCCGATCCACCAGATCTCCGGGATGTTTCGGGGACGGATGAGCATCAGCACGATGCTCAATCCGACGATTCCCGCGAGCAACATGTGCGCAAGCGAAGGAGCGAACACTTACCACTTCCTCCCGTTCTTGTTCGGCCCGATCTGTGGTGTGGGCAGCGAAGGGTGCAAAGAGATCATTGCGCCAGAGCTTCCTTTTCGGCTGGGGCAGAAAAATCAACTCCCGGTGTTTTCGTGGAGAGCGCTTTGCTCGAAAGTGTTTCCGGAACCGCAAGCCACAGCAAAACAAACGCTGCCAGGGCAATGGCAGCCAGACCCAGAAAGGACGCCCGGTAGTTCACATGCTGAATCAGCAATCCACCAATGGTGTTGCTTAACGCCGCTCCAATGCCGACCATCGTGGCCAGCACACCTGCGGCGAGATTGAACCTTCCGGTTCCTTCGGTCCGGTCCTTAATCACGAGAATCGATACGATTACAAAAATAGCGTTCGCTACTCCATCCAGCGTTTGGATAGCAATCAATGCAGTCGTCGCATGCGTGAGGGTGTAGAGAACTCCGCGCAGGGGAAGGACGCCGAATCCGACAAGCAGAAGCGGTTTTCGTCCGCGTGTTGCCGCGCGGTTGCCGACAAAGGGCGCGAAAATGGCGATCACCAGTTGAGTGACGATGATACACGCGGACATGAAGGGCGCCGCTGCCTTAGGATTCCCCTTGGAGAGCATCTCGCCAAGCTGCGGAAGCATTGCCGCATTGGCGAGGTGAAAGAGAAATGCGGCAAAGAGGAAGACGACCAGCACACGATCTTTCAGCAGTGCGGACAGGCCCTCCGCTTTGACGGTTTCGCTATCTTCTTTTCCGCCACGGGCTCGCGCATAATCAATCTCTTTGTTGTCGATCCCAAGAACAGAAATGACGACAGGAACCGCAAAAAGCGCGGCGACAA
>Ga0182015_10000596_pt1 | contig 51562 bp, 47 predicted proteins | sample 712P3MmetaG_FD_120478 | JGI IMG/M metagenome (GOLD analysis project Ga0182015, IMG submission 120478) | Permafrost microbial communities from Stordalen Mire, Sweden - 712P3M metaG | ecosystem: Environmental > Terrestrial > Soil > Wetlands > Permafrost | place: Sweden: Stordalen | collected...
GACCGAGACCGGTCAGGTCGTCCTGATCGGCGCCACGACCGAGAACCCCTACTTCGAAGTGAACGCCGCGCTGATGAGTCGCGCGACGCTGTGGCGGCTGCACCCGCTGTCGACCGACGACCTCGACGTGCTCGTGCGCCGGGGTTTGGATCTCCGGAAGAGCGCCATCACCGACGAAGCGCGGGAGGCGATCACCGCGGCCAGTGACGGTGACGCCCGGGTCGCGCTCACGACCCTCGACACGGCGATCGTGTTGGCGCGCGCGCAGGACCCGGCCACGGACGAAGTCACCCTCGAGCACGTCTCCCAGGCGCGCGACGGTCGCCTCTATCACCAGTCGCGCGACACGCACTTCGACCAGATCAGCGCGTTCATCAAGTCGGTACGTGGTTCGGACCCCGACGGCGCGCTCTACTGGCTCGTCACGATGCTCGAGAGCGGCGAGAGCCCCCGCTTCCTCGCGCGGCGACTCGTCATCCTTGCGAGTGAAGACATCGGACTCGCCGACCCGATGGGACTGGTCCTCGCCGACGCCGCCGCACGGACCGTCGAGTTCATCGGTCTGCCCGAAGGTCGCTTGACGCTCGCCCACGCCACGCTCACGCTCGCGCTCATGCCCAAGAGCAACTCGGTGACGAGGGCGCTCGGCGCGGTCACCCGCGCGGTGCAAGAAGGGGGAGTGGTCGAGGTGCCTGATCACCTGCGCGGCTCGAACTACCGAGGTGCGTCCGAGCAGGGATTCGGGACGAACTACCAGTACCCGCACGACCACGAACGCGGATGGGTCGCCCAGCAGTATCTTCCCGACGCCTTGATCGGTCAGCACTACTACGACCCCAGTGCGTACGGTCGCGAGCGCGCCTTGGTCGAGCAGTGGCGCGTCATGGTGCAACGCGAGGACGAGGCCGATTCCGCTCCGCCGGTAGAGTGAAGCCCGTGGAGGCCGCCCAACTTCGTTTAATTTTCCTGGACTACTTCGCGGACAACGGCCACACGGTCGTGCCGTCGGCGAGCCTGATCCCGTATGACCCGAGCCTGCTCTTCACGGTCGCGGGCATGGTGCCCTTCAAGCCGTACTTCACCGAAGAGGAACCGGCGCCGTACGCGCGCGCGGTCTCGGTGCAGAAGTGCTTCCGGGCCCTCGACATCGACATCATCGGCACGACCCAACGCCACCTCACCTTCTTCGAGATGATGGGCAACTTCTCCTTCGGCGACTACTTCAAGGAGGGCGCGATCCGCTTCGCGTGGGGCCTGATCACCGAGGGTTTCGGACTCGACCCCGAGCGCCTGTGGGTGACCGTGCACACCTCGGACAACCAGGCCGAAGAACTCTGGCGCGACCTCATCGGCGTGTCCCCGGCTCGCATCCAGCGTCTCGATGAAGACAACTTCTGGGAGATGGGCCCGACGGGACCGTGCGGTCCGAGTTCGGAGATCTTCTTCGACAAGGGCGCGCGCTTCGGCGCCGACGGCGGTCCCGAGAGCGGTGGCGAGGATCGCTTCGTCGAGTTCTGGAACCTCGTCTTCACGCAGTACGACCGCAGCGCCGATGGAACGCTCACCGAACTACCGAAGAAGAACATTGACACCGGTGCCGGCTTCGAACGAACGCTGGCCATACTGAACGGCCTCGATTCGGTCTTCGCGACCGATCTGTTCGCGCCACTGATCGAGACCGCGTCGCGCGCGCTCGACGTGCGCTACGGCGCCGACGAATCGACCGACGTGGCGATTCGTCGTATCGCCGATCACGGCCGCGCCATGACGATGCTCGTCTCGGACGGCGTGCTCCCTTCCAACGAGGGTCGCGGCTACGTGCTTCGTCGCATCATCCGTCGCGCCATCCTCGCGGCGCGCCGAGCCGGATCGGAACGTCCCCTGGCTTCATCACTGGTAGAGGCGACCATCGAGAAGATGGGCCACGCCTATCCGGCGATCGTGAAGGACCGTGACCTCATCGTCGAAGTGCTGGAACGCGAAGAGGCCGGTTTCGCACGCACGTTGAAGACCGGTCTCTCGCTGCTCGACGAGGCCCAACGAGACGTGGCCTCGAGTGGCGCCACGGTCTTCCCGGGTGACGTCGCTTTCAAGTTGCACGACACGCACGGGTTCCCGATCGAACTCACCGACGAGATTGTCTCGGAGTCGGGAGTGACGGTCGACCGCGGCGCCTTCGACGAGGCGATGACCGCGCAACGCGAACGCGCTCGTTCCAGGGCCAAGACGCTGAACCTGGCCGACGACGCGCAGTATCGCGACCTGATCGAGAGTCACGGCACGACCGAATTCATCGGCCGCGACGTGTCGCGCTACAGCGTGGAGACCGAAGTGCTGGCCTCGCTCGTCGGTCAAGACGGCGTCGGCGAACTCTTCCTCGACTCGACGCCGTTCTACGCCGAATCCGGGGGCCAGGTCGCCGACACCGGCATGATCGTGACCGAGACCGGATCCTTCAAGGTCCTCGACGTGCAGAACGTCGCCGGCGGACTCTTCGCCCACCGCGGACTCCTCACCGGCGAGTTACTGCCCGGCCAGGTCGCGGTGGCGACCATCGATCCGGAGCGCCGTGAGGCGACGCGCCGCAATCACACGGCGACGCACCTCTTGCACGCCGGACTGCGCACCGTCTTGGGCGACCACGTTCGTCAGCAGGGATCTTTCGTGGGGCCGGACCGACTGCGCTTCGACTTCTCACACGGCGCCGGCGTGACGCCGCGGGAGACCGCTGAGATCCTGACGCTGGTGAACACCGACGTCGTGGCGAACGAAGAGGTCAACACGATTCAAACGACGAAGAAGGACGCCGAGACGATGGGGGCGATCGCCTTCTTCGGTGACAAGTACGGCGACCGGGTGCGGGTCGTGCGCGCCGGTGCGCACAGCCTGGAGTTCTGCGGTGGGACCCACGTCGATCGACTGGGCGATATCGGGCAGATTCAGATCGTGAGCGAGTCGTCGATCGGCTCCAACACGCGCCGCATCGAGGGCGTCAGTGCCATGGGCGCCTACCGGCGAAGCCACGACATGGAGACGGCGCTCGATACGGTCGCCGCCATCTTGAAGTCCTCGGTCGACGACGTGGTGCCAGCGCTGGAGCGGATCATGGAACGTCAGCGCGACTTCGAAAAGGAGCTCTCGTCGCTGCGTCAAGCGCAACTCTCACGCTTCGCCGAGGAGTTGAACGCGCAGGTCACGACGGACGTCTTGGTGGCGAGGGTGGACGGCTATCCCGGAGAGCAGTTGCGAGCCCTCGCGGCCGATCTCCAACGCCGCGGGCGTCGCGTCGTCGTCCTGGTCGGCACCTTCGAAGAGAAGGTGTCGATCGCCGTGGCGAGCGACGACTCCCTGGACGCCACCGCCAGCGTCAAGCAGTTGGCGACATTCGTCGGCGGCGGCGGCGGCGGTTCGCCACGACTCGCCCTCGCCGGCGGTCGCGACTCCCAGGGTATCGACGCCGTCTTGAGCGCGGCGGCGGCGCTGTAACTTCGTGGTACGCCTGCTCGGCATCGACCCCGGTACCAAACGTTGCGGCATCGCCGTCACCAACACGGCGCAGACCATGGCGTTCCCTCGAGCGGCAATTCCTCGCGACGACACGACGATGGTCCGATTGCGTGAACTCATCGACGAAGAGTCGATTGGCGCCATCATCATCGGACGACCGATTGCGCTCTCCGGCAACGAGACCGCGAGCACCGCGGACGCCGATGTTCTCTTTTCACAACTCCGCGAACACTTCACGGTGCCCGTCGAGCAGTGGGACGAGCGTATGACGACGCAAGAGGCTCAAAAGTCGTTGTCAGAGGCCGGATTGACGACCAGGGAGTCTCGTCAACGCCTCGACAGCGCGGCCGCCGTCGTCATGCTGCAAAACTATCTAGATGGGCTCAATGCTGAGTAAGCCGCTGGGCCGAATTCTCGCGGGTCTCGTTGTCGTCATTGTCGTCACGGTGGTGTGGTTCGCTCTCCAGGTCGATCCCATCTTCCACGGCAAGGGCAAGGACGTCATCGTCACCGTGACGTCGGGCGAATCGCTGACGGCCGTCGCCAACGAGATGCACGCGAAGGGCGTCATCGCCTCCACGCTCGCCTTCGACATCGACACGACGGTCTTCGGTTCCTTTGCGGTCGACGCCGGCTCGTACGAGATCGCGCAGGGCTCTTCGTTCTCCCACGTGCGTTCGGTGTTCAGTGGCGCCCCCAACGTGTTCCCGGTCGATGTTACGGCCGGGCTCACATTGCACGAGGTCGCCATCGAGGTTGCGAACGAGAAGGGCAACGGCTACGCGGCGAAGTTCCTGGCGCTCGCCAAGCAGTCGCCCACGCCCTTCACCTCCACCGGTTCGCTCGAAGGTCTCATCGGTACGGGCCAGTACCTCATCACGACCGGAGAGTCGCCGCCCCAACTCGTGAACGAAATGGCGAAGCGATTCGTCACGCAGGCCGCCTCGGTCGGTCTCACGCCGTCGACGACGCTCCAGGGCCTCGACGCCTACCAGCTGGTGATCGCCGCCTCCATCGTCGAGAAGGAGGGCTACTACCCGGTCAACATGCCCCGGGTGGCGAGGGTCATCTACAACCGTCTCGCGCGCGGCGGACCCCTCCAGATGGACGCGACGGTGCTGTACTTCCTCGGTCGAGACGGCGGCACGGTGACCCCGGCCATGCTCCAGACCCAAGAGCCCTACAACACGTATCTGAACACGGGTCTGACACCGACACCGATCTGCACCGTCTCGACGATCGCCCTGCGCGCGACGTTGCACCCGCCGGCGGGCACCTGGCTGTACTTCACCCTGATCAACGAGGATGGGAAGATGGCGTTCTCGACGACGTTCGCGCAACAGCTCAAAGAAGAGAGACTGGCCGAATCAAGGGGGATCGGATGAAGTGGCGCCTCGGCGTGGCCGGCTCACCGATTGCGCACTCACTCACGCCCCAGCTTCACGACGCGGCCCTCGCCATGGCGGGGCTCGAAGGCACGTCGCGACGGGTCGAATTGGGCGAGAAGGATAAGACCAAACTGAACAAGGTGATGCGCAAAGAGTTCGACGCCCTGTCGATCACGATGCCCCTCAAGGGATTCGGTGTCGAGATGTGCGACGAGCTCGACGAGGTCGCGACTCGAACCCAGTCGGTCAATTCGCTGCTCATGCGCGACGGCAAACTGCTCGGCGCCTCCACCGACGGCGACGGGTTCGTCAACGCCCTACGCGGACAGTTCGATACGAACGTCGAGGGCGCGCACGTCGTGGTCCTCGGTGCCGGGGGAGCAGCGAGCGCCGTCGTCGACGGGCTCGTGCGCGCCGGCGTCGCGTCGGTCGCCGTGCACGCGCGCAACGAGGCCAAGGTCGAGGCACTCGTCGCGCGCTACGACCACGTCTACGACTTCTCACTGACCTACCGGCCCGTCGACGTCATCGTGAACACCACGCCGATCGAGGGCCGCGTCGATGACGTCGCCGTGATGCAGGGCGTCGGCGCTCACACGATCGCGATCGATATCACGTACGAACCTCGGATGTCGGCGTGGCGGTCCCTGCACGAGCGTTCGGGGTGTCCCAGCGCGAACGGGCTGGGCATGCTCGCGTACCAGGCGGCGCTGCAACTGCAGTGGTGGTGGGAGCGACCGATTGACGGCGCGAAGCTCCTGGCGGTCATCGCATGACTGACACGCTGAGCACGCTGTCGTTCCGTATTCGCTCGAAGGAGCGACTGGACCTCGGGCTGGCCTGCGGACTGATCGCCCTCGGTGTGACCGGGGTCGTGATGATCTACAGCGCGACGCGTCAAGGTCTGATCAACGCCGGCGACAACCCGCACTACTACTTGGAACGCCAGGCCTTCTTCGTGGGACTGGGCATCGTCGTGATGTACGTAGTGTCACTCATCGACTACCGGCGCCTCGAGATCGTCACGACGCCGTTCTACGTCCTCGGGTTGGTGAGTCTCGTGGGCGTGTACTTCATCGGCCAGACGGCACTCGGCGCGCAACGCTGGTACAGCATCGGCATCTTGCAGATCCAACCGAGCGAGTTCACGGTGTTGATCCTCATTCTGGCGATCGCGACGTTCTGTCAACGAAGACCGGACGGTCTCACCATGTACGACGTCGCGCGACTGCTGGTGATGTCGGCGGCGCCGCTCATCCTCATCGTGCTCCAGCCCGACCTCGGCACGTCGATCATCATCGTATTAACCGTCGCCGCGATGCTGGTCGTGGCCGGCGTGCCGCCACGCCTGATGACGCTGCTCGCCGTCGTCGGTTCGGCCGGCGTCGTCGTGGCGTTCTACCTCGACCTCGTGCAGCGCTACGCGATCGACCGATTCTCCGCCTTTCTCCATCAAGACTCGACGAGCCCGCAGTGGGCAAAGTACATCTACAACGTCGACAACGCGAAGAACGCGATCGGATCGGGCGGGCTCCACGGCGCCGGGCTCTTCAACGGTCTTCAGACGAATCTGGGTTACGTGCCCGAACAGCACACGGACTTCATCTTCACGGCCATCGGCGAGCAGGTGGGCTTCATCGGCTCGCTCGTGATCCTCCTCCTCCTCGCCTTCGTGGCCTTTCGACTCTTTCGCATCGGGCGCTTGGCCAAGGACTCGATGGGCCGCCTGATCTGCATCGGCGTCTTCGTCTTCTTCGCGTTCAGCTGCTTCGAGAACATCGGCATGACCATGGGCATCATGCCCGTGACGGGCATCCCGCTCCCGCTGCTCAGTTACGGCGGGTCGGCGGCACTCGTGTTCTTCGCCGCCGGAGGACTGGTGCTCTCCATATCGCGACGCACCGGGAATTAGGCTGGACCCCTGATGAGCGACGAAGCGACGCCGGCGAGCGACGAAGCGACCACGCCACTCGAACCTGACGTCGCGGTCGACGAAGCGACGTCGACGAGCGACGAACCGACCACGACCGCCGAACCTGACGTCCCGGTCCTCGAGCCGGTGGCGGAGGTCGATCCTGACACCGTGAAGTTCAACGTGATGAGCATCGAATCGGTGCTCTACGACCTCTCGGATTCGTCGCCGCTCGTGCACCTGATCGAGGAGGAGACGCCGTATCGGTACCTGGCGATCCCGATCGCCCTCGCCGAAGCGGTCGCCTTGCACAACGCCCTGGACAAGATCGACGGACGTCGCCCCGGCACACACGAGGTGATGGCTGAGGTCTTACGACGACTCAACGCTGACATCGTCGCGGCGCGGATCACGCGCTACGACGGTGGCGTCTTCTACGCCGAGCTCGATCTCATGACCCCGAGGGGGCGCGAGGTCTTCGACTGTCGAACGAGCGATGCCCTGATCCTCGCCACGCGACAAGGCGTGCGCGCACCGGTTCTCTGCGCGGAGTCCGTCCTGCAGAACTTCTACGCCTAGTCCGCCGACCTCAATGGGTCCGGCTCAACTGGTCGTCGAGCCGCTGGTGCCTTTGACGAACGGGTGAACCTGGGGCAGCGTGCAGGTCGGAATGAGGGTCTTGAACCGATAGCCGGGACTCAGGCGGGGGAGGCTCACGGACATCATCTTGAACCACAGGCATAGGGTCGATCCGCCGACCGCGCCTTCGACCATGCTCGAGGCGGTGCCGCCGTGCGCGCGAAGCTTCACTTTGGGCACCGGGGCGACCGCGCTCGTCAGTCCAAGACCGCCCATGAAACCCTTGAGCGTGTCCTTCGCCACGAGGGAAAATCCGGCTTTCGGGCTGTCCGTCACGCGAACGCTCGGGTAACCCGACACCGAGCACGACGTGGAACTGACGTTCGTGATCACGATAAGCGAGGCCACGTGGCCCCGTGAACCGCCGTCCGGGACCAATTGCACATCCAGTTGCGTCTCTTGGCAGCGGCTCGTGGAGCTCGCGAACGCGCCGGTCGGGAACGAAATCGTCAAGAACGTGCTCGTCACGAACAGGGCTGTGACGACTACACAGCGGTTGCGCGCGCGGTCGAGCGTCATGAAGGGTCCTGACTTTCTGGACGTCTCCCCACGATGGTAAGGACCACATCGACCAATAGGTCGTCAGAAGTGGTTACGGTTTCTTGAATTTCACGGCGACGATCTCGCCGCCACGTCTCTCGAGGCTGTTCTCATCCGATATCCGCAGCAGCAGGGCGACGACCAGATAGTTCGCGAAGAGCGAACTGCCGCCGTAGGCGACGAAAGGCAGGGTTATCCCGGTGAAGGGGAGGATGCGCAGCACCCCGGCCATGATGAAGAAGGCCTGGAAGCCCATCAGGGCCGTGAGGCCGGTGGCGGCGAGTCGCACGTAGTCCGACGTGGCGCGCTGGGCGATATGGAAGCCCTCACCCACGAAGGCGACGAAGAGACAGACGATGAGGATGATGCCGATGAACCCCAGTTCCTCGCCGACCGCCGCGAAGATCATGTCCGACGTGAGGTCCGATATCCCCCCCGTCCAGAGGGGCGCAAGGCCGAGTCCGGTGCCGGTCATGCCGCCATTGGCGAGCGCGTACCAACCCCAGGCCAACTGACAGCTGTGTACGGTCGATTGACAGACGGTCCAGGGGTTGAACCAGTACGTGAGGCGTGTGTGCACCTGGGTGAAGTAGCGCGCGACGACGTACATGCCACCGACGAAGAGTCCGATCCCGAGCACGACGTAGGTCTTAAGTCCCGTCGTGACCCACAGCATGGATATGAACAACGCGAAGAGCAACAGGGCGAAGCCGATGTCGTTCTCGGCGCCGAGGATAGCCATGGAGAATCCCCACGCGAAGAGAATCGGAAGCAGGACCTTCGGCGGGACGATCTGTCGCCGACCGATGCGTTGGGTCGGGGTCGACAGCAGTTCGCGGTTGGCGGCGAAGTACGAGGCGAAGAAGAAGACCAGCAGGATCTTGGCGATCTCGACCGGTTGGAATGAGATCGGTCCGAGTTTGACCCAGAGGCGCGCGCCGTAGATGTCTTCACCGATGTGGGGCACCAAGGGCAGGAGCAGGAGCCCGAGAGCCGCGAGCAACGTCAGGTAGCGATAACGGTCGAGGTCGCGCACTCGTCGCACGACGATCAACGTCACCACGAGGGCGCCGGCGCTGATGAGGAACCAGAGCGCTTGGAAGCCGGCGGCCTGGGGATTCCATCGGGCGATCTCGACGTAGCCGACGCCGTTGAGCAACGTCGCGATTGGCAGGAGAACTTGCGAGGAGTTGGGCGCGAGGAATCGGACGCACACGTGCATCGCGAGGGAGATGGCGATGATGGAAGTGAGGAAGACGCCGAGTCGGGTCGGCAGGTGACCGTTCGCACCGAGTGAGGCCAGGATGTAGAACGCACCGACGATGACCCACGCGAGGATCATCAGGCTGAGTTCAGTGAGACGTCCCTGTGGCGTCCGTGTGACCGATGGGCGCTTCGCCGGGGCTACCGCCGTACTCGCGTGTCTCGCCACGAATCAACAGTAGTGGTCCTACGATGGTTGCATGGACCTCATGGACGCCGAGGAATCGGGCGCGCTCGACATCGACGTCCAATCGTTCGGACCGGAGCGGTTCTCGAGCCGCGAACTCTCACGCCTGGAGTTCGGCGCGCGACTCTTGGACCTCGCCGACGACCACATGTTGCCGATCCTCGATCGCTGCAAGTTCGTCGCGATCTTCGCCGACATGATCGACGAGTTCTTCCAGGTACGCGTCGTCAGCCTCGAAGACAAGGTCGCGGCCGGTGTGCAAACGCCGTCGATCGACGGCGTTCGGCCGCGCCAGCAACTGGAGTCGATTCGCGAACGCGTTCTCTCACTCGTCGAGCGCCAGGACCGATTGGTGCTCGACGTCTTCTTGCCGGAGCTGGCGCAAAAGGGCATCGCCATCGTGCCCTTCAGTTCCTTGGGTCGCGAAGACCACGATCGAATGACGAAGTACTTCGACGAGAACGTCTACCCGGTGCTGACGCCGTTGGCCGTTGACCCGGGGCATCCGTTCCCCATGATCTCCAATCTCTCGTTGAACATCGCGGTCTACGTGCGCGACGACGTCACGGGCGAAGAGCGCAGCGCGCGCGTCAAGGTTCCCAACTCGCTGCCACGTTTCTTGCAGGCCAACGAGAATCAGTGGTGCATGCTCGAAGACCTCATCACGTCGAACCTCGGTCGCTTGTTCTCGGGCATGACGGTGGGACGAGCCGACCTCTTTCGCGTCACCCGTAACGCGGACCTGACGCTGGAAGAGGACGAGGCCGACGACCTGCTCGTCGCGCTGGAGGTGGAACTGCGCCGCCGCCGTTTTGGTGAAGCCCTGCGCGTCGAGATTCAGAGCGGGATGTCCCCGGAGTTCTTAGAGCTCCTCGTCGAACAGCTCGATCTCGATCGATCCAACGTGTACGTCACCGACGCGCCACTCGGTCTGCACGACCTGTGGACGCTCTACGCGATCGATCGACCGGACCTCAAGGGCGAGGGCTGGTCACCCATCACCCCACGACGACTCCACGACGGTGAGCACGTCGGCGACATCTTCGCCGCGATCCGTGAGGACGACATCCTGCTGCACCACCCGTACGAGTCCTTCACCGACTCGGTCGAGATGTTCATCGCCCAGGCGGCGGCCGACCCCAAGGTCGTCGGCATCAAGATGACGCTCTATCGCACGTCCGGTGACTCGCCGATCGTGGCCTCGTTGATCCACGCCGCCGAGCAGGGCAAGCAGGTGGCCGCGCTCGTGGAGTTGAAGGCCCGCTTCGATGAGGCGGCCAACATCGAATGGGCGAAGGCCCTGGAAGACGTCGGCGTCCACGTGGTCTACGGCATCGTCGGGCTGAAGACGCACTCCAAGACCGCGTTGATCCTGCGCAGCGAAGGGGACACGACCGCGCGCTACGTCCACATCGCCACCGGCAACTACAACGGCAAGACGGCCCGGACCTACGAGGACTTCGGTCTTCTCACCAGCGACCCGGCAATCACCGACGACGTCGGCGAACTCTTCAACTTCCTCACCGGCTTCTCGCGGATCGGCCAGTACAAGAAGATCATGGTGAGTCCACTCTCGACGCGCACGCGGGTCATCGAACTGATCAACCTGCAGCGCGAGCGCGGACCGTCCGGTCGAATCGCCATGAAGGTCAACGGGCTGACCGACCCGACGATCATCGACGCCCTCTACGAGGCGAGCTCGGCCGGCGTCGAGATCCGCCTCGAGGTCCGCACGCTCTGTTCGCTGCGCCCGGGCGTCGCCGGGCTGTCGGAGAACATCACCGTGCACAGCCTGGTGGGCGAGTTCCTAGAGCACTCGCGAATCTTCATCTTCGGTACGCCCGGCGAACCGGAGTTCTCGATCTGGCTCGGATCGGCCGACCTCATGGAGCGAAACCTCGATCGTCGCGTCGAAGTCCAGGTACCCATTGAGAATCGCACGCTCCAGCAGGAGCTGCTCGAGGCCTTCGAAGTCACGTGGCGCGACGACCTTTTCACGTGGGTGCTCGGCACGGACCGCCGTTGGCGCCGTCTCCAGCCGGTCAACAACTTCTCGGCTCAGAGCGAGTTCAAACGGCTGGCGTTGCTCCGGGCTCGGGCCCTCGCTTAGGCGCGAGTCCGTTCTCCTTGCGCCACATCAACGAGGTGTATGAAATACCGCCCACCGGGATCGGGATCCAGAAGTTGATGAGGCGATAGGACAGCACCGCGAGGATCGCCTGGCTGTGGGGCACACCGAAACCGACGAGCGTCGGGATCAAGACGCCCTCGATGATGCCGAGTCCGGCCGGCGTGATCGGGATCGCCGCGAGGATGTTGGCCAAGCCGTAGGCGACGAGAAGGTCGATCGGTGAGATCACGTGACCGAAGGACCAGATGAAGACCCACAGGCACGCGGCGTCGAGGAGCCAGTTGAGCGACGCCCACATGAAGGCAGCCCACAACGTGCGTCGGTTGTTCACCAGCATCGTGATGCGGTCTGCGACCTTGGCGATGAGCGCGCTGATCTTGTCGGGATTGACCGCCGGGACGCGACGCGCGATCCAGCGCAACCAGTTGGCGGCGTGGCGTTGACCCCTGGTGATCAGGAGAATCGTGCCCGAAAACGCGGCTAGCAAAAACACCCCGGCGAGGGCGGCGAAACCGTACGCGGGGTTGAAGCCGTTCAGGGGGATCGAGATCACCAACGCGACCCAGAAGATCATGTTCAACACGACGGCCGAGCCGCTGCCCTGGACGGCGAGGCCGAAGGCGTTGGTGTCCTTCGGGACGCCGAGCTCGTTGAAAATCCGATAGGACAGCGCACCGGCCGGCGCGGTGCCGCCCGGCACGACGTGACTGATCGCGAGGCCGGCGAGATTCACGCGCAACAAGTTGTAGCGACTGGGCGCGTAGGGGTACAGCACTGCGTTCGTCAGTTCGACGTAGGCGTAGATGGCCGCCATCTCCAAGAGCACGGCGATGACCACGAGCACGGGGTTCACCGTCGCCAACAGATGCAACGACTTGCGAGCCGACGAGAACTGGGGGAGCACGAGGTACTCGAAGACGAAGACGAGCAACCCGACGCTCAAGATGATGCGCACTTCGCGCGGCAGCGCGAATCGCTTCTTCTTGACCGGCTCTGCCATAGCAGTACCTTACGGGCGAGCCCTTATCCGCTCCAAATAGTCGGCGCCAAATGCGAATCGGTGTACGCAGGTAGAATCGCCCGATGCGCACGCTAGTGGTTCTACCCACGTTCAACGAGATCTTCAACGTCGAACCGATGCTGCGCACGCTGCGAAAGGTGGTGCCGCTGTGCGACATCCTCGTCGTGGACGATGCCAGTCCCGACGGCACCGCGAACCTGGCCGAAGAGGTCGGCGATGACGTCGGTCAGATCATGGTGCTGCGACGTACGCAGAAGGGTGGACTCGGTGGCGCGTACCGCGCGGGCTTCACGTGGGGTCTCGAACACGGGTACGACCACTTCGTCGAGATCGACTGCGACTTCAGTCATGACCCGAACGCGCTGCCGACGCTGCTGAGCGCGGCCGAAGATCACGACGTGGTCATCGGTTCTCGCTACATTCCCGGTGGCCATATCCCCCAGTGGAGTTTTTCTCGTCGCCTGCTCTCGCGCGGGGGCAACCAGTACGCGTCGGTGATGCTCGGACTCGGGGTCGCCGATTCGACCGCCGGGTACCGCGTCTACTCACGTCGCGGGCTCGAATTGATCGACTACGAGACCGTGAGCGCCGACGGCTACGGCTTTCAGATCGAGATGACCTACCGCGCGAAGCGCGCCGGCGCCTCGATCATCGAAGTGCCGATCTCCTTCACCGACCGCGAACTGGGCGATTCGAAGATGTCCCGGGCGATCGTCGTCGAAGCCCTGTGGCTCGTGACCAAGTGGGCGCTAGAACGGCCCTTCGGCCGCGGCGCTCACTGAACCGCGTCGACCAGGACCGACGAGAGGAAGCTAGCGAGTTTGGCCTTGGTCTCCTCGCGTTCGGCGATGGGGTCGGACTCACTGACGATTCCGGCCCCGGCCCACGCCTCGAACTCGGTGCCCTTCACCAGCACGCCGCGGAATCCGATCCACCATTCGCCGTCACCGTTCGCGTCGATCCAACCGAGCGGGCCGGCGTAGTAGCCGCGGTCGATCTGTTCAAGTCGTCGAATCAGTTCGTACGCGCTCTGGCGAGGAACGCCGCACACGGCCGACGTGGGATGCAGCAGACGCAGGACTCCTAGCGCGTCGGGCGCGTTCGATTCGTCGCGACACGTCGCCTCGATCCAGGTGCCGAGGTGCGCGAGCGTGCGCAGCGCCACGATGGACGGACTCGCGTCGGCCTGGACGTCGTCGTAGACGCCCTCGAGCGCGGTCACGATCTCGGTGACGGGCACGCTGTGTTCGTGCAGGTTCTTGGTGCTGCCGAGCAACCAGGTCAGGTAGTCCTCGGGTTCGACGTTCGCCGGCAACGCGATGGTTCCCGCCAGGGGGTGACATCGCAGCGTGCGACCGGTGCGGCGCGCGATCAACTCCGGCGTCGCCCCCACGAACCGACGCTCGCCATCGGTGGGGATGCTGTAAATGGTGCACAGCGGCTCGCGATGGTGAAGACGCTGGGCGACCGCGGCGGCGTCGATCGCCTCGGGGACGACGCCACGCACGGAGCGCGCCAGCACCACTTTGTCGATCTCCTTGGAGCGCAGGATCTCGACGGCCAAGGCGACGTTGTGCGCGTACTCGTCGGGCGTGGGCTGGAGGCTCAGTGAGCGAAGGCTCTGGGGCTCTTGCTCCGGTGAATTCGCTCGCCCCAGGAGCTCGGGCCACGAGTTGGAACCCTGCAGGCTCGTAAGCCAGGCCTCACCGTCCCTCCTCTGCGTGAGGCAGTACTCCGGAACGTCGAGTTGGCTCGGCGCCGAGCGGTCAAAGGGCAGCGCCCCGAAAGCGACGACTCCCGAGCCCGTCGGCCCATCCACACCGGTCAACTCGTGGCGGCTCAGTGACGAGGCCGAGTCAAGAGCGTCCAAACCTTGGCGAAGGACGACGTGGTCGACCGCCGCGCCGAAGCCGACGCGGAGAACGTCGGAGGTTTCGATGAGCCAGCCGTCGCGCGCGCCGACGGTGCGCAGGATCTCGCTGGATTGGGTGGCGATCCGTTGGCGCTGGAATCTCATGACGTCCTCGTTGCGATGAACTGTTGACTGAGCCCACCCATGACCCGACGGTGATTGACCGCGGAGAAGCCGGATCGGTTCAACATCCGCACGATCTCGTCACTCGCTGGCAGATAGGCCGTGGACTCTGGCAGGTAGTGGTACGCGGCGCTATCCGAGACCAGTGATCCGATGAACGGCACGACGCGTCGGAACCAGACGCGGAACCCGGCGCGCCAAAGGCCCGCGCGCGGTTCAGCGACTTCGAGGAGCGACAGCCGACCGCCGGGACGAACGACGCGGGCCATCTCGTCGAACGTCGCCGCGAGGTCGCTGAAGTTGCGTAGCGCGAAGCCGCACGTGACGCCGTCAAAGCCGGCCGAACGAAACGGGAGCAGCGACGCGTCGGCCTGGACGCGCTCGTCCATCTTCTTGCCGGCGTGCAGCATGCCGAAGCTCAGGTCGGTCGCGACCGCCACGTGGCCCTGGCGCACGAGCTCTCGCGTGAAGTCCCCGGTCCCCGCGGCAACGTCGAGCACGACGCTCTGGCGGGGGAGTCGGAGATCACTGACGGCGCGTCGACGCCAGCGCGAGTCGAGACCGAAGGTCATCAACTTGTTCACCAACTCGTAGCGCGCGGCGATGGCGTCGAACATCGCACGGACCTGACGAGTCTTCTCTTCGCCTTGGGGGAGGGGAGCGGTCAACGGACTCAGCGGTAGTAGCGGTAGACCACTTGCGCGACGCACGAAGGCTTGGGCGCGTCCTTCACCTCGACGACGACGTCGAGGGCCACTTGGACGCCGCCGGCGATCTCCTCGACCGAGGCCAACGTCGCCCCGGCACGAAGTTCGGCCCCGACCGGCACGGGGCTGGTGAAGCGAACCTTGTTGGTGCCGTAGTTGACCCCCAAGGCGACGCCGTCGACCTGCATCACACCGCCGAGCAGGACCGGGATCATCGAGAGCGTGAGGTAGCCGTGGGCGATGGGACCACCGAAGGGCCCGTCCTTGGCCCGCTCAGGATCCACGTGGATCCATTGGTGGTCACCGGTCGCGTCGGCGAAGAGGTTTACCTGCTCCTGGGTCACCGTTCGGTACTCGCCGTAGCCGACGTGCGTGCCCACGAGCGCGGCCAACTCGTCCATGCTCTTCACGTGCGTCGTCATAGAAGACCTCCGGAGTCGATTCTAGACAAGCGACCCTTCAGTCGAATTGATGAGTTCGAGTCCTAGGATTGGGCGGTGAGTCAAAGCTTCCATCCCCAGAAGCACCGCAACGTCGCCCAGAGTTGGTACCGCGCGTCGGTCTTCGGTGTGAGCGACGGACTCGTCACCAACGCCTCGCTCATTCTCGGATTCGCCGGCGCGAACCCCGGGCACAACATCGTGCGTCTCGCCGGTCTGGCGGGACTGGTCGCCGGTGCCTTTTCGATGGCGAGCGGTGAGTACATCTCGGTTCGCGCGCAAAAGGAACTGCTCGAGTATGAGATCGACGTCGAGCGCAAGTCGCTCGAGGAGTCACCGATGCAAGAGAAAGAAGAGTTGCGATTGCTGTTCGTCGAGCGCGGCATCGAAGCGGAACTCGCGCACCGACTCTCCGAGGACCTCATGCGCGACCCGGAGATGGCCCTACGGACGCACGCCCGAGAAGAGTTGGGCGTCGATCCTTCAGCGACGGGTTCTCCGTGGGGAGCGGCGATCTCGTCGCTGTTCTCCTTCGCCGTCGGCGCCCTCATTCCGCTCCTGCCGTGGATCGTGACCACCAGTGGCAACCCCGTGCTCTGGTCGATCGTGCTGGCGGTGATCGCGGCCGCGGCCGTCGGGGGCGTCATCGGCTGGTTCACGCGCAACGGAATCTTCAAGTGGGCGATCCGCCAAGTGCTCGTGGGGGCACTCGCCGCGGCCGTCACCTTCGGTATTGGCCGACTGGTCGGCGTGCACTAGCTGCGGTGAAAGTGCAGCATGCGGTCGTCGCGTTCCACTTTGAAGCCGAGTGACTCATAGAGGGCGACGGCCCGGACGTTGGATTGATCGACGAAGAGGATCGCCGTTGACACGCCCTTCTTTCGCAGTGCGTCGAGGCCCTGGGTGACCATGACGCGACCGAGGTCACGCCCCTGAAAGTCGGGTGACACGGAGATGATGTAGATCTCGCCGAAGCGGTCCGGGTGCAGTTCGTGCACCTTGGTCCAGCACGACGCCGCGAGCCGTCCGTCGATCTCCAAGAGTAGGAATCCCGAAGGGTCGAACCACGGCTCGCTAGTGCGCTCGTCGAGGTCCGAACGCAACCAGGCACCCTGCTCGGGGTGATCGGCGAACGCGGCGTTGTTCTGCTCGAGCCAGGCGTCTTCGTCGCGTCCCGGCTCGTAGTTGCGAAGCGTCGCGCCCTCGGGCACGTCAACGGTGGTGACCGGGAGCGCCACCTGCATCAGCTGAAGGGTGCGAACGACCCGACACTGCGAATGAACCGGGACCTGTGAGCCGCGGGTCCACCAATCGAGGGATTCGTGGTGCTTCAGAAGACTCTGCAAGAGGTCCTCGTCGATGCCCCCGCCGCACATTTCAACCGTCGCGTTCTTGGTGCCCGTCGCCATGGCGTACTTCACCAACAGTCCTTCGTGATACTGCAACCAGTGCTCGGCGCGCCATCCGTGCACGACGATCCGGCGGCGCCCTTCGTCGATGGCCTCACGTCCCAGCAACGACTCCGTGCGGTTGAGCAGATTGAGGACTTCGAGTCGACGTTCGGGCGTCAGCGAGTGGCTTCGCTGCCACGAATCGGTCATGAGCGCAGGTTACCCTCGCGTCACGCGATTCGACCGACTACGCGATTGAGACGTCGAAGGAGCGCACCGAGCGTTCGCTCCGCGGCGACCAGTTCGGAGTAGATCTCGGGCGGCATCGCCGAACCTTCCGTTTCCACGAGCGCCGTCACGCGGATCGACAACTCTTGCATCGTCGAAGTGATCGTGTTCAGTTCGTTCTGCATGCTCATCGACGTGATCCTTCGAGTTGGGAGCGTCTCGCGCGCTGGCGAATACTGTAATGGTCGATGGATGAGATGACCGACACCGAGACCGACGTGACGATTCGTTGGGCGAGCATCGTCGCCACCGGTCCCGACGCCGGGTCGTTCCTCCAGGGTCAGCTGAGTCAAGACCTCTCGAGCGTGACGCCTAACGGTGTGTGGGCGCTACTGCTCGCGCCGGACGGTGTCGTCATCACCTCGTGTCACCTCACCGCGACGCGCGACGGTTACGACTTGGTGCTCGCTCGCGAACTCGGAGAGGTCGCCGTGACGCGCCTTCGTCGATTCCTTCTGCGCACGAAGTGCACGCTGGAGTTATCGGATATCGATCACGGACCGTACGACACGATCGGCGACCAGGTCCTCGCGGGCCTTCCCGGTCCGAACGAATTCGCCTGGGGTCTCACGCCCCAGTGCTTCGGAGGCTCGTTTGTCGCGTCAACGGTCTCCTTCACCAAGGGCTGTTTCACGGGGCAAGAGTTGGTCGGACGCCTCGACGCACGTGGTTCGAGCGTGCCCTGGCGACTGGTTCGCGCCAGCGGTCCGAACGAAGCGCGAGTGAACGAAGTATTGCGCTCGCGTGGCCCGGCCGGACCGTCGGGGTTGACGACGAGCGTGCGCACGGGCGAGTCGATCTCGGGTCTCGGATTCGCCCACCGGAGCCTGTTCGCGAGTGAGGACCTCGAACGCGCGCCCGACGTCCACGTCGAGGAGATTCCCTAACGCCCAACGGCGCGGGCCGTTATCGTGGGGGCCAAGGAGTCCACACGTGCGGTTGAATACCGAGGGCATATTCATCAAAGTCTCCGGAGTGACCACCGAAGACGACGCCTTGTTCTCCATCGGACTCGGGGCCAGCGCCATTGGTTTCGACTTCGGACCGACGCCACGACAGATATCGGTCAACGCCGCGCACGACATCGTTCGTCGTCTCCCCGTTGGGGCGATCTCGGTGGGCGTCTTTCGAAACGAGATGCCCCAGCGCATCGTGGAGATCGCCAATACGTTGGGACTGTCCGCCGTGCAGATCGACGGCACCGTCGCGGGCGAAGAACTCGCCTACGTGTCCGAGCGCGTCAACACCGTGTTACGCAGTCTGCCCAGCACCGCCAACCACGACTTGGTGACCGGGCTCTCGGGCGTCGACTACGTCGTGGTGCCCGAGTCGGACGATCACTATTCGTTGATGGACTGCCTGGAGCTCTTCGGCGACCAGGAGGTTCGTACGCCGATTGTTGCGTCGGGGGGACTGACGCCCTCGAACGTGGTGGACATCGTGCAGAACTATCCGGTGTGGGGCGTCGACGTGCGCGCCGGCGTCGAGAAATCGGTTGGGGAGAAGGATCCGGTCCTGCTCGGACAGTTCATCGCCAATGCACGGTGGGCATTTGACAACGCCTACGTCGAACGTCACCACGACGAGTGGCCGATGTAGGGAACGCGTTCCCGCGCGAGTCGGCGTCGAATTTCGTTCGCAAAGTGCAAGCGAAAGAGTAAATGTGAGCAGTCAGCGGAGTCGACGCCTTCCAAAATGTCCCCCCTCCTGCTAGCCTGAGTTCCTCGCAACACGAATTCGATTTCTCGGTACCGAGGCACTTTCCGGCTGAAGAGCCGGCGGTTGTCGCATTGCAGTGACAGATTGATCATTCTCATAACTCTTCGTCGATGTGATCGCGGTTTCAGCGTGATCAATAGGGCAATCGTCGATCTCGAAGATTGGAGGATTTCTCGCGATGGTTGAGACCGAAGCGACCGTTGTGCTGGATCGCCCGACCACCGACGACGGAGTTCCCCTCGTCGGACGTGATGACTCGCTGCAGGAATACGAAGCGATATTTTCGGGCCTCGAGCCCTCGCACAGTGGATGCCTTTCCATAGAGGGCGGTTGGGGCATGGGGCGAACGTCGCTCCTGCACGCGGCGTGCCAGACGGCGGAACGGGCTGGCTGCGTCGTGCTTCGCGTGGGCGGCGTGAAACAGAAGCGTTCCACGGCCTTTGGCGTCCTCCTTCGGATCGTCGAGAGTGTCTACCCGCTTCGCTCCGCGAACGACGACATCGCCGAACGGATCGAAGAGGTCCTCGCGTTGATCGAACGCGACGGCGAGCGCGGTTTCGGAACACTCGGCCCCGCGTTTTACGGACTCTTGGTGGCGGTACGAAAGATCGGTCCCGTGTTGTTGGCGATGGACGACGCCGATTTGGTCGACGACGCGACCACGGCGACTCTCGAATACCTCTATGAGCGCGTGGATCATCGACAGATCTGGCTGTTGACGACGTCGCCGCCGCGACGTCCGGGTGTCGGCCCGCTCGCGATTGAAGAGTTACTCGTGCGCCACAACGTTCGTCACATGACACTGACACCTCTCGAGCGCGAGGCTGTTCGAGAGGTCCTCGCACTACAGTTGAGCGTCGAACCCGATGACGGATTCGTTGACGCCGTGCTGGAGGTCACGAGTGGCCGTCCGGAGTTTGTCGTTCAGTTCGCCCGCGCCGTGCGTTCGGAGGGCCTCGGGTCGAATGACTCGTTGTTCAAAGAGTTCGACCAGCTCCCAATTCCTCGTATCTCGCACCAGGTGCTGACACGCCTTAATGGACTCTCGCCGGACGTTCGCGAAGTGCTAGAGGCCTGTGCCGTCTGGGGTGACACCGACGACCTCGCGTCGGTGCAACACTTCGCCGCTGTGTGTGTCGACGCATTCGACCGAGCCCTCGAACATCTGCGCCACGCGGAACTGTTGCAGCCCGGTCGATCACTCGCCTTCGTCGCTCCGGTCGTACAGTGGGCACTCCTCCAAGAGATGCCACCCTCTCGTCGTTCTGAACTTCACGCGCGCTGCGCGCATGAACTCGCGTTGACCGGTGCACGTGACGTCGAGGTCGTGCGTCACTTGCTCGCGACCGAGACGGCGTCGAGTACCGACGTTGCGCGCAAACTGTTCGTCGCCGGCCAGCGACTGTTCGGACAAGGCGAGGTGGAGCTCGCCGCGAAGTGTCAGTGGCGGCTGCTCAACGAGGGCCAGTTCGGCGAGTCAGCGTCCTCACTCTGGCTCGACGTGGCGAAGTGCGAGGTTGCGTTGGGACTTCGTACGTCACTGGCATCGTTCCAGAGGGCACTCGCGCTGGGCGCCGATGATGAGGAGCGCGTGCTGATGGTGGCCCTGAGCCTGATGGACAGACTCCGTGACTGGCCCGACGTGCGCGCCGGTGGTGTGGCGACCCTGCAGAGCCTGTCGAGACACTTTGGGGCCGTCGACCCGACGAGCCGACTCCGCTTCGAACTCGGTCTCACGTTGCTCTCGGGCCACCCGGCGCAGCGTAGTTACGACGTGTCGCGAATTGAAGGCTTCGTCGACTCCTCGGATGAGGAGTCCGGCGCTGGGCGACTCGCCCGCCTCTTCCTCGACGTCCTTCGCTCGGAGAAGGACGTGACGATGACGGCCGCTGATGTCGCGCAACGCTTCGGCTCGGTGTTCGTGACCAACGGGATTCCCATCGGCGACTTCTCCGGCAAGGTCATCTTGATGCGAGCCTGTCGGCTCCTGCTCCACAGTGATCAGTTCGCGATCGTCGATGAGTTCTTGGAGGTGACGCGTCGGCGCGCGTACTCCGTAGGTGACGAGGCGCTCGAAGATGAAGCGCTGCGCCTCACGGTACTGTCAAAGCTCTGGCAGGGATCGCTCGACGAAGCCGACGAAGCCGTTCGTCGACTCGATGCACTAGGTAACTCCTACGCAGAACGCCACGTGGTGGGTTCGTTGGACCTGTTGCTCGCTCACGACCGCAGCGACGAAGCGCTTCGCCGCTTGAGTTCGACCGAACCCAAGCGCATCGTGGATCCGCTCGAGTGCGCGCTGGCCCACGTCGAACGAGGACGACTGTTCGCCGCGGTCGGGCGCCCCGAAGAAGCCCTCAGGGAGTACCGACGCGCGAAGGCGGTCATGGAACGTGCCGGTCTCACCAGTGAGGTCCTGGTGGCGTGGCGACCAGCGATGGCGCGAGCACTGTCGTCGCTCGGCAGTTGGGATGAAGCCCAAGCGATGGCGCGCGACCACGTCGCCGCCGCACGGGCCTTTGGTGCCCGACGAACGCTCGGCACGGCGCTTCGAGCGATGGCCGACGTCACACGCGACAGTTATGAACGCTTCACGTGGCTCAGTGAATCGCTCACGTTCCTCGACGAGTCACCGTCGAAACTCGAAGCCGCCGGCGTCATGATCGACCTGGGCGCGCTTCTGGTCGAACGCCGCAACCTTGATGACGCGCGGCCTCTCTTGGAGCGGGGCCTGGCGCTCGCCACGGCCTGCAAGTCAGAACGACTGGTGAGGGCCGCCACGTCACACGAGGCGCCACGTGGTGCGCGACCGCGACCAGCGGGAGCGACGGGCGTGGCCTCGCTGACACCGGCGGAGCTGCGAGCCGTGAACCTGGCATCGGCGAATGCCACGAACCGAGATATCGCCGACCAACTGTACGTGAACGTCAAGACCATTGAGGGCCATCTGTCGCGGGCCTATCGAAAGTTGGGCATCACCTCAAGGTTTGAGATCCAAGACGCCATGAGCGGGCCTGTCGACGACGACTGAGAGACATCGGGCTCGACGCGGGACGAGACGCTCACCATGGCTACACGCGAGCGCGGCGTCGGATTACGGGTGAAAACGTCGAAAGACGACGCTCCCGTTGTGGCCGCCGAAGCCGAAGGAGTTCGACAGGATCACCTCGACGTCGGCCGCCCTCGGTTGACCGATGACGACGTCGAGTCCCACTTCGGGATCGACCACCGTCGTGCCGGCGGTCGGCGGGATCAACTGATTCACCAGGGTCAGGACCGACGCGACGCCTTCGAGGGCGCCGGCGGCAGCGAGCGAGTGTCCGAGGTGGCCCTTGATCGACGTGACCGGGGGAGCGTCGTCACCGAAGACCTTGCGAACCGCCACAGATTCGGCGAGGTCGTTGAGCGGCGTCGACGTGCCGTGGGCGTTGATATGCGAAACCTCGCTCGCCGAGACGCCCGCGTCCTCCAGCGCCAACTCCATGCATCGGATCGCCCCGTGACCCGAAGGGTCGGGCGCGGTGATGTGGTGCGCGTCGGCCGTGGAAGCTGCGCCGAGGACCTCGGCGTAGATCGTGGCACCGCGCACGATCGCGTGTTCCCACTCCTCCAAGATCAAGATGCCCGCACCTTCACCCATGACGAAACCATCGCGGTCGACGTCGAAGGGTCGGGAGAACTCGGTGTTACTCAGTGCGGTCATGTTGCGAAATCCGGCCTCAGCGATTTGGACCATCACCGCTTCAGCACCGCCGGCGACCGCCACGGTGCTGCGTCCCGTCGCGACCAGGCGTGCGGCATTGCCGATGGCGTGCGTGCCGGCGGCACACGCGGTCGTCACCGTCTCACAAGGTCCCCCGAGTCCGAATCGCATCGAGACCGCGGCGGTGGCGGCGTTCGGCATCATCATCGGGACCATGAACGGAGAGACGCGGTCCGGGCCCTTTTCGGAAAGCACGCGGAACTGTTCGATCACCGTTTGGAGTCCGCCAATGCCCGTCGTCACGATGCTGCCCGCGTCGACGAGCGGGCCGCTCAGGCCGCTCTGGTTCCACGCTTCGTCGGCCGCCATGAGTGCGTAGAGCGCGAATGGGTCGAAACGGCGTAACTCCTTCGGTCCGCCGATGTGGCTCGCGTCAAAGGGCGCGATGCGCATGCTCGGTGGCGCAGTGTCCTTGAGAAGAGCGCTCCACAGCGCCTCGACGCCGACGCCGGCGCAACTGATCGCGCCGAAGCCCGTGACGGCGACCCGGCAGCCAGGAATCGGTCCGGTGGGACTGACCGCGACGCGCACTACAGCTTGGCGTAGATCAGATCGAAGGCTTCGCCCACCGTGCGAATGTCCTTCAGTTCATCCTCGGCCACTTCGATGTCGAAGGTCTCTTCGAGCGCCATGACGAGTTCGACCAAGTCGAGGCTGTCGGCGCCGAGGTCGTCGCTGAAGGAGGCCTCGAGGGTGACCTTTGAAGGGTCGACGGCCAAGACCTCGACGGCGGCGTCGGTGAACTTGCTCAGTGCTTCGTTGCGGTCCATGGAAGTACCCCTTTTTTCTGTCGCTCCATCGTACTAAAGCGCCGCCCCGGTTCAGTCATCTAGTGGCCCATGGCGAGTCCGCCGTCGACCGCGATCACGGCCCCGGTGATGTAACGGGCCTCGTCACTGGCGAGGAAACCGACCACTCCGGCGACGTCACTTGGCTGGCCGATGCGGTCCATCGGGATCATGGCCGCCATGGCGTCCTTGGAGCCGAGGTCGTTGGTCATGTCGGTCTCGATCAGTCCCGGCGCCACGACGTTGACCGTGACGCCGCGCGAGGCGACCTCTTTGGCGAGGGAGCGCGCGAGTCCGATGAGACCGGCCTTGGCCGCGGCGTAGTTCGCCTGCCCGGGCACGCCTACGAAGGGACTAATCGACCCGATGAAGATGATCGAACCGGCGCGTCGGCGAACCATCGAGGCCATCGTCGCGCGCGCGCCGTAGAAGGCGCCGTCGAGGTCGGTCGAAATCACCTCGTGCCACTGATCGTCGGACATCCGCATGGCCAGGCCATCGCGGGTGACGCCGGCGTTGAGGACCGCCACCTCCACGGGTCCGAATTCGGCGATCGCCGACTTGACGGCGTCGTTCACGGCGGAAGAGTCCGCGACGTCGACGGTGAAGGTCTTGGCGCAGCCGCCGGGCGCGTCGCCGGAACGTGAGAGGGCGACGACGTGGTCGCCCTGGCCGATGAACCATTCGGCGATCGCCGCACCGATGCCGCGACTCGCTCCGGTGACGATGACGTGACGGCTCATAGTTCGATCCCTTCGAGTTCGGTGAGGGAGGAGGGCGCGAACTGACGCTCGAAGGTGCGGATCCGCTTGGTCAGTCCGGTCAGGACGCCGCTCGGCGGCATCTCGATCGTCGTGGTAACGCTGTCGGGAAGGGCCAAGGTCGATTGCGAGAACTGCACCGGCGACGTCAACTGGCGCGACAGCAGGTCGCGCCACTCCTCGGCCGTCACGTGCACCTGGGCGTCGACGTTCGAGATCAGTACGGCGTCGGTCGTGCCCCACTCGACGCTGGTGAGCGCCTTGTCGAGTTCGTTCTGGGCCGGCGCCATCAGCGGTGAGTGAAACGCCCCACCAACGGGCAGCGGCGTCGCACGTCGCCACCCGAGCTCTTTGTGGTTCTCGAGCAACGCGTCAAGGCCTGCACGGGTGCCACTGACGACGATCTGCCCGGGACCATTGATATTGGCTAGCCAAACGTCGGTGAGTCCATTCAGTGCCTCTCGAGCGCCATCGTCACCGCCCATCAACGCGACCATCGATCCCTCGGTCGTGGAGGCGGCCCGGGCCATCGCCGCGCCCCGAACGCCGATGAGACGCGCCCCGTCTTCGATGGTGAGGAGACCAGAGGCGACCAGGGCACTGAACTCTCCGAGGCTGTGGCCGAGGAGGTAACGAGGCCGGATGCCACGCTCCAGTAAGTCGTAGTAGCCGACGATGGACAGGGCGAACGTGGCGATCTGCGCGCGATCGGTGCGAACGACGTCCTCGTCGGAACTGGCGATCAGGAGTGCGGCGACGTCGAGGCGGGCGGCGTCACTGACGCGGGCGAGGACTTCCCAGAATCGGGGTGACTGCCACTCGACGCCGGCAGCGCCATGAAGTGATCCCTGCCCGGGAAAGAGCACGACGACGTCGTCACGAAACACGAGAGAGGCCTGTTCGGACATCCCATCACGGTAACAGCGCCCGTGGCGTCACCTTTGGCTTCACCGATCCAGGGGTGCGCGGCGCTGCGTACCGCGGGCTCAGCGCTGGCAGCTCGAGCAGTGTCCGATGACGTCAAGCGCGTGCGAGGTCGCGACGAACCCCTGTGCCGCGGTGAGTTCTTCGACCATCCGGGTCACCGTGCGTTCGAACGCTGGCGTCGGCGTCACGTCGATCACCTGGCCGCAGGTGGCGCAAAGGAGGTGGTGGTGGTGGTGCGAGAAATCCTCGGCCATCTCGAATCGGGCGAACTCGTCACTCGCGGCGATCCGTTGCACGACGCCCGCCCTCTGCAGGTCCGAGAGATGGCGGTAGGCCGAACTCCGCGGAACCTCGGGGACCCGTTCTTCGATGTCCGAAATACTGAGCGGACGCTCCGAGGACGCCAAGAGTTCAACGACGGCGCGACGACCGACGGTGTAGCGCTGGTCGATCCGGCGAAGCAGTACCTCCACGAACTCGTGCAGGTCTTCGACGGACTCAAAGTTCTGCATTGCGACGTCTCTCCTTTGACCGGTCTAGATTGTAATGAGACTCAGTCTCAGTATAACGTTCCTGCATGGTGAGTTGGCTGCGTGAAAGAAGTGCGGAATCCTCACGTCGCCTCACGACGAGCGTCCTGATGATCACGACGCTGCTCGCGACACTGCCCTTCGTGGCGACGTCGAACGTCGCCGGAGCCAGCACCAAGTCCCAGGTGGTCATCGCGGTCGGGGCCGAGAACGAGTACGCGAACGTGCTCAGCCAAATCGGCGGGAAGTACGTTAGGGTCTCGGCGATCCTCAAGGATCCGAACACGGACCCGCATACTTTTGAGGCCAGTACCTCGGTCGCCGAAGAGATCGCTCACGCGCAGCTCATCGTCCAAAACGGCGTCGGCTACGACGGCTTCATGAACAAGATCGAGGCGGCGTCACCGAACTCCCAGAGGAAGGTGATCGTGGCCCAAGGCGTGTTGGGACTGCCCGCCGACACACCGAATCCTCACCTCTGGTACAGCCCTCGAACGATGCCGGCGGTCGCGCGCGTCATCGCGAAGGGCCTGGCCAAGATCGACCCGACGCACGCGGCGTACTTCGAACGCAATCTGGCGACCTTCGACGCCTCGTTGCAGCCGTGGTTGAGCGCCATCGCCGCGTTCAAGGCCAAGTACTCCGGTACTCGGGTGGCGGTGACCGAACCCGTCGCCGACTACCTGTTAAAGGCGATGGGCGCGCGGATTCTGACGCCCTTCGTGTTCCAGGCGGACATCATGAATGGCGTGGACCCCGCACCGGAGGACATCGCACTCGAAGAGGGGTTCTTCACCAAGCACGAGGCCAAGGTGTTCTGTTACAACCAGCAGGTCGTCGACTCACTCACCGCGACGATCAAGCAGGCGGCCGTCTCGGCCAAGGTCCCGGTCGTCGGCGTGTACGAGACCATGCCCACACCGGGCTATGACTACCAGACGTGGATGCTCGCCGAGGTGAAGGCGATCGAAGCGGCGATTACCCGTCACCGATCAACGGAGAAGCTATGACCAACGTCCCCGTCCTGGAAGTCGACGACATTTCCGTCTCGCTCTCCGGTCGCCTCATCCTCGATCACGTCTCCTTCGAGGTTCGAGCAGGCGAGTTCACGGGTCTCATCGGTTCGAACGGCGTCGGCAAGACGACGCTGCTCCGCACCATCTTGGGTCTGCAACGTCCCGATAGTGGACGAGTCCTGGTGTCCGGCGCACCACTGTCGCCACGGAGCCGTTCGCTGGGCTACGTGCCGCAAAAGATCGTCGTCGATCCCGACGTCCCCATGCGCGCGCGCGACTTCGTGGCGCTCGGTCTCGACGCGCATCGCTACGGACTGACACGTCGGAGCGCTCTTGAGCGTGAACGCGTCGAGCAGATCCTCCACGACGTCGACGCGGAGCGATTCGCGGACAGTCGACTCGGCAGTCTCTCCGGAGGCGAGCAACAGCGGGTTTTCATCGCGCACGCCTTGATCGGCCAACCGAAACTGCTGATGCTTGACGAGCCACTCGCGAATCTCGACCCCAGGAGCGTGCAGGAAGTCGTGGCGCTCCTGCACCGCGTCGCGCGCGACTACGGCGTGGCGATCGTGTTGTCGGCTCACGAGATGAACGCGCTCTTGCCGGTGATGGACCGAATCGTGTACCTCACCGGCGGGCGCGCCGCCAGCGGGACGACCGACGAGGTCATTCGCTCCGACGTGCTCAGTCAGCTCTACGGTCACCACGTTGACGTGCTCCAGCTCCACGGGCGCGTCCTAGTGGTCGCCGAACCTGGCCAGGAGCAGGACATCGCCCAGCACCCGGCGCTCACGCTCGATTGAACGCCGTGCACGTCCTGTTCGAACCCGGTTTCTTCGCCAATGCCCCCGTGCGAACGGCGTTGGTCATCGGGGCGGTGACGGCCGTGGTGTCGGCGGTGGTCGGCGTCTTCGTGGTGGTGCGCAGTCAATCCTTCGCCGGACACGCGCTCACCGACGTCGCGACGGCCGGCGGTTCGGCGGCGTACTTCTTCGGGCTGAGTCCGCTCCTTGGATTCATCGGAGGAGGAGTGCTCGGCGCCGGTGCGATGGACGTGATCGGCGTGGAACGAGAACGACGACGCGACCTCGCGACCGGCATCGTCTTAGCGACGGCGCTCGGTCTGGCGGCGCTGTTCCTCTACCTCGACACGACGAACGGGGCGACCACGGGAGCCACGCAACAGCTCCTGTTCGGATCGATCTTCACCGTCGAACCCTCGACGGTGCCCCTAGTCCTCGGACTGAGTGCGTTCGCCTTGGTCATCGTCATCGCGGTAAATCGCCCTTTGCTGCTCAGTTCGTTGAGCGCGGAGTTGACGCGCGCGCGGGGCATCAACCTTCGCGCCGTGTCCGTGGCGTTCATGGTCGCGATGGCCGTCTCCGTCGGCCTGTCCTCTATTGCCGTAGGTTCCATACTCTCGACCGCGCTGCTCATCGGTCCGGCCGCCGCCTCGGTGCGACTGACCAGGAGCCTGCGCGCGTCGTTGATCGTCGCCGGTGCGCTGGGTGTCGTGACGACGTGGCTTGGGATCCTCTTCGCGTACGACAGCTTCTACTGGGTGCCCTCGAGCCAGGGCCTGCCGGTCAGCTTCTTCATCGTCTCCTTGATCTTCATTGCCTACCTGATCTCCGGCGTCCCACTCGTGCGACGCGCGATTAGTCGACCATCGCGAGCGACCTCTCGCGTGGACCCCGGGTCAGTCGACTCGCTCGAAGGAGGCGCGTAGTGTTCTCCGGCTTCATGGTGAACGCGTGGGAGGTGGGCACGATGGTCGCCGTCGTGGGGGGCGTCGTCGGCTTCTTCGTCGTGCTGCGCGGCTCGGCCTTTCCGGCCCACGCCATCCCCAACGGCGCCTTCGCCGGGGCGGCGGGTGCGAACCTCATCGCGGTCAATCCGCTCATCGGACTCGGGGTCTTCTCCTTCGCCGCGGCCCTGGGCATCGGCGCGTTGAGCCGTCGCGGACGCTCCGACGCCGTGACGGCGCTCGCGCTCGTGATGATGCTCGCGCTCGGGGCCGCATTCTTGAGCCTCAGCACGCAGTACGAGCCCCAGATATTCTCGCTGCTCTTCGGCGAGATCCTGGGAGTGAGCTCGAGCGAGATCCTGCCGGTCGCCGTCTTGGGAGTCGTGTGCATCGTCGCGGTGGCGCTCCTCTATCGGCCGCTACTGCTTACGTCCATCGCGCCCGACGTCGCCGCGGCACGAGGGTTACCGCCGCAACGACTCGAGATTGCCTTCCTGATCGTGATCGCGTGTGCCACGACCATGACGGTGCCGGTCGTCGGGGCGCTCTTGATCTTCACGTTGATGCTGGGTCCGTCGGCGGCGGCGCAGTGCTTCACCGACCGCGCGGGGCGGGCCATGGCCGCTTCGGTCGCCATCGCGCTCGCGACGATTTGGCTGGCGCTCGCGTGCGCCTACGAAACCAATTGGCCGGTCGGGTTCTACGTGAGCGTCTTCAGCGCCGCGTGGTACGGGGTGGGACGCGGGTACGCCGCGTGGCGAACGCGCCTGCGCGCTCGTGCCACGCGCGGAGAAGTGCGCAACGTCACTGTCTCGTCGTGACGTGTCCACAGTCACGTGACCATCGCCGTGAAGCGTGCCCGGAGTGGGACTTGAACCCACACACCCTTTCGAGTAAAGACTTTTGAGGCCTCCGCGTCTGCCGATTCCGCCATCCGGGCTGAGCGAACAACGTTAACAGGCAACGTAGTGTGGCGAACGTGAAGGTGACCCTGTGGCGACAGGACGTGAGGATTCGCTTCCCGGTACGCGCCGCCGATGAACTCCACGCCGGGCGTTCACGACTCTTCGTGGCCGTTGAGGAGAACGGCGTCGCGGGCTACGGCGAGGTCGCACCGCAGCCCCAAGATCTGAACGGCGACGCCGCGCTCACCGACGTCATCGACGAGGCGCGAATCTTCGTGGTGCCGCAACTTCAACAGATTCTCGAGCACGAGGGCGACCTGCCGTCGTGGACCCGCGTCGCACGATTCGCGGGGTCGCGCACGGCGAGCAACCCCGCCGTGGCGCTTCTTGAGATGGCGTTACTCGACCGCGAGCTACGCGTGGCGCGAGCATCCATCGACTCTCTCTGGCCGCTGCGATTCGAGACGCCGGTGCAACAGACCGTGTCGCTGCTCGACGAAACCGACTGGTTCATTGACTCCGAGGCCGTTCGTGCGCGCGCCAAGATCGGTGGTGGACCACTCAGTGACGTTCACTACCGACAACTCGAAGAACTCGAGATACCGGTCCTGCTCGACTACAACTGCAGTGCACGAAGCGACGCCGACGTGATCGAACAGGTCCGTCGCATCCGTCGGTTCGCCGACGTGGTCGGTGTCGAACAGCCCTACGCCGTGGGCAACGTCGTCGACTCGGCGCGCTTGGCCGAACAGCTCGACGTGCCGGTCAGCATCGACGAGGGCGTGCGCAGCGTGCGCGACGTCGGACAGATCGTGCGCTACCACGCGGGCGCGATGATCTGCGTGAAGCCGGCGCGCGTCGGGGGGCTCGCCAACGCCCGCACGATCATCGCCCGGGCCCAGGAAGAGGGACTTCGCGCGTACGTCGGGGGGTTCTTCGAATCGCCCTACGGACGACGGGTCAATCGGTGGCTCGCCAACAGTTGCGTCGACGAACCGAGTGACCTCAGCCCGGTGGACGTGGTCCTCGAGGGCTACCCACGAGAGGTCGACGCCGTGTCCGACGGCTTCGGCCTCAGCCCGGCGCCCGAGATGCTCGAACGATGCGCCGTTCTGGTCGCCGTCGAATCGGCGATTTAGACTCGCGCCATGAGTTCGCGACTCCACAAACGACGACTGGAAGACGTGCAACGCCAGCTCAACCAGGCGCGCGAGAGTTTGAACGTCCTCCAAGAACAGGTCATGGTCTGGAACGACGCGCTGGAGGACTCGCGAATCCGCGCGCTGGTCTCCGAGACGCCCCTGCAGGCGCACGAGTACGGCGACCTGTCACGACACGTCGCCGTGGCGAACGCCGAGATGAACCGTCGCGCCGAAGAGGTGCGCGAACTCGTCGAGGCTCGTGACGAACTGTTGCGGGACTGGACCCCGGAGGACGACCGTGGATAAGCGCGTCGTCATCGCCGACGACGAGTCGATCATCCGACTCGACCTCAAGGAGATCCTGGAGGGCGACGGGTACCTGGTCGTCGGCGAGGCCGCGCGGGGCGACGACGCGCTCACCATGATCCGCGAGCTCCGACCCGACCTGGCGCTGCTCGACGTGAAGATGCCCGGCCTCGACGGCATCGAGGTGGCCAAGGCGCTGAAGGGTACCGAGACGGTCGTGGTCTTGCTCACGGCGTTCAGCCAGCGATCACTGATCGAGAGCGCGCGCGACGCGGGCGTCGTGGCGTACCTCGTCAAGCCGTTTCGTTCGAGCGAGATACTGCCCAAGCTGGCGGCCATACTCTCCCCGGCGACCGAGGAGCGCGACGCCGAGGTGTCACACGTCGAGGACAAGATCGAGACGCGCGAGATCGTCCAGCGAGCCAAGGAGATGCTGATGCAAGAGCGCGGACTCGACGAGCCGGCGGCCTTCGAGATCATCCAGCAGTCGGCGATGCGCGGGCGAACGCGCATGCGCGACATCGCCCAGCAAATCCTGAAGGGTGAGTTCGTTGGCTGAGTCGGCGACCGATCAGCGCCCCCTGGTGCTGCTGGACGGGATGTCGCTGGCCTTTCGCGCCTTCTTCGCCCTACCGACCGACATCGCCACTTCCGAGGGCCTCGTCACGAACGCCCTCCACGGATTCGCCGCGATGCTGTTGTCACTCGTGCGAACTCAGAACCCCCGCGCGCTGGCCGTCGCCTTCGACCTCTCGGGCGGGACGTTTCGCGACGTGATGGTGGAGGACTACAAGGGCGGGCGCGCCGAGACGCCCGTCGAGATCGAGCACCAGTTCGAACTGATACGCAATCTCTGTGAGGTCCTGCACATCCCGGTGCTCGGCGTGCCGAACTTCGAGGCCGACGACGTACTCGCGACGCTCGCCACCTGGGGTCGCAACGAATCGATCCCCGTCGTCGTCGTGACCGGCGACCGCGACGCCTTCCAGTTGGTGGAGGACCCGTACGTCAAGGTGCTCTACAACCGCCGTGGCGTCTCGGACTACTCCCTCTACGACGAGGCCGGGATCTTCGAACGCTGCGGGATCGAGTCGAAGCGCTATCCGTTACTGGCAGCGCTCCGAGGTGACACGTCGGACAACCTGCCCGGCGTCCCGGGCGTGGGGGAGAAGACCGCGGCCAAGCTCTTCGCCCAGTACCGCGACATGGACGACCTCTACGCCCACTTGGGCGACCTCACGCCGAAGCTCCGCGAGAACCTCGCCACCTACGAAGAGCGCGCGCGCAACAACGAGAAGGTGATGTTGCTCATCCGCGACGTGCCGCTCGACTTCACGTTGCACGACATCACGCTCGGGGGTTGGAACCGCGCCGAGACCGACGCCTTCTTCGACCGCTTCGAGATGACCCAGATGCGCAGCCGCTTCGGCCAGCTCATGAAGGAGGGCCTGTTGGGAGAGGCGGGCGCGACGTCCGCGCCGTTGAGCGAGGCGGTCGAGGCGAAAAAGACGAAGACCGCCAAGGCGTTGAAGGTCGCCACGTCACTCGACGAGGTGCTGGCGTCCACCACGACCCCGGTCGTCGCCTATCGCCACGCACGCGCCGCGGTGCTGGACGCCGACAAGGGACTCGTGGCGCTGTGTGACCTCGATGACGCCATCGACGCCTTCGCGCGGGTCGCCCCGTGCGGCCACGACCTCAAGGCGCTCTATCGCACCGCGGCGGGCGCCGAGCGGGTTCTGCTCGAGCCAGCCGACGACACGGCGATCATGGCGTTCCTGCTCGACGCCAACAGCGGTCGCTACGACCTCGCGGAGGTGGCGCAACGTTTCCTCGGGGAGCCGATCGTCGACACCTCGCCGTCGCTCTTCGATTCGACGACCAGTGACGAGACGTTGACCTACGAGGTGGCGCTCATCGCCAGGTTGCGCGAGCACCTGCGCTCCGAGATCGCGCAGTGGGAACTGAACTTCGTCTACGAACAGGTCGAACTTCCGCTGGTGATGGTGCTCGGGCTGTTGGAGGCGCGCGGCGTCCGCGTCGACGTGGAGCTTTTGCGAACCATCGCCAAGGAGTTCACCGAGGAGGCGGCGTCACTCGACAAGCAGATCCAGAAGGTCGCCGGACACGAGTTCAAGGTCAACTCGCCCCAGCAACTACAAACGGTCCTCTTCGACGAGATGGGTCTCACGGCGGTGAAGAAGATCAAGTCGGGCTACTCGACCGACGCGACGAGCCTCGAGGCGATCCAGGACGAGCACAAGATCATCGCGCTCATCCTGCGCTATCGCGAAGTTGAGAAACTGCGCGGCACCTACGGGGCACCACTCATCGACGCGGTGCAGAGCGACGGGCGCATCCACGCGACGTTCCAACAGATGGTCGCGCGCACCGGCCGACTCTCCTCGGACGGACCGAACCTGCACAACATCCCGGTGCGCTCCAAAGAGGGCCGTCGTCTTCGCTACGCCTTCGTGCCGAGCGAGGGTTGGCAAATGGCGGTCTCGGACTACAACCAGATCGAACTGCGGATCCTCGCGCACCTCTCCCAGGACTCGGGTCTGCTCGCGGCGTTCGCCTCGCACGAGGACGTGCACCGCACGATCGCGGCGTCGGTCTTTGCGATCACGCCGGAGGACGTGTCGCCCGAACAGCGCGAACAGGCCAAGGCCGTCTCCTACGGCCTGGCGTACGGGATGGAGGCCTTCGGACTCAGCCGTCGCCTCGGCGTGCCGGTCAGCGTGGCCAAGGAGATCATGGACAAGTACTTCTCCGGCTTCCCGTCACTGCGCGCCTACATGGACCAGACGATCAAGGACATCCGGGCGAAGGGCTACTCACGTACCGAGTTCGGCCGAATCCGCCCGTTCCCCGACATCGCCACGGCCACGGGGCCGCAGCGCCAGGCCGCCGAGCGCCAGGCCATGAACTCGGGCATCCAGGGACTGGCCGCCGACATCTTCAAGTCGGCGCTGGTGCGCTTGGATCGTCAACTGCGCGCCGAGGGCCTGCGGGCGCGGCTCATCCTCCAGGTGCACGACGAGGTCGTGGTCGAGGCGCCGCCGGAAGAGAAACCACCCGTCGAGGCGGTCATCCTCGACGCGCTGACCAACGCCGCGTCACTGAGTGTTCCCTTAGAAGTGACGCTGCACTGGGGCGAGAACTGGGCCGCCGCCAAGGGCTGAACGCGGCCCGTGTAGAGTTGAACGTCGGGTTTACACCGGAGACCCGATTCCCATTCCCTAGCTGACCCCGGTGTGGTCTGTGAAAGAAGTACGCATGTCGGACGGCACGAGCCTCCTCTCCTCCCAGCAGATGGGAACCTTTGACGAAGAAGGAAATTACGTTCCCCGTGTCATCACCGAAGACGACATGGTCGGCACCGACCTCGCCACCCTGGTCGGCGACAGCGTCCTCGAGTTCGAAGACGGTGACCTGGTCACCGGCACCGTGGTCAAGATCGACCACGACGAAGTCCTGCTCGACATCGGCTTCAAGTCCGAAGGCGTCATCCCGGCGCGCGAGCTCTCGATTCGCAACGACGTCGACCCCTCCGAGATCGTCTCGATCGGCGACAAGATCGAATGCCTCGTCCTGCAGAAAGAGGACAAGGAGGGACGTCTCGTCCTCTCCAAGAAGCGCGCCCAGTACGAGAAGGCGTGGAGCAACATCGAAGAGTTGAAGAACCGCGACGAGGTCGTGAAGGGCGTGGTCATCGAAGTCGTGAAGGGCGGGCTCATCGTCGACATCGGGCTACGCGGCTTCCTGCCCGCCTCACTCGTCGAACTGCGACGCGTGCGCGAACTCCAGCCCTACATCGGCAAGACCGTCGAGGCCAAGATCATCGAACTCGACCGCAACCGCAACAACGTCGTGCTCTCGCGCCGCGCCTGGCTCGAAGAGACCCAGAAGGAACAGCGCGGCGACTTCCTGTCGAACCTCAAGCCCGGTGAGCGCCGCCACGGCGTCATCTCCTCGGTCGTCAACTTCGGCGCCTTCGTGGACCTCGGCGGCATGGACGGACTCATCCACGTCTCGGAGCTCAGCTGGAAGCACATCGACCACCCGAGCCAGGTCGTGGCCGTCGGCGACGAGGTCGACGTCGAGGTCCTGGACGTCGACTTCTCCAAGGAGCGCATCTCGCTCTCGCTGAAGGCGACGCAGTCCGACCCCTGGCAGGTCTTCGCCGACAGCCACTCGGTCGACCAGCTCGTCTACGGCCGCGTCACCAAGCTCGTGCCCTTCGGCGCCTTCGTCCAAGTGGGCGAGGGGATCGAGGGTCTCGTGCACATCTCGGAGATGGCCGCGCACCACGTCGAGTCCCCGGACCAGGTCGTCACCGCCGGTGAGGAGCTGTGGGTCAAGATCATCGAACTCGACACCGCGCGACGTCGCATCAGCCTCTCGATCAAGCAGGCCGCCGAGGGTGGCGAGGTCTCCGAGGAGTACCGCGAGGCCTTCGGAAGCCACGCCTACGACGACGCGGGCAACTACATCGGTGCCATCGAATACGGCGAGTTCACGCCGGAGACCGAGGCGCAGGCCGCGTGGGCCGAGTACGCCGTCGAGGTCGCACCGAAGTCGGGCGAGGAGACCGTCGCACCCGAGGCCGGGATCATCGACGCCGTCAACGAGGCCGAGAACGTCGACACGCCCATCGGGGAGTAAAGGCCTCTTCTAGTGCGGTCGCCACCGTGATGAACGCAACGACGAAGCCGGCGGCGGACCAGACTGTGCGAATGGGGAATCGACACCAACGCGAGGATTCGCAGTCGTGACGAACGTTCCTAGTGACCGGTACCGGGAAATGCAGCACGAGGTCGCTCGCGAGGAGGCCAAGGACCGTCGGACGTTCGCGCGGGTGCAGATCGCGGCCTCGGTCGTTCTCCTCGCGTCGACGTTGTTCGCGTGGGAGAACCACCCGCGCGTCGAGGGTCGCGCCGTCGACGCGACCTCGTACTTCGTGCGCGAGGTCAGCCACACGATCGGCCTCGTGACCGTAGCGGCGGGACCGCTGGTCATCGCCCTGGGCGCGCTCGCCCTCGTGTTCGCGACTCGACTTCGCCGGGTGCGGCTGCCCTACGGGTGGCTGGCCCTCGGTCTCTCGTTGGGGGCGCTCGCCGTGTGCACGGTCGAGATCACCCAAGGGATACTCGGGCGAAAGGATTGGCTCGATCATCTTTCGAGCGCGGTGGCGCAGTCGGGGAGCGCCGGTGGCGTCGGCGTCGGCGTCTGGCTCGCCGGAATCGCATCTCTTGCACTCGTCGCCAACGCGTCGACGTACCTCTGGCTCGGGTACCGTCTGTGGCGCAACAATCCGGCAGTGACGGACGAAACGTCCTAGCCCTCGAGGGCGACCGGTGTCGTGGACTTGTGGTGGATGGTCAACGGGTAGTGGCACGACACCATGTGATTCGGCGCGACCTGTTGGGGTAGCGGCTCTTCGTCGGCACACTTCTGGGTGGCGTGGGGACAGCGCGTGCGGAAGCGACAGCCGCTCGGCGGGTTCATCGGGCTGGGCGGTTCGCCCTCGAGGGTCTGGGAGTGCATCGGTGAGTCGGGGTCCGCTTCGAGCGCCGCGCCGAGCAGGAACTCGGTGTACGGGTGGGCCGGCGACTCGTACAGCGTGTCGGCCGGTCCGATCTCACAGATCTTGCCCAGGTACATGACCGCGACGCGGTCACTGACGTTCTTCACGACCGCGAGGTCGTGGGCGATGAACAGCAGCGTGAGACCGTACTCGGCCTTCAGGTCCTCCAAGAGGTTCAGGATCTGCGCCTGGACCGACACGTCGAGGGCCGAGACCATCTCGTCACAGATGAGGAGCTTCGGTCGCATGGCGAGCGAGCGCGCGATCGAGATCCGCTGGCACTGGCCGCCGGAGAACTGGCGAGCGTAGCGATTGCCGTAGACCGCGGGGTCGATGCCGACCTTGCCCAAGAGGTCGCTGATCAGCGCGTCGCGCTCGGCGCCGGTGACGGTCTTCCAGCAGTCCAGTGGTTCGGCGACGATGTCCTTGACGCGTCGACGAGGGTTCAGTGAGCTGATCGGGTCCTGGAAGATCATCTGCATGCGCGTGCGCGCCCGGCGCAGTGACTTGCCCGACTCCTTGGTGATGTTGACGCCCTCGAGTTCGACCGTCCCCTTGGAGGGCTCGACGATGCGCATCAGCGCCTTGCCGGTCGTCGACTTGCCGCAGCCCGATTCGCCCACGAGTCCGAGGGTCTCGCCCTCCATGATCTCGAAGCTCACACCGGCGACCGCGCTGACCGCGTGACCGTGGACGTAGAACGTGACCTCGAGGTCTTTGACGCTCAACAGCGGTGTGCGCGCGTCACTCACGGCAGGGTCGCTTCGGAGTTGACCGGCAGGGGGTTCCAGCAGGCGAACGTGTGGCCCGGCTCGATCGACGGTCGCAGTTCGGGACGCTCGGTGTGGCACTGGTCGGTCGCGTACTTACAGCGCGGCGCGAAACTGCAGCCGGGCGAGAGGTTCAAGAGGTTGGGTGGGCGCCCGGGGATCGTCACCAGTCGGGTGTGGCTCTTGTTGGAGACCTTGGGCGAACTCTCGAGCAGCGCGCGCGTGTAGGGCATGCGGTGGTGGTGAAAGACCTCGCGGGTCGTGCCCGTCTCGACGATCCGTCCGGCGTACATCACCACGATGCGCGAGGTCCGAGTCGCCACGACCCCGAGGTCGTGGGTCACGAGGATGACCGACATCTTCAGTCGCTCCTTCAACTCGTCCAAGAGGTTCAGGATCTGCGCCTGGATCGTGACGTCCAGTCCGGTCGTCGGTTCGTCGGCCATCAAGAGCTTGGGCGAACAGGCCAGGGCGATCGCGATCACGACGCGCTGGCGCATGCCGCCCGAGAGCTGTCCGGGATAGGCGTTGTAGCGCTCAATCGGCGAAGGAATCCCGACCAGTTCGAGCAACTCGATGGCGCGCGCCTTGGCGTCCTTGCGGCTCATGCCCAGACGCACGCGAAGCGCTTCATCGATCTGCTTGCCGATGCGCATGACCGGGTTGAGTGAGGTCATCGGGTCCTGGAAGACCATGGCCACCTCGGTGCCCCAGATCGTGCGTTTGTCGTTCTCACTCGCACCGACCACCTCGAAACCGTCGATGATCGACGATCCGGTGACGGTCGTGTTGACGCGCGGCTGTAGCCCCATGATCGTGCGCGAGAGGACCGTCTTGCCCGAACCCGATTCGCCGACGATACCGAGGGTCTCGTTGCGCGCGAGATCGAACGAGACGTGGTTCACGGCCGTGAGGTCGCCCCCGCCGGTGGCGAACGTCGTCGTGAGGTCCCGGACCACCAGGAGTGTCTCGTCGCTCACAGCTTGTTCTCCGCCACGTCGAAGTGCGCGCGGACGCGATCACCGATGAAGTTCAGCGCGATGAGGAAGAGACACAGCGCCAACGACGGGAAGAGCGCCAGCCATATGTTCTGGCTCAAGACGGTGCGCGCTTCGTTGATCATGTTGCCCCAACTCGGCGTCGGGGGATTGACCGAGAGGCCCAGGAACGCCAACGCGCCCTCGAGGACGATGATCGTCGCAACACCGATCAAGAAGAACGACAGCGCGATGGGGGCGATGTTGGGCAGTAGTTCCTTCATCAGTATTCGTCGGTCGGTGGCGCCTTGCACCTTGGCCGCGATGACGTAATCCTTCGTCGCCACGCTCAGGGTTGCGGTCCGAATGACGCGGTAGACCAACGGGATCGACGCGATGCCGATCACCACGATGATCTTCAATAACGAGCGCGGCGTCCAAAAGGAGAGCACGGCGATCGTCGCGATGATCGCCGGGAAGGCCAACAAGAGGTACATGACGGTGGTGAGAATCGCGTCGAAGCGTCCGCGTCGATAGGCGGCCAGCATCCCCAACGGGGCACCGATGCCGTAGCCGATCAGGATCGAGCCAAGGCCGACGGTGATCGAGACCCTCGAGCCGTAGACGACGCGCGCGAGAATGTCGCGACCGAGGTCGTCGGTGCCGAAGAGGTGGTGGAGCCCCGGCGCGGCGTTGATCGCGTTGAAGTTCTCGTAGAGCGGGTTCTGCAGTGGTAACACGTTGGCGAAGATGGCGCCGAAGAGGTTGAGACCGATCCAAAAGACACAGATCCAGAAGAACAGCCCCAGGGGCTGGCCCGGTTCCTCTTTCACGCCCAACGTGGACACGTTCGGGACGATGAGGTTGGGGCTGCTACTCACGGCTGATCCTCGGGTCGACCATATTTATGATGAAGTCGAAGAAGAAGTTGATGACCACCACCAAGACCGACACCGTGAGGACGATTCCCTGCACCACCAGGAAGTCACTTTCGTTGATCGCCAGGATCAAGGTGTAGCCGAGACCCGGTATCTGGAGTAGATACTGCACGATGAATCCGGCGGCCAACAGTCCACCGATATTCACGCTGGCCGCCCCGAGCAGGGCCACCGATGAGGGGCGAAAGGCGTGGCGCCACATGATTCGTCGCTGGCTCAGTCCCTTCGAGCGCGCCATGGTGATGAACTCTTCTTGCAGCGTCGCGATCAGGTCGCTCCGCAACACGCGGTAGTAGACGACGAAACTGCCCGTGGCGAGCGTGAAGGCCGGTAACGACAGGCTTTCTAGGTTGGTGATCCAATCCGTGCCGAATGACACGTAGGCCGAAGGCCCCGTCCCCGACACGCCCAGTTTGATCGAGATGAAGAGCACCAGGACGACGATCAAGATGTAGGGAGGAATCGACAGCAGGGTGAAGCTGCCGGCCCCGAGGATCCGGTCGACGATGCCGTCGGGCTTACGCGCCGAACGCATCGCGGTGGGAATCGCGGCGGCGAACGCCAGAATCTGGCTGATGATGATGATTTCGCCGTCGATCGGCAGCGCCGAGCGGATGACCGAGGAGACGGTCGTCTGGGAGATGAAGGAGATACCCAGGTTGCCGTGCACGATGTTGCCCAGCCACACGAAGTACTGCAGGTAGATCGGTTTACTCAGTCCCAGTTGTTTGTAGAGGATGGCCTTGGCCTCCGGTGTGGCGCCGAAGCCGAGGATCACCGTGGCCGGATTGCCCGGCAGGAGGTGGATCAAGTAGAAACTGCCCACCGAAATGACGAAGACGATGCCGACGAGCAGCACCAGTCGTTTCATCAAATATCTGAGCACTTTTCCCCCCGGCGAGACTGATATGACATTACTCAACGCCGTCATCGCGCAAGGACCACCCGGGGATCCGCGTTGGCGTGTGACAGCGTCTGACTACCGTGGAACGGTGAAAAGAATTGTCATCGCCGGCGGCATCGGCGCGGGGAAGTCGGTCGTCGGCGATCGCCTACGCAGCCTCGGATTCACGGTCGTCGACGCCGACGACGTCGCCCATGACGTCACGAAACCAGGCAGCCCCACCCTCTCGGCATTGGTCGACGCGTTCGGCAGTGCCGCCTTGGATGAGAAGGGTTCGCTCGATCGCGCCTTCGTCGCCGAGGTGGTCTTTCATGACCCTTCGGCGCTGCGCCGACTCAACGCGATCACGCATGGTCCGATCGGTGTCGAGATCCGGCGACGACTCGACACGGCCGACGGCGACGCCGTCTTCGCCGCCATTCCCCTGTATCGCGTTGAGCATCGCCTCGCCTTCTCCCTCGATGCCGTGTGGTCGGTGCAGGTCTCGCCCGAGACGGCGATTCGACGACTCATCGACGGACGGGGCTTCAGTGAAGCCGACGCGCGCGCCCGACTGTCCTCACAGATCAGCAACGAGGAGCGCGCGGCGATCGCCGACCGCGTCCTGTGGAACGAAGGAACGCGCGAAGAACTCTTCGCCGAACTCGACGTCGCGTTGCGCGACGAGGGACTGACCCGTGAATAAGTTCCTCGTGGAGTCACCGTTCCAACCGGCGGGCGATCAACCCCAGGCGATCGCCCAGTTGGCCGAGGGCGTCGAGGACGGACTGCGCTACCAGACGCTCGAGGGCATCACCGGTAGTGGCAAGACCGCGACGATTGCGTGGCTCGTCGAGCACGTGCAGCGCCCGACGCTGATCTTGGAGCCGAACAAGTCGCTCGCGGCGCAGTTGGCCTCGGAGTTGAAAGAGATGCTGCCGCAGAACCGCGTGGAGTTCTTCGTCTCCTACTACGACTACTACCAGCCCGAGGCCTACGTGCCTCGAACCGACACCTTCATCGAGAAGGACAGTTCGGTGAACGAGGAGATCGACCGCCTCCGCCACGCGGCCACGTCGTCGTTGCTGACGCATCGCGACACGATCGTCGTGGCCTCGGTCTCGTGCATCTACGGCCTCGGATCGCCGGTCGAGTACCGCGAGCGGATGTTGCAGCTCGAGGTCGGCGACTCCTTCGACCAGCGCGCCCTGCTGCGACGACTGGTGGAGATGCAGTACAGCCGCAACGAGTTGGTCCTCGACCGCGGCACGTTCCGGATGAAGGGCGACACGCTCGAGATCCAACCGGCCTACAGCAACGAGGCGATCCGCGTCTCGTTCTTCGACAACGTCATCGAAGAGGTCTCGTTCTTCAACCCGATGACCCAGGAGAGCCGGGGCAAGGTGAAGGAGTTCACGCTGTTCGCGGCGTCGCACTACGCCACCAGCACCGCGACACTACAGCGCGCCTGTCGGGGCATCGAAGAGGAACTCCACGCGCAGCTCGCGAAGTTCCAATCCGAGGGCAAACTGCTCGAGGCCCAGCGCCTGCGCTCGCGCACCGAGCACGACCTCGAGATGCTCGAGCAGACCGGATTCTGTGCCGGCATCGAGAACTACAGCGCGCACCTCGACGGTCGAAAGCCGGGGGAACGTCCCTACACGCTGCTCGACTACTTCCCGGAGGACTACCTCCTCGTGATCGATGAGTCCCACGTCGCCGTGCCCCAAGTCCGCGGCCAGTACGCCGGCGACCGTTCACGAAAAGAGACCCTGGTGGAACACGGCTTTCGACTGCCGTGCGCGTTGGACAACCGACCGCTCAACTTCGACGAGTTCATGGAGCTGGTACCCCAGATGGTCTTCGTCTCGGCGACGCCGGGACCCTTCGAGATGGAGCACAGCGACCAGATCGTCGAGCAGGTCATCCGTCCGACGGGACTGCTCGATCCCGTGGTGACGGTCATGCCCACGAAGAACCAGATCGACGACCTGCGAACTCGACTCGACGCGGTCGTGGCGCGCGACGAGCGCGTGTTGATCACCACGCTCACCAAGCGCATGGCCGAGGACCTGACGAACTTCCTCACGAAGGCCGGCTACCGGGTGCAATACCTGCACAGCGACATCGACACCATCCAACGCATCGAGATTCTCCGGTCGCTTCGGCTCGGCGAGTTCGACATCCTGGTCGGCATCAACCTCTTGCGCGAGGGCCTCGACCTGCCCGAGGTCTCGCTCGTGGCGATCCTCGACGCCGACAAGGAAGGGTTCCTGCGCTCGCGCAGTGCGCTGATCCAGACGATCGGGCGCGCCGCGCGAAACTCCAACGGCCAGGCGATCCTCTACGCCGACCGGATGACCGATTCGATGCGCGCGGCGATCTCGTTGACCGAGCGACGCCGGATGCTCCAGATCGAGTACAACAAGGAGCACGGCATCGAGCCGACCACGGTCATGAAGAACGTGGCCGACATCCTCGGACGTCTGCGTTCTGAGACCATGCCCGAGCCGGCCAACAAGGTCCACGGCGTCTCGTCCCTGGAGGACATGTTGCCCGACGACCTCTCGCTAGAGGTCGCCCGGGTCGAAAAGGCCATGCTCGTCGCGGCCGGCGAACTGCGCTTCGAAGAGGCGGCCGCGTTGCGCGACATTCTCCACTCCCTACAGCGTCAAGGCATGATTTCGTCACTGGACGAACTGGCCCTCGATGCCTGACCGGTAAGTTCCAATCATGTCCTCGACCATCCGGGTGCAGGGCGCGCGCGTCCACAACCTCAAGAACCTCTCGGTCGAGATACCCCGCGACCAGTTGGTCGTCTTCACCGGCCTGTCGGGCTCGGGCAAGTCCTCCCTGGCCTTCGACACGATCTACGCCGAGGGCCAGCGCCGCTACGTGGAGAGCCTCTCGGCCTACGCCCGCCAGTTCCTCGGCCAGATGGACAAGCCGGACGTGGACTTCATCGAGGGGCTCTCCCCGGCGATCTCGATCGACCAGAAGACGGCGTCGCGCAACCCCCGCTCGACCGTCGGCACGATCACCGAGATCCACGACTACTTGCGACTGCTGTTCGCGCGCGTCGGCGTCCAGCACTGCCCGAACTGCGGCAAGGTCGTCACCCGTCAGACGCTCCAGCAGATCGTCGACCAGGTCCTGGCCCGCGAGAGCGACGAGCGCTTCATGGTGCTCGCCACCGTCGTCGAGGGACGAAAGGGCGAGTACAGCACGCTGCTGAGTGAACTGGCGGCCCAGGGCTACTCGCGAGCGCGCGTCGACGGCGTGGTGATCGAGTTGGCCGAACGCGAGTCACTCACGCTGGCGCGCTACGAGAAGCACACCATCGACGTGGTGCTGGACCGACTGAGCGTGAAGGGATCGAACCGCCAGCGCCTCACCGAGTCGGTGGAGGCCGCGCTGAAGCTGACGCGCGGACTGGTCTCCTTCCTCTTCGTGGACAGTGACGAACTGGTGCAGTTCTCAGAGAAGATGGCCTGTAACGACTGCGGACTCAGCTTCTCGGAACTGGCGCCGCGCGACTTCTCCTTCAACTCGCCCTACGGGGCGTGTCCCGTCTGCACCGGACTCGGCACGAGGTTCGAAGTCGACCCCCAGTTGGTCGTCCCCGACGACTCGCTCTCCCTCGCCGATGGCGCGCTCGCGCCGTGGGCCGGCGTGCGCTTCAAGTACTTCACTCGCCTGATCGACGGGATCGCCGCGCTCGGGGAGTTCGACGTCGACACGCCGTGGAAGAAGCTGCGCCCGAAGGACAAGAAACTGGTCCTCTACGGCGTCGAGAAGCGATCGGTGCCGGTCAAGTACCGCAACCGCTACGGCAAGGTGCGGACCTACGACACGACGTACGCGGGCATCGTCGATTGGCTGGAGCGCAAGCGCAACGAGGCCGACGGCGACTGGTCGCGCGAGCAGGCCGAGCAGTACATGCGCGAGGTCGAGTGTCGCACCTGCCAGGGACAACGCCTCAAGCCCGAGATCCTCGCCGTCAAGGTCCACGGCCACAACATCGCCCAGGTGAACTCGATGACCATCGACGAGGCGATCGACCTCTTCGCCAAGCTGAAGCTGACCAAGCGCGAGGAGACCATCGCGCGCCGGGTCGTCAAGGAGATCGTCGAACGGCTCACCTTCTTGATGGACGTCGGTCTGGACTACCTGACGCTCTCGCGCGCCTCGGCGTCGCTGTCGGGCGGTGAGGCCCAGCGGATCCGCCTGGCCAGCCAGATCGGCAGCTACCTCGTCGGCGTGCTCTACGTGTTGGACGAACCGTCGATCGGACTGCACCAGCGCGACAACCGCCGACTGATCGCGACGCTCGAGCGCCTGCGCGACCTCGGCAACTCGGTCATCGTCGTCGAGCACGACGAAGAGACGATCCGCCTGGCCGACTTCATCGTGGACATCGGACCGGGCGCCGGGGAGTTCGGCGGTCGTGTCGTGCACGCCGGCACCTACAAGGAGCTCCTGGAGAACACCGAGTCGCTCACCGGGCAGTACCTCTCGGGCGAGAAGACCATCCCGATCCCCGCCACGCGACGAAGCGGCGACGGTAAGAAGCTCACCATCAAGGGCGCGCGCGCGAACAACCTGCAGAACCTCACGGTCGACGTGCCGCTGGGGGACTTCGTCGCGATCACCGGCGTCTCGGGGTCGGGCAAGTCCACGCTCATCAACGGGATCCTGCTGGCGTCGCTGGAACGCCAGATCAACCGCGCCAAGACGACCACCATGGAGCACGACACGATCACCGGCGTCGCGAACCTCGACAAGGTCGTCGCGGTCGACCAACAGCCGATCGGGCGCACCCCGAGGTCGAACCCCGCGACGTACACCGGCGTCTTCGACAAGATCCGCAAGCTCTTCGCCGACACCCAAGAGGCCAAGGTCCGGGGATATCAGCAGGGACGATTCTCCTTCAACGTGAAGGGCGGGCGCTGTGAGACCTGCGCCGGGGACGGCACCATCAAGATCGAGATGCACTTCCTGCCCGACGTCTACGTGAACTGCGAGGTCTGCAACGGCGCGCGCTACAACCGCGAGACGCTCGAGATCAGCTACCGCGGCAAGTCCATCGCCGACGTGTTGAACATGCCGGTCGCCGAGGCGCTGACCTTCTTCGAACGCCAGCCGGGCATCCTGCGCCACATCCAGAGCCTCTCCGACGTCGGCCTCGGCTACGTGCGCCTCGGCCAGCCGGCCCCGACGCTCTCCGGCGGCGAGGCCCAGCGGGTCAAGCTGGCGACGGAGTTGGCCCGTCGACCGACCGGCCACACGCTCTACGTGCTGGACGAACCGACGACGGGACTACATTTCGAGGACGTGAAGCGTCTCTTGCAGGTCCTGCACCGACTGGTCGACCAGGGCAACACCGTGCTCGTGATCGAGCACAACCTCGACGTCGTGAAGACGGCCGACTGGGTTATCGACCTCGGGCCCGAGGGCGGACGTCGGGGAGGAAAGATTGTCGGCGAGGGCACGCCCGAAGATATTGCGATGCTGCCGAGCGCGACCGGACTGGTCTTGAAGGAGTCGCTGGCAGCGCACGGTCGGCTCTAGTGTTCGCGCGGCCCTCGGGCATCCCGCGCCAGAGCGGCTGCTACCTCTTTCGCAACGCGCACGGTCAGATCATCTACGTGGGCAAGGCCCGTTCGCTGGCCTCGCGGCTCGGGAACTACTTCCAGCGGCCCGAGGGGCTCGACCACAAGACCCAGGCGCTGATGGCCGAAGCGTCTTCGGTCGAGTGGATCATCACGCCGACCGAACTCGACGCGCTGGTCCTGGAGAACGAACTGATCAAGGACAACCAGCCGCGCTACAACATGCGCCTGAAGGACGACAAGAGCTTCCCCTACGTCGCCCTGGACACCCGCGCCGACTTTGCCGCGCCGTATATCACGCGCGGCAAGCACGTGAAGGGCGTGCGCTACTTCGGGCCGTTCGTCGACGTGCGCGCGCTTCGCACGACGATGGACGAGCTGATCCAGGCCTTCCCGCTTCGTTCGTGCACCAAGCACAAGTACAACTACCACCAGCGCATCGGACGTCCCTGCCTGCTCTTCGACATCGGCAAGTGCTCGGGGCCGTGCGTGGGCGCGATCGACACCGACGGTTACGCGCAACTGGTGTCGTCGTGGGCGCGGTTCTTCGACGGCGACGTGCGACAGCTGCGCGGACTACTGCAGCGCCAGATGCACGAGGCCTCTGAGAAGAAGCACTACGAAGCGGCGGCCAAGGCCCGCGACGGCCTCGAGGCCCTCGAGCGCGCCGCCAGCGTGCAGAACGTCGTGCTGGACGACCACTCGAACCTCGACGTGCTCGCCGTGGCCAGTGACGGCGGACGCGCCGCGGTGGTGCGCTTTCGCGTGCGCTTCGGTCGGGTCATCGGACGCAGCGTGCACCTGATCGACCGCTCGATGGACGAGAGCGACGCCGAGATTCTCGAGAGCGTCCTGACCGACCTCTACGTCGACGCCGAATCGGTGCCGCCGGTCGTGCTCGTCGCCGACGAACAGTCGGCGACCCCGCTGATGCTCGAGTACCTCACCGAGACGCGCGGGCGACCGGTCGAAGTGGCCGCGCCGCAACGCGGCAAACGTCACCGCGCGGTCGAACTCGCGCGCAACGACGCGCTGAGCGTCATCAACCGCGATTCGCTACGGCGCCAGGTCGATCACAACGTGCGGGCCCGCGCCCTGCAAGAACTCGGCGCGGCGCTGGCGATCGCGCAACCCCCGTATCGCATCGAGTGCTTCGACATGAGCCACCTCCAGGGGACCAACTACGTCGGTTCGATGGTGGTGTTCGAAGACGGACTGGCGAAGAAGAGCGACTACCGGCACTTCAACGTGAAAGAGGTCCTCGGCAACGACGACGTCGGCGCGATGGAAGAGGTCGTGCGGCGTCGACTGAACTACTGGAACGAGGAACAGAACGCGACGAAATTCCGCCGCGCCGACCTGATCATCATCGACGGCGGCCTCCCGCAACTGCACGCGGCCCAGAAGGCCGCCGCGACGCTGGGACTGGCCGATCAAGTCGAGTTCACCGCGCTCGCCAAGCGTGAGGAGCTGCTCTACCGACCGGGATCGAGCACGCCGATCGCGCTGGAGCGTGGGTCCGAAGCCCTGTACCTGGTCCAGCGCGTGCGCGACGAGGCGCACCGCTTCGCGATCACCTTCCACCGCTCGAAGCGCGGCAAGTCGATGGTCGCCTCCTCACTCTCGGGTATCGAGGGACTCGGACCGGCGCGTCGCGAACGACTGCTCGGTGCCTTCGGTTCGCTCGACGCGCTGCGACAGGCGACGCTCGATGAGCTCGAGGCGCTCGCGTGGCTGCCCGGTGACGTCGCGCGAAGGCTCTACGATCATCTACGGGCGCCGTCACCACCCAAGCCGGCCAAGGGGAGCGACGATGAGTGAGGTCTTGCTGGTCACTGGTATGTCGGGGGCCGGGCGCTCGACGGTCTCGGCGGCCCTAGAGGACATCGGCTGGTTCGTCATCGATAACATGCCGATCGAACTCATCGCGCGCGTCGGCGAACTGGCCATCAGCGGCTCTCGCGAGTACGCCGGCGTCGCCTTCATCGTCGGTCGTTCCGGGGGCGTGCAGCCCCACGACTGGCTCGGCGTCGAGCGCGAACTACGCCAACTACACGAGAACGCCAAGATCCTCTTCCTGGACGCGCCCGATGACGTGTTGATCCACCGCTTCGAGGGCAATCGTCGTCGCCACCCGTTCCAGGCTGCGACCCTGGCCGAATCGATCAAGGGCGAACGGGCCCTGATGCAGTCGATCCGCGACGGGGCCGACCTGGTGATCGACACCGGTTCGATCAACGCGAATCAACTGCGTTCGCGCATCGTGGAGACCTTCACGGAGATGGCCGGTCTGGGGTCCCTGCGGGTCTCTTTGGTCTCCTTCGGCTACTCCAACGGCCTTCCCCGCGACGTCGACCTGGTCTTCGACTGTCGTTTCCTGCCGAACCCCTACTGGGTCGAAGAGCTGCGTCCCTTGTCGGGACTCGACGAACCGGTGGCGAGTTACGTCCTCAGTCAAGAGGCCGCCCAGCACTTCTTGGAGGACGTCGTGACAATGCTGACGTGGCAGATCCCGGAGTTCCAGAAGGAGGGGAAGTCGTATCTATCCGTCGCGATCGGCTGCACCGGGGGGCGTCACCGATCGGTCGCCATCGCCGAAGAACTTCGTTCCCGACTGAACCTCGAACACGCCGTCTTCCACCGCGACATCGCTCGATGAGGGTCGTCGCGGTCGGTGGGGGCCACGGCACCGCCGTGTCGCTGCGCGCCCTGCGGCGAGTGTCGGACGACGTCACCGGCGTCGTCTCGGTCGCCGACGACGGGGGGTCGACCGGCCGGCTGCGCGCGATGCTCAACGTGGCCGCGGTCGGTGACCTGCGCAAGTGTCTCGGGGCCCTCGCCGATCCCGAGAACCCGCTCACCGCGTCCTTCGACCATCGCTTTCGCGTCGGGGAGTTGAGCGGGCACGCCGTGGGTAATCTCCTGCTCGTCGGTCTCATCGACGCGACCGGCAACCTCGAGGAGTCGGTGCGCGCCGTCGCTCAGGTGATGGGCGTGACCGGCGCGATCGTACCGGCCAGTCAAGAGGGCGTCGTCCTCGTCGCCTCGACCGAAGACGGTGACACCCGGGGCCAGACCGAGGTCATGATGTCCTCCTCGATCCGACGCATCCGTGTCGAACCGACCAACGCGGCCGCGCCGATCGCGGCCGTCGAGGCGATCGAACGCGCCGACGTGATCCTCGTCGGACCGGGCTCGCTCTTCACCAGCGTGCTGGCCGCCTGCGTCGTCCCGGGCGTCGCCCAGGCGCTCGCCGGCACCACGGCGAAGAAGATCTACGTCGCGAACCTCCACGAACAGGTTCCCGAGACCGAGGGCTACACGCTCGAGGACCACGTGGACGCGTTGCTGCGTCACGGCATCGTAGTGAACGTCGTGCTGGTCGATCAGCGCTCGGAGTTCGCGCCGCAGCAATGTTCACTCCCCGTTCACATTGCCGACCTCGCCGGCCGAAATGGCATGGTCCACGATGTGCAAAAATTGACCGAAGCGGTACTCGCCGAAGTGCGATAACGACGCCGCCGACCAGAGGAGCAGTAGTGGCACTACGCGTGGCAATCAATGGGTTCGGACGTATCGGTCGCGGCTACCTGCGCGCCTCGCTGTCGAACCCCGACATCGACGTCGTGGCCGTGAACGACCTGACCTCGCCCGAGGTCAACGCCCATCTCCTGCGCTACGACTCCACCCAGGGCAGCCTGGACGTGCCCGTCGCTCTGACGAATGACGGCATGACCGTCGGATCCAAGACGATCAAGGTGCTCGCCGAACGCAACCCCGCCGAACTGCCCTGGGGCGAACTCAACGTCGACGTGGTGATCGAATCGACCGGGCGATTCACCACGCGCGAGAGCGCCGCCCAGCACCTCAGCGCCGGGGCGCGCAAGGTCATCATCTCGGCGCCGGCGACCGACGTCGACGCGACCTTCGTCATCGGCGTCAACGAGGACACCTACGACCCCGCCACCCACCACGTCGTCTCGAACGCCTCGTGCACGACGAACTGCTTCGTGCCGATGGTGAAGGTCCTGGATGACGCCTTCGGCGTGACGACCGGTCTCATGACGACCATCCACGCCTACACCAACGACCAGAACCTGTTGGACTTGGAGCACAAGGACCTGCGCCGCGCTCGCGCCGCGGCGATCAACATCGTGCCGTCCTCGACCGGCGCGGCGCGCGCCACCAGCCTGGTGCTGGCCTCCATGAAGGGCCGCCTCGACGGCACGTCACTACGCGTGCCGGTGCCGGTCGGCAGCATCACCGACTTCACGGCGATCGTCTCATCAACGAGCGTCGACGCGGTCAACGCGGCCTTTCGCGCCGCGGCCGACGGTCCGCTGAAGGGCGTCCTGGTCTACACCGAGGAGTACATCGTCTCCTCGGACATCGTCGGCACGCCGGCCTCGTGCACCTTCGACTCGTTGATGACGATCGTCCAGCGCATCGACGACGACCAGAGCCTGGTCAAGATCTTCGGCTGGTACGACAACGAGTGGGGCTACGCGAACCGCCTGGTGGACTTGAGCGTCCACATCGGGAAGTAGCGGTGAGCGAGCCGCTGCCGTCCTACGATCGCTGGGGGACCCTGAAGGGCAAGCGAATTCTCGTCCGGGTCGACTTCAACACGCCGGTCGCCGAGGTGGACGGCCGCCTCGAGGTCAATGACGACTTTCGCATCCGCGCGGCCCTGCCGCTCTTCGAGGAGTTGCTTTCGCGCGGCGCGGTCGTCGTCGCCGCCACGCACTTCGGTCGACCGCGGGGCCAGGTCGTCGAGAAGTACAGCGTCGAACCGGTGCGGCGGCGCCTGAATGAACTCTGCAAGGACGTCGAACTGCTGGAGAACCTTCGCTTCAACCCGGGCGAGGAGGCCAACGACCGCGAGTACGGTGCGTCGCTGGTCACGGGATTCGACTACTACATCAACGAAGCCTTCGGCGCGTCGCACCGGACCCACGCGTCGATCACGGTGCCCCCGACGCTGGTACCCAGCGCCGCCGGTCTCAACCTTCAGCGCGAGACCTCGACGATCCTCGCGCTGCTCGAGAGCCCGGCGCGACCCTTCGTGGCGATCATCGGCGGTGCCAAGGTCGCCGACAAGCTGGCCATCACGAAGGTGCTGTGCGAGAAGGCCGACACCGTCATCGTCGGCGGGGGAATGGCCTTCACCTTCTTGGCGGCGCTCGGACACTCGGTCGGCTCGTCGCTCTTCGACGCGTCCTACGTCGAACAGTGCGCCCAGTTGCTCGCCGCCGGCAACGTGGTGATCCCCTTCGACGCCCGGGGCCTCTCGTCGGGCTCACCCTTCGGCGCCCACGCGGGCCCCGAGCAAGCGACGCTGTTCGGCGCAGACATCCCGGACGGATCCGTCGGACTCGACATCGGTCCGGCCTCGGCCGAGCACTTCGCCGACGTCATCGCGGCGGCCGCGACGATTCTCTGGAACGGCCCCATGGGTGTCTTTGAAGACGAACGCTTCGCCGGCGGCACCGAAGTGGTCGCGCGAGCAGTCGCCAAGTCCGACGCCGTCTCGGTGGTCGGCGGCGGCGATTCGGTGGCGGCCCTGCAAGAGCTCGGTCTCGAGGGCGACGTCAGCTTCGTGTCGACCGGGGGAGGAGCGTCACTGGAACTCGTCGAGCTCGGCGACCTACCGGGACTGCGCGCGCTTCGTGAGAGCCCGTTCAACGAATGACCAACGTCAAACCCCTCGTCATCGGCAACTGGAAGATGAACCTCGAC
>Ga0182015_10000597_pt1 | contig 51423 bp, 51 predicted proteins | sample 712P3MmetaG_FD_120478 | JGI IMG/M metagenome (GOLD analysis project Ga0182015, IMG submission 120478) | Permafrost microbial communities from Stordalen Mire, Sweden - 712P3M metaG | ecosystem: Environmental > Terrestrial > Soil > Wetlands > Permafrost | place: Sweden: Stordalen | collected...
CTTTGGCTTGACGATATTGTTCGGCCCCGCTCAGCTCGGCAGGAGACTCGTTGGCACCAAAGCGCAGGCAGACCAAGTCCAAATACACACTTGACCGGGGCATTCCGGGCGCTTTTGAGGGCGAGACGGTTACTCGTCGGCGCTTTATGACGGGCACGGTGCACGGCGCCGGGATGCTGATGACCGCCGGTTTCACGCTGCCGGCGCTCGCCTTCGCGGTTGGTCCGATCTTCAAGAATCAAACGCTCGGTTGGCAGACGGTCGGCTACCCCGAGGACTTTCCCGATGACAACTACATCCCGGCTGTCATCACTACTTCACCCGGGATCGGCGAGGCCGGCAAGAGCACCGTCTACCTGCGCACGCGCAACCCCGCGGTCGACACGACGCCGGAGAACCAATACAACCGCTGGGTCGCTATCACCTCCCGCTGCAGCCACCTCGGGTGCTCGGTGCTTTGGGTTGACGCGTCCGAACGATTCATCTGCCCCTGCCACGGGTCGGTCTTCGACCTCGAGGGCGTGCGTGTTGCCGGCCCCGCGCCACGCCCGCTCGATCGGTTCTATACGCGCTTGCAGGACGGTCTCGTCCAGGTCGGACCGCGCTACAGCGTAAACACCGAGCTTCGGATCTTCTCGCCCCGCGATCCTGGTGAACCGCTCGACGGGATCGGGCAATACCTCTACCCATCACGTCCGAGCGTGCGCAAGCTCTAGCCGATGCCGAAGCTGCCGACGCCCAAGCTCCCGGTACCGCCGCTTCCGCCGCAGCTGCAGCCACCACCGCCTCCGCCCGGGACACAGCGCGGCCGCCCGCACACGCCACTCGAGCACGCCGCCGAGGGCGGCAAGTCGGTCGTTGACTGGGTCGACGAGCGAACATCGCTTTCTGGGGCCGCACGCTGGCTCATGTTCCGCAAGGTGCCGAAGGGCACCAACTGGTTCTACACGCTCGGCTCGGCGACGATGTTCGCGTTTCTCTCGCAGGCCGTGACCGGGGTGTTCCTCGCGATGTACTACCGCCCGGACCCCGCCGGCGGGGCCTACGAGTCGATCCGCAACATCACAACGAGCGTCTTCCTCGGCCAGTTCGTCCGTTCGATGCACAAGTGGGGCGCGACCGTGATGGTCGTGCTCGTCTTCCTGCACATGGCGCGGACCTTCGTCTTCGGCGCCTACAAGTATCCCCGCGAGCTCAACTGGGTGATCGGCGTCGTGCTGCTGATCCTGACGATGGTGATGTCGTTCACCGGCTACCTGCTGCCCTTTGACGAGCGCTCCTACTGGGCGACGATCGTCGGCGTGAACATCAACGGCACCGGCCCGATTATCGGACCCTACCTCTCGGACTTCCTACGCGGCGGTCCCGAGTTCAACGCCAGCACGCTGTCGCGGTTCTATGCCATCCACATGCTGATCGTGCCCGGCGCGATCGCGGCGATGATCGGGGCGCACCTCTATCTCGTCACCAAGCTCGGTACCACCGCGCCGCCGTGGCTCAAGGCCGAACCGGAACCCGAGCTCATCAAGGAAACCGCGTGAACCAGCGCGAAAAGGAGGAGTACCTCCGCGAATACTCGATCTTGAAGGCGCAGGGCAAGCCGTTCTTCCCCTACGCCGTCGCGAAGGACTCGCTGATGGGCTGTTTGGTGGTCGCGGTGATCATCGTGCTCGCGATCCTCTTCGGCGACCAGCTCGGTCCAAAGGTCAACGCCGCGACGACGACCTATGTACCACGGCCGGACTGGTACTTCTTCTTCCTCTTCGAGTTGCTCCGCGTCATCCACCCGCCGAGCTTCGTCGGTGTGTCGACGATTGGTGTGCCGACGCTCGGGATGATCCTGCTGTTCCTGCTGCCCTTCTACGATCGTGGGCCCGAGCGTCGGCCCGAGCGCCGGCCGGTCGCGATGTTCACGCTGGTGTTTGTGTTCTGCGCGATGGCCTACCTCACCTACCTCGGCACGAGCGCCGGCTCCCCGGAAACGCAGACGATCAAGCCCTCCGCGGCGGTGATCGCCCAGGGCAAGGCGGCGCTCAGCGAGTTCTACGCAGGGCGCAACGCCGTCGCCCAGTCGGGCTGCGAGGCATGCCACACGATCGGCGATGACGGCAACCCCGGCCCCGGGCCAAACCTCACCCATATTGGCTCTCGCATCCCGTTACTTGGTATCGAGCGCACGCTCGTCAACCCGACCGCCCCGATGCCCACGTTCAAGAACCTCCCGCCGCAGCAGTTCACGGCGATCGCCGAGTTCCTCTCCGATCTGAAGTAGTGGACGAGCGAGGCTCCGGCACGCTTGAGCCGGGCCAGGTGCGAGCGATGTTCGATCGCATCGCCGGCCTCTATGACCTGATGAACACGGTGATGACCGCGGGTTTGCACCACCGCTGGCGGGCCCGCGCCGTGGATCTCGCCGACGTCGGGCCTGGAAGTCGAGTGCTCGACGTCGCTACCGGCACCGGGGACCTCGCTGTCGCGCTGCTCGAGGCGGTGACGCCGGGTGGGGAGGTGATCGGCTGTGATTTCTCCGAGCGCATGCTGGAGCGGGCTCGCGAGAAGGCACCGCAGATCCGCTTTGACTGGGCCGACGCGCTCGCCTTGCCCTACGCAAACGGCGAGTTCGACGCGGCGACGGTGGGTTTCGGCGCGCGCAACTTCAGCGATTTGGAGCGCGGCGTGGCCGAGCTCGTGCGCGTCGTGGCGCCTGGCGGTCGCGTCGTTATCCTCGAGATCACCCAGCCGACGCGCGAGCCACTGGCGAGCTTCTATCGCGGTTGGTTCGATCGCGTTGTACCCACACTTGGGCGGCTCGCTGGCGACGCCGATGCCTATAGCTATCTACCGAGCTCAGTGCAGCGCTTCCCGGCGCCCGTGGAGCTCGCCGCGCTCATGGAGCGCTGCGGACTGGGGAACATCCGCTACATCCTCACCGCGGGCGGCATCATCGCCCTGCACGTCGGCGAGGTCGGCGGCAAGCGGCTGCGTCCGGATGATGCCCCGCAGAGCATGGCTGGCGCGGACCCAGGCGGCCCGGCATGAGCGAGGTCTTTGCGGAGCCGTTCGATGCGGTTCTCGAGCTCGGCGGCGAGCCGTTGCGCGAGGCGATGGCGAGCGTCGAGACGCGACTGCGCCAGATTGCGGCAGTCGAGACCCATGCGCTGGCGACCATCGAGGCTGGCGGCAAGCGTTTGCGTCCGTTGCTCGTGTTCGTCGCCGGGCTAGGCAGCGAGGCACACGTCGCACTGTGTCGCGCCGCCGCCGCGGTAGAGCTGATCCACTCGGCGACGCTCGTGCACGACGATGTTCTCGATGATGCGCCTCTGCGTCGGGGGCGGGTGACGATCTTCGCGCAGGCCGGCCGACGGGCCGCGACGTCGACGGGTGACCTGCTGTTTTCGAGCGCTTTCGCCGAACTGGCGCTGAACGAGGACCTCGCTCAACTGACCGCCCTTTCGGCTGCGTCCTCGGCGCTCGCGCGCGGTGAGCTGATGCAGCGCGCGGATGCCTGGCGGGCCGATGTGACGCTCGAGCGCTACCTCGAGCGGTGCGAGATGAAAACCGCGCGACTCTTCGCGGCGGCCTGCGAACTCGGCGCGCTCGCTGGCGGCGGGCCGTCGCTCAGGCCCTTCGGGCACGCCGTTGGGCTTGCTTTCCAGATCCTCGACGACGTTCTTGACATCACGGGACCGGCGGAGCGAACCGGCAAGCGGCGCGGCGCGGACCTGCTCGACGGTACGGTCACGCTCCCATTGATCCTCGCGCGCGAGCGCTCGCCGGAGCTAGCCGCGCTCGACCTACGAGCGATTAGCGGTCCCGACGAGGCGGACCGGATCTGTGAGCTGATCGAGGCCACTGGCGCCGCGGAGCAAGCTCGCGAGCACGCACTCGAGCTCGTCGCGTCGACCAAGCGTGCTTTGCCGGTCAGCGCCGGGACGGATCAACGACGCGCACTGGAGTTGCTCGCCGACGGACTTGTGCAGCGCTTCGCCTGAGCGGGCGCTCAGCTCAGAAGTCGAACGGAACGATCAGATCGCTCTCGAGCGCTTGCGCAAAGTGTGCGATGTCTGCCTCCATGCAGGCTCGCGACACGCGCGAGAGCGTGCCTTGCAGCTTGCGCATCCCACGGTCGAGCTCGCGGTCGAATCGGTCGACCGCGTCCTGGCTGAAGACGCCGGTGCCGACCCACTCGCAGTTTGGGCAGCGCAGCGTCACGCGCCAGTGCGAACGCCCGACAAGATCCCAGTCCAGCGGCTGCACAAACGGACAGTCACAACCACCACAACGCCACAGCGCCGGATCGCCGGTGCCGTCGCCCTCAGCGTGCGGCCAGGGCGTCGTCAGCGGCTCGCCGCTGGGCGCAGTGAGGTCCTGCGGAGCTTGTTCCGGGTTGTGTTCGGTGTCGTGAGCCACTCGCTGGCGGTATCGACCGCCAGCGCCAAAGGCTTGAGGCGGCGAGCGCTCTGGAGCGCCGGCGCAACGCATCTCCCACGTACCGTTGATTCCCTGGTCGGGTCCAGGGCCGGTTGCAGTCACTACCCTGTGAAGTGCGATGGCGCGCACAATCCGGCCGGTCAACCACGATGAGCGCCTGAGCGTCGTCGAGCACTTGGACGAGCTCCGCAGTCGCCTGATCGTCTGTATCGGGGTGCTGATCGTCGCCTTCGGGATCTGCTTCTGGCAGAACCACGCGTTGCTGAACATCCTCGAGCACCCGGTCAAGAGCGTGCTGAAGTCCCAGGCGAACAAGGGCGAGGGTCTCGAAGGTCCGGCGGCCCAGGACGCGCACGGAGTGCTCAAGCTCGCCTCCGTCACCCGCCGGCTGGCGAGCGCCATTGCGAGTCCCGGCAGCGGTCTCAGCGCGAGCGTCCGCCGTCAGGTGCAGGCGCTCATCCCCCAGATCGACCACCAGGTGAGCACTCTCCATATCCCGAGCCCAGACCTCGCCACGCTCGGGGTCGGTGAGCCGTTCACCGTCACGATCACCGTGTGCATGTACTTTGCCCTCCTGCTCGCGCTGCCAGTGCTCCTCTATGAGCTCTACGGTTTTGTGCTGCCGGCGTTTAGCCCGCGCGAGCGCGCCGTGGCGCTGCCGGTGCTGCTCGCCGTGCCCGGGCTGCTGCTCGGCGGTGTCGCGTTTGGCTACTTCGTCGTCCTTCCGGCGGCGACGCACTTCCTGCTCAACTTCAATGCCGGCAAGTTCGACGTCATCGTGCAGGCCAACAGCTACTACCCGTTCGCGGCGCTGATCCTGCTGGCGATGGGTTTCATCTTTCAGGTTCCCGTGGCGGTCATCGCGGCGCAGCGCGCCGAGATCGTGACCACCAAGCAGTTACGCAAGAACCGCCGCATCGCGATCGCCGTGGCGGCCATCATCGCCGCAGTTCTTCCCGGTGACGCGATCACAATGATTCTCGAGACGATGCCGATCATCATCCTTTACGAGATCAGCATCCACATCTCCGCCCTCCTGGATCGTCGCGACCGACGACGCGCGCAGACGCAAGCGTCCGGGATACCCTCCCGGTAATGGCATCGCCCTCTGCACCACCACCACCCGGCGGCAACGATGCTGTTTGACCTGCGCAGTCGTGGACGGCGACGAGCGATTCAGGCGGTCTATCTGTTCTTGGCGGTGCTGATCGGCGGCGGCCTGGTGCTGTTTGGGGTCGGCGGCGGCGCCAGCTCAACCGGTGTGCTCAGCGGGCTTGCACAGAACGGCGGCGGCGGCTCCGCCACGGGTCTCAAGATTTACGAGACGGACGTGACCAAGGCGGCGCGCGCCGCAGAAGCTGCGCCACAGAGCGCCGCGGCCTGGGCCGCCTACGCGACCGCGGCATACAACCTCGCCACCACGGGAGACAACTACGTGGCAGCCACGAGCACTAGCGCTGCGGGCTTTACGAGCTCCGGCGCCAAGGTGCTCGACCTTGTCGCGACGGCCTGGAACCACTACCTGTCGCTCGCGCCTGCGCACCCCGACCTGCCGCTGGCTACAGACGTTGCCAACGCCTTCGGCGGATCGGGCGTCAGCGAGTGGTCGATCGCTGAGAGCGCCCAGGAGATCATCGCCGAAAACGATGCGTCGAACTACGACGAGTACGCAGATCTCGCCGAGGATGCCTATTTCGCGCACGAGACCGATCGCGCCAAGCTGGCTGCGGCGAAGGCTCTCAGCCTTGCGCCAAAATCGCAGGTCAAGACACTCAAGAACGCCTTCGCGGCGATCGTCGCCGAGGCATCGAAGTCGTCGACCGGTGCGAGTGGCACCACCGGTTCAAGCGGCTAAGATTGCCCGCCCGCGACGCCCTCCGGCGTAGCTCGGGCCGTTAGCTCAATTGGCAGAGCAGGGGCCTCTTAAGCCCAAGGTTGAAGGTTCGATTCCTTCACGGCCCATCGAAAGAGCCCACAAACGCGCGCCGCGCCCGCAAGGTGTGCGGCCTCCCGTTAAGCCCGGTCGCCGACGCGTTGCAGCGCTCGCGCGACCCGGTTCCGGTCAGTGTGGGAGACCAAGTGGGGGCGCGCCGCACGCGGTCAGGGCCTGCTTGTACGCTGGCGCCTGCGGGTTGATCGTGCTCGGGAACACGAGGATCGCTCCGTCGAAATCGGTTATCTCCTCTCCGCCAACGGCGGCGGTTTTGGACGGTAGCGTGGTCTGGGGGTCGGGAAACTCGGGAACTCCGTGCTGGCGCATGCATCGCGCGATCTTGAGGAGCTTGACCAGCGTCTGTTCGGAGGGGTGCGTGGGGAGGTTTCCGCTCGGTAGGAGCTTCTGGCACTTCGTTTGCGCTGCCTCGAACGCGGGCGTCAAGAGATCGCTTTCAGCACTCAGGTTGAAGTCCCCTCCGGGATTCGGGTCTGGGAAGTTAGGCACGCCGTTGGCGCGCATGCACCCGGCGAACGCGAGCGCCCCTGAGGGACCGGCGCTCGGCTCGGTCGAGGGCGCGATCGTCGCGCGACCGGCTGCGGTGTGCGATCCGGCAGTGGCCGTGGAGCCACTCGTCCCGCTCGACGCCGAAGTGGCCGGGCTTGGGGAGCTTCCCGCGCATCCTGCCACCAGGACGCCGCTCACGATTGTTGCGACGCCGAGCAGGCGCGCCCGCGGGCACCATCGATAAATGCTGTGTGCCATCTGGTCTCCTTCCGGTCTGCTCCGGTTTTCTCATCGGTTCTACGCCATGTCCGGTTTCGGGACGGTTTCGCTCCTTGCTGCGTCAGGCCACGAATGTCTGGCATGGGAACTTGAAACCGTGCTGAAACGTGGCGGCGGCTACTGTCGCTGGTGAAGGAGGATCGGTGCGCGTACTTATGATCGAGGACGACCAGGAGTTGGCCGAGACGATCGCGGCTGGGCTGCGTCATGAGCGCATGGCTGTGGATGTCGCCCTCGATGGCGAGGCCGGCTTGGCGCGTGCGCTTCTCAACGAGTACGACGTGATCGTGCTCGACCGCGACCTGCCCGGGCTTCACGGCGATCAGGTGTGCGCGCGCCTCGTCGCCGCCGGCGGACGCCCCCGGGTCTTGATGCTGACCGCCGCGTCGACGAACGAAGACCTCATCGACGGGCTTGGCCTGGGCGCCGACGACTACCTGCCCAAGCCGTTCGACTTTCCGGTGCTGGTCGCGCGGATCGGTGCACTCGCCCGCCGCGCGCAGCCGAGCATCCCTCCGGTGCTGCGGTCCGGCGATGTCGTGCTCAACGCCGCGCAGCGTTCTGTCTGCCGTGCCGGCCTGCCGCTGTCGCTGACCCCGAAGGAGTTTGGGGTGCTGGAGTTGCTCCTCGCCGCCCAAGGCCGGGTCGTCTCGGCCGAAGAACTCCTCGCGCGCGTGTGGGACGAGGCGGCCAACCCGTTCACCGGCACGGTCAAGATCACGATCAGCCGACTGCGAGTCAAGCTCGGTAATCCACCCGTGGTCGAGACCGTACCCAAGGCTGGCTACCGGATATGAGCATCGGTTCTCGACTTAACAAGCGTCTCACCCAGGCTGGCGTGGGCCAGCACTTGCCGCGCCGGACGGTGCGCGTGCGCCTGACGCTCCTCTACGGCGGGCTGTTCCTGCTCTCCGGCGCCGCGCTGCTGGCAATCACCTACACGCTCTTCGCGAACGCGACCGGATTCGTGGTCACCGGCCAGAACGGGTGGAGCACGGTGCTCGTCAACGGACACCCGGAGGGCCTCAGCCGCAGCGTGCCAGCGGCGGTCGTGGCACTACACAAGCGCTACCCAAAGCTGACCTCTGTCCAGATCGCCGCCATGGTGCAAGCCCCCGTCAGTAAGGTCAACTTTGCCGCTGAGCAGGGCGCGCTGGCCGCGGAAGGCAACCGTCAGCACACGCACGTGCTGAGATATCTGGCGGCCGAGTCCGGGATCGCCCTGGCGGCGATGTCGCTGCTGTCACTCGTGCTCGGATGGCTCATGGCCGGGCGCGCGCTGCAACCGCTTGAGGACTCATACCAGGCGCAGCGCCAGTTCGTCGCCAACGCCTCACATGAGCTCCGCACGCCGTTGACGCGCCAGCGAGCCCTAATCCAGGTCGCGCTGGCCGACCCGGACGCGAACTTCAGCTCGTTGCGCGCAGCCCACGAGCGCGTACTCGCCTCCGAGCAACACCTGGAACAGATGATCGACGCGCTGCTGGCACTCACTCGCGGCCAAGCCGGGCTCGAACGCCGCGAGCAGCTCGACCTCGCGACCATCGCCTCCCAGGCCCTCCTCGCGCGCGAATCAGAAGCCGAAGCCCGCGACCTCGACCTTCAAGCAACGCTGGCCACAGCCCCGGTCGCCGGCGACCCACGACTCCTCGAGCGCCTGATCGCCAACCTGCTCGACAACGCGATCCGCCACAACTCCGTCGGAGGACACATCGAAATCACCACCGAGACCCGCGACCGCCACGCTGTCCTGGTGATCACGAACACCGGCCCGGCCGTACCGCCCGAACAGATCCAGCGTCTCTTCCAGCCCTTCCAGCGACTTGGCGGTCGCACCCAAAACATCAACGGACACGGACTCGGACTCGCCATCGTCCATGCGATCGCGAGCGCCCACCGCGCCGAACTCGTCACACGCGCGCGAGTGCAAGGGGGACTCGCGATTGAAGTCAGATTCCCCCGGCAAGCGGCGCAAACTCCACGAAGACACCGCCGCTGCCTCGTCCAAACGCCGCAACTCGCGATCTGGCCCCCAAGACTGATCTTCAGGCAGGAGCGTGAGCGGCCAGATCGGAACGTCGACGAGAAGCGCCGGGCTTAAGGCAGATCGCGGACACCGCTGACCCGCAAAGTTGAACCCATCGCTGCTGTACACACCGCTCGAGCAGCGCCTGAAGTGCGACCGCCGCAGAGCCGAAAAACTGTCCCGAACTATGTCCCGAGATGCACAAATCTGAGGCGATTTGAGAGCACTTGAGAGCCCGTGAAATCAGGTCGATGGATCCAAAAATACCTGCAAATAGCGGACTCTTAAGCCCAAGGTTAACGACTCGATGCTTTCACGGGTAACTGGGATGGCGAACGGGTCGGTGGGGTGGAGGGCCGGCCCGGGGCCCGACGACTACGATCAACATTGACCGCCTGTGCCCCAGCTATCGGCCTCCGCCATCGTTGCAGTGGTGCTCGTACTGTGTGCCGCGGTGGCCAGCGCCGCGGTGCTGGCGGGCCAGCCAGTCCCGCTTGACTCGTCCCGGTTTGCCCCCGGATCGTGCGTGTCGCTTCCCCCGACTTCGGGCAACGCGGGCAAGACGGTTTATCTGGACGCTGGCCACGGCGGCCCGGACCCCGGCGCGATTGGCGTTACGCGCAGTGGGAGCAAGATCGAGGAGGCCCGGGAGACGCTGCCGGTCGTGCTTGCCGCGACCGCGTTGTTACGCGCCGCGGGCTATCAGGTAGTCATCTCAAGAACGAGCGACTCGAGCGTCGTTCGTCTGCGTCCGAGCGACGTTGACGACGGAATCTTCACGTTGAGCGGCCGGCACCGCAACCTCGTGGCACGCGTTGCCTGCGCCAACCTCGCCAAGGCGAGCATCCTGGTTGGGGTGTACTTCAACGCGGGAGCGCCACAGGACGCCGGCAGCCTCACGCTCTACGATGCCGCGCGAGCCTTCTGGCCTGCCAGCCGACGGCTCGCAAAGCTCGTCCAGGCCTCCGTGCTTGACGCGCTGCGCGCATCTGGCCGGGACATTCCCGACGACGGCGTTCACACCGACGTCGGCTACGGCGATCTTCTGACCGCCGCGGACCGCGCCTACGGGCATCTCATTCTGCTCGGCCCGGCAAAGGCTGGATACCTTTCTAAGCCGAGCGAGATGCCGGGCGCACTGATCGAGCCGCTGTTCATCACGAACCCGGCGGAGGGAACGATCGCCAGCAGTCGCGCCGGCCAGCACGCAATAGGGCGCGGACTCGCGACTGCCGTAGAGCGCTACTTCGCCAGCGAGCCCATGGGATGAGCGCGATGCGCGAGACGATGGCCGCCCAACCCAAGGCGCTCGAGCGGATCTTTGCCGATCGGCGAGGCCTCGACGACGCCGCGCGCCGACTCGAGGGTCGCCGCGTGCTCGTGGTTGGAACCGGCACGAGCTGGCACGCCGCGAACCAGGGCGTCTCGATGTTGCGCCGCGCGGGCCTCGAAGCCTGGCCAGTCCCGGCTGTCGATGCCGCGCTCGGCGATCCCTTTCCCACGGCCGACGACGCGCTGATCCTGCTCAGCCATCGCGGCACGAAGCACTTCACGTCCGAGGTTCTCGTTCGCGCCCGCGCGCGTGAAGTACCGACCGTGGTGATCTCGAGGCAGGGCAATCCCGACAGCGATCTCGACACCGTGCCCAACGAGACCTCGTCGGCGTTCACTGCCAGCCACCTCGGCGCCCTGTTGCGCCTTGCGCAATTGGCCGAGCGACTCGGCGCGGACCTAGGCGCGCTGGCGGATGTTCCTGGCGCGGTCGCCGCCGAGCTTGCCAACCCTCCCGCGGGCGTAGCGCCTCCCCGCCGGCTGCTGCAGTACGCCGGGGTCGGGATCAACGCCTGGACAGCTGCGGAGGGCGCGCTCAAGATCAGTGAAACAGCCCGCGTGGCGAGTGAGGGTCTGGCCTGCGAGACCGTGTTGCACGGGCCGGCAGTCGCGCTCGGCGCCGACGACGGACTTGTCTGTCTTGACGGCGGCGAGGGGTCAGATCGTCTGCTGGAGCTCGGTGACGTGGTCGCCGCTCACGGTGCCACCGTTCACCGCTTCGCGCGCACGGAGCTGGGCGGGACGCTCTCGATCTTCCCGCTCACCGTGATCGTGCAGAAGATAGCCGTGGAGGCTGCCGAACTCCTTGGCACGAATCCGGATCGCTTTGGGCGCGACCTGCCGGAGCGCGAGGCGGCTTGGAGCGGCGTTGTGCTCTGAGCGCGCCCGCAACCCTGCGCCGCCACGACGACCGACTCGGCTGGTTCCGATCGGCAGGCCGGCGCGCCGGCTTGCGCGAGAGTTCTCCTGAACATGGCCAAACCCTCGTGGCAGGCGCTGTTGATCGACATCGACGGCGTGCTCCATGTTGGCTCGGAGCCGATCGAGGGGGCGCGTGAGGCGCTGCACATGTTGCGGGCTCGGAGCGTCCCGTTTCGATTGGTGACCAACACCACGTCCCGGTCACGTCGACTCCGTCGTCGAGCGGCTTGTGGCCATGGGCTTGGACATCGGTGAGGCAGAAGTGCTGACCCCGGCGGCACTCGCGGTCCGGCACTGTCGCGACCGTGGCTACGCGCGGGTTGCGTTACACGTCGCTCCCGCCCTTCGCGAGGATCTCGCGGCGTTGAACGACGTCCAGCCCGGCGCCGTCGAAGCGGTGATCGTCGGCGACCTCGGCGACGAGTTCACCTACGCGCGCCTGAACACGATCTTTCGCCAGCTAGCTGAGGGTGCCGAGCTGGTTGCGCTCCAGCGCAACCGCGTGTGGCAGCGTGAGGACGGCTTGGTGTTGGACGCCGGCCCGTTTGTTGTCGCCCTCGAGTATGCGGTGGGCCGGAAGGCGGCTGTCACCGGGAAGCCTTCGCCTGCGTTCTTCGACACGGCGCTCGCCGAGCTGGGCGTCCAGGCGACCGACACGGCGACGATGTCGAGGCTGATATCGGCGGCGCGCTGGACGCGGGCCTCGACGGGGTGCTCGTGCGGACGGGGAAATTCCGCGACGAAGCGGTGCGCGCGAGCGGAATCAGACCGACGCTCGTCATTGACTCGATCGCCGATCTGATTCCCCTGCTCTGAGTAGGCTGGACGCCCGCGCGTCAGCTGACGCGCGGGTCGACGTAGACGTCGTCGATTTGCCCGGTACCCGTGAGGGCAGTGAAGCGCAACGCGATCTGTGCCGTCCCGCCCGACATTGCGCTCTCGAGCGACCCGCCGGTCAGCATCGGCGCGGTCGGCTGCCAGCTGGCGCTGAGGGCCACGACGCCGACCGGCGCTACAACCGTCAGGCCGACTGGGGTCCTGTAGACAACCTGCACGAGGACGGTTGAGAGCAGTCCGCCATTGCGGGCGAAGAAGCGGAATGTCGGGTAGGCCGCGTTGACGCACACCAGCGGTGTTTGTGCGCTCGCGCCCGCAGGCAGTGATAACGACGGTCCGGCCGATCCGGTCACGCCGTAGGGTGCGCCCCCTGACACGGTGCGGGCGCCGCCGCTGAGCGTCCAGCCCGACAGGCTGCCTGCGAAGTTGCCACCGGGCACCAGCTCGTAGGAGTTTGCATCTCCCCAACGCTGGAAGGGCTGGGTCAGCGCAGCGCCACTGCAGGTGCTGTTAGCGACCACTGCGGCGTGCGCCGACGCGGCGGGCAGGCCGGTCATCGCCAGAGCTCCGAAAACCGCGGTGAGTGACAGCACTCCACGTGCGAGACGGCCGGGGAGTCTAGATTCCAAACGCATCGATGGCATCGCAGCCCTTTCTGGATGGGCCGTTTTGGCCGTGGGGAATTTGGATAGCGTCATCGTCGATGGCACACGTTCCCCGTCGGTCGCGACGGCGATCATTTACCCCCTTCGGGTGAAAAATCGACGTCTGTTCGGCTACGTTCGGCTAGAGCAAATGGCGAGGGTTGGGCCGCGGCCAGGTGCGTCTAGACACCGCCGCTGTGTTGGAGCGAGACGTCAGCGCGAGGCCTGAACGCGGTACGCACGCTGGCCGCGACGAGCGAACCGGCCGATTTCACCCTGAGGCTCGGCCGCGCTCGCGTGTTGACGTCCCGTGAGCGCGCAGTCCGAGCGGCGCTTGCGGGCTAGCTCAGCGCGGAGGGCGGGCCGGTTGAGCCGCGCACGATGAGCTGGGTTGCGAGCTCGATGTGGACCACCTCGAGTTGATGGTTCTCGAGCATGCGTGTGAGCAGGCTAACGCCCATCCGTCCCATCTCGGCGAGCGGCTGGCGTACTGTGGTGAGCGCGGGCCGCACGAGCTCCGCCTCGTCGGTGTCGTCGAAGCCGACGATCGAGAGATCCTCCGGAATCCGCAGGTTTCGTGCGAGCGCGGTCTGCATCGCCCCGATCGCCAGAAGGTCGTTGAACGCAAAGATGGCGGTTGGCGGATTCGACATGTCGAGCAGGGTCGACGCGGCCGCGCGTCCGCCGTCGACGCTGAAGGTCGACTCGATCAAGAGTTTTGAATCGGGCATCACCCCGGTTGCCGCCACCGCGGCGCGGTAGCCGCGTGTGCGCTCCTCATTCGCCATCAGCCCTGATGGCCCGGTGATCGCCGCGATGCGACGGTGGCCGAGGTCGAGCAGGTGCCTGGTGGCTCGGTCGGCACCAGAAGAGTTGGCTGCGGATACCGTCGGGACCTTGGCGTCGATGCGGTGGTGCGGGTCGACGACGACGAAGCGGAAGCCGTTCGTCATCAGTGTGTGCAGCTCGCTGTTTGACTCTTCCGGCAGCACAAGCAAACCGCCGTCAGTGGTTCCGTGCACCAGGCGCTCGAGCAGGGACACCTCTCGATCGTGCTCGTGAAGCGTCGGGCAGAGCACGCTCCGCATGTCGTGCTCGTACAGCGCGTCGGCCACGCCGGCGATGATCAGCGAGAAGTAGCAAGGGTGGAGGCGCGGAACCGTCACTGCGATCAGGCCCGTGCGCCCACTGGAGAGACTGCGGGCGGAGCGGTTTGCCGTGTAGCCACGCTCGCGGATGACTTGCTCGACCGCGCGGCGCGTGGGCTCTGAGACGTACCCGCTGCGGTTGGCGACGCGCGAGACTGTGGCGATCGAGACGCCACACAGCTCGGCGATCTCGCGGATCGTCGACCGCTGGGCTGGTGCGAGCGTTTTGGCGGTGATTTCTACCACGTCTTTCTCCGAACGGGAGTGTAACGTTACAGGCCCGCAACGTGCGTAAATGTTTCGTGCGGCCCAGCGCGCAAGACTAGGCTGTGGTTTTTGCAGGCTGCGCGGCCTCGTCATCACAGTTCAAACTTGACGGGCCCGAAACAGGCTGTTAGCGTTTTCACCGCGCATGCCGTGCGCTTTGCCGTCGGCACGCGCTCAGCTTGGGTCCCAGGGGAGGGAGTGCTGTGCCGTTTATCGTGCGTCGATTGGGGTTCTATGTGGTCGCGGCGTGGGTCGCGATCACCGTGACCTTCTTTATTCCGCGCGCGCTGCCCGGAAATGCCGTGACCTCCATGTTGGGGTCCATGCAGAATTTGCAGCCGCAGGCACTTCACGCGCTGGAGGTTGAGTTTGGCAGTCATGCCAAGGGCAGCCTGATCCATCAGTACTTCGTCTACTTGGGCAACCTGCTCCACGGAAACCTCGGTACCTCGACTGTCTATCAACCAGCGTCGGTCGCGTCGATCCTCGAACAGAAGGTCCCCTGGACGCTGGCGCTCGTCGGCACGGCCACTGTCATCGCCTTTGTCTTGGGCACGCTGCTGGGGGTCCTCGCGGCGTGGCGACGTGGCGGCTGGCTCGACCGGTCGCTGCCGGGATTCACCTTCCTCCAGGCCACGCCCTACTTCTTTCTCGCTCTGCTAATCATCGAGCTCTTCTCGCTGACCTGGCACCTCTTCCCGTTCGCCTCGGGCTTCGCGCTCGGGCTGACGCCGGGGTGGAACTGGACGTTTATCAGTAGCGCGATCGACCATTCGGTTTTGCCGGCACTGACGATCGTCATCACCTCGATGGCTGGCTGGATGCTGCAGATGCGCAACGTGATGATCACCACGATCGGCGAGGATTACGTGCTCGCCGCGCAGGCCAAGGGACTCTCGTCGCGCCGCGTTGTCTTCACCTACGCCGCGCGCAACGCCATCATTCCCAACATCGCCGGTTTTGCGCTGGCGATCGGATTCGTCATTGCCGGTGCGATCGTGATGGAGATCGTGTTCTCCTATCCCGGCGTCGGCTTGCTGCTCTTCAACTCGGTCACGTCCAACGACTACCCACTCGTCCAAGGGATCTTCCTCGTCATCTCCTTCGCGGTGCTCCTCGCCTGCCTGCTCGCTGATCTCGTCTACGTGGTCGCTGACCCGCGCGCACGCCGGAGGACGGCGTACTGATGGCCGTCAGCGTCCCGCTCAGGCCCATCGTCGCTGCAGCGCCAGTCGCGCGCCGGGGGTTCCTGCGGTCACTGCCGCTGAAAGCCAAGATCGGCGGCAGCATTCTCGGCTTCTACGTGCTGATGGCGATCATCGGGCCAACGCTGGCCCCGTATAACCCGAACACGCTGACCACCGGCGTGGACGCGGCCTCGGCGCCGAGCATTCACCATCTGTTGGGTACGACCGCCATCGGCGGCCAGGACGTCCTCTCACAACTGCTCGTCGGGATGGGCTCGACCGTGGAGCTCGGGCTGCTCGTCGGCGCTATCGCGACAATTCTGGCCGTCGGCGTCGGCGTGACTGCCGGCTTCCTCGGCGGCTATGTCGACGAAGTTCTCTCGCTCATCACCAACGTGTTCCTGGTCTTGCCGGCGCTTCCTCTGCTCATCGTCCTGCTCGGCTACTTCCCGGCGAGTAGCGGCCAGCTGCCGGTGGCGATCGTGCTGAGCGCGCTTGGCTGGGCGTGGGGGGCGCGCGTGATTCGCGCGCAGACGCTCACGCTGCGCAACCGCGACTTCATTGCGGCGGCGCGTGAGAGTGGCGAGCGTACGTGGCGCATCGTCCTCTTTGAGATCGTTCCGAACGAGATCAGCCTGATCGCCGCGAGCTTTGTCGGGACCGTGCTCTACGCGATCCTGAGCTCAGTGGCGCTCGCGTTCATCGGCGTCTCGAGCTTCTCGGGCTGGAGCCTCGGGACGATGCTCTACTGGGCCCAAAGCCAGAATGCGCTCGTGATCGGCGCTTGGTGGTGGTGGGTGACGCCCGGCGTCGCCGCGGCGGTGCTGGGCATGAGCCTCGTGCTGCTGAACTTTGGCTTCGACGAGATGGGCAACCCGAGGCTTCGCGATACCGGTCGACGCAAGATCCGTGGCCGCGCATGGAGGCCGTCGGACCCCACGCCAGTAGTGCCACTAGTGAATGAGGCCTCGCTATGAGCGGTCTCGCTTCGAGCACTGTCGGCACGCAAGAGGGAACGGGCGCCCAGGCTTCTGTGACGCCGATCCTCGAGATCCGCGATTTGTCAATCGCCTACGCTGCCGAGAGCGGCATGCTGAACGCCGTCCAGCATGTCGACCTTACCCTCGCGCCGGGGGAGATCGTCGGTCTCGCGGGCGAAAGCGGGTCGGGCAAGTCGACGCTTGCGCTCGGCGCGTGTCGGCTGCTCCGTCCGCCGGCGGTAATCACCGGCGGAGACATAACCTACCGTGGACATCGGGTTGGGCCGGAGGGCGTCAAGATCCTCCAGCAGAACGCGCGGCAGCTGCGCGCCCTGCGCTGGCGTGAGATCGCGATCGTTTTCCAGAGCGCGATGAACGCCCTCAACCCGGTGCTCAACGTCGGTGACCAGCTTGGGGACGTCCTCGACGCCCACCTCAAGATCTCGCGCGAGCAGCGGCGCGATCGACTCGTGTCATTGCTCGACCTTGTCGGGATTCCGCGCGAGCGGCTGAAGAGCTACCCGCATGAGCTTTCCGGTGGGATGCGCCAGCGCGTGATGATCGCCATGGCCCTCGCGGTCGACCCGGAGATCGTCATCATGGATGAGCCGACCACCGCACTTGACGTCGTCGTGCAGCAGGAAATCCTCGCCCAGATCGCAGAGCTGCAAAAGGAGCGGCAGTTCGCAGTCCTCTTCATAACGCACGACCTGTCGCTGCTGCTCGAGATCGCCGACCGGATCGCGATCCTCTACGCCGGTCGGCTGGTCGAGCTCGGCACGGCCGAGGAGATCCATAATCGCACCGCTCATCCCTATACAACCGGCCTGCTCGAGTCCTTCCCGAGCGTTCGCGGCCCGCGGAAGCGACTCAAGGGGATCCCGGGATCGCCGCCCGACTTGCGACACATCCCCGGCGGTTGCCCATTCGAGCCGAGGTGCCGCTACGCGACCGTCGAGTGCCTGAGCGTCGACATGGACGCCCTGGCGGTTCCGGGGTCGAGCGCTGGTCACATCACCGCTTGTCCCTTCGTGATGCCCGGCGCGGTCGATCCGGCCCATGCTGCGGCCGCGCAGGCGAGGGACTCCCTCAACGGCAAGGGCAGGGCCTGGCTTGGCGTCGAAACCGATATCTCCCTCGCGACCAGCGTCGAGGGCTCCCCTGGCGAAGAGGCGCAGCCGTGAACGAGACACCCACCACCACGCATTTCGACTCCGCGGCATCGGCGGTCGGGCCGATCGTGCTCGAGGCGGAGGAGCTCTCCAAGGACTTCCGCCTCGGACGTGGTCGCCACGGGGCAGTGCTTTCGGCCGTCCGTGGCGTCTCTTTCGGGCTGCACCGCTCTGCCGTCGTCGCGCTCGTCGGCGAAAGCGGGTCGGGCAAGTCCACGGTCGCCAGGCTGCTCGCAGGCCAGGAGTCGCTGACCAGCGGCCGGATCCTGCTCGATGGGGAGAGCATCACGCCGTCGAGCCGGCGCTCGTTTCGCCGTTACAAGAGCGACGTGCAGATGGTCTTCCAGGATCCGTTTGCCTCGATCAATCCGGTGCACAAAGTGAGCTACCCGCTGGAGCGGGCGGTCCGCATCCACCAGCACGAGCATGGCAGCGAGGCCGTGGCGGCTGAGATGGTGCGACTGCTCGAGGAGGTGCGCCTGACGCCAGCCGAGCACTTTCTCTCCCGCTACCCGCATGAGCTCTCGGGCGGCCAGCGTCAGCGTGTGGCGATCGCCCGTGCCCTCGCGGCCAAGCCGCGTGTTCTGCTCGCCGATGAGCCCGTGTCGATGCTCGACGTCTCGATCCGCCTCGAAGTGTTGGACGTCATCGACCAGCTGCGCGCACGTTTCAACCTCGCTGTGCTCTACATCACGCACGACATCGCTTCGGCGCGCTACTTCGCCGACGAGACGCTCGTGATGTATGCCGGCGAGATCGTCGAGCGTGGCCCGTCCGAGGATCTGACCCAACAGCCAGCCCACCCTTACACACAGCTGCTGCTCGCCGCGGCACCCGACCCGGACCGTCTGGGCAAGCGCGTCGGGGACCGCGCCCGGCGCGGCACGGGTCAGGCCGGGAGCGCTCTGTCGACCACGGTCGGCTGTCGCTTTAGCCCTCGCTGCCCATTTGCGGACGAGCTCTGCGCCACGCAGTCGCCACCGCTACTCCCGATCGACCAGCAGCGCGCGGCGGCCTGCTGGCACCTCGATGTTGCCGCCCCAGAACTTATCTCAGAGGCACACGAGAAGAGGGGCGTGCCAGTGAAAACGTAGCTCCGAGTGCCAGCAACCCGGCGCCACAAGGAAGGACGGCTTGCGGCGCCGGGCCCTGACAGAGGCGGCGCGCGCCCTACGCGCGCTGTTCGAAACGCACTACACCCTGCACTACGAAAGGTACAACAAGACATGGAACCGAAAACCCTAAAGAAGCGGAGTCGGAGGATCGTCTCCGCAGCGGCCGTGGTCGTCGCCTCAGTGGCGGCGACGTTCGGCCTGTTCTCGACGGCGATCTCGGGCGCACACAGTGCCCGTGCCGCAGCGGGCACCATCCTCACGATGGAGTCAAGCCCGGAGACCACGGTCACGGCGGACTTCAACCCGTTTGACGAGGCGGCCGCCATCTACGGCATGGGCGTTGACTCGCTGATTTACGAGCCCCTCATGGACTTCGATCTCGCGGAGCCCACGCATGCGCCGTACTACCTGCTCGCGACCGCTTACAAGTGGGGCGCTGGCGGAAAGTCCATCACGTTTACGATCCGTAGCGGCGTGAAGTTCTCGGACGGCTCGCCACTGACGCCTGCCGACGTGGCGGCCACGTTCAACATGATGGCGGCGACTCCAGCCGTCAACACACAAGGACTTCCGCTCGCGGGCACGACGCCGGCCACCGTGTCGGGCCAGCAGGTGACGGTCGCGTTCACCACGGCGCAGTACACGAACCTGCAGAACATCGCAAGCTACACCTACATCGTGCCGTCGTCGTTCTACTCGCAATCAGCGCCGGCGACCTACGCCGACGCCAACCCGGTCGGCACCGGGCCGTTTGTGTTTAGCTCGCTGACGACAGCCGGCGTGACGCTGACGGCCAACCCGAACTACTGGGGCACCAACAAGGTCAGCGAAGTGGAATTCCCCATCTTCGCGTCCAACACGACGGTTCTAAGCGCGCTGACGGACAACTCGCTCGACTGGGCGGGTAACTTCATCACGGGGTTGAAGGCCGCATTCATCTCGGGCCAGCCGACCCACAAGGACTGGTTCCCGGGAACGCAGACCAACAGCCTGGAGCCGAACCTGACGAAGTTCCCGACCAACCTGCTGCCGGTGCGCGAAGCGATCAGTGACGCCATCGACCGCAACAAGATCAGCGCGATCGGTGAAGCCGGTCTCGAGCCGCCCGCGACAAACGCAAGCGGCGAAACGCTGCCGGAGTTCCAGGCCGTACTCGCACCAGCTCTCAAGGCCAAGAAGTACACCCTCGATGACAACGCCAACCCGGCGGCCGCGATCAAGGTGTTGAAGGCAGCCGGATACAAGTTGAAGGGCGGGTTCTTCTACGATGGCAGCAAGGAAATCAAGATTGTCGTCACCGACCCGGCGGCTTACACCGACTACGCGGCCGACGACGCAATCATTGCTGACGATCTGAAGGCCGCGCACATCGATGCGTCGTTCGACGGGCAGGCGGTGAGCGCCTGGTCGGCGGACATCGCTGACGGCAACTTCGAGTTGACGCAGCACTGGTCATTTGGAGGCATCGTTGGGTATGGGAATTACAACGCTTGGCTGAACAGCAAGCTGATCACCAAGCCAAACTCGAGCGCTAACTTTGAGCAGCTCGACAACAAGACGATCGACAAGGAACTGACGAAGCTCGCCGCACAAACCTCGATCAGTGGGCAGATCAAGTATCTGGCACCGCTGCAGAAGTATGTTGCGACGCAGCTCCCGATCATCCCGACGGTCTATGGCGCCGCGTTCGACGAGTACAACACCTCGGCGTTCAGCGGTTGGCCGACGCCACGCAACCCGTATGAGAGCGGCCAACCAGGCTCGCCTCAGAACGTGATTGTCATTGAGCACCTCACGCCGGTCTCCTAGCGGAGGCTGACGGACAATGGCCAACAGCCCCGTTCCCTGGACTAACACCCAGGGAACGGGGCCACGGCCCTCGGCGTCTCCCCAACTTGCGAAGGGACAGTACTGATGACAACGACAGGCACCAACGGCTCGGCCGGGGTTTCGCGCGTGTTTCCGAATGGGTTCCTCTGGGGCGCCTCGAGCTCGGCCTATCAGATCGAGGGCGGGGCGCAGTCCGACGGCCGCGGGCCGTCGGTATGGGACACCTTCAGCCACACCCCGGGGAAGGTGCACGGGGGTGACACGGGCGATATCGCGTGCGACTTCTACCACCGCACTGAACAGGATCTGGACCTGCTGAAAGACCTCGGCCTCGGTGCCTTTCGCTTCTCGATCGCTTGGCCGCGCATTCAGCCGACTGGGCGCGGAGCGGTCAACCAGCCGGGACTCGACTTCTACCGATCGCTCATCGAAGGGCTCCACTCGCGCGATATCACGCCGGCGATCACGCTCTTCCATTGGGACCTTCCGCAGGCGCTCGAGGACGCCGGCGGCTGGGCAAACCGCGATACGGCGGAGCGTTTCGCCGAGTTCACCCAGATCGTCGCCGAAGGACTCGGTGATGTCGGCGGCATGTGGATTACGCTCAACGAACCCCAAGTCGTAGCTAGCCACGGCTATCGCCACGGCGAGCACGCTCCAGGCCATACCGACGACGCGCTTGCGGCCGCAGCGACGCACCACCTGCTGCTCGGCCATGGCTTGGCCGTTGGGCGCCTGCGCAGCGCGCTACCCGGCGCAAGCGTCGGCATCGCGCTGGATATGCAGGCCGTTCGACCAGCCGATCCCGACGCCGCAGAGGCGGCAAACGTCGCCGACGCGGAGTCGAACCGGATGTTCCTCGATCCGATCCTCCACGGGCGCTACCCGGCGAGCGCTCGCGAGCATCTGCTGCCGCCGCCGGCGCTGATCCACGACGGCGATATGGAGCTGATATGCGCTCCACTCGACTTTCTCGGCGTCAACTACTACTCACCGAACTACATAAAGCTCGCCGATCCGGCTGGTCTGCGCGCTGGTGAGACATCGATCCCGGGTAGCCCGGAGGTTGTCGTCTTCTGGCCCGAGCACCTCCCGCGCACAGCGATGGGTTGGCTGGTCGAGCCCAGCGGGCTCTACGAGACGCTCACGACCGTAGCCGCCGAAGCCAAGCCGGGCTGCAAGATCTACATCACCGAGAACGGCTGCGCGTTCGAGGACTACGTAAACCCCGAGGGGGTGGTCAACGACGTCGAGCGGATCGAATACCTCCACGGACACATCGCCGCGGCGTGGCGCGCGATCCAGGACGGCGTTCCGCTGGCTGGCTATTTCTGCTGGTCGCTTTATGACAATTTCGAATGGGCATGGGGCTACCAGAAGCGCTTCGGCCTCGTCTTCGTCGAGTACGGCACGCAGCGGCGCATCCCCAAGCGCAGCGCTTCCTTCTACCAAGGCGTGGCGGGTAAAAACGCGCTGCCACCGCTCGAGCTGGTGAGCTAGCGGCAGTCCCTACTGCGACGCCGCGTTCCGGAAAACGCCCTGGTCTCGGCGGCGCAGCCGGCGTGCGTCCGCTCGGCGCGCGCTACTTCTGCTCGGACAGCAGGCTGCTGGGGCGCGGTTCGACGGTCTCAGTGTCTATCCAGCGTCGCAGCGTTTCGATCAGCTGTGCGCGCTGGATCGGTTTGCTGATGTAGTCGTCCATGCCGGCAGCGAGGCATTTCTCGACAGCGCCGTTCATTGCGTGTGCGGTCACTGCGATCACCGGGGTGCGCTGCCCACCCTCCTCTCGCCGGCGGATTTCGACGGTCGCCTCGTAGCCGTCCATTACCGGCATCTGGCAGTCCATCAAGACGGCGTCGTAGCGGCGCTTGGCGAGCATCTCGAGCGCCTGGCGCCCGTCGTTGGCGACCTCCACCTGACAGCCGCAGCGTTCCAGGGTGCGCACCGCCACGATCTGGTTGACGGGAGTGTCCTCGGCGACCAGCACCTGCGGCGGCGTCGACCACACCGGCTGCACGGCCGCGTCTGCGTCGCTCGGCCGGAGTGGACGGCCGTCACGGCCGTTTGTGGCCGCCGGCGTCGCCAGCGGCAGTTCGACCCAGAACGTGCTGCCCACGCCCGGCTTGCTCTCGGCGCCAATCGTGCCGCCCATGATTTCGGTTAGCTCACTGGCGATTGCGAGACCGAGGCCGGTGCCGCCGTAGTTGCGTGTCGTTGAGGCGTCGGCTTGTGTGAAGGGCTCGAACATGAGGTTCAGGACGGCTGGCTCGACGCCGATGCCACTGTCGGTGACTTCGACGCGCAGCATGCTTCCAGCTGCCGTTACCGAGTGGCTGGTGGCTCGGAGAGCGACTTTGCCTTGGTTGGTGAACTTGACGGCGTTGGAGACGAGGTTGAGCAGGATCTGGCGCAGGCGACGACCGTCGCCGCGGGCCAGTTGGGGCACCGTGTCGCCGATCTGGACGTCGAACTCGACACCCTTGGACTGCGCTTGCAGGGCGGCGGCCGTGCAAGCGTTCTCGATGGTGTCGTGCAGCGGGTAGTCGCTGATTTCGAGCTCGAGCTGACCGGCTTCGATCTTTGAGATGTCGAGGATGTCGTTGATCAGCTCGACCATCAGCTCGCCTGAGCGTGTTACCTGTTGGGCAAGCGAGCGCTGGTCCTCGTCGAGCTCGCTGTCGAGAAGCAGCTCGGTCATGCCGAGCACGCCGTTCATCGGCGTGCGGATCTCGTGGCTGATGTTGGCAAGAAACGCCGACTTCATGTTCGATGCCTCGACTGCCCGATCGCGGGCGATCGCAAGCTCAGCGGCTGCGCGATTGCGTCCGGTTACGTCCTGGGCCGAGGAGATACGGCACTCGCGGCCGTCGATGGTCACGTCGTTGCTGGTTACCTCGACTTCGACGATCGTGCCGTCCTTGTAGCGGTGGTGCATGGACTGCGGGCCACCGCCCGGCAGCTCGGCCTCTTCACCCTCGCGGGGGAGATCGATCGCGCTCAGATAGGACGCCGCGTCCTCTGGCGGCATCAGATCCGAGATCTTCATCGCAAGAAATTCCTCGTGCGAATAGCCGTAGATCGCCTGTGCGGTGTAGTTGACCGCGACGATCTGCAGAGTCTCGAGATCGTGTCCCCACATCGGCTGGGGATTGCGCTCGAACAGCACACGTTGCATGCGCTCGGTCGACTCGAGCTGCCGTTCGGCCTCTACTTGCGCGGTGACGTCGCTGGCGATCCCCCACGTGCCGACGATCTTCCCCTGCTTGTCGCGCAACGGCAGTTTGGTTGTCCGCGCCCACGCGTCCGCGCGATCGTGGAACGTCTCGCGCTCGATCTTTGCGACCATCGGCTCGCCGGTTTCCATAACGTGCCGCTCATCGGCAAGCGCAGCATCAGCGTGCGGACCGCTGTAGAGGTCGGCGTCGCTGAGCCCGATCAGCGTGTGTGTGGTGTGACTCTGGGCGCCTGGCGCTTGCGGGAAGCTGGCGCTGACGACCACAAACCGGCCCGCCCGATCCTTGAAGAAGATGCGATCCTCGCTTCCGTCGAGCAGGTTACGGAAGCACAGAAGGTCGAGCTCCTCGCGCGAGAGGGCACTTAACTCTGAATCAGCTGGAATTTTGCCCAAGACAAGACCTCGGTGGAGGCATACCCATTCACCGGTCTGTATCGGCTGCCACAACGAGAATGTTGAACCGGAAGGCGGCCTGGGCCGTCTCCTGCGCCTCCCACGGCGCGCGGTGCGGGGTACGCCGCTACGCCGTGTTCAGCCGACCCGCGGCGTCGAGCAAAGCCGGTTCACTACGCAACCGGCTCGGGTCAAAGCGCGCCAGCAGCTCAAGCGCGGAGAGGCGTGCTCCCGGCTCAGCGAGGCCGACGCTTGATGCCATCCAGCCGACGAGCTGCTCGATCGTCTCGCCGCGCCCAATGCGCAGGTCCAGCGTCACGTCTTTATGGCGCTTGGCCAGCCGCTTCCCGTCGTGACCGAGGACGAGTGGTACGTGGACGTAGCGCGGCTGTGAAAAGCCGAGCAGTTCGGCGAGCAGGACCTGTCGCGGGGTCGTCTCGAGCAGGTCCTCGCCCCGTACCACCTCGCCGATGCGCTCATCGGCGTCGTCGACCACGACCGCCAGGTTGTACGCCGGAACATCATCGCCGCGCCAGAGCACGAAATCGTCGACGACCGCGCTGCGCGCGCCGTGGATGCGGTCATTGAAACCGGCGCGCTCACCCCGCGCGTCCAGTCGCCATGCGCTCGGCCGGCCGCTCGCCTCGCGCGCGCGACGCTCGGAAGCCGAAAGCTCGCGGCACGTGCCGGGGTAGGTGCCGGAGCGATCGGCGCCGTGTGGCGCGGCGACGGCGAGGCGGACCTCGGCGCGAGTGCACCAGCAGGGATAGACCCTCCCGGCCGTGCGCAGCTGCGCAAATGCTTGGCGGTGGCGCTCGCGCCGCTCGCTCTGGCGTACAGGACCTCGGCCAGGCTGCGCCCCTCGCACCAGTGTTGGGTCCCAGTCGATCCCCAGGCGCCGCAGATCACTGAGCGCCTGCTCCACGTAGCGGCGGCGCGAGCGGACCGGGTCGAGATCCTCGATACGCAGCACGAAGCGAGCCTGCTGGGAGCGCGCGAAGAGCCAGGCAAGCAGCGCGGTGCGCAGGTTGCCGATATGCAACGGCCCCGACGGACTCGGCGCGAAACGGCCGTCGGGGGAGCTCACGCTCGGAGCATCGCACACCACCCACGCGCCGCCGCTACAGTCGCTGGCGATGCGTGGCATGGGATCAGGGGCGGGCGAGCGGGGCGGCAGCGGTGCCGCTGCTTGACCCGGCATCGCTACCGCGCCACGTGGACCGCCTGTATCGCGCCGCGTGGGCGCTCTGCGGCTCGAGCGACGATGCCGAGGATCTCGTCCAGGAAACTTTTGTTCGCGTGCTGGCGCGGCCACGGATCCTGACGCGCGAGGACGAGCTCGCATATCTGATGCGCGTGCTGCGCAACACCTTCCTCAGCGCACGCCGAACCGCGTTACGCCGCCCGGCGATCGTCGCGACGGCAATCGACGATCTCGCCCTGCCCGATCCCGGCTCCGCTCGCGAGCCGCAGGCCGCCTACGAGGCGAGCGAGGTGCTCGACGCGATCGCCGAACTGCCCGAGGACTTTCGCCTGGCGCTCGTCGCCGTCGACATCGTCGGCCTCTCCTACCGCGAAGCGGCCCGCGCGCTCGGGACCCGGGAGGCCACGATCACGAGCCGTCTGTACCGAGCCCGCGGTCAGGTCGCCAGCGCGCTCTCCCCGACGACCACCGGCGCCGAAGGCTAAATTGCATACACCCGGGAAGGAATCGACCAGCAGCGGCGTCAATCATGGTAAATGCGCATGCACGAGCGTCTGACACCTGAGGAGCAACTCGCCCGCCTCGCCGACGGAAGTCTTGGCGAGCCGGAGCGCGAAGCCCTCGCGCGCGCGGTCGCTGAGAGTCCCGAGCTCGCGGCGAAGCTGGCCGAGCAGGAGCGCGCCCTCGTCATCGTGCGGAACCTCGACGTCGCGGCCCCGGCCGCGCTGCAAGCGAGCATCGCCGCGCTGCGCCGGCCGAGCCGTCGGCGGCCACGCCTGCAGTTCTCGCCGACCGGCGGCGTCGCTTTTGTGGCTGGTCTGCTGGCAATCCTGTTCGTGCTCGTGCTGCCCGGTGGGTCGCCCGAGGTGCAGCGTGCGGGACAGCTCGCCTTGAGCCGCGCGACGCAGCCGGCTCCCGCTGAGAGCGCGGCCAATCACGCCACCCTGACCGCCGCGGTCGACGGTGTCGCGTTTCCCGACTGGAGCGCTCGCGGCTGGCAGGCCACGGGCGCGCGTCGCGACTCGCTCGCCGGGCACACCGTGAGGACCGTTTTCTATGCTGACGCCGGGATGGACGTCGGCTACGCGATCGCCGCCGGTGCGCCATTGTCCGTCGGTCCGGTGGCGAAGAGCCATCTGCACTACGGCGTGCTCTACAAGGTGATCGATGCCCACGGCGCGACGATCGTCACCTGGCTGCGCGATGGCCACACCTGCGTGCTCGCGTCGCGCAACGCCCCGACGAAGGACTTGCTGGCGCTCGCCGCCTGGACCACCACGTCTGTCTGATCGCGTCGATCGGGTACGGTCCGGCTGATGGCAAGTGGCCTAGCCTGCATCGACGGGGTTCTGCGACCGGTGCTAGAGGCGGGCGTCCCGGTGACCGACGAGGGATTGATCCGCGGCGACGGCGTCTTCGAGGTGATCCGCCTGTACGACGGGCGCCCGTTTGCACTCGAAGCGCACCTCGCGCGCATGGAACGCTCCGCTTATGGGCTGCGCCTGCCGCTCGACGTCGACGCGGTTCGCCGCGACATCGAGGCGATGCTCGCTGTGGCGTCCGACGGAGACGATCTGGTGCGCGTGCTTGTCACGCGCGGCGGTCGGCGCATCGCGCTGTTTGAGCCGATGCCGGCAGGGCGAGCGAGCTACACGCTGGCGCGCGTGGCCTACGCACCGGTACGTGTGCTCGACGGGATCAAATCGCTCTCCTACGCCGCGAACGTGCTGGCGAGCCGGATCGCCCGCGAACGCGGCTTCGACGAGGCCCTGCTGACAAGCCCGCACGATCGCGTGCTCGAATGCCCAACGTCTTCGTTCTTTGCCGTCACGGACGGGGTCCTCCGTACCGCGCCGCTCTCCGATCACGTCCTCGACTCGATCACTCGCCGCGTGGTGCTCGATGTCGCCGACGTAGCTGAGGAGCCGATCACCGTGGCCGATCTCGAGCAGATAGACGAGGCGTTTATCGCCTCGACCGTCGTCGAGGTCGTCGGCGTCAGCCGGATCGAAGATCGCGACCTGCAGGCGCCCGGCCCGCTCACATCCGATGTCGCTGCGCGTGTGCGCGAGCACATCGCTGCGAGCCTGCGCGCCTGATGCGCGTAGCGACAATCGTCGGCAACCGTCCGCAATTCGTCAAGGCCGCGGCGGTCTCCGCTCCGCTCCGCCGCCGGCACGAGGAAACGCTGATCCACACCGGCCAGCACCACGACGCCGAGCTGTCGTCGGTCTTCTTCGAGGAACTCGGCGTTCCCGCGCCGGACTACTGGCTCGGGGTTGCCGGCGGCGACAATGCCTCCCAGCTGAGCCGGATGCGCGAGGCGCTTGGCCCGCTGCTGAGGGAGCTCGCGCCGGATGCCGTGCTCGTCTATGGCGACACCAACTCGACGCTCGCCGGCGCCCTCGCCGCCGTCGACGCCAGCCGTCCGCTGGTCCATGTCGAGGCCGGGATGCGTTCGTTTGACACGACGATGCCAGAGGAGCGCAACCGCGTGCGCACCGACCAGCTCGCGGGGTTGCTGCTCTGCTCGACCGCGAGTGCGATCGAGCAGCTGCGCGACGAAGGCGTGCGGGGGGATGCTGTTCTCGTCGGCGACGTGATGGTCGATGTCGCGCGCGCGATGAGCGAGCGGGTTCGTTCAAACGCCCGCGCCCTCGAGCGCCTCGGCCTCACCAGTGGCAGCTACCTGCTCGCCACGCTGCACCGGGCCGCGAACGTCGACGACCCTGAGCAGCTGCGCGCGTTCGTTGAACTGCTCGAAGCGTTGCGCGACCCTGTCGTGCTTCCGTTACACCCCCGCACTCGGGCGCGCCTCGAGGCATCCGGACTGGCTGGCAGGGCGGCGCAGGCCGCCGAGCTCACGCCGCCGCTCGGCTACCTCGAGTTCGCGACGCTCCTCTACAACGCAAAGGCGGTGCTCACCGACTCGGGCGGCGTGCAGAAGGAGGCCTACCTGGCCGCGGTCCCGTGCATCACCTTGCGCGATCGCACCGAATGGACCGAGACCGTCGAAACCGGCTGGAACACGCTCGTCGGCCTTGATCCCGCGGCCGCGGTGGCGGCGCTGGATCAGCCCAAGCCCGCGAGCCGTCCCGAGCTCTACGGCGATGGCCACGCCGGCGAGCGCGTCGTGGCGGCGCTCGACAAGCTCGCCTAAGCCGGGGCGAGCGGCAGCGCGCGCCCCACGAGCGTTTCGGCTCCCGCCGGCGTCCAGATAGTCTGCTCGCGCCCCTGGCCGACGCCGACGAGCGCAATCGGGACGCCGATGAAGTCGGCGATGTATGCGAGGTAGTCGCGCGCCGCCTGCGGCAGATCCTCCTCGCTGCGGCACTCGCCGAGATCCTCGCTCCAGGCCTCGAGCTCGGTGAACTCGCCGACGGCGTGATGCAGGACGGACTGGTGATAGGGGTAGTCGTCAAAGACCGCGTCCTCAGCGCCCAGGTAGCGCGTGCACACCATCAGGCGCTCGACACCCGAGAGCACGTCGAGCTTGGTAATCGCAAGTGCCGAGAGCGTGTTGAGGCGCGCCGCGTAGCGCAGCGCGACAAGATCGAGCCAGCCGGTGCGCCGCGGCCGGCCGGTTGTCGTGCCGTACTCGCCACCGAGCACGCGGAGCGTCTCACCGACCTCGTCGGTGAGTTCGGTCGGAAACGGCCCGGCCCCGACGCGCGTCGTATAGGCCTTGCAGACGCCCCAGATCTCGTCGATGTCCCGCGGTCCCACGCCGGCGCCGACACAGGCTGCGCCGGCGATCGGGTTGGAGGAGGTGACGAAGGGATAGGTGCCGTGGTCGATGTCGAGCATCGCGCCCTGCGCGCCTTCGAAAAGCACCAGGTGGTTGGCCTCGAGCACGTCCCATACCAGGCGCGAGGTGTCGGCGATGTACTCCGACAGCTGTCGCCCGTAGGTGAGGTACTCCTCGGTCATGGCGTGCAGGTCGAGCGCGGGGTCGAGCTCGTAGGGGCGCAGTGACAGGCGCTTGGGCTCGAGTGCCGCGGTGATCTTCTTCTTCAGGATCTTCTCGTCGAGCATGTCCTGCACGCGAATCCCCACGCGCGAGGCCTTGTCGGCGTAGCAGGGGCCGATTCCGCGGCGCGTCGTCCCGATCTGCAGCTTGCCGAGCTTGGCCTCGCCGGCCTGGTCGAGCAGGAGGTGGTAAGGCATGATCAGGTGTGCGTTGGCCGAGACCTTCAGCCCGCTGACGTCGATGCCGCGGGTCCGCAGGTGGTGGATCTCGCCAATCAGCACCTTCGGGTCGATGACGGCGCCGTTGCCGATGATGCAGCGCTTGCCCGGGTAGAGGATGCCCGAGGGGATGAGGTGGAACTTCCACTCCACGCCGTGGCGCACGATCGTGTGGCCGGCATTGTTGCCGCCCTGGAAACGCACGACCGCGTCGGCCCGCTCGGCGAGCAGGTCGGTGATCTTTCCCTTGCCCTCATCGCCCCATTGGGCGCCGACGATCACGATTCCAGGCATACCGAGAGGAGTTTAGGCAGGAGGGGGGTTGGGCGCGGGACGGCGTCAGCCGGCAAGCGGGTAATCGACCCGCCGCGCGTCGGTGCCGTAGAAGGGCAATAGCTCACAGCAAGCCTCCAGCCGCGAAACGATTCGCTCGCCGAGCTGCGCGGCGAGCTCGTCGCGATCGAGGTTGGAGGTGATGATCGTCGAGCGCTCGTCCTGGTAGCGCGCGTTGATGATCGAGTACAGCTGTTCGAGCACCCATTCGGTGCGGTGCTCGGCCCCGAGGTCGTCGATGTGCAGGAGGTCCGCTTCGCCAAGGCGGTCGAGGAAGTCGAGCACGCCGCCGGCGTCGATCGATTCGCGGATCACTCCAAGCAGTCGTGGGCAGGAGTAGATGGCGACCGAGCGTCCGCGGTCGATCGCCGCCTTGGACACGATCATCGCCAGTGCGGTCTTGCCGGTACCAAAGCCACCGGTGAGCCAGAGCCCGCGCCCGCTGTCGAGGTTTGTATCGATGTCACGGACGAACGCTCGCAGCTCGCGCACCTGGGTCGGGAAGCGTCGCTCCATGTCAATCACGTCGCTGTGCTCGAAGGAAATCGCGCGGTAGCGCGACGGGATCCGACCCTCGAGCGCGCTCGCGCGCGCCGCCGCGATTCGCAGCGGCCGACAGCGGCAGTCGCGCGCGGTCAGCGTCTCGTCGTCAACGAGGAAGCCACTGCCGTCGCAGAGGCCGAACTCGCAGCGCTGCGCGGCATCGGTCGAAGGCTTCGCGGGCATGCTTCGGAGGATACGGTTGCGTCCGGGCGGCCTGGGTGCGAAACGGCGAGTTTGCGTGCGATCGCCACCAGCGCGCGCCGGCGCCGTGAAGTGCGAGGCCGCGCGGACCGACCACCGCCCAAATGAACGCCGCACGCGGCTGGGTGGGCGCCGTTTGGCCTGCGCGACCGTGGGGTAGGCCGATCCGATCGCTGTAGCGGCGATTCGTGACCGAAGGACGAGCGGGAAGGAAGTGTCGTGCCGTCAAACAAGACAGTTGATAAGGCTGCCGGACGCGCGAAGGGTACGGTCGACAAGGTGGCCCACGCCGTCAAGGACGCCGGTAAGTCCAAGAACGCGGGCAAGTCAAAAAGCAGGGGCAAGGCGAAAAGCGGGAAGAAATAAGCGCGTGAGAAGTCGAGCGTGAGCTGCGGCTGGGCCGCAGCTCACTCCGACGAGTAGCTCATGAACCGCGGGTACTCGGGCCGGAAGGTGAGCGTCACGGTGCCGAGCGCGCCGTTGCGGTGCTTGGCGATGATCAGGTCGGCTTCGCCGGGGCGTTCGGAGTTGCCGGGGTTGTAGTAGTCGTCGCGGTAGATGAAGATCACGACGTCGGCGTCCTGTTCGACGGCCCCCGACTCGCGCAGATCGGAGAGCAGCGGGCGTTTGTCGGTGCGCGCCTCGACACCGCGGTTGAGCTGGGAGAGCGCGATCACCGGCACGCCGAGCTCACCGGCAAGGAGCTTGAGTCCGCGGGACATCTGGCCGATCACCTCGGCGCGGTTCTCGCTGCGCGAGTCCGAACGCAGCAGCTGCAGGTAGTCGACGATCACTAGGCCGAGTCCCTCGGGGTGCTGGGAGTGCAGGCGACGCGTCTTGGCGCGGATCTCGAGCATTCCGATATCGCTCGAGTCATCGACCCACAGCGGTGCCCCGGCGAGACGCGAGCTCGCCTTGACGATCTTTGGCCAGCGCTCCTCGCTGACCCGGCCCTTGCGCAGGTCGTCACCCTTGATCGAGGCTTGCGAGGCGATGAAGCGCTGCGCCAGCTCGGCTTCGGACATCTCGAGCGAGAACAACGCGACCGGCTTGCCGTAGTGGATTGCTGCGTTCTCAGCGATGTTCGTCACGAGCGAGCTCTTGCCCATCGAGGGGCGCGCGGCGATCACCACCAAGTTCCCCGGCTGGAGGCCGCCGGTGATGTTGTCGAGGTCTACGAAGCCGGTCGGCGTTCCGGTCAGCGAGATACCCGAGAGCGAGAGGTCGTGGAGCTTGTCGAGCTCGGAGTGCAGCACGCTGGCGATCGTCCGGAAGTCCTGCTTTGACTCGCCGTGGGCGACTTCGAGCACCGCTTTCTCGGCACGCTCGATCACCTCGCGTGCGGTCTCGCGCTGGTCGAGCACGCTCGACTGAATCTCGTAGGTCGTGTTGAGCAACCGCCGCAGCAGCGCGGTCTCGCGCACGATCTGGGCGTAGTGGCGAAGGTTCGCCACGTTGGGGACGCTGCCGGCAAGCGTCTCGACCGCATCCGGCCCGCCCGCCTGTTCGAGTGTGCCGGCGCTGCGCAGCGCGTCCGTGGCCGTGAGCGTGTCGATCGGCTCGCTGCGCTCGTACAGGCCGAGCATCGCGGCGTAGATCAGCCGGTGGCGTTCGCGGTAGAAGTCGTCGGCGCGCAACCCCTCCTCGATCACGAGCGAGTACATCGTCCGCTCGGACAGCAGGATCGCCCCGAGCACCGATTCCTCGGCCTCGATGTTGTGCGGCGGCGCGAGCGATTGCGCGACCTTTAGCTGCGGTCTGGCAGTGACCTTGGCCGGTGTGCTCATCGAGTGAGCGAGTGTAGATCGGGGTCCGGCCACTTCGCGTCGGGCAACCTCGCTCGCCGCGATTGTTTGTCTGCGCAGGGCGGCTTGACTTTGACTCGCAAAGTATGTTTAGCTTTGCCTTACAAAGCGAACGGAGGAAGCGGAGCATGCAAGGACCACGTGACATAGATGAGGCGACGAAAGCAGCCGACGGCGAAGGGCTCGATCCGCGTGAGGCAGCCAGCCTGCTCGCAAAGGCCGAGCGAGACGCAAAGCGCCAGTTCAATCTGAGCCCGCCGTGGATCGCGGCGCTCGGGGGCGTCGTGATCCTCGTCGGCTACGGCGCGCTATGGCTCTCGACGCGCGGACAGCACCCCTACAGCGGTCCAAGTCCCCTCGCGATCGTGCTGGTGTACGTGGGGGTGATCGTTGCGATCGCCGCTTCCGTGAAGGTCTATCAGCGCGCGACCGCCGGCGTCAGCGGCCCGTCCGTGAGGCAGCAACGGGTCGAAGGTGTAGCGATCCTGATCTCCTACCTCGGGAGCCCCGTTATTCAGGGCGCGATGAAGAACTATGGTGCCAGCCACGCGATCGTCTACGGCGTGATCCCAGCCGCTGCGCCGCTGATCATCGTCGGCACCACCGTGCTCGGCATCGCCGCCAGCAAGGCCGACTGGCCGCAGTTCGGTGCCGCGCTCACAGTCGTCATCGGCGGCGTCGTCGCAGCATTCGTGGGACCGAGCGCGGCGTGGCTCGCAGCCGGGATCGCCCTGGGGGTAGGCGTGGCCGGCTACGCCGCCGCGACCAGCAAGCGGTTCGGCCCCGCCCTAAGGAGGAACCAATGGGCACGGACGCACTGGACCCGGTGATCCACGCTCCCGCGCGGCTGCGAATCGTCGCCACGCTCGCAGCCCTCGCGGACGGAGACTCGCTCTCCTTCACTCGCCTGCAGGACATGCTCGAGCTGACGCCCGGCAACCTGATCACGCACCTGCGAAAGCTCGAGGACGCCGGCTACCTGACCAGCGAGACGACCGGCAACGGGAGAGCATCGCTCACCTCGATCACGCTTACCCGCACGGGCCGTGTCGCGCTCGACGCCTACACCGACGCGCTCCGAGACCTACTCGGCGGCCTACAGACCACAAACGTGTCGCACTCGCCTCGGCACACATAGCATGGAAACGAGGCGCCTTAGGAGCTACGAGACACCTGAGTTGGACGAGGAGGAGCGCTCTCTGGGGAAGGCGTCGAGCAGTGCCGCCGCTCGTCCTCGTTGACGGGTCCTAGAGCTAGGCCGCGGTGACGATCGTCTTGATCGTCGCAGTTACGCCCGGTGCGACCTCGACGACGACCATGTAGGTGCCGAGGTTCTTGATCGGATCCTCGAGCGCGACGCCGCGCTTGTCGAGCGCCAGGCCGCGCGACTCACTGATCGCATCGACGATGTCCTGATTTGTGACCGAGCCAAACAGCCGTCCGTCATCGCCGGCCTGCTGGGAGATCGTCAATACCGTGCGCGAAAGCAGCGCCGCAGTCTCGCTCGCCTGCTCGGCCGCCGCGAGCGCACGGCGCTCGACTGCTGCCGTGCGCTCGGTGGCCGCGGCGATCGAGCCGGGGGTGGCCGACGCGGCGAGCTTGCGCGGGATCAGGTAGTTGCGCAGGTAGCCCTTCGAGACCTCGACGACGTTGCCGCGCTCGCCGAGACTCTCGACATCGCTGAGGAGGATCGCCTGGGGCATCGCGCTAGCGGTCGCGGTCGCGGTCGCCGCGGTCGCGACGGCCGCCGCTGCTCTCGACGGCGCCCTCGTTGACGTAGGGCAGCAACGCGAGCTCGCGTGCGCGTTTCACCGCGCGGGCGATCTGGCTCTGATGGCGGCGGCACGCACCCGTGATCCGCCGCGAGCGGATCTTGCCCTTCTCGGAGATGAACTTGCGCAGCGTCGCGATGTCCTTGTAGTCGACCTGCTCGATCTTGTCGCGGCAGTGCTGGCAGGGCTTGCGCCGCCCAGTTGTGATCCCGCCGCGCTTCTCGCGCCGTCGTGCGGGCTTTTCCCGCGCACCTCGCTGCTTTGCCATCTCTCTTGATTGCTCCTAGAAGGGGATGTCGTCGTCGCCGACGCCCACGGCGCTGGTCGCCGCCTGGAAGTCGCGGTCGTCGATCGGCACATCGCTGCTCGACGATCCAGCTGCCGCGGTGGCCGTGAATGGCCCGCTGGCAGCGTCATCGCGACCACCGAGGAACTGAACGGAGTCAGCGATGATATCGACTGCTTGGCGCTTGTGCCCGTCCTGGGTCTCCCACTCGCGCCACTCGAGCCGGCCCTGGACGCCAACCGGACGCCCCTTGGAGAGGAAGCGCGCGCAGTTGTCGCCCTGCGCACCCCAGACCTTGACGTCGAAGAAGTTTGGCTTGTCCTCCCACTCGCCGGTCGCGCCGTTCTTGCGGCGTGTGTTGACGGCAACCCGCAGGTCGCAGACCGACGTACCGCTGGGCAGCGAACGCAGCTCCGGGTCGCGGGTGAGATTTCCGGTGATCACGACAACGTTCAGGTTGCTAGCGGCCATTTGATGCTCCTTCGATTTTGCTCTCAGCGATTAGCTTCAACTCTAGAGCGCGGACCGGTCCTCGCGGGCACGAAGCAGCCTCGCCGGCGGGCAGACGCCGCTGTTTGGGTCAAGAACCGCTATCTAGGCGGGCGCGAGGGCGTCGTCATCGGCCGAAGCGCCGTCGGGCTCGCTCGCGATCGCCACCGCGGGCTCTGCGACGACGGCCACCGCGGGCTCTACGACCGCTGCGGCGGGCTCGGTGGCAGCGGCCGGCGCGGCGGCGCGCGGGCTCTGCTCGACCGCGGCTGGCGTGCCGGGCGCTAGCTTGATGATGCGGTGGCGCACGACGCCATCGGTGATCCGCAGCGTGCGCTCGAGCGAGGCGATCAGCGTCGGCGGACCCTGTAGCTGCAACAGGTGGTATTCGGCTTGTTCGCGGTGTTCGATCTCGTAGGCGAGCGCGCGGGCGCCCCAGTTCTGCTCGAGGACCAACTCACCGTCCTTTTGAATCGCCGTCCGCGTATCGCTGACGATCTTCGCGCGCTCCTCGTCGGGGGCGGCGAGATCGAGCATCAGCACGAGGTCATATGTCGGCTTGGACGCGGTCAAGACGGGCAATGATACCAGCGGTGTGCGGCCGCTCAGGCGGCGTTGGCCTGCGCCTTGGCGCCGATGTCGGCGATCTGCTCGTCGATCCAGTCCCCCGGATCGCGCGCGGTGACGATCGCCTGCAGGCCGGCGAGGCGCCGCGCGCGCTCATCACCGTCCATCGTCAGCGCCGCATGGATCGAGTCCGCGAGCTCCTGAATGTCAAACGGGTTGACCGAAAGCGCGAACTCGCCGAGCTCGGCGTGCGCGCCGGTGTTCTCAGAGAGGATCGAGACGCCTCTGTTCTCGTTGAGGAGCGGGCCCTCCTTCGCCACCAGGTTCATCCCGTCGAACATGGCGTTGACCAGGAGCACGTCGTAGTGCTTGTAGGCCGCGAACGCCTCCTCGAGGTTGTCACGCAGTTTCAGCTGGATCGGCATCCAGTCGGGCGTGCCGTGGCGATGGTTGACGACCGCCACGAGCGCTTCGATGCGCTCGAGATACTCGGCGTACTCGGGCACGTCGGTGCGCGATGGCAGGAGCTGCGCGATGAACGTCACACGCTCTGAGAACTCAGGGTTTTGCTCAAGGAAGAGGTCAAACGCCGAGAATCCGCGCAACACGTTCTTGGACAGGTCGGCGCGGTCCACGCGCAGGATCATGAAGTCGCGCCGTCGCCGCTGGAGCTCTGCTTCGAACCACGCCACGCCAGGACTGAGCGCCGTCGCTCGCGCCGCGGCGTGGTCGATCGGCAGTGGGTAGGCGCGGACCCAGATCTCGCGCTCACCCCAGTGCACCACGCTGCGCTCGAAATCGACGTCGGCCGCCAGCAGGTCCTGGCAGCAGTTGAGGAAGTTCAGCCGGTAGGCGTGGGTGTGAAAGCCGATGATGTCGTTCGCCAAGAGGCCCGAGTAGAGCTCGTGGCGGATGCTCGTCGGCAGCACCCTCCAGGCGTCCGGCTGCGTCCATGGAATGTGGACGAAGTGGTGCAGAAATACGTCCGGCCGCGCTCGGCGCACCAGCTCGGGCAGCGTGTAGAGGTGGTAGTCGTGGACCATCACGACCGGATCTTCGATGCCCTCGATCTCCTCGACGACAGCGCGCGCGAGGTCCTCGTTGACGACGTTGTAGCCGAACTCAAACGCCTCGATCTCGTTGCGGCGGATGTCCGGGGCGTTCGAAAGGTCCCACAGGTAGTGCTGGATGAACCACAGCATCGGGTTGGCAAAGATGTGGTAGAAGCGCTCGTAGGCGTCGGGGTCGGACTCGACGAGCCGCACAAGGTAGGTGCCGCCGGCCGGCGACTGCACTTCGAACGGGCGTCGCCCGGCGCGCTGGGATGCGGCGGCGTCGTGCTCGGTCATCGCCGAGGCGACCCAGATCACTTCACGGTGCGAGGCGAGGCCCGTGAGTGCGGTGACCAGTCCGCCGCCGCCGCGCAGGACCGTGCCGTCGGGCTGGAACGTGACGGGCCCACGGTTCGAGACGAGCACGAGTCGCCGACGCTCCGGTGTCACGAGACGCGACGATACAGCCGATCGCACAGAGGCTCGGCCTCGGCCTCGGTCTACGCCTCGTCCACCTCGCCGGGAAGCGTTAGCGTGAAGACCGTCGCGCCGCCGTGCGAGCTCACCTCGAGCCCGCCATGCATACGCTCCGCAAGCTCGCGCGCGATCGCCAACCCGAGGCCGGCGCCCTGCACTCCGTCGGCGCTGTAGAACGGCTCGAAGATCCGCTCGATCTCCTCCGGCGGGATCCCCGGGCCGCTGTCGGCGACGCTGAGGTGGACTGCACGGTGTCCGTTTGCGCCGGCCACGCCCACCGTCACCGACGTTCCCGGCGGAGTGTGCGTGATCGCGTTGTCGATCAGGATCCGCAGCAGCTGCGCGACGCGGTCGGGGTCACAGGCGGCGCGCAGCGGCTCGACCGGGAGCTCCAGCTCGAGCTGGGAGTCATGCAGCGCAAGTGCGGGGACGAACTCTGAGGCGACCGCCCGCGAGAGCACGCCGACGTCGGTCGGTGTCGGCTGAAGATCGATCGAGCCCGCCTCGAGTCGCGAGAGGTCGAGCAGGCCGGTCGCGAGCTTGCCGAGCCGCGCGACCTGCTCGCGTACCTGTCCGACGAACTGGCGCCGCGTCTCCTCGTCGAGCTCCTCGTCCTGGATCAGCTCGAGAAATCCGCCGAGCGAAAAGATCGGCGTGCGCAGTTCGTGCGAGGCGACCGCGATGAATCGCCGCCGCGCGTGCTCGAGCTCCTGCAGCTGACTCTGCATATGGGCGAGCGCCGCCGCGAGCTGCCCGAGCTCGTCGTGTGAATCGACCTCGAACTGAGCGGTGAAGTCCCCCTTTGCGACACGCTGCGCGGCGCGCTCGAGCCGCAGCACGCGAACCGTCAGCGCCCGCGCGACGAGCACGCCCAACAACAGCACGACGGCGAGCGCGATCGCCGCCGCTGTCAGGATCCGCCGGCGGATCAGCAGGACGTCGCCGTGCACGTCGCTGGTGTTCGCGCTGAAGACGAACACGTACTGCTGGCCGTGGTCGATGAAGGGCACGGCGACCACGCCGAGGTTCGAGCTCACGCTTTGGGTCACCGGCTGGGGCGCGGCAGCCGGGGCCGGCTTGGCCGCCGCCTTGCCGTGCTTGGAGTGCGAGCGCTGCGCCTGGAGCGCGCGCTGCTTGGCTAGCGCCGCCGCCTTCTCGCTTCCGAGCAGCGCAGCCTCGCTGTAGGTCAACACCGCGCCGGTGTCCGCCGGTAGGTTCGGGTAGGCAAACTTGAACGCGGGGACCAGGCTGCCGTTTGACGACGTCGTGAACTGCACCACCGTCACCGCGTCGGCGCCGGTGTGGCTGCGTAGCGACTCGAGCTTTGCGGTCGTGCTCACCGTCGCCTTGGCGGCGTTCGGCTCGTGCGCGATCTGTGACAGCAAGCCTTTCGAGAGCTCGTCCTTGGCTGTGAGCGCAAGGTTTTTGAGTGCCTGCTGATCGAGCTTTGACTGCAGCGACGGTGCGACGCCGACATAGACGACGGCGATCGCCAGCAGCGTGATCAGGAAGAAGAAGACGGCCAGGCGCGTGCGGATCGACACGAGCATCGTTGCGGCGCGCCGGCGCAGGCCCATCGCTACTCGCTGTCGCGGAAGCGGTAGCCGACGCCGCGCACCGTAAACAGGTACTCGGGCTCCTTGGCGTCGCGTTCGATCTTCTCGCGGAGGTGACGGATGTGCACGTCTATCGTCCGCGGGTCACGGTAGGCGTAGTCGCCCCAGATCTGCTCGAGCAGCCCCTCGCGGCTGAAAACCCGTCCGGGGGCGCGGGCGAGCGTGCTCAGGATCTCGAATTCGACGAACGTCGTGCGCACCAGCTCGCCGCGCAAGCGCACCGCGCGTTTGGCGAAGTCGATCGCGACCTCGCCGGCGACGAGCGGCTCGCTGCCCTCCTCGGCCGCGCTGGCGGCGGCGGCAGCGCGCATCGAGGCGCGACGCAAAGCCGCTTTGACGCGGCTGCGGAACTCGCGCATCGAAAACGGCTTGGTGATGTAGTCGTCAGCGCCGAGCTCGAGGCCGAGGACCTTGTCGATCTCCTCGCCTTTGGCGGTGAGCATGATGATCGGCACCGAGCTCGTCGCGCGCAGTGTGCGGCACACCTCGAGGCCGTCGATGTTGGGCATCATCACGTCGAGCACGACGAGATCGAATTCGCTCTCGGCGAAGCGCGCCAGCGCCTCCCGTCCGTCCGCTGCGCGGACGACGTCATAGCCGTCTTTGCGCAGCGGGTATGAGAGAAGCGTGAGGATCGCCTGCTCGTCATCGGCGAGCAGAATCCGTGTTGGGCGGTCAGACATCCGGTCTCCTGTAACACAGGTTCTCAGATCGCGGCTACGGTTTTCTCCCGTGCCCCTGAAGGGCTAGGCTGCGAGCGCGTGCTCGATCTTCGGTTGTACCGCGCGAGTCTCCTGCCGTTCGCGGTCGCGGTGATCGTGGCGGCGTTCTCGCTGAGCACGCGTCCAGGGCCGCTCACGGGCCCGCTGCCACCCGATGCGTTCAACGCCGGCAGGGCTTTTGCGGCGCTCGAGCACCTCGCGGCCGCCTACCCCAGACGTGCCCCCGGCTCGCCCGCCGACGACGCCCTCGCCGCCGCCCTCGCGCGCCAGCTGCACGCCGACGGCTACCAGGTAACGACGATCCGCTCCCGCGTCCAGACGGTGCTCGGCGAGCGGCACATCGAGACCGTGATCGCAAGCCGTCCCGGCACCGGCGGCGCGATTGCGATCCTCGCCCATCGCGACGCCGTGCAGAGCCCGAGCGTGGCGGCGCTGTCCGGCACGGCAGCCCTGCTCGAGCTCGCGAACGACCTTTCCGCGGTCAACCCGGAGCGCCCGCTGACCTTCATCTCGACGAGCGGCGGCAGCGGTGGCAACGCCGGTGCGGCGATCGCGGCTGCGGCCCTCCCGCGCCCCCTCGACGCGGCGATCGTCATCGGCGACGTTGCCGGCACGGACCCTGCGCACCCGTTCGTCGTGCCGTGGTCCGGCGACGGTGGCGCCGCGCCGGCGGTGCTGGTGGCGAGCCTCAACCACGCGCTGAGCGCACAACTGGGTGAGAGCCCCGGCGCCTACTCTGCGGCCCAGCAGCTCGCTCGCTTCGCCCTCCCGTTCACGGTCGGCGAGCAGGGGCCGCTCGCGGACGCGGGCCTCGCCGCGGTCCTTGTCCAGCAGAGCGGCGAGCTCGGCCCTGCGGCCGACGAGCCGGTCTCAAAGGCGCGCCTCGGCGGTTTCGGCCGCGCCATCCTCGCCACGATCGAAGCGCTCGAGGGCGCGCCCGAGATCTCGGACACGACGACGCGTGAGCTGACATTTGGCGACCATCTGCTCGGCGGCTGGGCCGCGCGTCTGCTGGTCGGCCTGCTGATCCTCTCTTGCGCCGTCTGCACGCTCGACGTCCTCGCCCGCGCCCGCCGTCGCCGAATCCCGATCGCGCGCTGGGTGCTTTGGGTTTTGGGTTGGGCGGCGCCGTTTCTCGCCGCCGGACTCTTCGCGAAGCTGCTCGCGTTCAGCGCCCTGCTCAAGGTGGTCCCGCCGGCACCGGTGAGTGCGCGCGAGCTGCCGCTCTCGGGCGCTGGCGAGGCGGCGCTCCTCGGCGTCCTCGTGGTGTTCGTCCTCGTCGCTCTCCTGCGCTCGATGCTCGGCACCTCCACGCGCCTGGATGGATCGGCTCGGGCCGACGGCGCGCCGGTGGCGCTGCTGGCGATCGCCTGCGCGCTGGCCGCGGTGCTCTGGGCGGCCAATCCCTACAGCGCCGCGCTGGTCGCGCTGCCGCTCGCGCTCTGGCTCCTCGTGATGACGCGACCACCGCGCCGCTCGGTGCTCGCCGGCGCGCTCTGCGCGCTCTGCTCGCTCGTACCGCTCGGCCTGGCGCTCGGCGCGGAGGCGCACGCGCTGGCCCTCGGTCCGCTCGCCTTCGCCTGGACCTGGCTGCTCGTCTTCGCCGGTGGCGAGGTTGGCGGGGGAGCGCTGCTGGCCTGCGCGCTTGCGGGCGGTGTGGCCGTGTCCGCGGCGCTGATCCTGGTCCACCCCGGAGCGCCCGAGGAGTCGGGCGAGCAGGCGATCACCGTCCGCGGCCCGGTGAGCTACGCCGGCCCCGGCTCACTCGGCGGCACCGACTCGGCGCTCCACCGCTAGCTACGCCGCCTGGCGCTCGAGCGCCCGATCGGGCTCCCGAGCAATCGCGCTCGCCGGCCGCAGCGGCACCGTCGCGGGCGTCCGGCGGCCGAGCGGTCGCAGGACCACGAGCGTCGTGATGATTCCGACGACGATCGAGGAGGCGCCGATCGTGAACGCCAGGTGGTAGCCGGCGATCAGCGAGCCCGCGAGGGCGTGTCCGTGGGCCTCGAGCCCCTTCGAGTGGTTGGCGGCGATCGTGCCGAGCACTGCCAGGCCAAACGCGCCGGCGACCTGCTGGGAGACGTTCGTGATGCCCGAGCCCAGGCCGGCGTCAGCGGCCGGCACATCGGCCATCGCGATCGTCAAGAGCGGCGTGAACGAGCTGCCGATCCCCAGGCCGATCGCGAAGTAGGCGAAGAAGATCGTCGGGAAGAATTGGGTGTTCAGGCCGTCGGTTGCGAGTAGTGCGAGGCCGACGATCACCATCCCGAGGCCGGACACCAGCACGCGTATCGCCCCGAAGCGCCCGATCAGCCGCGCCGTGATGCCGAGCGAGAGGATGCCGACGGTCACGGTCCAGGGGAGGAACGCGAGACCCGTCTGCAGGGCGCTGTAGTGGCGCACGTGCTCGAGATAGAGCGTGCCGAGGAAGAAGGTCGAGTACATCCCGGTGACCAGGAAGCCGCGCACGGCGCTCGAGCCGACGAGACCGCGCAGGCGCAGGATCCGCAGCGGCATGATCGGGTTCGCGATCCGCGCTTCGAGGCCGAGGAAGGCCGCCATCAGCGCGACCGCGACGGCGCCGAAGCCGAGTACGTGCACCGAGCCCCAGCCGAAGCTCGTGGCTTGGACGATCGCGTAGACCGCGGTCATCAGCGAGAGCGTGACGAGCAGGGAGCCGAGCCAGTCGATGCGCTGCCGCGCCTCAACTGCTTTGTCGGTGGGCAGCAACTCCCGGCCGAGGGCGAAGGTCGCGGCGCCGATCGGCAGGTTGATGAAGAAGATCCAGTGCCAGTTGAGCGCCTGGGTGAGCGCGCCGCCCGCGAGCAGGCCGAGCGAGCCGCCGGCGACGGCGACGAAGACATACGCGCTCATGGCCTTGGCGCGGTCCTCGGCGAGCGGGAACTCGGTGACGACGATCGCCAGGATCACCGACGCCGACAGCGCGCCGCCGATGCCCTGGACGAAGCGCGCCGCGATCAGCAGACCTTGGCTCGAGGCGAATCCGCAGAGCGCCGAGGCGACCGTGAACGTGACGACGCCGACGAGGAATATGCGCTTGCGCCCAAAAAGGTCGCCAAGGCGTCCGGCGAGCAGGAGGAAGCTGCCAAACGCGATCAGGAACGCGTTGACGACCCAGGTCAGGTTGCCTTGGGTGAAGTCGAGGTCGCGCTGGATCGAAGGCAGCGCCACGTTGACGATCGTCGTGTCGAGGACGATCATCAGCTGCGCTAGGCAGACCACCATCAAGGCCAGCCAGCGTCGCTGCTCGCTGCTGGCGCGAAGGAGGGGGAAAGTGTTGTTCATGGTGCGCTCCGGACTGTTGAGACGGACAGACGTGGGTGCTAAAGTGGAGGAGTCCTCCGGCATAAGCGGAGGCTTCCTCCGGAACTATACGGAGGGAGGCTCCGGTTTGTCAAGCGAATACCCTCAATCCGTCAAATGAGCACCACCGACACGACCGACATCCCCGACACGATCCGCGAGCTCGGCCCGGCACGACCGCAGCGCGCTGACGCGCTGCGCAACTACGAGAAGCTGATCGCGGCCGCCCGCGACGCGTTTGCGCAGGACGGATCCTCGGCGTCGTTGGAGGAGATCGCACGACGGGCAGAGGTCGGCATCGGCACGCTTTACCGCCACTTCCCAAACCGCCAGACCCTGCTCGAGGCCGTCTACATCGACGAGCTGCAGGCGCTCTGCGCTTCGGCCGCGACGCTCGCCGAGCTGCCGCCGTGGGACGCCCTCGTCGCCTGGCTGTACCGCTTCGTCGCCTACCTCGCGACCAAGCGGGCGCTCGCTCAGGAGCTGCTGAACTACCTCGACAGCGACGCTGCCCTCTTCCAGACCTGCCGCGCCGGGCTCTACGCCGCCGGCGAGCCGCTCCTGCAACGGGCACAGGAGGCCCAGGTCGTCCGCGCCGACACGAACCTCACCGAGATCATCCAAATGGTCGGCGGGATCGCCAAGATCTCAGGGCTCGAGCCCGAGCAGGTCGAGCACATCCTCGAAGTGGCACTCGACGGACTGCGCTACCGCGCGCCGATCGGCTAGCGCAAGCTACCGCGCCCGGGTCGGACAGCGCCAGGGAAAAGCGCGGGCCGTGAGCGGCTAGGGGAGCTCGTGCTCGTAGCCGTGCAGCAAGCGTTCGCCCTGGGCGTCACTAAAGCGGGCGCCTCGCCCTTCGCGGACCGCGCCGATCCACACCAGCGAAGGGACGGCGCGCTGCACGGCTTCGCGCGCAGCGGGCGCGACGCAGACACAGAGCTCGTAATCCTCACCGCCACTCGCGCCGAAGGAAGGCGGATCGAGTCCGAGCGCCACGGCCACCTCGGCCACGCCAGGTGCGAGCGGCAGCGCGTCGAGATCGATGTCGAGCAGCGCGCCGCTGGCCTCGCCGATCAGCGCGGCATCGCTGGCGAGGCCGTCCGAGAGGTCGATCATCGCGTGCGCGCCGAGCGCCGCCAGCGCCTGCCCTTCGCGCAGTCGCGGGCTCGGCCGGGCGTAGCGCTCGATCAACTCCGCCGAGTACGTCTGCCGCGGTGCGCGTCCGGCGAGGATCTCGAGCCCGGCCGCACCGGCGCCGAGGCCCTCTCCCGTCACTCCCACGAGGTCGCCTTGCCGCGCGCCATCACGGCCGACGAGCATCGCCTCGTCCTCGCTCCAGCCGACCACGGTGACGGCGACAAAAGCGCTCGGCGACGCGATGACGTCGCCGCCGGCGATCGTGGTGGCGGTCTGCTCGGCGAGCCACTCGGCGCCGCGCATCAGCTCGAGCGCACCACCAGCGTCGAGCGCTCCGCCCACGCCCAGTGAGATGTAGGCCTCGCCACTGCCGGCGCCCATCGCCGCGAGGTCGGACAGCGCCCCGGCGAGGGCACGGTGCCCGACGGCCCCGGGCGCCATCCACTCAAGGCGGAAGTGCGTCTCCTCCACCATCGTGTCGGTCGAGACGACGGCCACCGGCCGGGCACGAACGACTGCGGCATCGTCTCCGATCCAGCGCGCTATCCGCTCGCTACGCGGCGCGAGCGCGGCCGTGATCGCCTCGATCAGGGCGCGCTCGTTCAGCACGCAGCTCAGCGGTGGCGGTAGACGATCCGGGCGCGGTCGAGGTCGTAGGGGGAGAGCTCGCAGCGCACGCGATCACCGGGAAGAATCCTGATGCGGAACCGGCGCATCTTGCCGGCAACGTGGCCCAGCACGACGTGATCGTTGTCGAGCTTGACGCGAAACATCGCGTTGGGGAGGGCCTCGATCACCTCGCCCTCGAACTCGACCTTGTCTTCCTTTGGCACTGCAAGCAGCCTACTACCACTACGTGGCGCCGGTCGCCCCGCCGGTGCCGTTTGGCACAGGGGTCGCAGGCGTCGGCGTCACGGGCGTCGTCGTAGTGCCGGGTGGCGTTGTGGGGGCCGGCGTGCTCGGCGTACCGCCCGTCTGGTGGTGGTGCGCGCCGTGATGTCCCGTGACGCCGGTCGGGCCTGTCACGGACGGGACGTAGCTGTTCAGGCCGATCTGCTGGAAGTGGCCGGTGAAGGGCACGTAGGTCATGCCCGTCGCAGCGGGCAGCGCGGTGCACGGCGGCGTGACGATGTCCTCCATCGAGTCGTGCCAGATCTCGGCCGGGAGGTCGCCGCCGTACTGCGCCTGCCCGTGAACGTCGTACATCCCGACGTCGGCGTTTGGATAGCCCATCCAGACGACCGCCGCGTAGTTGGGCGTGTAGCCGTCCAGCCAGGCATCGACGAGGTTGGTCGTCGTCCCGGTCTTGGCGGCCGTCGGGCAGCTGATCGCACTCGCCGTCGCCGTGCCGCCGAGCACGTTGTCGTGGAGGATCGAGGTTTCGACGGCGGCCGCGGCGGTTGAGAGCACCTTCTTGCGCTTGACCTTGCCCCAGTTGTTGTCGGTTCCCTCGCCGTCGGGGAAGACGACCTTGGTGATCGAGATCTGCTTGTTGTGCCAGCCGCCGTCGGCCAGCGTCGAGTAGACGTTGGCCATCTCGAGCGGGCTGACGCCGTAGGTGAGGCCGCCCAGCGCCTCCGCCGGATAGCTGTGGAGGTGGGTCGTGACACCAAGCTTGTAGGCCATCGCGGTGACCGAGCTCTCGCCGAGATCGGCGGCGAGCTGGGCAAAGACCGTGTTGTCGGACGCGACAAGTGCCTGCTCGATGTCCAACGGCGCGTTGAGATCGCCGCCGCCGTCGATCGTCACCGTGTAGTTCGGGTAGCCCGGCAGCCAGCCGGCCTCGAGCGTGTGCGAGAGGTACTCGGTCGTGAACGGGTCGATCCCACGCGAGAGCGCGTCGGCGAGGACGATCGCCTTGAACGTCGAGCCCGGCTGGCGCAGCCCCTGTGTCGCGTAGTTGAACTGCGTCTGGCTGTAGCTGCCGGACTGCGCCATCGCCAGAATGTGGCCGTTGTTGGGGTCCTCGACGACCTCGGCCGCCGCCGGATCGCCAGGGTCGTCCAGGACGTCGGTGATCGCCGACTGCGCCTGGCTCTGAATGTAGGGATTGAGCGTCGTGTAGACCTTCAGCCCGCCTTCCTCGACGGTATTGGCGCCGTACTTGGCGATCAGCTCCTGGCTGATGAAGCTGAAGAAGTAGTTGTCCTGGCGCTGCTGGAAGTAGTCGCTGTGCTTGACCCCGAGCGGCGCAGCCTCGGCCCGCGCTGCCGTGGTCGCGGAGATGTAATGGAGCTGCGCCATCTTGGCGAGCACCTCGTTGCGGCGCGTCTTCGCTGGGCCGGGGTCATCGAACGGGTTGTACTGCGACGGTGCCTGGGGCAGGCCGGCGAGCAGTGCGGACTGCACGAGGTTGAGCTTCGAAACCGGCTTGTCGAAGAAGATCCGCGCTGCCGTTCCCACGCCGTAGGCCTCCTGTCCACCGACGGCACCGTAGGGCACCGTGTTGAGGTACTCGGAGAGAATCGCGTCCTTGGAGCTCGATGCCGACAGGCGCTCGGCGATCACCGCCTCCTTGACCTTGCGCTGGAACGTTCGCTGGTCTCCGAGGTAGAGGTTGCGCGCCAGCTGCATCGCGATCGTCGAACCGCCCTGGACCGCCTGGCCCGTGACGATGTCCGCGAGCGCGGCCCGCACGATCGAGGCCAGGTCGATCGCGCCGTGCTGGTAGAAGCGCTGGTCTTCGATCGCCACCGTCGCCTCTTTGAGGATGCGTGGAATCTGCGAGGCGGGAACCGGCGTGCGCAGCGAATCGCCTTCGATCACGCCGAGCGGCTGCCCGTTCGCCGCATAGATCGTCGAGCTGGTGTGCTGCTCGATCGGCACGAGCTTCTTCAGCGGCGGGATGTTGCTCGCGACGGCCGACACGTAGACGACGGCCACCATCACCACCAGGCCGCATACCCCGGCGATGCCCAGGCCCAGCATGAGCACCAAGCGCGCTGGATCGCTGCGCCGGTGACGGCGGCGGCGCTGTCTTTCGCGGGTGGTCATCGTTGGAGGCGTTCGAGCCGCGACGGCGGTCCCCGGCGCCTCACGGATTGTGGCACAGCGATCCGTGTATCCCGCCAGGCTCGTTGCGTGCGATCATCGGCCCGCGATGGCGGCCCGCCCACGGGCGATATTCCTCGATGCGCTCGGCACGCTGGTGGCACTCGCGGAGCCCTGGCCGGCGCTCACGCAGCTGCTGCGCGAGCACCATGGAGTCGACGTTGACGAGGCTGACGCGCGTCTTGCGCTGCTGGCTGAGATGCGCCACTACCGCAACCACTGCGCGCGTGCCGCCGACCAGGCGTCGCTCGCCGCGCTGCGGCTGGAGTGCGCGCAGGTAGTGGTTGACGAGCTCGGCGCGCCGGCGGCGGCGATCGCGCCGGCCGAGCTCGTGCCGACGCTGCTGGCAGCCCTGCGCTTCGCGGCCTTCGACGACGCGGCGCCGGCGCTCGAGCGCTGGCGTGCGCAGGGCACGCTTCTGGTAGTCGTGAGCAACTGGGACATCTCGCTGCACGACGTCCTGCGCACCACGGGCCTGCAAGGGCTGGCGGACGCTGTCATCACCTCCGCCGAGGTTGGCCACTCCAAGCCCGATCCGGCGATTTTCGCCGCCGCGCTGGAGCGCGTCGGCCTGCGCCCCGAGGAGGCGGTACACATCGGCGACAGCTTCGAAGAAGATGTGCTCGGGGCCCGTGCCGCAGGCATCGAGGGTGTCCTTCTGGCGCGCGCCGGGGCTGGGCTCGCGCCGCCGGACGGCGTACGCGTGATCGCTAGTCTGGGCGAATGGTGAGCGCGGTGCAAGCCGAAGAAGACGCCGCGAGCGGGTCGGGGGCGTGGAATCCGTGGTACGGACCGCTCGCCCTCGCCGTTGGTTTCGTCGCCTCGATCGTCACCGGCGTGATCATTGTCGTAATCGGCCACAGCGCCGGCGACAGCCTCACGAGCCCGCCCCCCGCCGTGCTGGACCTCGCGACTTTCGCCGAAGAGGTTGGCTTCGTCTTGAGCGCGGTCTGGATCGCCTCGTGGGTCGCGCGACCGCGGCCCGAGCAGTTCGGGTTGCGCCGCGTCCGCGTCTGGTGGCAGGCGGTCGTGGTGGTCCTCGGCGCCTACCTCACCTTCATCGTCATCTCGGCGATCTGGGCTGCGCTGCTCAACACCCCGAGCTCGGAGAAGAAGCTCGTCACCGACATCGGCGGCCACGCCGGCGCAGTCGGCGTGCTCGCCGCTTGCCTCGTCACCTGCGTGCTCGCGCCGATCTGCGAGGAGTTTCTTTTCCGCGGCTTCATCTTTGGCGCCCTACGAAACTGGCGCGGCCCCTGGATCGCCGCGGTGATCACCGGTTTGCTCTTTGGCGCCGTGCACGTCGGCTCGGCGCCGGCCGTGGACCTCGTTCCGCTCGCCCTGCTCGGCGTGATCCTCTGCCTGATCCGCCAGTGGGCCGGATCGCTGTATCCATGCATCGCGCTGCACGCGCTCAACAACTCGATTGCGCTCGGGCTGAATGAAAGCTGGGGCTGGCAGATCCCGGTCCTCTTCGTGGGCGCGCTGGGGTTGATTTCGCTCACGCTCGCGTTCGGCCTGCGCGTCGCGCGTGTGCGCTTCGCCTAGCGCGCCGCTAGGATCGGCGCTGATGGACGCGCGGCACAGACTCATCGCCGAGCTGCGTGAGCACGCGTTGGTGATCGGCGATGTCGTCCTAACCAGTGGACGGCGTGCCTCCTACTACGTCGACGCGAAACGGGCGCTCCTGCTGCCGGGCGGGTTTGGCGCGCTGGGCGAACTGCTCGCGGCCCGGGCCCGCGAGTGGGACGCGACCGCGGTTGGCGGCATGACGATGGGCGCCGACGCCCCCGCCTGCGCCGCGCTTGCTGGCGGCTTTGACGGCAAGGCCTTCTTTGTACGCAAGGAGGTCAAGGCGCACGGGCTGAGCCGGCGCATCGAAGGACCGCTGCTGAGCGCGGACGATCGCTGCATGGTCGTCGAGGATGTCGTCAGTACGGGCGGCTCGACGGTTGCGGCGATCGCCGCGCTGCAGGAGGAGGGGCGCTCCATCTGCGGCGTCGTCAGCGTGCTCGACCGCCTGAGCGGCGGCGGCGCGGCGATCGAAGCCGCCGCCGGCGCGCCCTACGTCGCGCTCACGACCATCGACGACATCTACCCGGAGCGCCCCAGATGACTGACCCTCCCTCGGTCTTCCGCCGCGACTCGATCAGCTACCTGCACATTCCGGCGAAGGACATCGCGAGTGCCTCAGAGTTCTACGCGGCTGTCTTCAACTGGACGCTCGCCCAAGATCCCCAGGATCCGAGCTTCAGCGACGGTAGCGGGCACGTGATCGGTCGCTGGGTCAGCGACCAGGAGCCGGTCGGCGACGACGGCATCCGTCCCTACATCTACGTCGACTCGGTCCAAGAGACCCTCGAAAAGGCCACAGCCAAAGGAGGCGAGGTCTCAACCCCGCCTTATCCCGAAGGCAATCTCACGGTCGCGACCCTCCGAGACCCGGCCGGCAACACCATCGGCGTCTGGCAGCAGAACGCTCCCTGAGCGGGCAACGACACCGCGGCAGGCGCGGTTCGATGCCCCCGCCAGGAGTCGAACCTGGATTTGCCGCTTAGGAGGCGGCCGTCTTGTCCATTGGACTACGAGGGCGGAGAACGGCTGGCCCTGAGGATCTCATTCCTCGTCGTAGAGCGACTCGCGGGCGAGCTCGCGCCCGGCGGCCGAGTAGAGGCGAACCTCGAGCAGTGCACCGCCGACGCCGTCCGGGGCGAGCAGTGTGAAGCGGTCGCCCTGGAGCGAGCATTCGTCAACGGTCAGCTCGCCGAGCTCAGCGGTCGCGACGGCCCCATCCCCGATCATTGCCCGGCCCCAGACCAGCGTCATCGACGCCACGCTGCCGTCGAGGCCGCGCCAGCCGCCGATCACCTCGTCATTGAGGTCGAGCTGCCAATCGGGGTTGCGCTCGGCGGTCTCGTCGGTGTAGTCGGCGTAGGCGGCGAAGTCGGTCGGCTCGCCGCCGTCCTCGGGGACCGCGAACAGCACGTAGCCGTAGACCTCGAGCCCCGCTTCCGTCCCACCGGTGATCGGGATGTAGGTGTGACCGTGCCAAGTGCGGTCGGGGAAGAACGACAGCTCGCCCGGCTCGTCGAGTCCGTCGAGCTGCGCCGCGGCGCCGAGGAACTCGGCGCGCAGGCGGTTCGCAAAGGCACCCGTCGGCGCCGGCGCCTGCGGTGGCTCGGCGACGTAGCGCGGAACTATCTGAGCGTTCGGTGGCATCGCTGTCGTCGCGGAGGATATGCGTTTAGCTGACGGGGTCCGGCTCGGCGATGTGGGCGGGGAGCCCGGCGGCCGCGTAGGCGTCGATCGCGTCGAGCGTTTCGACCTCGAGCAGGGCATGAGCGAGCGCGTTCAGCTGCTCGCGGTGGGAGAGCAGCAGCTGCATCACCTCGGTTTGTGCTTCGGTGATGATCTCGTGGACTTCGTGGTCGATCAGCCGCTGCGTTTCGGCCGAGGTCTCGCTGACTCCTGGCAGCCACTGGCTCGAGCCCTCGCTCGGCAGCACGGCGACTGGGCCGATCGCCTCGCTCATACCCCAGCGTCCGACCATCTGCCGCGCGATCTGGGTGAGCTGCTGGATGTCTGACTCGGCGCCGGTGGTGATCGTCCCGTAGACGATCTCCTCGGCTACGCGGCCGCCGAGCGCGACCAGGATCTTGCCCGAGAGATCCTCGCGGGAGTAAGACACGCGGTCGCTGTCGGGCGTCGAGAGGGTGACGCCGAGGGCCATCCCGCGGGGGATGATCGAGACCTTGCGCACCGGATCGGCGCCGGGGGTCAGCATGCCGACGAGCGCGTGGCCCGCCTCGTGGTAGGCGGTGCGTTCGCGATCGGCCGGAGCCAGCAGGATGCCGCGCGGCGCGCCGAGCATGATCTTCTCCAGCGAGTCGGTGAGGTCGGACATCTCGACCTTGTCGTGCCCGCGTCGGGCGGCGAGCAGCGCGGCCTCGTTGGCGAGGTTCGCGAGGTCGGCGCCGACCATTCCCGGCGTGCTCGAGGCGATCGCTTCGAGATCGACGGAGTCGGCGAGGGGGATACCGCGCGTGTGCACCTCGAGGATCGCGCGGCGTCCCGCGCGGTCGGGCGGCTGCACGGTCACGCGACGGTCAAAGCGCCCGGCGCGCAGCAGCGCCGGGTCGAGCACGTCGGGGCGGTTCGTCGCCGCGAGCACGACGACCGCCTCGGTGCTCTCGAAGCCATCCATCTCGGTGAGGATCTGATCGAGCGTCTGCTCGCGCTCGTCGTTCGCGCCGGTCACCGACACCGAGCCTTGGCGCGAGCGGCCGATCGCGTCGAGCTCGTCGATGAAGACGATCGCCGGCTTGGCTTCTCGCGCCTGGTTGAAGAGATCGCGCACGCGGGATGCGCCGACGCCGACGATCGCCTCGATGAACTCCGAGGCGGAGATCGAGAAGA